>Ga0315540_10001333_pt1 | contig 14119 bp, 13 predicted proteins | sample SalMarSW160110MG_FD_203677 | JGI IMG/M metagenome (GOLD analysis project Ga0315540, IMG submission 203677) | Salt marsh sediment microbial communities from the Plum Island Ecosystem LTER, Massachusetts, United States - Salt Marsh Sediment SW1601-10 ... | reverse complement strand
GCAGATTACGCTCGTCGGCGCTCAAGCTGAGGCTGAACTCCACTTCCTGGTCAGCCACGCGCAACACGTCGACCCGGTCCACCGGACTGAGCGATGCCAGGTAGCTGGATAATTTCGCATAGTCAGCGAGACTGCGGACATTATCGACCACCAGCGTGCGCACCCCGGCCTGTGTCGCCATCACCGCGTAACGCTGCGCCAGCCATTGCGCTAGATCGGCGACGCCGCCATTGACCGCGGCTTCGAGCGTTGCCGCGCGCGAACTCCAGTTCTGCCGGGTGCCCTGGTCCACCAGCTGCCAGTCAGTGCGCCACTCGCCGTTGGGCCTGTCCCGCTCCAGCCGCGCCGTCACAATGACCTGCGGGTTGTAGCGCCGCGAGGCCGCCTCGACCCGGTCCAGGAACCCGCCCCAGACGTCGGTGAAGGCAACGCCACGCTGGTCCTCCAGATCGAGCAATGGCAGCGTTAACGGCAGGCCGCGTCGTTTAGCTGCCTGTTTCAGGGGTTCCGCGACCGCTTGTCCACCGGTTTCCGACAGCAGGTAACGTTGCCCGCTGTCGTCGACCGCCACCCACGCCAGCACGTCCGGCCGCTCCGCGCCCCAGTAAGGCAGACCGGCCTCGCGGAGCTCGCGTGACAGTGAGACCCCGTCGAACTGCACCCACAGTTTCAGCTGCCTGGGCTGCATGTCGGTTGCCGGCAACTCGTTGAAGCGAAACTGCTCGGCGAAGCGCCCCGGGTCCTTCAGCAGGTCTGCGCCGGTGGCGCTTTGCAGCGCGGCGCTACTGCCGGTCAGCCTGACCACGACCTGTTCCAGCGCAACGCCGAGCGCCGCGTCGCGCGCCGCGGTATCGCGCCCCGCGGCATCCACCTCGGCCTCGAACAGGTGATTGAGTCGCGTCGCGCTCGCCGGCGGCGCGGCCAGCAGACTGGACAGCAGGACCAGGAAGCAAAATTTCTTCACATCTCTCCCCCCGGGGGCAGCAATTGGGGCGCTAAGATACCATAGCCTCCACCCCGCCGTGCTATGGCGAAAGCGGGCGGTTTCCTTGTAACATGGCCCTTTTCCCCAGCGCGGAGCCTGAAGTGTCAGGACAGCAACCTTCACCACCCGGAGCATCGATCAGCTACCGGGACGCCGGCGTCGATATCGATGCCGGCAATGCACTCGTCGAGCGGATCAAGCCGATCGTGGCACGTACCCACCGCGAAGGCGTGGTCACCGGTCTGGGCGGTTTTGGCGCGTTGTTCGAGTTGCCCCTGAACCGCTATCGCCAGCCGCTGCTGGTCTCCGGTACCGACGGCGTCGGCACCAAGCTGAAACTGGCCATCGATAGCGGCCGCCACCACACCATCGGCATTGACCTGGTTGCCATGTGCGCCAATGACATCATCGTTCAGGGCGCTGAGCCGTTGTTTTTCCTCGATTATTACGCTACCGGCAAGCTTGACGTGGAGACTGCCGCCGACGTCGTCGAGGGTATCGGTCGCGGTTGTGAACTCGCCGGCGCCGCCCTGGTCGGCGGCGAAACCGCGGAGATGCCGGGCATGTACCAGGCCGGGGATTACGACCTGGCAGGCTTCTGCGTCGGCATTGTCGAAAAGGAGCGGCTTATCGACGGCCAGGCGGTCCGCGCCGGCGACGTGCTGATCGGCATGGCCGCCTCCGGCCCGCATTCCAATGGCTATTCGCTGATCCGCAAAATCGTCGAGGTCGCGGCGGTCGGCACCGACAGCCTGCTGGACGGCAAGCCGTTGCTCGACTGGCTGCTGGCGCCGACACGCATTTACGTCAAAGCGTTGCTGAAGCTGCTCGAACAGGTCGACGTCCACAGCCTGTGCCATATCACCGGCGGCGGACTGCCGGAAAACCTGCCGCGGGTGCTGCCGGCGAACACCGTAGCGAACATCGATACCGCGAGCTGGCAATGGCCGGCGGTTTTCACCTGGCTGCAGGAACAGGGGCAGGTGGAAACCTTCGAAATGTACCGCACGTTCAACTGCGGTGTCGGCATGGTGGTTTGCGTTGCCCCCGGGCAGGTGGACGCCTGCCTGTCGCTGCTGGAGGCGGCGGGCGAACGCGCCTGGGTGATCGGCAGCGTGGAGGCGGGTCAGGGCGCAGCGCGTGTCGACCTGAATGGCTGACGCTGTCAAGCCGTTATCCCTGGTAGTGCTGATCTCGGGACGCGGCTCCAATCTCCAGGCCATACTCGACGCCATCCAGGCAGGCAAGCTGCGCACCAGCGTCAAGGCGGTGATCAGCACCCGGGTGGATGCGTCCGGCCTGGTGAATGCGCAGCGCGCGAATATCGACACGCTGGCGCTGGATCCCGGCGATTATCCGGTGCGCGAGGACTATGACCGCGCCCTGCGGGGGCTGATAGACGGTTTCCAGCCCGACCTCGTGGCGCTGGCGGGCTTCATGCGTATCCTGACGCCCGGGTTCGTACAGCATTACCGGGGCAGGCTGATCAATATTCACCCCTCGCTGCTCCCCGCGCTGCGCGGGCTGAACACCCATCAGCGGGCACTGGATCGAGGCCTGCGCGAACACGGCGCGAGCGTACATTTTGTCACTGAGGAACTGGACGGCGGGCCGGTGATCATACAGGTACGCGTCCCGGTGCTCGCAGGCGACACGGCCGAATCGCTGGCTGCGCGCGTGCTGTCCCAGGAACACAGACTTTATGTCGAAGCGTTGCACCTGCTGGCCGAAAAGCGCGTGTACTGGGACGGCCAACAGCTGATGTACAACCAGCAGCCGCTACACCAACCACTGTTAATGGACCCGGAACAGCCGAACTGAAATGTGTTACAGGATCCTGTCATTTTTTGCCGGCGCTTTGCTGCTGGCCGCGGGGGGCGCCGGCGCGAGCGTTGCCGACAGCGCTCAGCCCTACCCCGAATTCGTCGCCACCTACGACGCCAGCGCCAACGGCATCGGAATCGGCAGCGTCACCATCAGCCTGACACGCGAGGGTGAAGGCCGTTACCTTTACAAACAGGAATCCAGTGGCAGCGGGATCCTGTCGCTGTTCAGATCTGACGACGCGCTCGAGAGCAGTCTCTGGCAGCTGGTCGACGGTCACATTCAGCCGCTCGAGTACCGCTCGCAACGCAAAGACGGCGACGACGATGACAACGCGCACCTTCTGTTCGACTGGCAAAGCCACAAGGTCAAAAACGTCGGCGCAGGCAAGCACTGGGAAATCGCCCTGCCCGACGGTGCGCTGGATCGGCTGGTCATGCAGCTGGCAATGCTGTTCGACCTGCGCGACGGTGTCACGAAGTTCGACTACAAGGTGCCCCGCCAGGGGCGGATCAAGGACTACCGCTTTGCCCTTCTGGGCGAGGAAGACATAGAGCTGACCTCAGGTGTGTACCGCACCCTGAAAGTCGCGCGCACCAATGACGACAAGGACCAGAGCTGGGTATGGAGCGCACCCGAGCTGGACTACTTTCCGGTGCGGTTTATGAAAGCGAAAAAGAGCGGTATCAAGATCAAGCTCGAACTGCGCAAGCTGGACTTCGCGCCCTTCGGTGACGCCACCAGCCTGGAGGTCGCGCCCTAGGAGCCTGTCGGACCTAGGCAATCGTAGCGAGCATGGCGGGAGAGTGAGTCCGGATTTTTGCAATTTGGAGGCGCATAGTGAGCCTACGCAACAAAAAATTGCGGAACTCCGGGCCGCTCTCCCACCAGCGCAGTAGATTGTTCCTGAGTTCGAACAGCTCCTGGACGCCTGTCGAACTCAGGCCCTCGGCAGGGTCACTCCGGTCTGCCCCTGGTATTTTCCGCCGCGATCCCGGTAAGAGGTCTCGCACACTTCATCGGACTCGAGGAACAGCACCTGCGCCACTCCCTCGTTGGCGTAGATCTTCGCCGGCAGCGGTGTGGTATTGGAAAACTCCAGCGTCACGTGCCCTTCCCATTCCGGCTCGAGCGGCGTGACGTTGACAATGATGCCACAGCGCGCGTAGGTCGACTTGCCCAGACAGATCGTCAGCACCTTGCGCGGGATACGGAAATACTCCACCGTGCGCGCCAGCGCAAAGGAATTGGGCGGGATAATGCACACGTCCGACTTGACGTTGACGAAACTGTTATCGTCGAAATTCTTTGGATCGACGATGGCCGAGTTGATGTTGGTGAAAATCTTGAATTCGTCGGCACACCGGATATCGTAGCCATAACTGGATGTCCCGTAGGAAATCACCCTGCCCACACCTTCGTGTTCACGCATCTGGCCGGGCACGAAGGGCTCTATCATGCCTTCGTGCTCCGCCATGTGGCGTATCCAGCGATCGGATTTTATCGACATCGCGCGTCCTGATGAAAATTGAAGCCGCAAAGATACAGGGGATGAGACGGTGTGAAAAGTGGTTTAACCCGGCGGTTGCACACCGAAGGGAAGCCCATCGCACCGCGGCCGGATTGCACCCCGCCACGCCGTGATGGCGCCCGCAGCAGGCAGGTTGCGGTCGGACCCCCGCGCTGACTCAGGCGTTAACGCCGGGATTGCCCATGGAGCGCCTCGGCGCGCCGAGGCGCTCAAGCGTCAATTGTTCTGAATCACGATCTGCGGGAACTTCGCCGCGTAGCTCTTCGACCTCAGCGCCAGCTTGGCAGCCGTGCGGCGGGCAATCTCGCGGTAGATCTGCGCGATCCGCCCGTCCGGGTCGGCGACCACGGAGGGGCGCCCGGAATCGACTTCCTCGCGAATCTTTTTGTCCAGCGGCAGCGCGCCCAGAAAATCGACATCGTAGTCGTCGGACATGCGCTGGCCTCCGCCCTCACCGAAGATGTGCTCTTCGTGCCCGCACTCGCTGCAGATATGGATGCTCATGTTTTCGATGATACCCAGCACCGGCACCTCGACCTTCTCGAACATCTTGAGACCTTTGCGTGCATCCAGCAGGGCAATGTCCTGCGGCGTGGTGACGATCACGGCGCCGCTGACCGGGACCTGCTGGGCCAGCGTCAGCTGCACGTCTCCGGTGCCCGGCGGCAGATCGATGACCAGGTAATCCAGGTTCGTCCAGTTAGTATCGCCCAGCAGCTGTTGCAACGCCTGGGTGACCATCGGGCCACGCCATATCATCGGCGTTTCCTCGTCGACCAGAAAACCGATCGACATGGTCTGAATATGGTAGCTGACCAGCGGCTCCAGCGTCCGGCCGTCCTTGGACTCGGGCTTGCCGTGGATACCCATCATGCGCGGCTGGCTGGGGCCGTAGATGTCGGCGTCGAGCATCCCAACGCTGGCACCCTCGGCCGACAGCGCCAGCGCCAGGTTGGTGGCCGTGGTGGACTTGCCGACACCGCCCTTGCCCGACGCCACCGCGATGATGTTCTTGATACCGCTGATGGTCTTGACGCCCTTCTGCACCGAGTGCGCCTCGATGGCCATACTGACGTTGACGCGCGCCTGGGCGACGCCATCGATGGATTCGACCATTTCCTTCAGCTTGGCTGCCAGTTCGTTCATGTAGCCCTTGGCCGGGAAACCCAGAACCACGTCGACCACCACCTGGTCGCCCTCGATCATGACGTTGCGCACGCACTTGGTGGACACCAGGTCCTTTTCCATGTACGGATCGATGTATTCTTTCAGCTTCGCTTCGATCTGCTCTTTGGACAGGTCTGCCATGCTCGGTTCCTCGTCAATTGCTGTAAGCGGCCGTCGGGCCTTGAAAATCTTTGGAAAATTGAGGCGCGATTGTACACAATCTGCACAACCCGGTCTTCAATCGGTTTTGTGCGGTTACTGGGTAAGGGGTTAGGCCGGCAGGTGTTTCCGGGACGCGCTGTCAATACGTCCGTGTACGCCCGAGGGCCGCATCCCTGCGACCGACGGTCCCGGAAACGCCCGCCGGCCTGACCCCGTGGTCCGCGAGACGGCAAATACCCTCGCGCCTCGCAAGCCTTACGGCAGACTGCCCCGATCTGGCATAATGCGCGGCTATCTGTCGATGCAGCCAGGATATTTCATGCCCCAGCCCAAACGCACCATGCTGGTCACCAGCGCCCTGCCCTATGCCAACGGGCCGATCCACCTGGGGCATCTGGTCGAATACATCCAGACCGACATCTGGGTGCGCTTCCAGAAAATGCGTGGTCACGACTGCGTCTATGTCTGCGCCGACGACGCGCACGGGACACCGATCATGCTGCGGGCCCAGCAGGAAGGGATTGATCCGGAAACCCTCATCGCACGGGTGGCCGAAGAACACCGCGCCGATTTCGCCGAGTTCCGCATTGGCTTCGACAACTATCACAGCACTCACTCGGACGAAAATCGCGTGTTATCGGAGCTGATCTATACCCGCCTGCGCGATGCCGGACACGTCGAAACGGCCACCATCACCCAGGCCTACGACCCCGAGAAGGCAATGTTCCTGCCGGACCGCTTCATCAAGGGAGAATGCCCGCGCTGCGGCGCGGCTGACCAGTACGGCGACTCCTGCGAGGTGTGCGGGGCGACCTATTCGCCGACCGAGCTGAAGAATCCCGTGTCAGCGGTCTCCGGTGCCACACCGGTCGAAAAGGAATCGCTGCACTACTTTTTCCGGCTGGCCGACTTTGAAGACATGCTGCGCGACTGGACCACCGCCGGACACCTGCAGCACGAGGTCAGCAACAAGCTCGGTGAATGGTTTGAACACGGCCTGCGCAACTGGGACATTTCACGCGACGCACCCTACTTCGGTTTCGAGATTCCGGACGCACCCGGCAAGTACTTCTACGTATGGCTGGATGCGCCCATCGGTTACCTCGCCAGTTTCAAACAGTACTGTGAGCGAACCGGCAGGGATTTCGATAGCTGGCTGAAACCCGACAGCGACACCGAGCTGTACCACTTCATCGGCAAGGACATTATCTATTTCCACGCGCTGTTCTGGCCGGCCATGCTGAGCGGCGCACAACTGCGCACCCCCACGGCCATCTTCGCGCACGGCTTCCTCACGGTGAACGGGCAAAAGATGTCCAAGTCTCGCGGCACCTTTATCAAGGCGCGCACTTACCTGGACCACCTTGAACCGGAGTACCTGCGCTATTACTTCGCCGCCAAGCTGGACAGCAGTGTCGGCGACATCGACCTCAACCTGGAGGACTTCACCCAGCGGGTCAATAGCGACGTGGTCGGCAAATACGTGAACATCGCCAGCCGCACGGCCAACTTCATCGTCAAGCAGTTCGACGGCGAGTTGCTCGGCGTCGACGCCTTCTGCGATGACGCCGCGGCCGCCGACGCATATATGGACGGCGTGCGGGGAACCGCTTTCACAATCGCCGAACACTTCGAGGCGCGCGAATACAGCCAGGCCATGCGCAGAATCATGGAGTATGCGGACCAGATCAACCAGTACTTCGACGAACAGGAGCCGTGGAAACTGGCCAAAGACCCGGCCCAGACGCAGCGCCTGCACAAAGTATGCTCCCGCATCCTGCACGGCTTTCATACCCTGTCGATCTTCCTGGCGCCGGTACTGCCGGGTATCACGGCACGCGTGGCGACAGAGCTGTTCGGGCTGGCGCAGAACTTCACCTGGAACGACCTCGACAAGGCACGTTTCCCCACCCGCATCAACAGGTTCAAACACCTCGCCCAACGTATTGAGGCCGACAAGGTACAAGCCATGACAGACGCATCCAAGGAAGACCTCGCCGCCGCCGGCGCCCCCACGGGACCACTGGCCGCCGAACCGATCGCCGACACCATCGGCTTCGACGACTTCGTCAAACTCGACCTGCGTATCGCCCGGATCGCCAAGGCCGAAGCCGTACCGGAAGCCGACAAGCTGCTGCGCCTGACACTGGACCTCGGCGGCGAAACCCGCAACGTGTTTGCGGGTATCAAAAGCGCCTACCGACCGGAAGACCTGGAAGGCAAACTGACGGTGATGGTCGCTAACCTGGCGCCGCGCAAAATGCGTTTCGGGGTCTCCGAAGGCATGGTGCTGGCCGCAGGGCCGGGCGGCAAGGACCTGTATATCCTTGAGCCACATCAAGGTGCGCAACCCGGGATGCGGGTCAAATAAGCCGGTCGACGAAGTATCGGGGCGGCGGCGTCTGCTGCTGAAATCACCGGACGTTTCCCCGGTTAATCATCTGTAAGCGGCGGCATTCTGGGGTACTATCGCAGCATGAGCGAACTCGCACTCATCCTCGTCAGCACCGTGCTGGTGAACAATTTTGTGCTGGTGAAATTCCTGGGGCTGTGCCCCTTCATGGGGGTGTCGCGCAAAATCGAAACCGCGACCGGCATGGCGCTGGCCACCACCTTCGTCCTGACCCTGTCCTCGGTGTGCAGTTACCTCGCCAATGAGTACCTGCTGGCACCGCTCGGACTGGAGTACCTGCGCACCATCACTTTCATCCTGGTGATCGCCGTGGTCGTGCAGTTCACCGAAATGGTCGTGCACAAGACCAGCCCGCTGCTCTACCAGGTGTTGGGCATCTTCCTGCCGCTGATCACCACCAACTGTGCCGTACTGGGTGTCGCGCTACTCAATGTGCAGGACAAGCACGGTTTTCTGGAGTCGGCGGTATACGGCTTCGGGGCAGCGGTCGGGTTTTCCATGGTCATGATCCTGTTCGCCGCCATTCGCGAACGCGTCGCCGTTGCCGATGTGCCCGCGCCTTTCAAGGGTTCGGCGATCGCCCTGATCACCGCGGGGCTGATGTCGCTTGCCTTCATGGGCTTCTCCGGACTGATCAAGGGCTGAACCGGCGGCATGCTCACGGCAACCCTCGCTCTCGGTATTCTCTCGGCCCTGTTCGGCCTGTTGCTCGGCTATTCAGCAATCCGTTTCAAAGTCGAGGGTGATCCGATCGTCGAGCAGATCGACGCGCTGTTGCCCCAGACCCAGTGCGGCCAGTGCGGCTTTCCCGGTTGCCGGCCCTACGCCGAAGCGATTGCCGCGGGCGAAGCCGATATCAACCAGTGCCCGCCGGGCGGCGATAGCGGCATCCAGGCGCTCGCGGAACTGCTCGGTGTCGACCCCAAGCCGCTGAACGCCGAACACGGCGTCCCCCAGGAAAAGCGCGTCGCGGTCATCGATGAACAGACCTGTATTGGCTGCACGCTGTGTATTCAGGCCTGCCCGGTGGACGCTATCGTCGGCGCAGCAAAACAGATGCACACCGTGGTCGCAGAAGAGTGCACCGGTTGCGACCTGTGCGTGCCCCCCTGCCCGGTAGACTGCATAACCATGGTACCGGTGAAGCAGGATATCGTCACCTGGAAGTGGCCCTACCCGGAAAGCGACACCCGGCCGATCGTCATCGCCAGGCAAGCGTGAGGGGCGCGCCTTGCAGGCGGCGGGCGCCCTGATTCACGTCAAAGAACCTGTTGGCGGCAGGATATTTTTCTATGCGCACCCTGTACAATGCGGCGTCTGATGGTCAGCATACTGGAACAACCTCTTAAGATCCCGGGCGGCCTGAGCCTGGCATCGAACAAGGCGCAGTCACTGCGCGAGCCGCTGCGCCAGGCTCCCATTCCCGAGCGTTTGATCGTCCCACTCAGCCAGCATATCGGCGAAGCCGCCGAGGCACTGGTGGGCGTGGGCGACAAGGTCCTCAAGGGACAGGTCATTGCGCGTTCGCTCAACTACATCAGCGCGCCGGTACACGCACCGACCTCCGGGACCGTCACCGACATCGGCGAGTACCCAGTACCCCACCCGTCCGGACTCAAGGGCGTGTGCATCGTTATTCACGCCGACGGTCACGACACCAGCGCGGCAACCGGCCTGGCGATGGACAACGTGTTCGCGGCAGATGCGGCCGATATCCGTCAGCGCGTGCGCGAAGCGGGTATTGTCGGGCTGGGCGGCGCCGGCTTCCCCACTGCAGTCAAACTGAATCCGGGCCCGCAGCGCCAGGTCGAACTGCTGGTTATCAATGCCGCGGAGTGCGAACCCTATATCAGCTGTGACGAAGCACTGATCTGTTGCTGCACGCAGGACGTGATCGATGGCGTGCGGATCATGCAGCATGCCCTCGGTGCCACGCAAGTCGTCATCGGTATCGAGGACAATATGCCACGGGCCATCGAGTGCCTGCGCGACGGGCTTGCGCGGGCGGGCTCGCATGACATTCGCATCGTCCCGGTCCCCACCACCTATCCCGCGGGGGGCGAAAAACAGTTGATCTACGCCCTGACCGGCGAAGAAGTGCCCAGCCAGGGTTTGCCCGCGGACCTGGGTATTGTTTGCCATAACGTCGGCACCGCGGCCGCGATCGCGCGCGCCCTGCTGCGCGGCGAACCGCTGATATCGCGCGTCGTCACGGTTACCGGCGCGGGCGTCAGAAACCCCTGCAACCTGGAGGTCCGTATCGGCACGCCGATGGCGGAAATCATCGAGGCCGCCGGCGGCTACACCGATCAGGTAAGCCGGCTGCTGATGGGAGGCCCGATGATGGGTATTTCGATGCCCAGCGACCGGGTGCCGGTAATCAAGACCACCAACTGCCTGCTGATTGCCAGCCGCGAAGAAGCCCCACCACCGCTGCCGGCGAGCGCCTGCATTCGCTGCGGCCAGTGCACCGATGTGTGCCCGGCGCGACTGCTGCCGCAACAGCTGTACTGGCACGCGCACGCGCGCGAGTTCGACAAAATCCAGGACTACAGCCTGTTCGATTGCATCGAGTGCGGCTGTTGCGCGCAGGTGTGTCCGTGCCATATTCCACTGGTGCAGTACTACCGTTTTGCCAAGACCGAAATCTGGGACCAGGAACGCCAGCGGCAGAAAGCCGATCTCGCCCGGCAGCGTCACGAGTTCCGCCTGGAACGCCTGGAAAAGGAGAAGAAGGCCCTGGAGGAGCGCCGCGCACACGCCAGAAAAGGTCTGGAGAAACGCCCCAAGGCCGGCGATGCCGATGCCAAAAAAGCCGAGATCGCAGCAGCGCTGGAACGCGTCAAAGCCAAAAAGGCCAGCCAGGATGCCGCCGCCAGAAACATCGACCAGCTCACCCCTGAACAACAGGCCAGGATCGCCGAAGTCGACGCGCGCCGCAGCGGCGACGGCACGGCAGGTCGCTGATGGACTTCCCCACCCAGAGTTCCCCCTATCTGCCGGTTGCGAATAATCTGAGCCGGCTGATGACGCAGGTCATGCTGGGGCTGATTCCCGGCGCGCTGGCCATGTTCTGGTTTTTCGGCTGGGGCGTGCTGTTCAACCTGACCATCGCCACGCTGAGCGCGGTAACGGCGGAAGCGGCGATGCTGACAGCGCGCCGCCGCCCCGTGAAGGCCACGCTGCTCGACGGCAGCGCGGTGTTGACCGGTCTGCTGCTCGGGCTGGCGCTGCCGCCGCTGGCGCCCTGGTGGATGCCGGTGCTCGGCGCCGGCTTTGCCATTGTCTTCGCCAAGCAGTTGTACGGGGGGCTCGGTTACAACCCCTTCAATCCCGCCATGGTCGGTTTCGTCGTACTCATCATCTCTTTTCCCCTGCAGATGACCCTCTGGCCGCCGCCACTCGGTATGCACACCGGCGCCACCCTTGGGTTTGTCGATACTCTGCAAATGGTTTTCGGCGGCACCGTGCCCGCAGGCACCGGGCTAGACAGCCTGACGATGGCCACCCCGCTGGACGCCGCGAAGACCCAGCTCGGCCTCGACTACACCTGGAGCGAAATCCTCGCCAGGCCGCTGTTCGGCCACGTCGGCGGTTATGGTTGGGAATGGATCAATCTCGCCTACCTGTTGGGCGGCCTGTGGCTGTGGCGGAAGCGGGCGATCCACTGGCAGATTCCGGGCGGCATGCTGAGCGCACTGTTTGTTGTGGCACTACTGTTCTATATCGCCGACAGCGACGCCTTCGGTTCGCCGCTGCTTCACCTGTTCAGCGGCGCGACCATGCTGGGCGCGTTTTTTATTGCCACCGATCCGGTGTCGGCGGCAACCACGCCGCGCGGACGCTTCTACTACGGCGCCGGTATCGGCACACTCATGTACGTCATCCGGACCTGGGGAGGCTATCCCGAAGGCCTGGCTTTCGCGGTGTTACTGATGAATATGGCGGCGCCCACCATCGACTACTACACCCAGCCGCGCGTGTTCGGTCATGAGGAGCAATGATTCTCGATGACCTACCGGCCGGTTGTCATTTCCGCAGTTTTCCTCTTCCTGTTCGCCGTAATCGGCAGCGGCCTGGTCGCCTTCACGCACGACAATACTGCCGAGCAAATTGCCGAAAACCAGCGGCGCGCGTTACTCCGGAGCCTCAATGAACTGATCCCTAAAGATCAGTACGACAATGATGTCTACGCCGACATCCTGTATGTGCACGACAGCGAGTTGCTGGGTACCGATGACGCGGTACCGGTGTACCGCGCGCGCAAGGGCGGCTGGCCCGTCGCGGTGGTGCTGGCGCCGGTGGCGCCTGATGGATACAACGGCAATATCCGCCTGCTGGTCGCAATCAGGCTGGACGGTACGCTGGCCGGCGTGCGCGTGCTCGCCCACCGCGAAACCCCCGGTCTCGGCGACAATATCGAAGCCGATCGTTCCGACTGGATACGCGGCTTCACCGGCAAATCGCTGAACAATCCAAAGCAGGACCACTGGAAAGTCAAACGCGACGGCGGCGCCTTCGATCAGTTCACCGGTGCGACCATCACGCCGCGCGCAGTAGTCAAAGCCGTGAAGAACACGCTGTTATACTATCGGGCAAACGGGGACAAGCTGTTCGAGCAACACCCACAAGAGAACAAGCAGTCATGACAGCCTACAAAGACATTGTACGCGACGGTCTGTGGTCGAATAACGTCGGCCTGGTGCAGCTGCTGGGCCTGTGTCCGCTGCTGGCGGTTACCGGCACATTTATCAATGGCCTGGGTCTTGGCCTGGCGACGCTGGTAACGCTGGTCACCTCCAACGTGATTGTCTCCCTGATACGCAAACTGGTAAGACCGGAAGTCCGCATCCCGGTGTTCGTACTGGTAATCGCCTCGGTGGTGACGATTATCGAACTGAGCATGAGCGCCTACCTCTACGAACTCTACAAGGTGCTCGGCATCTTCATCCCGCTGATTGTCACCAACTGCTCGATCATCGGCAGGGCCGAGGCTTTCGCCTCCAAGCACGACATCGGCCGCGCCTTCACCGATGGCCTGAGTATGGGCATGGGTTTTCTGCTGGTGCTGACAACGCTTGGCGGCCTGCGCGAGATCGTCGGCAAGGGCACCCTGTTCTCCCAGGCGCACCTGATGTTCGGCGAGGCCGCACGCGCCTGGACCATTACCTTCGTCGATGACTACAGCGGCTTCCTGCTGGCCGTGTTGCCGCCCGGCGCGTTTATGGGTCTGGGACTGCTGATTGCGCTCAAGAACGTTATTGACGGACGCAAGGAGAAACGCGCCGCACTCGTGTCCGCGGCAAAAATCGAGAGCCCCGCATAGATGATCCATGAACAAACAAAAACGCATCGAAATCTTCCGCCGTCTGCGCAATGAAAACCCGCATCCCACCACCGAGCTCGAGTACGGCAACCCCTACCAGTTGCTGGTCGCCGTCACCCTGTCGGCGCAAGCCACCGACGTCGGGGTAAACAAAGCCTGCCGCGCATTGTTTAAAAAGGTGAAGACACCCCAGGCGATGCTCAGGCTGGGCGAAACCGGGCTGAAGACCTATATCAAGACCATCGGCCTGTATAACACCAAGGCGAAAAACCTGATGGCGGCGGCGGCTATCCTGGTCAAAGAGCATCAGGGCCAGGTACCCGACCGGCGCGACGCGCTGGAGGCCCTGCCCGGCGTCGGCCGCAAGACCGCCAACGTTGTTTTGAACACCGCCTTCGGACAACCCACCATCGCCGTGGACACGCACATTTTCCGTGTCTGTAACCGCACCGGTATCGCCCCCGGCAAGAATGTCGTGGAAGTGGAGCGTAAACTGGTCCGGTGCGTGCCCGACGAATTCAAGCGGGATGCCCACCACTGGCTGATCCTGCACGGTCGCTACACCTGCGTGGCGCGCACACCGCGCTGTGGCAGCTGCGTGATCGAGGACCTGTGCGAGTACCGCCACAAAACCGAAAACTGACGCCAATTGGCGACAGATGAAAACTCGTACAGAATCATCTTTACTGGATAGTCTCCACCGGACGGGCT
>Ga0315540_10001332_pt1 | contig 14131 bp, 9 predicted proteins | sample SalMarSW160110MG_FD_203677 | JGI IMG/M metagenome (GOLD analysis project Ga0315540, IMG submission 203677) | Salt marsh sediment microbial communities from the Plum Island Ecosystem LTER, Massachusetts, United States - Salt Marsh Sediment SW1601-10 ... | reverse complement strand
GGCGCCGTCCATGCCGCGCTGTGGGGGCGCCAGCAAACGAAGCCCGGCCTTTATTCCATGGCCGACGTGCTGGGATTGACGAGCTTTTAGAGCGAAATCCGACCTGACGGAATCGCAATTCGCTCTGTTTCTCTTTGAGTGATCGCATTTTCTGCGGCGAACCGGCGTCGCCCCCCGGATCAAGTCCGGCGGCAGGCTTCGCCGGAAAATGCTCTAATGTAACCGCGCGCGCGGCAGGCAAGCCTGATCCGCGCACGCCAACTCGCCGGCAGCGTGCTGCAATCGGACGAGACCAGCGTGCGGGTGGGCAAAAAGAACTGGTAGCTGTGGGCCTTCCATCACGGCGCGGATTGCTGCTTCCGACCGCTTTTTTTATCTCGCCTTCCCCTGGGCGGCGACTGCTGCTGCTGCTCGGGCAACTTCTTCGGGATCGCCAAGGTAGTAGTGCTTGAGCGGCTTGAGCTGCGCGTCCAGCTCGTAGACCAAGGGCACACCAGTAGGAATGTTCAGCCCGACTATTTCCTGATCCGAGATGTTGTCGAGGTACTTGACCAGCGCCCGCAGGCTGTTGCCGTGGGCAGCGATGATGACCCTCTTGCCGCTCTGGATTGCCGGCACGATTGCTTCGTGCCAGTAGGGGAGAAACCGCGCAACAGTGTCCTTGAGACACTCAGTCAGCGGCAGCTCGGCCTTGCTCAACCCCTTGTAACGCGGATCGGTGCCAGGATATCGCGGATCGGACTCCTCCAGAGGAGGCGGGGGGGTGTCATAGCTCCGCCTCCACACGAGGACCTGTTCGTCACCGTACTTGGCTGCGGTCTGTGCCTTGTTCAGGCCTTGTAGCGCTCCGTAGTGCCGCTCGTTGAGCCGCCATGAGTGCTCGACCGGAATCCACATCAAGTCGAGCTCATCAAGCGTAAACCACAGCGTGCGAATCGCCCGCTTGAGCATCGAGGTGAACGCCACATCGAACGTGAACCCCTCGGCCTTGAGTAGCTCACCGGCCCTCTTTGCCTCGGCCTTGCCCTGCTCGGAGAGATCGACGTCATACCAGCCAGTGAAGAGGTTTTCCTTGTTCCAGATGCTTTCGCCGTGGCGTAGCAGTACGATCTTGATCATGGGTTCTCCTACGAATGAACACGATGGGGCTCTAGCCACGTTGCCGTATTGTCTATCTCGGTTCGGTGCCGGTCAACGATACTCCGAGAACTTCCGGTAGTCGCGGCCCGAGCTCCAAATGACGGCCTAGCCCAATCAAGTCGAAGGAAAAACAGAAGACGCGAGCGCGTGCAAGGCTTCTAACGAACGAAGGACAAGACAATGACCGATCGGCTTTTGGTGCTGGTACGTCACGGCGAAAGCGAATGGAATCTGAAGAACCTGTTCACCGGCTGGCATGATTGCGACCTGTCGGAAAAGGGCGTCAACGAGGCGCGCGCCGCCGGCCGCCGGCTGAAGGCCCAGGGGCTGAAATTCGACGTCGCGTTCACCTCCGACCTCAAGCGCGCGCAGCGCGCGCTCTCCCTGATCCTGGAGGAGCTCGGCCAGACCGACATTCCCGTGATCAAAAACTGGGCGCTCAACGAGCGCGACTATGGCGATCTCGTCGGCCTCAACAAGGATGATGCGCGCAAGAAATGGGGCGACGAGCGGGTGCACCAGTGGCGCCGCTCTTATGACATCGCTCCGCCCAATGGCGAGAGCCTGAAGGACACCGCAGCGCGCGTGCTGCCCTATTACATCACCGAAATGCTGCCGCAGGTGATGCGCGGCGAGCGCGTGCTGTGCGCCGCCCACGGCAACAGCCTGCGCGCGCTGGTGATGGTGCTCGACCGGCACACCACGCAGTCGATCCTCGACCTCAATCTCGGCACCGGCGTGCCGATGGTCTACCACTTCAAACCCGACACCACGATCGCCTCGAAGCTCGAAATGGCGGCATAACCTTTCCCCCTCTCTTCGCGGGAGAGGATATGCGTGGCTTCGCCACCCTCTGCCGCAAGGGAGAGGGTGGATGGCTTTCCGTGCCGAGCCTCACGCCGCGTGGCGTTCGGCGGCGGGACCGAAATGGCCGATATAGCGTGACGTGATGGCGGCGACCGGCAGCACCACGAGGATATCGGTGGTGCCGAACTGACGGTCGATCACGGCGCCGTCGCCGACGAATGCGCCGAGGCGCAGATAGCCCTTGACCAGGGGCGGCAGCGCCCGCAGCGCCGCCTTCGGGTCGACCGCCTCCTTCGGCAGCCGATCGAGCGCGACGAAGCGGTGCGGCAGTGCGCCGACCCGCCATTCCTCCGGCGGTCGCGCATAATGATGGAGGAACGACAGCGGCAGCGCGAGCGCTTCCGGATCGGTGCCTTCGAGGCTCGCGCAGCCGATCATCACATCGATCCGGTGGCGCAGCACATAAGCCCAGATGCCATGCCACAACAGCTCAACCGTGCGCTTGGTGCGGTAGGGCGGGAGCACGCAGGAACGGCCAAGCTCGAGAAAGCGCAAGCCGCGATGGCGGGCGAGCAGCGGGCCGATCGCGAACTCGCCAGCGCTGTAGAAGCCGCCGCGGCGCTCGGCAATCTCCTGCCGCAGCAGCCGATAGGTGCCGACCACGGCCGGGCCTTTTCGGCGGAGGGAGCGGCCGTGGTCGAGCACGAGCAGGTGGTCGCACATGGCGTCGAAGGGATCGACATCACGGCGGGCGATGAGGACGCTCGGCGCCGCGATGGCCGACATTTCCTGGTAGAACACATCGAAGCGCAGGCGCTGCGCCCGCCTGATATCGACCGCCCGGTGGGCAAGCCGCACTTCGAGCGACCCGATGCGTCCGAGCGTTTCACTCGAACGGCTCAGCCGCGGGTCGGAGACCCTCAAGCCCCCATAGGCTTTGATCGCAGGAACGAGCCGCGGCACCCCGGCCAGAATCGGATGCTCGCGCACGCGAGCAAAAAGCTGGCGCGGTTTGCTGTCGGGAACGCGGGTCTGCATCAATCGCTCCCAGCGCCACAACCCCCGACCGACTCATGCGGCCCAACCTGGCGGCGCCCAGGTGACGAGACAATGCACGAAGCAAATACGGTTTTGTGACAATGTGACCCGGATGGGGTCTCATACGCAAGATTTAATGCGCCGGCTGTCACCGCCTCCTATGAATCTTGCCCGGCGTTGCAAAAAGCCCTCAGGCCACTGCGCTGGCGACGCTTCGTTGGCCGGCGCCCAGCAAAAAGCCCCATCCTCTTTACATGGAGAAATACCCCGAACCGACATGAAAAAGGTCCGCGCGCCGGCCGGTTGGCGGCGGACGAAAGGCCGGTGGGCGCGCGACGCCGGCGCTCTCAGGCTGCGCGGCGCAGATCGTCGGCGACCATGCGGTAGGATAGCGCCTCCGCAAGATGCGTGCGCATGACCTTTTCGCTTTCATCGAGATCGGCCAGCGTGCGGGCGACCCGCAAGACGCGATGATAACCGCGCGCCGACAGCCGCATCGCGTCGGCGGCGTCGCGAATGAGCTTGAGGCCGGCGCTGTCCGGCTGCACCACGTCCTCCAAGAGCGGGCCTTGCGCCGCGGCATTGGTGCGCACCTGCGGGAAGCCCAGCGCCTCGTAGCGGCGGGCCTGGCGCTCGCGTGCGGCGGCGACCCGCGCCGCGACTTCGCGGCTGCCCTCAGCGGGCGGCGGCAGAATAAGGTCGGCGGCGCTCACGGCGGGAATGTCGACGTGGAGATCGATGCGATCGAGTAGCGGTCCCGAGAGCCGCGCCTGGTACTCGGCGGCGCAGCGCGCGACCGGCCCGCGCCGGCAGGAGAAGCCGGGCTCGCTGGCATGCCCGCAGCGGCAAGGATTCATCGCGGCAACCAGCATGAAGCGGGCCGGATAGGTAACACGATGATTGGCGCGCGCGATCGCGACCACGCCGCTTTCCAACGGCTGGCGCAGCGATTCGAGCACGCGCTGATCAAATTCGGGAAGCTCGTCGAGGAACAGGACGCCGTGATGGGCGAGCGAGATTTCGCCCGGCCGCGCCCGCAATCCGCCGCCGACCAGCGCCGCCATGCTGGCGGAGTGATGCGGGCTGCGGAACGGCCGGCGGTCAGTGAGCGCGCCGCCCTCGATCTCGCCCGCGACCGAGGCGATCATCGAGACTTCGAGCAGCTCGGCGGGCGACAGTGGCGGCAGGATCGACGGCAACCTGCCGGCGAGCATCGACTTGCCGGCGCCGGGCGGTCCGACAAAAAGGAGATTGTGCCCGCCGGCGGCGGCGACTTCGAGCGCGCGCTTGCCGCTTTCCTGGCCTTTGATGTCGCGCAGATCGAGGCCCGGCCCCGCGGATTCACGGATGCGCGGCTGCGGCCGCGACAGCACTTGCGTGCCCTTGAAGTGATTGGCGAGCTGGATCAGCGACGCCGGCGCGATGATCTCCATATCGGGGCTTGCCCAGGCGGCTTCCGCCCCGCAGGCATAAGGGCAGATCAAGGCCTCGCCGCGCGCATTTGCCCCGATCGCCGCCGGCAGCACGCCGGCCACCGGCGCAATGGAGCCGTCGAGCCCGAGTTCGCCGAGCACCGTAAAACCTTCAAGCGCATCGCTGGGGATCGCGCCGATCGCGGCCATCAGACCGAGCGCGATCGGCAGGTCGTAATGACTGCCCTCTTTCGGCAAGTCCGCTGGGGCAAGATTCACAATGATGCGCCGGGCCGGCAGCGCCAGTCCAGAGGCGGTGAGCGCCGCGCGCACGCGTTCGCGCGCCTCTGACACCGCCTTGTCGGCGAGGCCGACGACGTGGAAGGCCGGCAATCCCGGCGCGACCTGCACCTGCACATCGACCGCGCGGGATTCGATCCCCTCGAATGCCACCGTCGTGACGCGCTGAACCATCGGCCGCCCCCACCAATACGTGCAACCCTAGCGGAATGCAGGCGACAGCGCAAGAACAATTAGCGAACACGGGGGCATCCTGTCCGCGGTTCGACGGCGCATCATGAACACGTTAGAGATTAGAACGAATCGAAGGCGGGGCGCCGGAGGCAAACAATGGAATCTTTCGTGCAAGTGAATCTTGAGCGCGGCTCATGGCTTACAGCCATCACTCTGGCAGGCCTGCTGGGCCTCAGCCTGGCTATTCCTGCGCGGGCGCAGAGCGTCCCGCCCGCTCCGGCGCCCGGCAAGCCGGTGATCGACCGCACCTGGTCGCCGCCGGAAGTGGGCGCGCTGGCGGACGACGTGAACGGCAAGCTGATCCGCCGCGGCCGTGATCTCTTCACCGCGACCTATGCCCATATCGGCCCGGACGTCTCCGATCCGGCCAAGCGCTTTGCCGGCAACAATCTCGCGTGCGGCAGTTGCCACCTGCAGGCCGGCACCAAGAAATTCGGCCTGCCCGTCTATGGCTTGGCGCGCGACTTTCCGGCCTATAGCGCCCGCGCTGGCGCTGACATCACGCTGCCGGACCGGCTCAACAGCTGCATGCAGCGCAGCATGAACGGGCGTGCGCTGCCGGCCGACTCACCGGAGATGCAGGCCCTCGTCGGCTATATCGACTTTCTGTCGCGCGGCCTTCCCGCCGGCGAAAAGCTCACCGGTTACGGATCGGGCAACATGCCGGAGCTTGATCGCGCCGCCGATCCCGAGCGCGGTAAGGCGGTCTACGCCAAAGCCTGTGCGCTCTGCCACGGCCCGGAGGGGGCCGGAATCCGGCGCAGCGCGCCGTGGACCGATCTCGGCGACCTGGTGCCGCCGCTGTGGGGCCCCGGCAGCTTCAACAATGGCGCCGGCATGAACCGGCTGATCACCGCGGCGAATTTCCTCCACGCCAACATGCCGCACGGCACCGACTACCTGAACCCGCAGCTGTCGGTTGACGCTGCGTGGGATGTCGCGGCCTACATGGTCTCGCAGCCGCGCCCGCAGAAAGCCGGGCTTGATAAGGATTTTCCCGACCTGCTGCTCAAGCCGGTCGATACACCCTATGGTCCGTATGCCGACAGTTTTTCCGAAAAGCAGCACAAATACGGGCCGTATGCACCGATCCGCGCGGCGATTGCCAAGTTGAAGGCGGAGGCCGCCGGCAAGCGGCCCTAGAGCGTGAATCAACAAAGTCGGTGAGCCGCTGGACGTTCGTGTCTGGCGGCTTTCAGCTTACCGATCCGTTCGCGTTTCAACTCACCTATGCATTCATCTGAATTTCTTAACCAATCCTACAGATCGCTTATTTATCGTGCACGCTGGATGCCATCTGGCGGGGTGGCGTTCTCACAAGAGCTGACTGTAAGGGGGGCAGACATAATGGTGACGGCGGAGCAACCGCGAGCTGAAGCGATTTCGTCGAACTGTGCCGAGCAGCCCTTTGGAAGAGTTTTGGCAGTCCGTGGTTCGCAGGCGAATGTCGGCCTTCTCCGCAATGACAGTATCGACGCACGCGCCACTGTCGGGCGCTTTCTCGGCATCCGCACGACAACCATCTTTCTGATCGGGGTGATCACCGAGGTCACCATCGAGACACCGCCGGGCGCGCGCGAACGAGGCTTCGTCGCAACTGCCCATATCGACTTGATGGGGGAGATCAAGGCAGACGCATCCGGGCAGCCGTGCTTTCGCCGGGGCGTCACCGACTATCCTGCGATCGGTGATCCGGCGACGCTGCTCAAGGGCCCGGAGCTACGCATTATCTACGACGTCACCGGCGCCGATACGATCGAGATCGGGCGCCTGCAGCACGACGAGACGATCGCCGCCTCGATCGGCCTCAAGGACATGCTGACGAAACACTTCGCCGTCCTCGGCACGACCGGCGTCGGCAAGTCGAGCGCGGTCGCGCTTATCCTGCAGCAGATTCTCGTCAAGCGCCCCGACCTGCGTATTTTTCTGCTCGATGCGCATAACGAATATGCCCGCTGTTTCGGCGATCACGCCCAGGTCCTCAATCCGCGCAATCTGAAACTGCCGTTCTGGCTGTTCAATTTCGAGGAGATCATCGACGTCTTTTTCGGCGGCAGGCCGGGGGTCGACGAGGAAATGCTGATCCTCTCGGAACTGATCCCGGTCGCGAAAACGAATTATCTGCAATACACGGCCGGCACGCCCGAGCGATCCTCGCTCTTGAAGAAACTCGACCCGCGCAGTGCCGGCTTCACGCCCGATACCCCGGTTCCCTATCGCCTCGCCGACCTGATCGCGCTGATCGACGAGCGGATGGGCAAGCTGGAAAATCGTTCATCACGGATGGTCTATTACAAGCTCATCTCGCGCATCGAAACCGTCGCCAATGATCCGCGCTACGCCTTCATGTTCGAGAACGCCAATGTCGGCGGCGACACCATGGCCGAGGTGATCAGCACCCTGTTCCGGCTGCCGGCGAACGGCCAGCCGATGACCATCATGCAGCTCGCGGGCTTTCCCGCCGAAGTGGTCGATTCGCTCGTCTCCGTTCTCTGCCGCATGGCGTTCGACTTCGGCCTATGGAGCGACGGCGCCGTGCCGCTCCTGTTCGTCTGCGAGGAGTCGCACCGCTATGCCTCGGCCGACCGCAGCATCGGCTTTGGTCCGACGCGCAAGGCGCTGTCGCGGATCGCCAAGGAAGGCCGCAAATACGGGGTGTTCCTCGGGCTCGTGACCCAGCGCCCGGCTGAGCTCGATGCCACCATCCTTTCCCAGTGCAGCACGCTGTTTGCGATGCGCCTCGCCAATGACCGCGACCAGGCGCTGTTGCGCTCGGCAGTGTCGGATGCCGCCGCCAACCTCTTGGCCTTCGTGCCGTCGCTCGGAACCCGCGAGGTCCTGGCGTTCGGCGAAGGCATCGCTTTGCCGACCCGGCTGCGGTTCAAGGAGGTGCCGGCCGCGCTCTTGCCGCGCAGCGAGGCGCTCGGCTATTTGCGGGATCGTGGAACCGGCTTCGACCAGTCCTTCATCGGCTCGGTGCTCGACCGCTGGCGCGGTGCCACCATGAGCCATAATACCCAACGCGATGATGTTGGTCTGGGCGCCAACGATTTCTCCGCCTCACCGATGAGCGGCGGGCTCGACCCCGACCGATTCAAAATCTTGAAGAAGCCGATCAATGGTGGCCCCCCGGCATCGGCGCACCCTGTCGATCCATCGCCGGGATGGCCGCCGCGATAAGTGCGGATGTCGCTCTGGTCGCCGAAGGCAGGGGACCGGCACGCCACGGTTACGGGTCCCATGCGGGCGGTGCCAGTTCGAACCCGTCGAACACGAAGCCTGGCGCGACGGTGCAGCCGACCAGCGTCCAGTCACCAAGACTTTCCGCCGCCTGCCAGGCATGCGCCGGCACGATGACCTGCGGCTCCTCGCCCGCGGCGAGATCAGGACCGAGCCGACGGGTGTCGACCCGTCGGTCGGGCTCCGCGATCGCAAGCTTGAGCGGCGCGCCGGCATACCAATGCCAGACTTCGGTCGCATCGACCCGGTGCCAGTGCGAACGCTCCCCGCGCGCCAGCAGGTAATAGATCGCGGTGGAGACCGCGCGGCCGGCCGCATCCGCCCGCGGATCACGCAACGTCTCGCGAAAGTGCCCGCCTTCCGGATGCGGCTGCAGGCGCAGGAGACGGATGATATCGGTCGCGCTCAGCGCGGCGCCGATGGCGGCTTGGCGATTTGGGTCCATGCGAAAGCGTGGCCGGGCTTCTTGATCGCGTCAATGCGTTCGAGTTCGTGCCGGTGCGCCCAGCAATAGCGGCATGCTGGGAAGCCGCCGATGCGGTTCCCGGCGCACGCATGGCGTGGCTCAGGCCCTGTTCTTGCGCTCCCGCAATTCGCCGAATACCTGCGCCGCCGGCTTGCCGGCGAGGTTCACCGCAGCGGCCACCTCGGGAACGTCCGCCCGCAGGAACGGGTTCGCCTGCTTCTCCTCGCCAAGCAGCGACGGCACAGTCGACTGCCCGGCAGCACGCAAACGGTCGACCTCGGCGGCACGTCGCCGCAGCGCTGCATTGCCCGGCTCGACCGATAAAGCAAAGCGGATATTGGATTGCGTATACTCATGGCCGCAGAAAATCAGCGTCTCGTCGGGCAGCGCGCGCAGCTTTTGCAGCGAGCGCCACATGATTTCGGGCGTCCCCTCGAACAGGCGACCGCAGCCGATCGAGAACAGCGTGTCGCCGACAAAGGCGAGGCTTTCTTTCTCGAACCAGTAGGCGATGTGGCCCGCAGTATGGCCCGGTGTCTCCAGCACCTTGCCGACAAGCGACCCGACCTTGACGACATCGCCGTCGCGCACGCGCACATCCACATCCGCGATCGGGCTGCGCTCGCCGGCCGGGGCGGTGACGCGGCAGTGATACTTCGCCTTCAGCTCCGGGATGCCCGCGGTGTGATCACCGTGATGGTGGGTGACGAGAATGTCGGTGAGCCGCCATCCCGCTTCCGCCAGCGCCGTCTCGATTGCGCGGGCTTCGGGCGCGTCGATGGATGCGGTCGCGCCGGTCGCGGGATCGTGCAGGAGGACGCCGTAATTGTCATTCAGGCAAAGAAATAAATGGGTTTGTGCGGCCATATCGCTTCACTGATTGTTCGAGTTTCAACCGAACCAAGTCAGCCGCGACTGCTATGCCAACATCGCCGCGACCATAGAAATTGCCCAGGGGCTGATAGTCTGACGCCATCCTTACTTGAAAGCGCGGCCCTCGCTGCGCAAGACATCGGCAACCGCGCGCAGGCGGCTGTCGGATAGATAATCCTCCAGATAGACAGGAAGACGACGGCGCCAATTCGGATGCTCGTCGATGGTCCCCGGTATGTTCACCTGCTCGGCAACGTCGAACACGTCCTCCGCTGCTATTACGAGCAGGCGGCTCGGCGTGCGGGCAAGAAAGCGCGCGACTTCGAGTGCAGAGGCATGCTCGACTGGGGCTTCGTATGCAAGCGCGTCTGTTAGCACCCGATGCGAATCGGCGCGCTCGGCCTCCGTCTCGCCGGGGTCGATACCAATGCTGTGCTTGACGGAGAGGTCATGCATGGTGAGCCAGCCGGAAAAGGTCGGCAGGTCATGGGTGCTGAAGGTGACCAGCGCCTGCTCCGGATATTCCTTGGAGGCCTTGAAGCAGCCGTCGTCCCAGCGCTCGAACAGCATCACGCGATAACACCAGATATTCCAGTCTGCCAAACGCTCGCGGAAGCCTTCGGGCACGGTCCCGAGATCCTCCCCGATAACGACGCAATGAGCCGCGTTGCTCTCCTGCGTGACAACGGCGAGCATCGCCTCGAACGGAAACCGGACATAAGTCCCATGGTCCGCTTTGAAGCCTTGCGGGATCATATAGAGCCGGTTGAAACCGAGCACGTGGTCGAGCCGGATGGCACCGGCATGCCGCATCACCGCGCGTAGGGTCTCGCGTAGAAGATGGAAATCGGTACTCGCAAGGACTCCCGGATGAAACGAGGCCAGGCCCCAATCCTGGCCGACAGTGTTCAACATATCGGGCGGCGCGCCGGCGGATAGTTCGCGGACATAGGCCCCCTGGTTGCTCCACACGTCAGACCCGTTCGCCGTCACCCCGACGGCTACGTCGAGATAGAGCCCGATCGGCATGTTCATCTGCCTAGCGGCGTCACGACAGGCGCGCAGTTGCCGGTCGGCAACCCATTGCACGAAGGCATGGAAATCCATTTCCTTGGCATCACTGCGCCAAAGCTCTTCGAGCTTTTCCGGTGACGGCCGGCGCCACTCCTCCGGCCAGTGCCACCACGGCGGACCGAAGCGCTGATGCAGCACGGCAAAGGCAGCGAAGCCGTCGATCATCGGCTTGCGCGAGGCCTTGAAGGCGGCGAAATCGGCCTTCCGCCCAGCGCTTCCGCGCTTACGGAAAGCCTCATAGGCAAGCCGCAGGCCCTTGAGCTTGGCAGCAATCACGCCGGCATAATCAACCAGCGGCGCGTCGCGCAATCGGGAAACCTTTGCAGCCAGGCGCGCGGCCTTCAAACCGGGAAATTCCGGGATTGCTTCGACGTCGATATACAACAGGTTGAGAAACAGCCGACTGCCGGGCGAATAGGGACTGATCCGGTTGGAGTCGTCGAGATTGATCGCGTGCACCGGATTGAGCCCGATACCGGCAGCGCCGATTTCGCCTGCAATCCGCACCAGTTCCTTGAGGTCGCTGAAGTCGCCGATCCCCCAATTACGGCGCGAGCGCAAGGAATAGAGCTGCACGGCAAGGACCCAAACGCGCCGGCCCTCGTCGAACACAGCAGGCTGAAAGGAGCGCGCCGGCGCGACGATGACCGGCTGGGTCGTTTCCTTTCCGTTCTGATAGGTGATCAGGTAGTAGGACCCGACGGGAAGCTCCGGTGGCAGCCTTGCAGCCTTGCCGTCGCAGGGGCCGCTTGCCACCTCGCCCTTGTCATTGACGAGCCGCCAACCGCCACCCTCGGTGCAAACATTGTCGAGACGGCTGTCGCGACCCTGGCGAATGACCTGAACCGAGGCGAGGTCGGTCACCCCGGCCGCTTTTGCATTATTCACGAGGACGCTGAGGATTTCGCGTAGCGCCGCCTCGCTCGGCGTCTGCTTTACGCCCAGCGCGTTATAAAATGTTGTTTCGATACCGAGCGCCTGGGCATCATTGATGAGCTCCTCCGGGAGGTGATCATGGGATTGGTTTTTTTCCGACATGTTGCATCGATCTATTATTGACCCGCGCGCGCAAACGCAAAACTTCTCACTCACCGCCGCAACGGCAGCGCATTGCAAGCCTGAGCGCGGTGAGGACCCCTCCGCCGCCGCGCAAAACCGGCGAACCATAGCGGTCGATTCGAAGCGCGCAAGGTTTTCATCGCCGCCCCCTTGCTCGTCAGGCAAGCCGCTGGCCGTTGACCTCGCGATGCGTTACGCTTGGCTCCGCCGCAAAATTGCCCGGCGAGCCTCGGGTTCCAGCAATATGCGGCTTGTGGCAGGACCACCGCGCGCACTGCTCCGCTGCCAGTCCCGCCCGTCTTGCCGCACGGTACCCGCGGCCGGGTTCGAAAACGCCAAAGGCGCTTGCGTCCCCGGTTGCGCGCGGCGGCGAGCGACTTTATGACTTACGATCCTGATTAGGAGATGTGCCGACCGGCGCCCCTGTCGCCTCGCTTACGTCAAAGACTAGCTCGAAAGACTATCTCGCCGGCGGGCATGGCATGGTCGAACGCGGCGGCCGAAACTTGAGACTCGATCCGCTCACTCTTCCATGCGTCGTTGCTGGTCCCCCAACTCTTCTGCCGTGGTCCCAAGCATCTCCCCATGAATATCGTTACCGACGTCGACGCCAACGCCATACCCGCTGTCACCGAAACGGCGAACGACCCGCAATGGTACAAGGACGCGGTCACCTACCAGCTCCACGTCAAGGCGTTCTTCGACAGCAATAACGATGGCATCGGGGATTTCGCCGGCCTGACGCAAAAGCTGGACTATCTGCAGGACCTCGGCGTGACGACGCTGTGGCTCTTGCCGTTCTATCCGAGCCCCGGACGCGACGACGGCTACGACATTGCCGACTACCGGCGGATCAATCCCGACTTCGGCTCGATGCGGGACTTCCGCCGCTTCATGGTAGAGGCAAAGCGCCGCGGCCTGCGGGTGATCACCGAACTCGTCGTCAATCACACCTCCGATCAGCATCCCTGGTTCAAGCGGGCGCGGCGCAGCAAGCGCGGATCGAGCGCGCGCGACTGGTATGTGTGGAGCGACACCGACCAGAAATATCTCGGCACCCGGATCATCTTCACCGACACCGAGAAATCGAACTGGACCTGGGACCCGGAAGCCGGCGCCTATTACTGGCACCGCTTCTTCTCCCATCAGCCCGACCTCAACTACGACAATCCGCAGGTCTACTGGGCGATGGTTCAGGTCATGCGCCGCTGGCTCGATTTCGGCGTCGACGGGTTCCGCCTCGACGCCATCCCCTATCTGTGCGAGCGCGAGGGGACGAGCAACGAAAACCTTCCCGAAACCCATGACGTGATCAAGCGGCTGCGCGCCGAGCTCGACGCCTATGCCCCCGGCACCCTCCTTTTGGCCGAAGCCAATCAGTGGCCGGAAGATGTTCGCGCCTATTTCGCCGAAGGCGACGAGTGCCACATGGCGTATCACTTTCCGCTGATGCCGCGCATCTACATGGCGATCGCCCAGGAAGACCGCTTCCCGATCATGGATATCCTGCGGCAAACGCCGGATATTCCGCAGAATTGCCAGTGGGCGCTGTTCCTGCGCAACCATGACGAGCTGACGCTCGAAATGGTGACCGACGCCGAGCGCGATTACCTGTGGTCGACCTATGCCGCCGATCCGCGTGCCCGCATCAATCTCGGCATCAGGCGTCGGCTCGCGCCGCTGATGGACAATGACCGCCGCAAGATCGAGTTGATGAAAAGCCTGATGCTGTCGCTGCCGGGCACGCCGATCTTCTACTATGGCGACGAGATCGGGATGGGCGACAACATCTATCTCGGCGACCGCAACGGCGTGCGCACGCCGATGCAGTGGACCTCGGACCGCAATGGCGGGTTCTCCCATTGCGATCCGGCGAAGCTGTTCCTGCCGGTGATCATGGACCCGATCTACGGCTACCAGTCGGTCAATGTCGAGGCCCAGTCGCGCAGCATTTCGTCGTTCCTCAACTGGGTCAAGCGCATGATCGCCGTGCGCAAGAACAGCAAGGCGTTCGGGCGCGGCACCATGACCATGCTGCGACCGACCAATCGGGCGGTCATGGCCTATCTGCGCCACTACGGCAGCGAGGTCATTCTCTGCGTCGCCAACCTGTCGCGCGCGGCGCAATCGACCGAGATCGACCTGTCCCCCTGGCGCGGTCGCGTTCCTGTTGAAATGCTCGGACGGTCCCGGTTCCGCCGCATCGATGAAGGCCCGTTCGTCATCACCCTTGTCCCCTACGGGTTTTTCTGGTTCCTGCTCACGGAGGAAGCCGGTATGGCAAGCGCGGACACGACCGGGATTCGTGAATGGGTCACCGTCGTGCTCGAACGTGGATGGCGGTCGCTGACGGAAGGGCAGACCTCGCAGCACTTCGAGCGCGAAATCCTGCCGCAATATCTGGCAACCCGCCGCTGGTTCGCCGCCAAGGGATTAGAAGGCGGCGCGCCGCGCGTCGGCACGGTCCTGCGCCTCGCGGAGGGCGAAC
>Ga0315540_10001331_pt1 | contig 14143 bp, 12 predicted proteins | sample SalMarSW160110MG_FD_203677 | JGI IMG/M metagenome (GOLD analysis project Ga0315540, IMG submission 203677) | Salt marsh sediment microbial communities from the Plum Island Ecosystem LTER, Massachusetts, United States - Salt Marsh Sediment SW1601-10 ... | reverse complement strand
CTCCGCGACCAGCGCCTGCGGTGACACCACGACGCCGTTGCCGATGAAGCAGTCCACGTTCTGGCGCAGGATCCCCGACGGGATCAGGTGCAGCACCGTCTTCTTGCCGCCAATCACCAGCGTGTGCCCCGCGTTGTGCCCGCCCTGGAAGCGAACAACGCCTTGCGCGTGGTCGGTAAGCCAGTCGACGATCTTGCCCTTGCCCTCGTCGCCCCACTGCGTGCCGATGACGACTACGTTTCTCGCGCTCACTTGGTTTTCCCGATTCGCTTGACGACCCATGCGCCGCGCCTTTGCACCAGCTGCCTGGTGCAGCCCAGCTCCTTGCGGTGGCGCGCGTGCCCCGGCAGTTCCTCGATCACGATCTCGCCCGCGCGCCGCAGCGCCTCGATCTTCGCCGCCAGCTTGGATTTTCCGTTGGCGCACGGCGCGAGGATCAGCTCGCGCGAGGCGAGCGGCCCCGCGGCCCCGGCCAGCTCGCGCAGGTCGATCGAGAAGCCGGTCGCAGGGCGTGGCCGCCCGAACGCCTTGCCGACTTCGTCGTAGCGCCCGCCGCGCGCGACCGCGCCGCTGACACCCTCGCAATACGCGTCGAACACCGCGCCGGAGTGATAGTGGTAGCCGCGCAGCTCGGCGAGGTCGAAGCTCGCCGGCAGCACGCTCGCGTCAGCGAGCGCGCGCAGCGTCGCCAGCGCGCGCTTGAGCGCCGGGATGGCGGGTAGCCTGCGCGCCGCGAGTGCGAGCACCTCGCGCCCGCCGTACAGCTCCGGCAGCAGCAGCAGCGCTTCGCGGGTGCGCTTGTCGAGCCCGCGCGCAAGCGCCGCGAGCGCAGGCAGATCCTTCTTCTGCAGCGCCTCGAACAGATCGGTTTCGAGCCCGCCCGCAATTCCGGCGGTCTGCACGATGGCGCGGAACACCGCCACGTGGCCGATGTCGACGCGCGCGCCGCGCACCCCGGCCAGCGCGAGCGACCTTCCCAGCAGGCGCAGGATCTCGAGGTCGCTCTCGACCCCGGCATGGCCATAGATCTCGGCCCCGATCTGCAGCGGCTCGCGGGTCGACTCCAGCCCGGCGGGCCTGGCGTGCAGCACGCTGCCGCAATAACACAGCCGCGCCACCCCCTGCCGGTTGAGCAGGTGCGCGTCCAGGCGCGCCACCTGCGGCGTGATGTCCGCCCGCACGCCCATCATGCGCCCCGAGAGCTGGTCGACCAGCTTGAAGGTGCGCAGGTCGAGGTCGCGCCCGGTACCGGTGAGCAGCGACTCGAGGTATTCGAGCAGCGGCGGCATCACCAGCTGGTAGCCGTGCAGCGCGAACTGATCGAGGATCGCGCGCCGCAGCGCCTCGATGCGCGTCGCCTCGGCGGGCAGGATGTCCTCGATGTATTCCGGCAGCAGCCAGCGCATGGCGGCGGACACCTTTCAGCGCGCCACCAGCAGCACCAGCAGCCCGACCAGCATCGAGGTCAACCCGATGAAGCGGATCTGCCCGTCGGTCATTTGCGTGATGCGGCGAAAGGTGTCGCGCCAGAGCCTAGGGGCGAGGAAGGGCAGCGCGCCCTCGATGACGAGCATCAAGGCAAAGGCCATGAGGAATGTCGTGCCCATCGCTCATTTTTTCTTGGCGGGCTGGCGTCCCGCCGGGTCCTTGAAGAAGCGGAAGAAGTCCGAATTCGGGTCGAGCAGCATCAGGTCGTTCTTGCCCCGGAAGGTCGAGCGGTACGCGTCCATGCTGCGGTAGAAGGCGTAGAACTCGGGGTTCGCCGAGAACGCCTTGGCGTAGATGTCAGTCGCCTTGGCGTCCCCTTCGCCCTTGGTCTTCTGCGCGTCGCGGTAGGCCTCGGCCAGGATCACCTCGCGCTGGCGGTCGGCGTCGGCGCGGATGCGCTCGGCCGCGGCGGCGCCGGTCGAGCGCAGCTCGTTTGCGACGCGCTTGCGCTCGGATTCCATCCGGCGGTAGACCGATTCGCTCACTTCCTGCGGCAGGTCAACGCGCTTCAGGCGCACGTCGACGATCTCGACCCCGATGCGTCGCAGCTCCTGGTCGACCTTGTCGCGCACCACCCCCATGATCTCGTCGCGCTGGCCCGAGACCACGTCGTGCACGGTACGGCGCCCGAACTCGGCCTGCAGGCTGTCGGAAATCGTCTGCCGGATTCGCGTCGTGGCGGCGAACTCGTCGCCCCTGACGCTGACGTAGAACTGCTTCACGTCCTTGATGCGCCACATGACGAACGAGTCCACCAGCACCGGCTTCTTCTCCGAGGTGATGAAGCGCAGCGGCTCGGGATCGTCGTAGCTCAGGATGCGCATGTCGAACTGGCGCACGTTCTGCAGCAGCGGCCACTTGAAATGCAGTCCGGGCGCGGTGACCACGCTCTTGATCTCGCCCAGCTGGAACACGATCGCGTGGTAGCGCTGGTCGACGGTGAACAGCGTGCCCGATATCACCAACAGCACGGCGACGAGCGCCGCGACGAGCGGTCCGATCGCCTTCATGGCCGCTCTCCGCGGTCGCGGCTGCGCAGCGAGTCGCGCGAGCGCGGGCTCGTTTCGTCCGGCGTGGGCGCCGGCGCCTGAGTCTGCGACGCGTCGGATTCGGACGGCGTCGCCGTGCCGCCGCGCTGCATCAGCTTGTCGAGCGGCAGGTAGAGCAGGTTGCCGCTGCCCTTGTAATCGAGGATGACCTTGGAAGTCGACGACAGCACCTGCTGCATGGCGTCCAGGTACATCCGCTCGCGCGTCACCGCCGGCGCCTTGGCGTATTCCGCGAGCACGTTCTTGAAGCGCGAGGCCTCGCCCTCGGCGTTGGCGATCACGCGCTGCTTGTAGCCTTGCGCCTCCTGCAGCAGTCGCGCCGCGCTACCGCTCGCCCGCGGGATCACGTCGTTGGCGTAGGCTTGTCCTTCGTTCACCTGCCGCGCGCGGTCCTGATTCGCCTTAACCGCATCGTCGAACGCGGCCTGGACCTGCTCCGGCGGCTGCGCCGCCTGGATCGTGACCGAGCTGACCGAGATCCCGGTGCCGTAGCGATCGAGGATCTCCTGCATCAGCTTGCGTGCCTTGATCGCGATTTCCTCACGCGACTCGTACAGGATCCCGTCCATCTTGCTCTTGCCGATCACCTCGCGCATGGCGCTTTCGGCGGTGCGCATCGCGATTTCATCCGGGTTGCGCGTGTTGAACAGGAAATCCTTGGCGTCCTGAACCGTGTACTGGACCGCGAACTGCAGATCGACGATGTTCTCGTCGTCGGTCAGCATCAGCGACTCGCGCTGCACCTTGGTGCGCACGTTGTTGCGGTAGCCGACTTCGAGCGTGCGCACCTGCGACACGTTCACCAGCTCGCTCGACTGGATCGGCCACGGCAGACGCCAGCGCAGGCCCGGGCTGGTCTGCTCGGAGTACTTGCCGAAGGTGAGCACGATCGCGCGCTGGCTCGCGTCGACGATGTAGAACCCGCTCGCCAGCCAGACCGCGACCACGAGCAGGATCAGCACGCCGGCGCCGCCGCCGAAGGCGCGCGCCGAGGGCATCTCGGGCGGCGGCCCGCCGCCGTTGCCGCCGCTGCCGCGTCGCCCGAACAGATCGCTCAGGCGGCGGTTGAACGCGCGCCACATTTCGTCGAGGTCCGGCGGGCCCTGGTTGCCCCCCGAGGGGCCTTGTCCGCGGGGCCCGCGCCCCCAATTCGGGTCGTTCAACGGCATGAGTGAATCTAGGAGCTCAGTGAGGTTGCAGGAAATGCGCTTCGGGAGCGGATTCGCCACGGGCCGAGGCCCGGGTCACCGCGATCTCGGTGATCGCCGCGCGCAAATCGCCGAGGCCGTCGCCGGTGCGCGCGCTCACGCGAATGCGGCGGATCTTACCATATTCATCCCGCTCGACGCCGGGCTCAAGCCGGGCGAGGTCGATCTTGTTCCATACCAGCAGCTGCGGCACCCCGTCGGCGCCGATCTCGGCCAGCACCTTGTTTACTTCCTCGGCCTGCTCCACGCGCGCGGGCGACGCCGCGTCGACCACGTGTAGCAGCAGATCGGCGCGCACCGTCTCCTCGAGCGTGGCGCGGAACGCCGCCACCAGCGTGTGCGGCAGGTCGCGAATGAAGCCGACCGTATCCGACAGCACCACGCTGCCCGCCTGCGGCAGCCAGATGCGCCGCGTGGTGGTGTCGAGCGTGGCGAACAGCTGGTCGGCCTCGTAGGCACGGGCGCGGGCGAGCGCGTTGAACAGGGTCGACTTGCCGGCGTTGGTATAGCCGACCAGCGAGACCGAAAGCACGTCGCCGCGCGCGCGCGCGCGGCGCTGCACCCCGCGCCGGTGCCGCAGCTGATCGAGCTTGCCGCGCAGCACGCGCACGCGCTGCCCGATGTAGCGCCGGTCGAGCTCGATCTGCTTCTCGCCCGGGCCGCCGGTCTTGCCCAGGCCGCCGCGCTGGCGCTCGAGGTGGGTCCAGCCGCGCACCAGGCGCGTCGACAGGTGCTCGAGCTGCGCCAGCTCGACCTGCAGCTTGCCCTCGCTGGTCTGGGCGCGCTGGGCGAAGATCTCCAGGATCACCTCGGTGCGGTCCATCACCGGGCGCCCGAGCTCGCGCTCGAGGTTGCGCTCTTGCGCCGGCGACAGCTCGTGGTTGAACACCACGAAGCCGGCGTTGAGATCGGCCGCGGCCGCCGCGACTTCCTCGGCCTTGCCGCGGCCGCAGAACAGCCTCGGGTCGGGGCGCTGGCGCCTGCCGCGCACCAAGCGGTGGCGCGCGATGCCGGCGCTCTCCACCAGGCGCACGATCTCCTCGACGCCGTCCTCGTAGCCGGCGTCACCGAGGTCGAGGCAGACGATGACTGCGGCCCGGGGGTCGAAGGGCGGTGGGGAGTTTTGTTGCATCAATTCGGTGTCTTCGACACCGGGTGGACCAAAGGCTAGCCTTCGGCTTCCTTTTCGAGGCCGAGATTGACCGCTCGCGACGGCACGACGGTGGAGATCGCGTGCTTGTAGACCATCTGGGTGACCGAATTGCGCAGCAGCACCACGTATTGATCGAAGGACTCGATCTGGCCCTGCAGCTTGATGCCGTTCACCAGGTAGATGGAAACCGGGACGTGCTCCTTGCGCAAGGTGTTCAGAAATGGGTCTTGTAGCAGCTGCCCCTTGTTGCTCATGTTGTTCCTCGCACGGAGTGGGTGTAACGGTACTCTAATTGAATTTGTTGGGGTTTTCTAGCCGCGCGCGGTTCAGCGGGCACGTCCCGGCACCGGCGGCGTCGGCGGCGTGACGTCGCCGCACTGGGCGCGGTGACGCAGCACGTGGTCCATCAGCACGCAGGCCAGCATCGCTTCGGCGATCGGGGTGGCGCGAATTCCGACGCAGGGGTCGTGCCTGCCTTCGGTTTCGACGCTCGCGGGCGCCCCGTGAACGTCGATCGTGCGCCGCGGCAGCCGGATGCTCGAAGTCGGCTTGAGCGCAATCGACACGGCGATGTCCTGGCCGGTCGAGATGCCGCCGAGCACGCCGCCGTTGTTGTTCGTCAGGAAGCCCTGCGGCGTCATCTCGTCGCCGTGCTCGCTGCCCTTTTGCCCCACCGAGGCGAAGCCGGCGCCGATCTCGACTCCCTTGACGGCGTTGATCGACATCATCGCCCATGCGATGTCGGCGTCCAGCCGGCCGTAGACCGGCTCGCCCCAGCCCACCGGCACGCCTTGCGCGACCACGTTGACGCGCGCGCCGCACGAATCGCCGCTCTTGCGCAGCGCGTCCATGAAAGCCTCGAGCTGCGGCACCTGGCGCGCGTTCGGAGCGAAGAAGGGATTGGCGCCGACCTGGTCCCAGGACTCGAATTCGATCGGGTGCGGCCCGAGCTGCGCCAGGCAGCCGCGCACGCTGACGCCGTAGCGCGCGGCGAGCCACTTCTTCGCGATCGCGCCCGCGGCGACGCGCACCAGGGTCTCGCGCGCGGAGGCGCGCCCGCCGCCGCGCGGATCGCGCACGCCGTATTTCTGCCAATAGGTGTAGTCGGCGTGGCCGGGGCGGAATTTGGCCGCGATCGCTGAGTAATCCTTGGAGCGCTGGTCCTCGTTGCGCACCAGGAAGCCGATCGCGGTGCCGGTGGTGCGGCCCTCGTACACGCCCGACAGGATCTCCACCGTGTCCGACTCGCGCCGCTGCGTGACGTGGCGCGAGCTGCCCGGCTTGCGCCGGTCGAGCTCGGCCTGCAGGTCGGCGGCCGAAAGTTCCAGGCCCGGAGGGCAGCCGTCGACCACGCCGCCGTAAGCGGGTCCGTGCGATTCGCCGAATGAGGTCACGCAGTAAAGCGTGCCGAAGCTGTTGCCCGACATGCAAAAAAGCTTAGCACAGGGGTGCCGCGCGGCCGCGGCGGCAAGCTAGGCGGGCGATTCCTTCATGTAGCCCTTGAGCATCTTGTTCTCGAGGTCCTGCGCCTCGAGCACCGCCTTGGCGACGTCGCGGAACGAGATCACGCCCAGCAGCTTCTCGTCCTGCAGCACCGGCAGGTAGCGCGCGCCGCTCTCGAGCATGGTGCGGCGCAGATCGTTTACCTCCATGTCCGGGCGTGTGCTGACCGGGTCGCGCTCCATGATCGCGCCCACCTCGAGCTCGCCCAGCGCGCCGCCGCGTGCGGCGAGCGCCTCCATGATCTCGTGGAAGGTGAGCATTCCGACCATGCGTTCGTGCTCGATGACCACCAGCGAGCCGAGGTTCTGCTCGGCCATGGTCCGAACGGCCTGCGTGGCGCGCTCGGACGGCTCGACGCTGAGCAGCCGGCTGCCTTTGACGCGCAAGATCTCCTTGACCTGCATGGCCGCCTCCGACTTGCCGCACGGTCTTGCCAGTCTAGTCCAAGGCCGGCCCGGCGCAAAGCCGCCCGCATGGCGCGTGAGCTACAGGCTGCGGCGCTCGGGCAGCCGCAGCTCGCGCCGGCGGCGCTCGTCGCAGCGCGGATGCTGCAGGATGTAGTTGCGCAGCACCAGTTTGAGCGCCAGCTCGCGCACCCGGTCGCCGCCCTCCGCGGCGGCCGCGATGTCGTCGCGGATGATCGCCCGGATGCACTGTTCGCCGTCGGGCGCGTGCACCAGGTAGTTGCCCATCTCGGCCGCGGCGATCTCGGGGATGTGCTCGTGCGCGGCGATGGCGAGGATCTCCTCCTCGGTCAGGTCGCTCAGGGCGATACAATCTTCCAGGCAAAGCATGGCGGTAGCTTCCTTGCTCTTATGAGACTGCAACCCGGCTGGCACACCCTTGATCTAGCGCAAACGTGAGCGCGTCCGAACAGAAGACAGCCATGGTGACCGGCGGGGCGCGCGGCATCGGGCGCGCCACCGCGGCGCTGCTCGCCGCGCGCGGCTACCGGGTCGCGGTCGCCGATCTGCAGCCGGCGGCCGGCGGCGCCGATGTCATCGCCTGCGACGTCTCGAGCGAGCCGTCGGTCGAAGCCTGCGTGCGCGAGGCCGTGGCGCGCTTCGGCAGGCTCGACGCGCTGGTCAACAACGCCGGCATCGCGGGCGCGGCGAACGGGCCGCTCGAGCAGCTCCCGCTCGCCGAATGGAACCGGCGCATCGGCACCAACCTCACCGGCGTGTTCCTGATGGCCAAGCACTGCGCGCCGCTGTTGCGCGCCGCGCGCGGCGCGATGGTGAACGTCGCCTCGACCCGGGCGCTGCAGTCGGAGCCCAACACCGAGGCCTACAGCGCCTCCAAGGGCGGCGTGGTGGCGCTCAGCCACGCGCTGGCGATGAGCCTGGGGCCGGAGGTGCGCGTGAACTGCGTCAGCCCGGGCTGGATCGACGTCGCCCGCCCGGGCGCGACGCCGCTGCGGCACGAGGACCACGCGCAGCACCCGGCGGGGCGCGTCGGCCGGCCCGACGACGTGGCGGAGATGATCGCTTTCCTGCTGTCGCCTGCGGCGGCGTTCATCACCGGGCAGAACTTCGTGGTCGACGGCGGGATGACCCGCAAGATGATCTACGAGGAGTGAAGCGCCACGCGCGCGGTGTGGCGCGCGATCATGAGCTCCTCGTTGGTCGGGATGACCCACGCCGACACGCTGCTCGCCGCGCCCGAGATGCGCGCTTCGCCGGCGGCGTTGGCGGCCTCGTCGAGCTCGAGGCCGAGCCAGGCCGCGTCGCGGCAGACGCGCGCGCGCACCGGCGCCGCGTGCTCGCCGATACCGGCGGTGAACACCAGCGCCTCCAGGCCGCCGAGCGCGGCGGCAAGCGACCCAAGCTCGCGCCCGATGCGGTAGACGAACTGGTCGACCGCGGCGCGCGCGCCGTCCGCCTCGCTCGCGAGCAGCGTGCGCATGTCGCCCGACAGGCCCGACACGCCGAGCAGCCCCGAGCGGTGGTAGAGCAGCTCTTCAATCGCGCGCGCGTCCATATGCTTCTGGTCCATCAGCCACAGCAGCACGCCGGGATCGAGCGAGCCGCAGCGCGTGCCCATCGGCAGGCCTTCGAGCGCGCTGAAACCCATGCTGCTCGCCACGCTCCTGCCTTCGCGCAGCGCGCACATCGAGGCGCCGTTGCCCAGGTGCGCCACCACCGTGCGCCCGGCCGCGGCGCGAGCGTCGATGGCGGGCAGCGCCTGCGCGATGTACTCGTAGGACAGACCGTGAAAGCCGTAGCGGTGCACCCCCTCGCGCGTGATCTCGGGCGGCAGGGCGTAGGCCTGCACCACCGCCGCCTGGCCGTGGTGGAACGCGGTGTCGAAGCACGCCACCTGCGCCAGACCCGGGCGCAGCGCGGCCAGGCGCCTGATCGCCGCCAGGTTGTGCGGCTGGTGCAGCGGCGCGAGCGGCACCAGCGCCTCGAGCCGCGCCAGCACGTCCGCGTCGATGCGCACCGGCGCCGCGAAGCGCGTGCCGCCGTGCACCACGCGGTGGCCCACCGCGGCGAGCCGCCTGCCGTCCATGCGCTGCTCGATCCACTCGAGCAGGAAATCGGTCGCCTGCTCGTGCGCCAGCGGCTCGCCCCAGCGCCGCTCGGCGCCGGGCGCGCTGAAATGCGCCGCGTCCGGCAGGCCCTCGATCTGGCCCTTGAGCTCGAGCCGCGGCGCGCCGCCTTCGAGCGCGAAGAGCGAGAACTTGACGCTCGAGGAGCCCGCGTTGAGAACCAGCAGCGCGTCGCTCATCGCGCCGGGCGTCAAATCAAAGGCCGACCGAGTCGGCCACCTGCTTGCGCAGCTCCTTGCGCAGCGCCTTGGCGGCGTCGGCGTAGGCCACATCGCCAATTACGTTGGTGATCTCGTACGGATCGCGCTCGAGGTCGTACAGCTCGTCGACGCCTTCCTTGTGGATCCAGTGGATGTACTTGTAGCGCTCGGTGCGCAGCGCCTTGTAGCTCATGCCGACGATCCAGGGCCAGGCCGACTCGTTGAAATACTCGACCAGGAACGCCTCGCGCCAGCGCTTGCCGCGGCCTTTCATCAGCGGCACCAGCGAGCGGCCCTGCATCTGCGGCCCCGGCTTGCCGCCCGCCAGCTCGATGAATGTCGGCGCGATGTCGGTCGCGAGCACCATCTGCGGAAAGCGGCTGCCCGCGGCGATGCGCTTCGGGTAGCGCACGAAGAACGCGGTGCGGATGCCCTCCTCGTAGGCGAAGCGGCGCTCGGCGCCGAGGCCGTGCTCGCCGAAGAAGAAACCGTTGTCGCCCAGGAACACGATGCAGGTGTTGTCGAGCTTGCGCGCCTTCTCGAGCGATTCGAGCAGCATGCCGACGCCCTCGTCGACCGAGGCCATCATCGCCGCGCGCTCGCGGATCTCCTCCTGCGTGCCGACGTGCAGCGCATCCAGAAAGGGCCGGTTGCCCGGGTCCTTGCGCAGCTCGAACAGCTCGCGCCAGGCGGGCTTCTGCTCCAGCACCTTGTCCAGCGGCAGCACGCTCGGGCGCATGGGGTAGGTCTCGCCGCGGTAGAGATCGCGGTGGCGCTCGGGCAGCACGTAGCCCTGCATCGTGCTGGCGTCGATCGAGCCGTCCTGCTTCTGCTGCACGTCCGGGTGCACCGCCTTGTGGGCGAAGAACAGCGCGAACGGCTGCCTGCGCTTGCGGCCGACGAATTCGGCCGCGCGCTCGTTCAGCAGATCGGTGACGTAGCCCGAGAGCTTGTGCTCGCCGCCGTTCTCCCAGAACACCGGATCGGTAATCATGCCTTGGCCGCGAAAGCTCACCCAGTGGTCGTAGCCCGGGCGCGGGCTGGCGTCGTTGCCCATGTGCCACTTGCCGATGTGCGCGGTCTCGTAGCCGAGCTTCTTGAGCTCGAGGTTGTAGTTCGCCAGCCGGTGGCTCATCGCGTCGCGCCCGACGTTGTCGATGATGCCGTGGCGCGAGGCGTACTGGCCGGTCAGGATCGAGGCGCGGTTGGGCGAGCACAGCGGCGTGGTGTGGAACGCGTTGTCGAACTGCGCGCCTTCGTTCGCCAGGCGGTCGATGTGCGGGGTCTTCATGTACGGGTGCCCCGAGGCGCTCGTTTCGTCGAAGCGCAGGTCATCGACCAGGATTACGATCAGGTTCGGCTTCATGTCGGAACTCTCAGTAGTTTTAGTAGTTTTCGCGGCGGTAGATCAGCCGGTCGGGTTGCGAGCTGTACAGTCCGATGGCCGCGCGCGCCGACGGATTGTCGTCGTACATCGTGCTCGCGTTGCCGTCAGGGTCAAGCATATCGTTCCAGCGCCCCAGCAGGTAGCCCAGCGCCGCCGCCGAGGCGGGAGTTTCACCACTCGCGGCGCTGGCGCAATAATTCCCGCTCGCCACCGTGCCCAGGTTCGGCGTCAGGCGCACGCTGCCGCTCGCCCCGCCCGTGGGCGCCGCCAATGTCAGCGCTCCCACCCCGGCGCTGAAGGAGATCGGGTTCTGCTGCACGTAGGTCTTGCAGTTGCCCCCGCCCGGCGTCAGCGTCCCTGCGTAGCCGTCGAGCACGATCGCGCTGCGCGGTATCACGGTGCAACTGTCGAGCGGGTTGGGCGTAAACGCCGTTCCCTGCCAGACCTGCACCGCAATCGGAACCGGCAGCGCCGCGGTCTTCGAGCCCAGCGCGTTGCGCAACATCAGGCGTCCGAACAGGAGCAGGGTGCCGGCACCGACCTGCTTGTGCTCGTTGACCGAGTTGTTGTCCACGTCAATGTCGTAGGCTGCGCTCGCCAGAGCCACCCCGTCGCCATCGGAGGGCGCGACGCCGAACTTGGCTGCCGCGAACGGGCCGTCGGGGTTGTCCGGGCTCGCGCGATTGACCGCGAGGGTGTAGTCGACGCTCGCCGCGCCCGCGCTCCAGCTGAGAGCGCCCGAGCTGCCGAGGTCGAGCCGCGACGTAAGATTGGTCGTGCCGTCGACCGCGCCGAAATCCATCCCCGAGGGGGCCGTGGGCAGCTTCGCGAAGCCGGATGCCGTGCTGTAGTTCTGAGTGGTCGCGTTGGCCGCGTTCTGCGCGGTAAGCGTGAACTGCAGCCGAATTCCCTCGCCCAGGTAGCTGAAGCTGGACGCCGGCGCGCAGGCCGCCGCTGCGCGGTTTGTCAGCACCCCGCCCGAGAGCGCGAAGTGATCGGGCTTGAAGCGCCCCACCCCTGTCAGCCCCGCGCTCGAGTCGGTCACGTTCTGACCGCTTGCGAGGTAATTGCTGCTCGAGGCAAACAGATTGATCAGCCCGACTTCGCTCCAGCTCGCGTTGGCCGAGCTCGCGCCGGAGGCGAATGCGGACCAGCTGCCCACTGTGAGCGTGCCCGCCGCGCCGCCCGAGGGCTGGTACAGGGTGCGGGTCAGCGCGACCGTTGCAGGCGTGGACTCCTGGCCGAAGTTCGGCGTCGCCGGATTCGACGCGATCTGCCCATCGCTGTCGGGAACGCCGTCGGCGTTCGCGTCGTCGCCCGCCTTCCACGCCACCGCGGTCACGCTGACGGGGAAACTCTGCCCGGCGGCCTTGAACACCGCGCTCGAGGCGCCGCTCAGCCCCGAGGGCACGCCGCCGATGCGCAGCCCGAACGGCCGCACCACGAAAGAGTTACTCGAGCCGCTCACCGAGGTGCCCGCCGGCGGCGCGGGCAGCGCGTAGCTCGCGTACAGCGCCACGCTGCCCGCGTCCGGATACGACACCACCAGCGGCGCCTTGGACTGCGCGTCGAACGCGAGCGATATATTGGTGTAGGTGCCAGGCGCCCCCGCGCCGGTGCCGATCGCCTGCATCGCGCCGCCGCTATTGCGCACGCTCAGCGCGCTCGCGCCGCCGGTCGGGTTGAGCCGCGCCCCGGCGAGCCCGACATTCACCGTCTGGCTCTGGATCGCGCCAACGCAGCTGCCGGTGCCGGTATCGGTGCGGATCGCCTGCAGGTACAGCGTCTGCGTGCCGAAGCCCGTGTTTGAGCTTTTGCCTGCGATCTGGGTTCCGATCGTCGCCGCGCTGGTGCCGTTGGCGGTGACACGGAAAGCGGCGTTGGCGAAGGTGATGCTCGAGTCGTCGCTCGGCCCCGGGTTTTCGACCTTCGCGTTGGAGTCGCTCAGGTTGACGTTGATGGTGGCGGGGGTGTTCTGGCGCAGGTTGAGGGTGATGCTGTTCTCGCCGCCGGCCCAGACGTAGGTCGCCGCCCCGTTGTTGGCGCCGTTGCCCGAGAGCGTTCCGGCGCCCCCCACCAGCCCGGTCCAGACGCCCGCGCCGGTCGAGCTCGAGATATTGAGGATGGTGCCGGAAGGCGGCGCGGAAGGCGCGTTGCTCGAATCCTTCGCCGTGATCGTGACCTGCGCCACCTCGCAGGTCGCCGCGGTCGAGCCGCCCGGATAGGTGATCGAGTAGTAGGTGTAGCACGAAGAGGAAACGGTCTGCTGCGCCCCGAGGCTGAGGAAGCTCGCCGGCGAGTTCTGGTTGTTGTACTCGGCCTGGATCCAGGCTGCGCTGCGCGCGGTGCTGGAGACGCGTGTCTCGTCCATCTGGCCGGTGAACGGCTCGGCCGGTGTGGTCGTGTACGAGCCCCAGATGAACTCCCCGATCGCGCCGGTCTGCAGCGCCGTGGTGTTGGTCGCCACCTGCGCCCCGTCCATGTACAGCACGTTGGTCGTGCCCGAGTGGGTGAACACGAAGTAGTGCCAGCTCCCAGCTGCCGGCGCGTTGGCGTCGATGGTGCAGGTCCCGCCCCATTGCGTGGCGCCGATCGGCGAAGCGTAGGCCGAGCAGCTGCCGCTCACCGGGCCGACGAACACCCCCTGGTTGGCCGAGCCGCCGCCGCTGGTCCTCAGGGTGAACAAATTGGTGCGCGCCGAGGGCGGGTTGGTGGCGACCTGGTACCAGAACGACATGGTCTGGTTGCCGTTCACAGCCGGCATCGAGCTGGTCGCCCCGTTGATCAGCTGCGAGCCGTTGAAGCTCTGCCCGTAGCCGATCTTGCCCGCCACGCGCGTCGGCGTCGCGCCCGAGGAGCCGTTGCCGCCGCGCGCGTTGTTGGCGTTCGCGCTGCTGTCCTTGTACTCGCCCGCGCTGCCGTTGCCCGTCTCCTTCAGGTGCCACACGCCGCTGAAGTTCGCGTCCCACACCCCGCTCGGGTTCTGCTGCGCGGGCGCGGCCGGGTTGCCGTAGTACATGTAGATCACCGTGTCCGCGCTCGCCGACACGCTCGGCACACTGACCCAGGCAATCAGCTGGCCGCTCGCGCTGGTGTAGAGCTCGACCTCGTGCGCGAGCTTGGCGGTGCCGCTCGCGTCGGTGAACAGGATGTCGTTGCCGCTTGCCTGCGCGTTGGCCTGCAGGTTGGCATCGGTGGCGCTCACCAGCACCGGGAAGTTCGCCAGCGTGCCGCCAACCTTGGTGTGGTCGATCGTGATCGCCTTGCGGTACTGCCACGACGGGTTGTACCAGGGCGGCGTGGTGGAGCAGATCTGGATGATGGTGTACACCTGCCCGGTAAACGGCAAGTTGGTCACCGTGGGACTCACGCTGGTACTGTTGACCATGTTCAATCCCAGCGTGCCGGTGCCCGTGCCGGTACTGGCCGAAACGGTCCACGTGGTGCCGCTGCCGGTGACCGAGGTAATCGCCGGCGTGCCGCCCAGCCCGGCATTGACGAGCGAGAAGTTGCCGGCGGTGACTCCGGTTACGCTGGCGCCGAAAGTGACTGTCCAGGAAACGCTGGCTGCGTTGGTCGGATTGGTGCCCGCCAGGATGATCGA
>Ga0315540_10001330_pt1 | contig 14150 bp, 17 predicted proteins | sample SalMarSW160110MG_FD_203677 | JGI IMG/M metagenome (GOLD analysis project Ga0315540, IMG submission 203677) | Salt marsh sediment microbial communities from the Plum Island Ecosystem LTER, Massachusetts, United States - Salt Marsh Sediment SW1601-10 ... | reverse complement strand
GTTCGCCTTGGGTGGAAAAAGATTCCTGAGCAGGAGCGAAAGCGGTGTTCTTCGTCTCATGACCCCTCGGGGAGTGCGGTACGAGGACGCCTACGGAAAGGCCCATCCATTTGACAAACTGGTGCCGGGCATGATGAGCCGCGAGATGATCACGCAGACCGTGGAGATCATCCAGGAGGCCTTGAAGCAAGACAAACATATCAACGTCATTATAAACAACCGCTCAGGGGGCAACGCCCCCCTCATCGCCCGGGAAGTCGCCCGGCAATTCCTGGGAGGAACTAATTCTTGAACTTGGGAGGAAGGGTTGCCTGCCCTTGGATTTCCATAGAGTCAACGACCATCAGGGTAGATGTTCCGTGGGCCACGAGCCTTCCTTTATCATCATGTATGGTTGCATCTCCCAGGCCGATAGTCTTTCCCGCCTTGATGCATCTTCCCTTTGCAATGAGACGCCCTTTGCTTACCGGGGCAAGGTAGTTGATCTTTATCTCCACCGTGGTAAGTCCCACCATGTCTTCCATGCCCGCGTGCACGGCCCAGAAGGCAGCCGCATCCAGGATGGAGGCACAGACGCCGCCATGGACGATCCCATACGGCTGGAAGTGCTTTTTCTGCACCTCCAGTTCCAGGTGGGATTCTCCCCACCCGAGAGACTTGAGCTCCGCGGAGAGGAGCTCGAAATAAGGGCATTGATTCACAAGGGCCGCAACAGCCTTCACATATTCAGGGTTCAATTTTTTCATTTCTGTATTTGCCCCTGCTCTCATGTGAGATACGGCTCCCACTGGCGGGCCGTGTCACGGATGTAGCCGTCGGGTACCTGCTCCATGATCCGGTTATGACCGGGCAGGAGCATCTTCACCTCCAGACCCGCGAGAAAGTTGAGAGAATCCCTGAGTTGGGGGCCGCTGGCACGATGGAGATCGAATCGGCCGATGGCGTAATCCGCGTATACCGTATCCCCCGGGATAAGGGTCTTCCCGTCCCCATTGTAGAGGGCGATGCTGCCAGGGGAATGACCTGGGATGTGAAGCACCTCCCAGGACATGCCGCCTATTTCCAGGGTTTCGCCGCCTTCGAGCTTCCGGTCCACCTGGAAGCGAAAGAGTCCCGGTTTGATCCCGTACTGGGCCTGGCACATTTGCTCAAACATGTCCATGCCGTAAACCGTCCGTTCATCCCCCTCTTCCAGGGGCGCGGACTCTTCCCGGTGGACGCAGAGCTGCGCCCGCGGAATCGATTCCAGGATCTCCGCCAGGCAACCGATATGGTCCAGGTGCGTATGGGTCATGATGACTCGTTTGATCGCGGATAGATCGATTCCGTCCTTTTTTATCGCATCGATCTTATATGGTCCCTTTCCCATGAGCCCTGCATCGACCAGGGTGAGATCATTTGTGGATGGATCGCCCAAAACATAGGCGTGGGAATCGGGGATGAACTCGTCCTGCCCGGGGATGAAATAAATGCCTTCCGTTATCTGCATCTTCTCTCGTCTCCTCTTGAAGTTCGGGACACCATATCTGATGGAATGGTAAAAAGTCCGTCCATGGACTTTTTACTCACGGAAATCGAAAAATGCGATTTTCGATTTCCTTACAAATCAACCGGTTGCGGTGCACCCCATTGATTTGCGTGCCCCTCCATGGGCACGATGATGACTTTTGCGAAGTCACCATATCCTATTGCGCCCCGGAGTTCAACAGAAAGGTCTTTACCGGACAAGACGGATATCAGCCCCCCATTTCATGGTGAAACCGGAAGGATGTACGTATTTGGAGGTAGAGGTCCCGGAGGCAGAGGATTCAGAGGTAACGGTGAAGTTCATTTTTGTCTCAACAATCCCTCCCTCGTCATCCACTTGGTCTTTTGTGGAAAAGGCATATGTCTTTCCCTCAGCCTTTCCTGAAAGGGAACAGACCGGCTTAGGTTCGCATCGGTACCCAGTCTTGAAGGTGAATGTGTATGTTTTCCCCTGTTGTTCTACGACACAGGTCCCTGAGGTATCCTTATTATGAGGCCCCCAGGAGTTTGATGTGGCATAGTTCCAGTCGCCGCTGAAATCATACTGTGCAGCAAATGCCGGGACAGCGCAGAAAAGCAAGAGAGCAAGAAAAGCAGGTAACATGGATTGTTTCACGATATCTCCTCCTGGGTTAATGATGTGTTATAATCTCAAAGTGTACCATATCTTTCTGAAAGAAATATTCAAGATAAACTTTGACTTCCTGAAAAGTTCGTCCGGACGGGGTAGTGATCTGCATCCACCACAACCAGGCCCGGCTCATTGATGCGGCCTTGCGGTTTGGCACAATGGCCGTGGGGGCAAAACACATCCGCCATATCGATTATCTTGAGAATAAAGAGATAATTTCTTGACCCGACATATCTCGTCTGATAATTGAATTGACATAGAGTTAGCGTTAGAGTGCTTCCCAGTCCGGTGATTGGGCCTGGGATGTTTTAGCGCCGATCTTTTATGAATCTTTATTGAGGAGGACGAGATGAAAAAATTCATTATCCTTGCGTTGAGTCTGGCTTTGGTATTGTCTTTCAGCTTCACAGCAGGTGCAAAGACGCTCAAAGTAGCCCTTGATGCCGATCCTGTATCGCTTGATCCCCATGTTCAACTTTCAGGCGGCATGCTTCAGCTTTCACACTGGTGCTTTGACCCGCTGGTGCGGTGGACAAAAAAAATGACTTTTGAACCCCGCCTTGCCAAAAAATGGAAACGGCTGGACCCCCTGACTATACGTTTTTATCTCCGAAAAGGAGTGAAATTTCACAGTGGTAACACCTTTACGGCAAAAGATGTGAAATGGTCCTTTGACCGCATGAAAACCAGCGTTGATTTTAAGGGGCTTCTTGAGCCTTTTGAAGGGGTAACTATTATTGATGACTACACCGTGGACATCAAGACAAAGAAGCCCTACGCCCTTCTTCTCAACATGGCGACGTATTTCTTTGCCATGGACAGTAAATTTTACACGGGAAAAGATGAGAAGGGTCAGCCCAAGGAGGCTATTGTGAAAATAGGCCCGTCCTTTGCCCTGAATCATGAATCAGGAACAGGCCCTTTTGTGGTGACCTATCGCGAACAAGGGGTAAAAACGGTATTTGACCGGTTCAAGGGCTACTGGGATAAGAAATCTCCAGGAAATGTGGACAAGATGATCCTTACCCCCATCAAGGAGGATGCAACGAGGGTCGCAGCCCTTCTTTCAGGAGATGTTGACTTTATCTCCCCTGTTCCTCCCCAGGATTTCAAAAGAATTAAGGCTGATTCCAATGTAAAGCTCGTTACCTGCAATGGCGGGCGTATTATTACATTCCAGATGAACCAGGAGCGAAAGCCTGAGTTCAAGGACGTACGTGTGCGGCGGGCAATGGTTTATGCCGTCAACAATACCGGTATTGTAAAGAAAATCATGAAAGGGACCGCAACCGTGGCAGCACAGCAGGGCCCTGAAGGGTATGCGGGTTACAAAGCAAGCCTGAAGCCGAGGTATAATCTTAAGAAAGCGAGGGCCCTGATGAAAGAGGCCGGTCTTGAAAAGGGTTTTGAGTGTACCATGATAGCTCCAAACAACCGGTATGTGAATGATGCAAAAATTGCAGAGGCAACTGTTCAGATGCTTGCAAAGATCAACATCAAGGTTAATCTCAAGACCATGCCCAAGGCCCAGTACTGGGATGAGTTTGACGCTCATGCAGCTGATATTCAGATGATTGGATGGCACTCTGATACGGAAGATTCAGGGAACTTCTCTGAATTCCTGGCTATGTGTCCCGACAAGAAGACAGGGTATGGTCAATACAACAGCGGCATGTACTGCAATAAAAAGGTTGATGAACTGGTCATTGCTGCCCAGTCTGAAACCGATTTGAAGAAACGGGCTGCAATGCTTCAGGAAGTTGAGCAGATCCTCTATGATGACGCAGCCTTTATCCCTTTTCACTGGCAGAACCATTCCTATGCCGGCAAGAAGAATATCGGTATCGCACCCGTCATAAATACCATGAACTTTCCATATTTTGGAGATATTGTAATAAAATAGAATTCATTTCCTCCTCACTTGCTACAATGAGTCATGAGTGAGGAACCCATACCCGATAGCAAAAGGGATGAGTATTGAGCCCGATACTCATCCCTCTTTTTAATAGCTTTTCATAGAGAACAAATGAGATGTTCGCCTTTATCGTAAGAAGAACCGCCCAGGCGATTTTTGTTATGCTGGTCATAGGCCTGATAGGGTTTTCCATAAAAACCCGCATAGGCGATCCTGTCCGGGACATGGTGGGAGAACGGGTAACGCCCCAGGAGAGGAAACAGATCAGGCAGAAACTGGGCCTTAACGATCCTTTCCTGACGCAGTACGTCAGATTTTTAGGGAAAGCGGTTCATGGAGATCTCGGACTTTCATTTTTTTATAAAAAGCCGGCCCTTGATGTCATCATTGCCAAGGCTCCTGCAACCATGGAAATGGTGATGGGAGCGGGTTTGCTGATAGTCCTTATTTCATTCCCCTTAGGGGTATATACGGCTCTCAAGCCGAGGACTCCTTTTTCACGATTTGTCATGGGTTTCAGTACCCTTGGAGTCTCGATCCCCGTTTTCCTGACAGCCATTATGCTCATCTATATTTTTGGTGTACAGCTCCACTGGCTTCCCTCGTACGGTCGGGGTGACACAGTGGATGTGTTTGGCAATGGGTGGTGGATGTCCGGCTTTTTCACCGCCGATGGTCTCAAACACTTGATTTTGCCCAGCATATCCCTGGCATCCATAGAGCTGCCCCTGTTTATCAGGCTCATACGTTCCGAAATGATGGAGGTCCTGGAAACCGAATATATCAAGTATGCCTGGGCAAAGGGCCTGTCGCGCATGAGAATCTGGCTCCTCCACGCGTTTAAGAATACCCTCCTGCCGGTCATAACAGTATTTGGAGTACAGATAGGGATCATGTTTGCTTTTACGATCCTCACGGAAACGGTCTTTCAGTGGCAGGGCATGGGGTATATGTTTCTTGAGGCTGTTGAGCGATCCGATACGTCCCTGCTCATAGCGTATCTTGTTGTCGTTGGGTCAGTATTCGTCGTGGTGAATACGGTGGTGGATATTATCTACGGATTTATCAACCCCACCGTAAGGATAGCAGGAACAAAATGAAAGCTTCGATGAAACGTTTTCAGAAATCATACTTCTTGCACAGCTTTAAGCATGACAAGACCGCCATGACGAGTTTTTTCCTTCTAGCCTGCTTTATCATTTTGAGTGTCACAGCCCCGCTGGTCTCACCGTACAACCCTTACGATGCTGAAAATATAGACATCATGAACGCAGAGACTCCGCCAATGTGGCTTGAAGGGGGATCATCCGCGTTTATCCTTGGTACTGACAATATGGGACGAGATCTCCTTTCCACCATGATATACGGTCTCAGGATTTCGGTTCTTATCGGCATTGGCGCAGTATCGCTCCAGGCTTTTATCGGTATTCTGATGGGGCTCATGGCAGGATATGTGGGTGGCAAGGTTGATAGTGTGCTCATGAGAATAGCCGATATCCAGTTCTCCTTTCCCTACCTCATGGTTGCCATATTCATCAGCGCGATCTTTCAGGTGATGTTTGGAATAGGAAGTTTTGAAAAGCTTGCAGTTCCTCTCCTCATCATTATCATCGGTCTTTCGGAGTGGCCGGTGTACGCCAGGACGATACGGGCATCAGTCATGGGTGAAAAAAACAAAGAATATGTTGAGGCCGCAAGGGTGATCGGTCTTTCACGACCGGTGATCATGATCAGACATGTCCTGCCAAACACCCTGACTTCCGTACTGGTCATTTCAACCATTCAGGTGGCAAATGCGGTCATGAGTGAGGCTGCTTTGTCTTTCCTGGGGCTTGGCATGCCCGTGACAAAACCATCCCTGGGGTCTCTTATCAGGGCAGGGTTTGAATATATTTTTTCCGGTTCCTGGTGGATTACCATTTTTCCGGGCATTTTTCTCGTCTTGTTTGTTCTTGTGGTCAATCTGCTGGGTGATTGGCTCAGGGATGTGCTTAACCCGAAACTGTATAAAGGATAGCCTGGATGTCTCACCTTTTGGAAGTTCAAAATCTTAAAGTTACATTCGCATTAAGATTCGGAGATCTTACAGCCATTAACGGCGTGAGTTTCTCTTTGGATAGAGGTGAGAAGCTGGGCCTGGTGGGAGAGAGCGGGGCCGGGAAATCGGTTACCGGTTTTGCAATCATCAACCTGATCAGCAAGCCGGGCTTTATTTCAGGGGGCAGAGTCTTATTCAACGGAAATGACATCAGTTCTGTGCCTGATGCCCGGATGAGAGAAATCAGGGGAGATCGGATAAGCATGATTTTTCAGGATCCCATGATGACTTTGAATCCTGTCTTGACCATAGGGACCCAGATGGTGGAGACCATCCGGGCACACAGAAATATATCAAAGCCCAAGGCGAGGAACATTGCACTGGAAAAGCTCAAAAAGGTCTATATCCCATCACCCGAAAAGAGGCTTTCTCAGTATCCGCATGAGTTTTCGGGGGGAATGCGCCAGAGAATAATTATTGCCATATCTCTCCTTACAGATCCTGCCATAATCATTGCTGATGAGCCGACAACCGCCCTGGACGTCACCATTCAGGCGGAAATCATGGACCTGCTTCAGGAGCTCTGCGAATCCGAGGAGATGGGCCTGATCTTGATAACCCATGACCTTGCGGTTGTATCCCAAGTAACAGAAAAGACGGCGGTGATGTATGCGGGCAAGATTATTGAATATGGACCAACCGGCGCTATAGTACGGGACCCGATACACCCGTACACACAGGGTCTCATAAATGCCCTTCCCGGCGCTTTGAAGCCGGGAGAGAAGCTCCATCAAATCCCGGGAATGATGCCTACACTAACCGATATTCCTCCGGGATGCGCATTCAATCCACGGTGTACGATGAAGGAAAACATTTGTGAAACCGAGGTGCCTGATCTCCTGGAAATTGAAAAGGAAAGAATGGTCGCATGCCATATGAAAACAGGCCGTTAGGCAATGAGAAATCCGGCACTTTTTGCCTTCGCCGGAACTGCGGGATGCTTTATTCAGGGATTGTATGGAGAAGAATCAACCAATACTCAAAATAGACAGGATCGTAAAGCATTTTGACATATCAGGGGGACTTCTTGACCGGCTGAGATTTCAAAACGGGAGACCTGTCATGGAGCGGACCATTGTAAAGGCCCTTAATGATGTGAGCCTCACGATAGACAGGGGCGAGACGCTGAGTGTTGTGGGCGAGAGCGGATGCGGTAAATCCACTCTGGCCAGGGTTGTCACGGGTCTCTATAGGCCCAGTTCCGGGAAAATATTTTACAGGAATCAGCGGATAGACTGCCTCAGCCATAAAGAGATGCTTCCTTTCAGGAAAAAAATGCAGATGATTTTTCAGGACCCCTATGCGTCTCTTAATCCGAGAAAGACAGTCAAGCAAACCCTGGAGGAGCCGCTCCGGTTTCACAATCCCGGAATAAGAGCTCCGGAAGTAAGAGAGAAGATAGCTGCAGTTATGGAACAGGCTGGGATTAGTCCGGCCTGGGCAACGCGGCATCCTCACGAATTTTCAGGAGGACAGCGGCAGAGGATAAGCATCGCAAGGGCACTCATCCTTGACCCTGAATTTATCGTTGCAGATGAGCCTGTCTCTGCCCTTGATGTATCCATACAGGCCCAGATTCTCAACCTCCTCATGGATGCGGGCAAAGAGCGGGGACTCACCTATCTCTTTATCACCCATGATTTGTCTGTGGTTCAGCACATAAGCGCAAGGGTTGCGGTGATGTATCTCGGAGCGCTGTGCGAGGTTGCCAAAGCAGAAGATATTTTTCAATCACCTTCCCATCCCTACACAAAAGCACTGCTCAGCGCAATTCCCAGGATCGGAGAGAAAACGAAAAAACACATCAGATTAAAAGGCGAGGTCCCAACGCCTGTTCATCTCCCGACAGGATGTGTGTTTCATGGACGATGCCTCTGGGTAATGGACCGATGCAGGGAGGAAATTCCTGCGCTGAAGCGTCTTGCTGATGGGAGATTTGTGGCATGTCATGCAGTGGAAGAGAACAGGGAGTTGTCTAAAAAAGAAATCCCTGCCTCGGCATAGTCCGAAATTCAATGAAAGCGTAGTGCTGTCCGCAAATTTCAGGCCCTTTCAAAGACTTGATAGCGCATACCTCCTTTTGTTGCAAGAAAAGTTGCCGATGAGCGTGAGCATGGAAGGGTGGATCACGGCGACCCTTGTGCGGGTTAAAAAGCAGAACGATTTTCTATTTCTTTTTCGCTGGCATAGTGACGTGGGGAGAGTGCGAGTGCCAGATCGGTATCTTCTTACTCCTCTTGCGCCAGGAGTGCCGCTCCCAGGGCGCCGACCGATTGCGGGTCATCCGGGGTCAGGATACGGCGGCCCAGTTTCCTTTCCAGCAGGGTGCACATGCACGGATTCTTGGCAACTCCGCCGGTAAAAACAATATCCCCCTCGGATGATACACGATTGATCATGGCGGCTGCCCGGCGAATGACGCTGGCGTGCAGCCCCCGGGCTATTTCCTGCCGACTTTTTCCTTTGGCGATCAAGGACGTGACCTCGGATTCAGCAAATACCGTACACATGCTCGAAATATTGAGATCTTTTTCCACCGAGAGTGCTTCCTTGCCGAAATCTTCCAGATCAAAACCCAGGGTCCTAGCCATGATTTCCAGGAATTTTCCGGTACCGGCGGCGCAACGGTCATTCATCTCGAACTTTTTTACCTTACCGTTTTCGAACAGGGCAATGGCCTTGCTGTCCTGACCGCCGATATCTAGTACAGTCTGGGCATCAGGAAAATAGGATCGAGATCCCCTGGCATGGGCCTTAATCTCCGTGACCGTCGACGCATCGAAAGAGATTTCGAACAGGTTTCGGCCGTAGCCGGTCGCCATGATGCGATCGTAACGTGTCCCATCAATCAGGTTCCTGGCTTCCTCCATGGGATCAAAGCCGGTGTCTGCCTGAAGGCTGCTGACGATGTTCCCCGCCTCATCCAGCACAACCAGCTCAATAGTGCGCGAGCCGATATCGATTCCCGCAAAATGCATATGCACCACATCACTCCTTCATCCTACCGGAGCTGTTCGATGAAGGCTTCGATCCGGGTCTTCAATTGGCCCACATCCTCCATGCTGTAATCGGTCTCAATGCGCAGGCAGGGTATATTTGCGTCCTCCATTGCCTTTTCAACGGGCATGGATTCCATGAGATACGGCTGGCAGAACTGGAGACCATAGTGAATCACCCCGTCCGCGTTGTAGGCGGCGACCATTTCCTGAATATGTTTGAGGCGATCAGGATTCGGAGTAAATATGGCGCAATCAACCTGAAAATATCGATCCGCAATCGCATCCATCATTTGTTCGACGGTTTCACCGGTTTCATCGGTAAGGTTGCGTGTGCCGCGTTCCCCAACGCAGGATTCCTCTCCCACGATCACGGCGCCGGAGGACTCGACAATAAAAGGTAGCTTCCAGTTGGGAACCGCCTGGGGACAGCCGGACACGAGAATACGCGGGGTATTTTCAGGAAAAACGCCATTTTTCTCCGCGATTCGATTCTCCAGTTCATCACAGATCTTATGTACCGATTCAGTGAAACGTTCCGGGTTGTCGTAAAAGAAAACCTGGTTGGCCAGAAGGGCGTCCAGGCCGGATATGGGTGCCGGGTCAGCCTTCCGTAAAGCTGAGAGGCGATGGATGGCGGTGCGCTTGGCGTTTACCGTCCGAATTGCCTGTTTCAAGGACTTGTCAGAGACGGGTATCCCGGTGAGTCCCTCGACCGCCTTCCTGAACCGGTTGTATTCGGCCTTGAGAAGGGCTTTGCCGTGATCGGATTTGACCTGCGGCAAATCCATCACATAGAGATTTTTCACCAGGTCGCTTAAGGACTCATAGGCCTTCTTTTTGCCGTCGCACGTATTTTCGCCCACGATCATGTCCGCGCTTTCCAGATAAGGGCACACCTTGCCGAGCTTGAATCCAAAAGAGGACTTGATCAGGGCGCACGTATTGCGCGGCAAGATTCTTTCAACTTCCTCCATGGCAAAGTCGGCCCCGGAGCACAGTCCCACCAGGGTAGCATTAGCCGCCAGCGCAATTTCTTCCGGCACAAAGACACAATAGGAACCAATGATTTTGCGTCCCGCCTTTTTTTCATCGAGGAGCTCCTTGATACGCAGGCCGTGGACCTCGCTCATCACAAAATCAAAATAACCCATTCCCGCCGGGCGGTTCTTTTGCGACAAATAGATGTCCTGGTAGGCTTCCCCCAAAACAGCCAGCAGCCCGTCATGGGCTTCAAGATCAAGTCCCAAATCTTTCCACATAGCTCGGTAATTTTCGGTCATCCTTTTCTCCTCCCCATAAAGTGTTTTGTGTTCAGGCGATACCTTATCTCACGGAAAGACCAATAGGTCAAACTGGAAATACCGATATATAATCCTGCTGTTATCGAAAATTCCAATAGAGATGCGGGGCAATTTGGGTTACGTATCCCGTGCGGTTCCATGCTCCAAAAGGGCAGTGGAAACGCCGGGGAAACCCAGAGTCATTTGTCAATCCGGGATCGGAGAAGAGGAAGAAGAGGAAAAGGTCTTGAAAAGCAGGGGGATGTGTGCAGAGGGGAGGCCTCTTTGAGCCGAGAGGAGTTCCTCAGATTTTGCCGTGAGCCTTTATCATGGCCGGGGTCATCTCATCATGTTCTTTTTCCCATTGAATCATGACCACGGCGATGAGGACGGCCAGGCCGCCAACAATTTGGAGTGCAAGGAGCCGCTCGCCGAGAAAAAGAAAGGCCATGAGCCCCGCTGCGATGGGCTCAAAGGTGGAGACAATGGTGGCCCTCGTGGATCTGAGGAGTTCAACACCATGGGCGAAAAGCCCGACGGGTACGACGGTCCCGATGCTGGCGGAAAGAATGATGAGCGTCCATGATGTCCTGTCCCAACCCATGGTGACAAGGTTTTTCGGACTCAGGACGACATTCCACGCGATGGTGGCGACAATGAGGGCATAGCAAATCACTGTCCAGGGGGAATAGGTCCGCATGGAATACTCCGAATACACAATATAGAAGGAGTAGGTCAGGGCAGCGCCCAGCCCCCAGAAAAGGCCACCGAGATTCAGGGAAAGGAGATCCACGTTGTAGCCTCCTACTACCAGATAACAGCCCCCCAGGGCCAGGAACAGGGCCATTAATTTTACGTGCCCCATTCTTTGATGCATGAATGCCCAGGAAAAGACGGCTATCAATGCCGGGGCCAGGTATTCGATGAGGATGGCGGCTGCGGTGGGAATCTTGGAAATGGCGGTAAAGTAGCAGGCGTTCACTCCTCCCATGCCGATGGAACCAAGCAGGGCAAAGTGAATAATATCGAAGGGTTTGATTTTGAAGGCGTTTGGTTTCCTGAGGGTGAGCCAGAGTACGGTCAGGATGGCGGCAAAGCTGACACGTCCCTGTGACAGCACAAGGGGAGAAAGGCCTGCGCTCATTAAATACTTGGAGGCAACCGCATTGATCCCGAAGAGTATCGCCGCTCCCAGGCAGGCAAGGACCCCTCTTGTGGTCATGGAAATGGACATATTGGCACCTGTTCAAGGCAGAAAAATGTTGAATAATCCCTGGTAGCAGGATGAATTGAAGGATGATACTAGAAGTGAAAATAGTAGGCAATCAGAAATCATCCGTGGTTGACGAAGATTTTGCTTGGCAACAGGCTCTTTTCCATGTAAAAGCAATGGAAATCTCACGTTTGCCCGGAATCGGTATGCATGATGTCGGGGGAATTAGGAATGCCCCGGGCAAACAGCCATTCAGGATAAACATTTTTCGTGAGTGATGCAATCCAAGGGAGGATGATCCGTTAACATGAGATGTGCAATTTGCGGACTGGAAATGGACTCAACCGAAGAGGCAATCGTGGATGGTTGGGTGCCGTATATCCTGGAGGGGGAGAGTGAACAGGAGGGCCCTGTCTGCTCATCTTGTCTTGATGCCCTCTTTGAAATGAATGAGTATGGAGAATTTATCCTGATGGATGAATTCCGAGGCAAGGTTTCGTACCTGGACGGGGGATTTGATGAAATGGACCCCGATGATCTTGATATGGACGGTCTTGTGCTCGAGTATTGTGATAATTAGATACCGGTTATTCAGTATTTTTCTGCAATGATCTGTTCGACCGGTGCATGCCTGTATGTTTGCCACGTCTTCCTCAGAAATAAAGACCGCAGGCCTCTTTTCCATGTGTCGTGTTTTTCTAACCCAAACGGATAAGTCCCGTTAGTTGTCCGAATCGAAACCGGCTTCAAGAGAATGTATTGATGACTTGTTGGTGACCTGCATTCAGAAACTGGACCAGCGGATTGTCCTTTTTTTATCCTGGTCTTGCAGTCTTGAACACTTTTTATGTATATACTATATGGCCGAGACTCCGGACGAAATATCAGAAACTGGCCGAGGCCAGGAAACCCCGGAGAAGACGAAGGAGGCCGTCCGTTTCTGAATGATTCAGCAGAGGTGCTTCTTATGAGAGAAGCAGAGCTCAAGGAGCGCAAAGAGGCTCAGGACGATTGTGAACCGGGAGAAGGCCAGGGTTTCCATCCGGAGTAAGTTCGGAAGAGACGGCCTCCAGTTTGCCCGGTTCTTGATTTGTAACCGCCGTCTAAAATTGGTGGCCAAGTGTGACGAGAAATGCCCTGTCTGCCTTTTTCAACCCTGGCGATGGGCTCTTGTCCCAGTCAAAATTGAGCTGGGTGGTAGCATTGAAGTTCTTAAACAGGAAAAACCGGAAACCCGTCTGGCTCTGAATGGTCATATCATTCGTATCCTCCAGACTAATCAGCCCCTCGAGACTGTGAAAAAACTGGAACGCGTTCCTGTAAAAAAAATGATCAAAATGCCACGCCCAGCGTCCCGCCATGAAACTATCATCCTCCACAACTATGTAATCTTCATTGACGTAATTCCCGCCCGCTTCAAATGATAAATTGGTCTTATCCGTTTCCAGGAGTTGATACCCTACCCCAAGACCGAAGGTGCTTCTCAAGTTTAGATCCTTGAACTCATCCTTTGTCCCCGCCGCGTTAGCCTGAAGATATAGTTTCTTCGTGAGAAAATGATCATATTTCATATAGCCGGTCTGGTTGTCGACCGTCTTTTCCCCATGATCCTCCTCTTTGTTGAGCCTTGCCCCCAGCGTAAAACGATTTTTGCCGGAACGGGCAACCAGCTCTCCTTCACCATAGTAAGTATCGGTTTCCGTGTTTCCTCTGGTAACTGTCACACCGATGTTGACCCTCCCTTTTAGCTTCACCGAAGGCCCTGGAGGCGCAGGGTTGATCTGTTTGACTTCGCTCAGGAAAAACGTGACCGGTGCCACTGTTGATAGTGCTTTCACGTGCACTCTTCCATCGTTTCCAGCTTCCACCGTCCCTTTTGCGATGCTGCCGTCCATCAACACCATACTGATGGGCGCTTCGGTTTTCAGGTTGGTGATCTCCTTCCAGGAGATAGCAATTTTTCCCGCATAGGTGGTCTGAAATTGTAGTTTTTCCGCTTCCAGTACAATTACTTTACCGGTCAGGTGATCACCATTTGTCAACCAGAGTTCGTCCGCGCCAACGATTCCCGGCATCACGGTGATTATTAGAATAACAAGCTCGCTGAATATTTTTTTCAATGCCATATGCCTCTCCTCTTAAATTAAATCAGAAAACTTGCTGCCCATGAACGTCAACAAAAGTTATAGTGGAAAAATATTCTGCAACAAGAAGCCTAACCCGGAAAACCCAAAATGACAAATGTCAAATGAAATCCAAATGCCTCAATGACACGACATACCCCATTCACTTGTCTCCTCCAGAAACGGGCGAAAGAGGAACGCGCAGCGGAGCGAATTTCGCTTCCATTTGGTTATTTGATATTTGACATTGATTTGAAATTGGGATTTTGGAATTTGACATTTTATGTGATGTCAAAAGAACTGTTCTGCCCCTTTTGAGAGCAAATTTGTTCGTAAGGTACTAATAGCTCAGGTATCACATTGG
>Ga0315540_10001329_pt1 | contig 14150 bp, 15 predicted proteins | sample SalMarSW160110MG_FD_203677 | JGI IMG/M metagenome (GOLD analysis project Ga0315540, IMG submission 203677) | Salt marsh sediment microbial communities from the Plum Island Ecosystem LTER, Massachusetts, United States - Salt Marsh Sediment SW1601-10 ... | reverse complement strand
AATCGGCAAAGAATTTGAGTTGAAGGATTTTAAATCAGCACTTGAGTTTGTAAATAAAGTAGGAGCCGAAGCTGAATCGATGGATCATCACCCTGATATTTTGATGCACTCTTGGAACAAAGTTAAAATTTCAGTTTCTACACACAGTGAAGGCGGTGTGACTGAAAAAGATTTTAAACTTGCCTCAAATATTGAAGGAATAAAATAATTGAATAACAGGCTTGAGTCATTGTTAAAACTATTAGAGAAAGAACCGAATGATTCGTTTCTGTTGTATGGAATTGCGCTGGAATATATGTCGGCCAATAATTTTGAGGAGGCTGAGAAATATTTCAAATTTTTATTGAAGAACGATGCTAAATATGTACCTGCATATATGCAATATGCACAACTCAAAGAAAGACAAAACGAAATAGAGGCAGCAAAAGGTTTATATATAGAGGGAATACAAATCGCGAAAGAAAACGGGGATAAACATGCCACAAAGGAAATGGAGGAATTTTTAGATGAGCTTGACTGAAAAAGAGATATATGAAATTTTTCTTAAAACTGAAGCGCTTCTCCAGGGGCATTTTCTTCTAACTTCCGGAAGACATAGTGATAAGTATTTCCAGTGTGCAAAAGTTCTTCAGTATCCAGAATACACTGAAAAGATATGCGCAAAAATTGTAGAACATTTCAAAGACTACAACATAGATACCGTGATAGCACCAGCAATAGGTGGAATAGTTGTTGGCCAGGAAGTAGCGCGACAACTAAATAAAAGATCAATATTTGCAGAGCGTGAAGATAAAAAATTAACGCTGCGCAGAGGCTTTTCTCTAAAAAAAGGAGAAAATGTCTTGGTTTGCGAAGATGTCGTAACAACAGGCGGTTCCGTATTTGAAGTGATCGATATTGTCAAAGAACAGGGGGCAAATGTTGCTGGTGTCGGATTCATTGTTGACCGAAGCAACGGAAAAGTTAATTTTGGTTATCCGCAGTTCAGCGCAATGAAAATGGAAGTAATTTCATACGCACCGGAAGAATGTAAATTGTGTAAAGAGGGAAGCGATTTAGTAAAACCAGGTTCAAGGAAAATAAAAACGTGACCAGTTTCTTTAACTATATAAGAGGCTTGATCGGTAACGATCTTATTTTTGAAATTGCAGTTTCTATTGTGATAATAGTTCTTTCATTTATTGTCGCAAAGATAATTAGCTATCTACTGAAAGAAATAATCAAACCGTTTGTCGAGAAGTCAAAATCGCAACTGGATGATAAAATACTTGAGGTAGCTGAAACAGGCACTTTCAGATTGATAATATTAGGCGGATTTTATTTTGCAGTTAATAATCTTCGATACGGATATTTTTTATACGAAGAAAATGCAGATACCCTCTTTAAGAAATCATATCCTTTTGTTGATAAATCTTTGGGCCTGGCTGATAATATACTTTACCTCGTGCTGATTTTAATTATTCTGCTTTTATCCTACCGTGTAATAACAATATTATTCGACTGGTATGCCGAAAAAATTAATGCGGGCGAAAACAGGAATCTTAGCGGTAGTTTATTTCCTTTGCTGAAAAAAGTTTCCAATATAATTATTGGCGCACTTGCGATTGTAATTATTTTATCCCGTTTTAAGGTTGATATCAGCGCCTTTATAGTTTCAATTGGCGTCGGTTCGCTGGCAATAGCCCTTGCAGCTCAGGATACTTTATCAAATATGATCGCCGGATTTATAATAATGATAGATCGTCCGTTCCGGATTGGGGACAGGATAAGGTACGGGGATGATATTGGTGATGTTGCTGAGATCGGTATTAGAAGTACCAAGATACTCGACTTCGATAATAATCTGGTTATTATGCCAAACAATGAAATTGTTAAGTCAAAGATTATTAATGTAACTTATCCGAACATTTTAACAAGAGTGATAATTGAAGTAGGTGTTGCCTATGGCACTGATCTGAAAAAAGTGAGAGAAATAATGTTAAAAGCTGCAAATGCTCATCCTCTAATTTCTAAAGAAATTCCTGCTGATGTTGTGCTATTATCGTTCGGGGATTCCTCACTTGACCTGAGATTAGCAGCAAGGACGGATGATTACAGGCATGCATGGACAATGCAGTGCGAACTTCGTGAAACTATTTATGAGGAATTTAACAAAGAAGGAATCGAAATCCCTTTCCCTCAAAGAGTTGTTTATATGAAAAAGGACGATTGATTTACTTACCTAAAATTATTTATTAAAAATGAAAACATTACTTATTAGTGTCGTTTTAGCTGGTTCAGTCTTTGCTCAGATAAAATTCAATGATTATTTCATCGATAAATCTTTGAGAATAGATTATTTCCATACTGCTGACTCTGCTCACGATTCATATTCGATAGATCAACTTAAAGTTGAACCATATTGGGGAGGGAGAAAAACGAATCTGGATAAAGGATTCAACTACGGTGCCTTTATTTTCAAAGCGTTTGATGACAGCACAAACACATTAATTTATTATCATACTTATTCGTCTTTGCTGAATGAGTGGCAGACTACGCCGGAGGCGAAACAAACTGTGAGAACATTTTATGAAACAGTAACTATGCCTTTCCCCAAAAGAAAAGTCAGAGTTGAATTTTATACCAGGAATAAAGAACACGTTCCGGTTAAGAAATTTGAATACAAAATTGATCCGAAAAGTTATTTCATCAAACCGGATAATAACTACAGGTTTCCTACATTTAAGGTTCATTATTCGGGGGACCCGGCTACAAAGGTTGATATTGTAATACTGCCTGACGGATATACGAAAGATCAGCTTGGTAAATTTAGAAAAGATTGCGAAAGATTTGCAGGTTATCTTTTTGAAACGTCGCCTTATGATAAGAATAAAGATAAATTTAATATATGGGGTGTGGAAGCAGCATCACAGGACTCAGGGACAGATGTTCCTGGCGAGGGAATATGGAGAAATACTTTATTAAATACTTCATTTTATACTTTTGATGAAGCAAGATATTGCCTGACCTCCGATGATAAAACAGTGCGTGATCTTGCTTCGAACGCACCGTATGACCAGATATACGTTTTAGTTAACACTGATAGGTACGGCGGAGGCGGACTTTATAATTTCTGTACAGTTTGTACTGCTGATAATAAAAATTCACCTTTCGTTTTTACGCATGAATTTGGTCATGGGTTCGCTTTCCTTGGCGATGAATATTATACTTCCTCAGTAGCCTACAGCGATTTTTTCCCGACTGACGTGGAACCGCTCGAACCGAACTTGACCACACTTGTGGACTTTAAATCAAAGTGGAAAGCAATGGTTGCGGATACCATTCCAATTCCGACACCCGCAACACCGGAGTATAAAAATGTGGTTGGAGTTTTTGAAGGCGGAGGTTATGTTGCAAAAGGAGTTTATCGTCCGGCACAGAAATGCTCAATGAACCAGGTTGTGTTTAATCATTTTTGTCCTGTTTGTAAGGCTGCTATTCAAAAGATGATAGACTATTACACAAAGTGATTCCTTGGTATTAACTTTGGATATATTTCGGTTTAGCCGGTAACTGTATTTTAGATAAAATTTGTAATAAATTGTATCTTTGTCGTTCAAAATTTGGATTTATTAAGAAACTTTAAATTGATATCAGAATAAATGGATCAGCGAAAATTATATAAGACTATAGAAACTATTTCTTCGGGAAATTTTGATTCCGATAAAGATATGTTGATCGAAGTATTGAACCAGATTGTGCTCAACCAGCAGATTGAAATAAATGGCGGAAGGATGTGGCGGCTGAATACAGATGAAAGGTCTTATGAACTACTCTATCAGACAGGTAAAATTGAAAGAATTGCAGAAAACTTTTCGCTGAAAATTAACGATTATCCAATCTTCGATTATATAGCGAAGGAACGTACAGTACTCGGAAGCGAAACCAACGCTACTCTGAGAGAGAAGGGAATATTTAGATATTCAGCATCCGGAGTTGGCTACAAGGTTAAACTTGACGACAAACCTTATTATGAATATTTACTAGCACTGAACTCCGATGAGATTAATGAAGAACTGAGATTAGCGCTGAATATTATTTCAACGGCATTGACTTCAAGAATCAAACAGAGAAGTGTCTCATCAAGAGCTAATATAATGAAAGCGGGCCTTGATAAAGCTAGGGAACTTCAGAAAAGTATTTTGCCTGAACATCAATATAATTTTCATGACTATGAACTATTTGGAGTTACAAATCCTGCGGAAATAGTTGGCGGTGATTTTTTTGATTACATCGAAATGGGAGAAGATGATAAACTTGCCGTTATTGTAGGAGATGCGGCAAGCAAAGGAGTAAGCGCGGCGGCTGAGGCAATGTATATTTCAGGAGCATTAAGAATGGGTGCAAATTTTGAGATAAAAATTTCGCCTCTAATGAAAAGAATGAATAAGCTTGTTAACAAAATATTTGCAGACGATAAATTTGCTTCTATGTTTTATGGTGAACTATCTACTGAAAAGAGCGGGTTGTTTCTTTATTCAAATGCAGGGCATAATCCTCCTATATTTTTAAAGGGCGATTCTAACCAGGTTGAATTGTTGAATACCACCGGCCCTGTATTGGGACCGACTCCGAATGCTAAATTCCTTGTAGATAATATAAAGATTCATCCCGGCGATGTTTTGTTTATTTATTCAGACGGAGTTACGGATTCTACTGATTCAGAGTTCAATAATTACGGTGAAGAGAGATTATTGGATCTTTTGAAGAAAGTAAAAGACAAATCAGCCAGGGAAATAAATTATGCAGTTCTTGAAGATGTTATAAAATTTTCAAAACGCGGTTCTTATAATGATGATAAAACAATTGTTGTTATAAAGAGGAATTAAAAGTTTTAACTCTGGTTAATTAAAAATCCTTCCTTAGAATTTCAATTTATAATTACTTATTTTTTATCATACTAAATGATAAAAACTGAGGTATGCTATGATCAAATCTATAAATCCCGCCAGTGAAGAATTACTGAAAGAGTATAAAGAAATGAGTTCTGAAGAAGTAAGTGAGATAATTGATTCAGTACACAATGATTTTGTTAAATGGCAAGGTTCGGATTTTAAAGAGCGGTCAGAAAAAATGAAGAAGGCTGCATCAATTCTGAGAAATAAAAAAGAAGATTTGGGAGCAATAATGACACTAGAGATGGGCAAGCCTATTGCGCAGTCAAGAGCTGAGGTAGAAAAATGTGCCTGGGTTTGTGATTACTTTGCTGAGAATGCAGAAAAATTTTTACAGGACGAAATTATCGAAACGGATGCATCAAAAAGCTTTGTAACTTTTCAGCCAATAGGTGTTGTGCTTGCCGTTATGCCCTGGAATTTCCCTTTCTGGCAGGTATTTCGTTTTGCTGCTCCCAACCTGATGGCCGGGAATGCCGGTGTGCTAAAACATTCTTCAAATGTTATGGGCTGTGCTCTTGCGATTGAAGATGTTTTTAAGGAAGCAGGATTTCCCCCAAATCTTTTCAGAACATTGGTTATATCTTCTAAAAAAGTTAGTGATGCTATCAAAAATAAATTGGTTAAAGCTGTTACACTTACAGGAAGCACTGCTGCAGGAATTTCTGTTGCTAAAGCTGCCGGTGAACAATTAAAGAAGACTATACTTGAATTAGGCGGAAGCGATCCTTACCTCGTGCTTGAAGATGCTGATCTTGATAAAGCTGCTGATACTTGTGTGAACTCGAGACTACTTAATGGCGGACAAAGCTGTATTGCAGCAAAAAGGTTCATCATAGTTGAATCAATATATAATGACTTCGAAAAACTTTTTGTTGAAAAAATGAAATCTAAAGCAATGGGCGACCCTTTCGATGAATCTAATAATCTCGGTCCACAAGCGAGGAATGATCTGCGTGACGAACTTCACTCGCAGGTAAAGAAAAGCATCGAGAAGGGAGCAAAATTATTATTGGGCGGAGAGATACCTCAGGGCAAAGGTGCTTTTTACCCGCCGACAGTTCTTACAAATGTTAAAAAAGGAATGCCGGCTTATGATGAAGAACTATTCGGTCCCGTTGCTGCTTTAATAAAAGTTAAGAATGAAGCAGAAGGAATAAAAATAGCAAACGATACAACTTTTGGATTAGGCGCTGCTGTTTTCACGAAAGATATTTTGAGAGGAGAAAGGATAGCGAAGAAAAAACTTACAGCCGGAAGTTGTTTTGTTAATGAGTTTGTGAAATCCGATCCTAGGCTGCCTTTTGGTGGAATAAATGAATCGGGTTATGGAAGAGAGCTTTCTGCTTTTGGAATAAAGGAATTTGTGAACATCAAAACTGTTTATATAAAATAAAAATAATCTGTTATTCACCAAATAATATCTTTTTGACCCACTTTATTAATTCGGGTTTGTCAAAAGGTTTTGATAAATAATCATTGCATCCTGCGGCTAAAAATTCTTCCCTGTCACCTTTCATAGCGTATGCAGTTAATGCACCGATAGGAGTATTTTCATATCCCGGTATCTTTCTGATTTCCTTCGTTGCCTGAATACCGTTCATATTTCTGCCAAGCCCAATATCCATCAGGATTGCAGGATACTTCTTTTCTTTAGCCATTTTTATTGCAGTGAAGCCATCTTGCGCTGTTTCTATATTACAAACATCTTTAAGAAAGAGTTTGGTTATATCAAGGCTGGATTTGTCATCTTCGACTAGTAAAACTGTAGGTTTTTCCATCTTGTCAAATTACTCCGTAATAAAGATGAATATTTTTTAAGGAATAGATGTTAAATTATTTTATATTACTAAAATAACAATAATAATCATATAATTTCATATGTTTAGAGGAAAAAACTTTTGGGGCTTTAGTATATTGAAAAGGTATAAATTGTTATTGATTTAAGGAATTTATTCGAATTTGAATAATTATAAGCTAAAAATTCAATATGACGGAACAAACTATGCTGGGTGGCAAATACAGGAAAATGGGAGTACTGTTCAGCAGAAGATTGTGGAGACCATCGAAGTATTGACTAAATTCAGGGTGAATTTAATCGGTTCAGGCAGAACCGATTCAGGGGTGCACGCATTAGGACAGGTTGCGAATTTCAAAATAGACGTTGATCTGGATCTTTATCGCTTCTCTCATTCTCTAAATGCAATCTTGCCAAAAGACATTTCAATAACAGGTATCCATAACATAGGTGAGAATTTTCATTCCAGGTTTGACGCAAAAAAAAGAAGCTATATTTATTTGATTTCTAAAATAAAATCACCCTTTTATTATCCATACTCGTGGCATTATCACGAGCCGATTGATATATTGAAGCTTAGTAAACTTTCTGAATCACTGATCGGTAAATTTGATTTTACCTCGTTTGCAAGAAAGAATACTGAGACTGATAACAAAGTCTGTGAGGTCTTTCAAATCAGCTGGCGCGAATCAAAGGAGTTTGTGATATTCTTTATAGAGGCGAACAGGTATTTGCACGGAATGGTCAGAACAATAGTTGGTACTCTTTTGAAACTCGTCAAAGAAAAAGAGGGTACAAAATTGATTACGGAATTAATAAATTTGAAAGACAGGGAAGCGGCTGGTGAAGCTGTCCCTGCTCAGGGATTATTTCTTTATAAGGTAAATTATTAGTTATGATTTATTTAAAATCAAAGGTAGTTCTGATAACCGGCGGCTCGAGAGGAATCGGCGCAGCATGCGTAAAACTATTTGCTGATGCCGGGGCAGATGTAGCTTTTACATATCAAGCGAACAAAAATGCTGCTGAAAAAATAATTGCTAAGTGTCCAAATGAATCAAAAGTGAGAGCATATAAATGTGATCTTAGTAACGCAACTGAAATTGGAAATACAGTAAATAATATTTTTTCTGATTTCGGGAAAATTGATATACTTGTTAACAATGCCGGTGTCTGGAAGTATGGTCCTGCAGATAAAATGTCATTGGAAGATTGGGAAGAAACAATCCGCATAAACCTTACCGGAACTTTTTTGTTTACCAAAGCTGTTATTCCATCAATGAAGAAAAATAAATTCGGACGAATAATAAATATTACCTCAACTGCGGGGCAGAGAGGAGAGGCAAATTATTCTCACTATGCTTCTTCAAAAGGTGGTGTAATTTCATTTACGAAATCTTTGGCAACGGAATTAGGTCCTTATAATATCACAACAAATTCTGTAGCGCCGGGATGGGTTCATACCGATATGACAAATGATGAGTTATCCGATAAAAAATATCTCAAAGAAATTGAGGATGATATTCCTTTGAGGCGCGTTGCAACGGCAGCAGATATTGCGGGCCCGGTACTTTTTCTCGCTTCCGATCTTGCGAATCACATTAATGGGGAAATTCTGAATGTAAACGGGGGATCGATTCTTTGTGGATAATATTTCATAATAATTAATTAAGGAAATTTAATGGAATTTCTAGCAAGCCTTCACCCGAAATTAGTTCATTTTCCAATTGTACTGTTTTTAACATATACTTTGTTTGAAATAATAGGCGCATTTTCAAAGAAAGATTTCTTTTCAAAGGCGGCTCATATTATTTTGTTTCTTGGTGTGCTTGGTGCAATTGCCGCGGTGTTGACAGGCAACCAGGCGGCTGATTTAGCAAGTGCATGGGAAAAACAGGGGGCTATTATTCAATTCCATGCGATCGGAGAGCATGAAGATTTAGCGAATATAACTCTCTGGTTTTTTGCAGCATTACTTGTTATCAGGACTGTGCTCGTATTAAAGAAAAAATTTACAGGATATATAAAATATATTGTTGTTCTCATCGCACTTGTAGGTTGTTATTTTGTTTATCAAACTGGTGAACACGGCGGAAAACTGGTTTATAAATACGGACTTGGTACTGACTTAAAAAAGATGGAAATACAAGAGAACCAATAAGTGGAACACCTGGTTAAACCATCGCGGCTTGTAATTGCTGTTCTGGCTGTGAGTGCAGCAGGGATTGTTCTGCGATATTATAATCTGGATACATATATAATAATAATAGGTTTTCGGTTTCACATTAGTTTAATACTTCCGTTCCTAATTGTATTTAGAAAAAGTCAGTTAACATTTATAAAGCAAATATTCGTTGCTCCCCATCATAAAAGGACGGTACTTCCTTTACTCTGGGTTTTATTGCCGGTAATAATTGTTACCGGCGTTTTATTTTTAATACACAAGATAGACATAGGTGATCCGGATTACTTTTATGAATTTGGTCTTTCTTCCATAATTGATTATCCGATATATCTGCTCTGGAATTTTCCGCAGTTATTCTGTCTTTTTATCTTTTTGGCATTGACATCAACAGTTTCCAGGAAAAACTTTCTACTGGTTTCATCAATTACCTTTTTAGTTTTTGCGTTTGAATTTATTCCATTTAAAATCGGCAATATCGACTATTTTGGAATCGCATCACTTGTATTAATTTCTATCTCAGTTGGTTTACTGATAAAGTATTTCCAAAATATTTACTGGTTAACAATATCCATTTTTTCAATATTCTGGCTGCATTTTCTAATATTTGGTTCTACTTCAGGTGAAATAGTTCATATACTTTTTGCATCTCAATACTCTGGCTGGGATGGTTTTTTAGAAATAAATAAATGGGCCCTTCCATATCTTTTGCCTGCACAATTAGTATTTACGCTTCTTTTAATTTTGATCTCATCGTTCTTTCGCAAAAAGGCTATTAACAATTCATTTTAGTATACCCCAATATTTTGTAACTTAGTAATGATAAAATTAAATTCTGATGAAAAAGCTTTTCATATTTTTTCTTTTGATTGGTAGCAATATAGTTTTGGCCGGAGGTTCACCGGATCAAACCGCTAAGGGAATATTTCTGGCATTTGGAGTCGGACCTCGTTTTCCGATGGGAAGTTTTGCAAACACTTCAAAATTTGGATATGGCTTCAATGCCGAGTTATCATACACAAATGATGAATATCTTCCGGTATTTTTATTCCTGAAAAGCGGATTTGAGAATTTTCCCGGTTCTCAGGATTTTTATCGCTCGTCTGATTATTCAAATTATTCCACAAATGTAATTCCTGTTAATCTTGGCATAAGGTATTATTTTCCACCAATCATAAATAGTCAGGTTATAGTTTTACCGCTGGTTGAATTTTCCGCAAACTATGGCTTCTACCATGTTCTGAACGAATTCAAAGCTGGTTCGGGGAAAAACAACTTTACTCAAAATGAAAATAAGTTTGGTTTTTCTGCAGGAGTCGGGCTTTCGGCTTTTATGATGGAGATTCTCGCTTCTTATAACTATTATAAAACCAATCAGTTCATTTCAATCGATTTAAAAATCAGGTTTCCTATATACATAAATATGTGAGAGTGCAATATGAACTATCAAAATTTATTAGTCGAAAAGAAAGGTCATGTAGCAACTGTTACAATCAATCGTCCCGATAAACTTAATGCACTGAATTCCCAAACGATGAACGAGTTGAAAGATGCTTTTACAGAATTAAAATCTGACTCTGAAACTTATGTTGTGATTGTAACCGGAAGCGGAGAGAAAGCATTCGTGGCTGGGGCTGACATATCAGAATTGAACAAACTCGATGTAATTTCCGGAAAATCTTTTGCGGAAAATGGTCAGGCGGTTTTTAACCTCATTAAAAACCTGGATAAGCCTGTGATAGCTGCCGTAAATGGATTTGCACTTGGCGGTGGCTGCGAACTTGCTTTAGCATGTCATATCAGAATTGCTTCTGACAATGCCAAATTTGGCCAACCAGAAGTTAATCTTGGAATTATTCCTGGTTACGGTGGCACACAAAGATTGACGCGCTTAATTAATTCGGGTCGTGCAATGGAATATATTTTAACCGGAGATATGATTGACGCAAATGAAGCCTTAAGAATCGGGCTTATTAATAAAGTTTATCCGCAAGCAGAGTTAATGAACAAAGCTATGGAAATGGCAAAGAAAATAACTTCAAAAGGACAGCAGGCAATCAGGCTTTCCGTTAAAGCAGTAAATATGGTTGACGAAGTTTCCGGGAAAGAGGGATTGAATTATGAAGCAAGTTTGTTTTCCCTGGCATGCGGCACAGAAGATTTCAAAGAGGGAACTAAAGCATTTTTAGAAAAGCGTAAGCCTGATTTCAAAAATAAATAATTTAGTATAGTTTAGAATAAGAGCTACGATAAGCAGATATATTTAATGGAAATATTTTCAGATAAAAAAAAGCTGATTCAGATATTATTTGGATTGGCTTTTGTTTTTCTTATTGCGAATTTAATCGTAAATAGACTCACTCACTATCATTATACTCCGATAGAAAAAGCAAGAAGCGCGGACTTTATAAATTCCAGATTTCTTGTAGCTCTGCATAATTACGGCCTTGAGAATAACTGGATAAAAAAGGAAAGACGTTACCGCAAGGATGATGATTCTCTTCATTATAAATATAAAGTTGAAGTGCCCAAAGATCTACCTATTGCATTGTTGCTTGATGAAGTAGAAGATTCCCTCGGGGTTAATGGAATTGTTGTAAGGTCAAAGGAATTAAAAATCGGTGGCGCGACTCTTCTGAAAATTTATTCCGGTGACAATCTTAAACTTCAGGCTGAGTTTTACTATGATGAAAACATCAAAAGAGATGCTGGAACTGTCGGTATAATCGTAAAAAATGCAGGTCAATTGAGCAAAGAAAATTTTCAAAAATTTATCAGACTTCCTGAAAGATTTTCAATATTGTTGTCCCCTTCAAAAAAAACGACGGCTTTACAACAACAGATAACCTCAGCACAGAAAGAAATTTGTGTCTTGATTAGTGATGAAACAACTGACCTCGAATATAAGATGAAAACGGATTTTTCTCCCGATAGAATTAGAAACTCGATTAGATCTATAATTTCTGATTATTCAGGAGCCGCTTTTTTTGTGCTGGATGATAAGTCGGCGTTTTATTTTTCTCCTGCGATGAAGATTATTAAGAATTTCCTTGATAAAGGTAGAATGAAATATATCAAGCTCAGTGATTGCGGTACTTTAAATTCCGGAAGCGAGAAGGAAATCAGAAATCAATTTGAAGATTTTGTTAGAAAATCAAAATCTAAGACAGGACATGTTTTGATGTTAACGCCGGATGAATTGAATTTGCAGATTCCGGAATTGATAAAGTTCAGAAAGATCGGTTATAAGTTTGTCAGGCCGTCTGTTGTATTATAGTCTAGGTTCAACCTTATTTCCCCAAATATCAAGTTCAATAACTTCAGAAATATTCAACTCCTGTAATTGTTTAAGAATTAAATTCTTATCTCCCACTGCAAGTACTGATAACTTATCGGGATGGATATTTTCTACAACAGCTTTATTTATGTCTTCTAGCTTTAGTTTACTTAGCGAATCAATGTAAGTGTCGAAGTAATTATCGGGTAATGAATGAAGAACTAATGAAACAAGATTTGCTGATACCTGGCCGTGGGTTTCAAAATTTCCGGGATATCTTCTGATTACAGACGATCTGGCAAAATCAAGCTCTTTGTCGGTTATTCCGTCTTTTATTTTATTAAGTTCTTTCAAAATTTCTTTGATAGCATTCCCGGTGTTTTCTGAACCAACCGAAGTTGACACTTCAAATTGTGCAGCATCCTTATAATAATTAAACCTTGAAGTAGCGCCGTACGTATAACCCTTATCTTCCCTGAGGTTCAGGTTTATCCTGCTGGAAAATTGTCCACCTAAAACTAGGTTTAATAAATGTTTGGCGAAAAACTCCTTGCTATCTCTTTTCCCTGATAGATGACCAATTCTTATTTCACTTTGAACCGAGCCTTCTTTATGAATCAAATAAATAGTAAGGTTTTCCTTTTTGGATGGATATTCAGGTTCATTAATTTGTATCGTTGATTTCCAATCTGAAAGATATTTGTTCAGCTTTTCTTCCAGTTCATTCCTGGTTGAGTTTCCAACAACAATCAATGTAGAATGGCCGGGCATAAAATTATTTTTATAAAAATTTTTCATATCATTCTGAGAAATATTATTCACGTCATCATTGTAACCGATTGATGGATAAGCATAAGGATTCTCAGAACCAAATATTATTTTGTCAAAAGCGACATCAGCTATATCTTCAGGCGAATCCTGAATCTGCCGGATGTACGTAAGGGTTTTCCTTTTTTCCCTTTCAAACGATTTTTCATCCAGGTGGGGATGGCAAATTATTGTTCCGAATAATTCAAGTGATCGGTCCAGGTTTTCAGTTAAAGTCTGTATTGTCAGATGAATGTTGTCATTAAAGCAACTAATATTAAAACTGGAACCGAGAATATCTATTTCTTCTGAAAGTTCAATTGCGTTAAATTTGCCGGCTCCTTCATCGAGTACTCTTGCGAAGAGATTCGCAAGTCCCTTTTTATCGGTGAGATCATACTTGTTTCCCGATCCTGCAATTAAAGTAAATCTTAAAACAGGAAGGTTTTCCTTTCTGACAAAGAGGACATTAAGATTATTTTTAAGTTTAAACCTTTCTATCTGTGGAAGCTTGAATTTTATTCCACCTGAAGGTGATGGTTTTATACTTCTGTCTAAAGTTTCATTCATTCTGCTTTCTATCAACGGGTCTTATTTGTAATTCGATGTATTTATTTGTCAGGTAATTATTAACGGCATTTTTAATCGATTCGTTTGTAACCTCTTCATATCTTTTCAAATCAAAATTAAAAGAGTTGGGTTCGTTCAGATAAAAATTATAGTGATTCAAATGATCTGCAATAACATCGAGGTTCTGCATCGAATTAATAAATGAAGACTTTATAAGATTTTTTGATTTTGTTAATTCTTTTTGTGTAATACCTTTCTTACTAATATTTTCTATTTCTCTAAAAATTTCTTCTTTCAGTTTACTTAATAAAATTCCAGGCTTAGCCGTCGCTATTATCATGTAGTGTCCATCATATTTGCCTGAGAAATGGAAGGCGGAAACATCCTGAGCCATTTCAGTATCATAAACCAGATGCTTTGTTAAACGTGAACTTTTAGATCCGGTTAGAATATCCGAAAGAACGTCAAGTGAATTATCATTAACTCCGTATGCTTTTTCGGTATGCCAGGCAAAATAAACTCTTTCGAGCTGTACGTTTTCAAATCTTTCAATAAAAATATTTTCATTTAAATTTACTTCAG
>Ga0315540_10001328_pt1 | contig 14152 bp, 8 predicted proteins | sample SalMarSW160110MG_FD_203677 | JGI IMG/M metagenome (GOLD analysis project Ga0315540, IMG submission 203677) | Salt marsh sediment microbial communities from the Plum Island Ecosystem LTER, Massachusetts, United States - Salt Marsh Sediment SW1601-10 ... | reverse complement strand
AGCATCCTGAGGAAAGATTAAATTTCGGCAAAGCATGAAAAGAATTAAAAGCTTATACACAGTTACTCCAAATTTTACAGACCAGATATTAGCAAAAAATTATTGATGTGAAAATTTAATAAAAAAATTGCAGCATAAACATTTTGATCTGCTTATGCTGCAAATAAGATTTGACTTATGAAACAATTAAACCACTAAAAGTCTACACCAATAGAAAATCTAATTGAACGACCTAATAGAGGACGACCATTTTTTGCTATTGGATCACGGGGATCTCCTTCAGTTAATCCCTCGGAATTTGTCAAGTTATCTCCGCTAGCTCCGAACGTGATACCACTTGCTGTTACTACGTTTACTCCAAAGTCCAGCTTGGTATATGAATCTAACTGATAAGAGTTGCTTCTGTCATTCCATCTTTTACCTGCATATTTAAAGGCACCAAAAAGAACAGCAGTCAGGCTTTGAGATAATTGGAAATTATAACTGGGTGCGATTCTGAATTGCAAATCCGGTTGACGCCATAATTTATTGTTTACAATTGTCGGATCACTGGATTCAGTTATTTCACCACTTTGTACTGTGCCTGTTAACTGAATTCTTAAAGCATTAACACTTAAAGCAGCATCAATTTCCGAACCGAAAGTTCTTGTTTTTAAAAGTGCAGCAGCAAAGGTTGAACCAACACCTCCATCAAATAGCTCAACTGTATTTAAAAACCCGGTTAAGAATAAACTGAAAACATCACGTTGATACTTTATTCCTAATTCATATTGATTAAACAAGTTTGAACCTAAAGTACCGTCCTGCAACGTACCGCTCTCTAATTTATAACTGCTTCCTTCTCTTATATTATCAAACCAGGGGAAGTTTACACCTTTTGTACCACGAACATAAACTCCAAAATCAGGATTAAATGCATAGTTTAATGCTGCCGTTCCTGCCCAATCTTTTCCATCCAGCGATGCCGTCATATCAATTACTCCATCAGGAACATCCCCTGCATCAAGAGTAAAGTTCAGATTAAAGAAATGATATCTTGCACCAAGATCAAGTCTGAATTTGTCAGTTATTTGCCATGAATCACCGGCATAAATTGCAAAGACTCTTGCATCGCCGGCTTCGTTCAGACCATAATTCCAGCTCGGCCAAACACTATCAGCCGGAACATTAGCTATTATATCACCATTAGTTATAGCCTCAATTGGCACATGATTTCCAAGCGTCCAGAAATCATCTGTAGTCCAGTAAGCATGGTATGCACCAATCGTCAGGTTATGCTGCTTAACTTTCTTTGTTATGCTTATATCATTTGTAAATGATTCAATTTTTTTCTGCACAACCCAGCTGCCATAACTCTGAACATAACCGGAAGTAAGGGTTTGACCACCAACGGTCATAATTGGACTTCCACCAAGTTTAGATCTTAAAGCAGAAACACTCAATGGATTCCCATTTGGAACAAACCCGTAAGTATCCGCATTTCCTTTTGTGTAAGATAAATTATCCTTAACAGTCCAACCTTTTCCTAAATCATAATCAAAATTTAATCCGTTGACCATTCCTTTCCATCCACGTCCATTCGAAAAATCAAAATTAGTACTATCACCCTGGGCATTAATTGCCAACATCCGGTACCTGGTTGTATTTCCAAGAGGTGAAAATGTTCCAAGATTATTTCCAATTCCTAAAGCCATTGGTAGAATCCATTGACCATGATCATCAGTCAGTCTTGAAAATACATTTACAGAACCATTATCAAACGCTTTAGTAAGCTGTACAGTTAGTTGTTGACCGTTCTCCGAATTAAACTGGGTATTTCTAATGCCTGGTGAAGTTCTGAAATAACCGCCAACCATATAATAGAATTGGTTTGAAATCGGGCCGCTCAATACCGCATCAACTCTTTGTTCACTATAATCTGATGCGGTATATTTTACTCTTCCTTTAGTTATATCAGTTCCTCTTATCAGATTAAAGTTTGTAGTCAACCCGGCTTCACCATTTGAAAATACAGCGCCAGGCCCACCTCTTAAAGCTTCTGTTGAAGCAATAGTTTCATCAATTCTGAAGAGAGTACTTTGTTCCAGGAAAGAGAGAGTTTCAGTCCCGTAAATAGGCGCACCATTAATAGAGAATGTTACAAATGGTGCATCGCCACCTGATGGTAATCCACTTACCATAATATTTGCACCGGCAACACCACCGGTACTTTCAGACCATACTCCCGGTACTAAATCTAATGCTGCTGCAGTACTTGGTGGAGACATTTGTTCCATTTCGCGTGGGGAGATTGTAGTAACTGAAAAACTAGCATCTTTCTTTTTTATACCTGTACCGCCGGCAGTACCCGAAATAACTACACCCTCCATTTGTAGAACATCCTGTGTCAGTGTAAAATTCTGTGTTGTAGTTTCACCACCGGTAACCGTAATTGAAACGACAACGGTCTTATAACCTACAGCACTTGCTTGAAGATCATAGGTTCCAGCAGGAACATTTGAAATACTGTAATTCCCGCTTGCATCTGACGCAGCACCAATATTAGTTCCAACTATTAGAACATTAGCAAACGGTACGGCATTATTTTGTGGATCTGAAATCATTCCTGTGACTGTACCTTGGGCAAACGCCAGGTTACAAAAAAGAAAAGTGATTATTACAAAGGTAATTGTTTGCAATAACCGAATTGTGAATTTATTATACATAGTTCCTCCTAAATATTAGTTGATTAGCCGGAAAATTATTTTGGAAGTATATCCGGAGTTTAATGTGCTGAGTTGCGATATGTACTATAATTCATAACATTTTGAATAAGATGATTATTATTCATAGTTCTGTTCTTGAATCTGCCATAATTTTTAAAAAATTATACCATTCCCATAATATCAATTGTTTTATGGGCAGACTGAAAAATCATCCGTTTATCCACCCACGTTTTTTCAAATTAAGTATATATGTCTAAATACACAAGTATCCAGATCACATGATCTATTGCTTATTGAAAACAATTAAGATTCGGACATCTTTATTTATTATTTTTTCATTCTTGTTAAAATTTTAATATTTTCTATTCACATACACATAAAATTTAAACCTTCCGAGGATGTGATGAGGAATTTTAAAGTAAAGCTGTCACTCTATATAAATTATTTTGTAATAGGGCTGATGCTCAATAGTGTGGGGATTGTCATACTGCAGGTGATAATTCATTACAATGTAAGTGAAGGGGCCGCAAGCGTTCTTGAAGCATTTAAGGACCTGTCAATTGCTATATTTTCCTTTCTGCTTGCATCATACATTCCAAAGTTCGGGTATAAAAGATCGATGCTGACTGCACTGCTTGTTGTAACAGCAGCTTCACTTGGTATGAGATTTTTCGATGGTTTCTTAATGTCCAAAATATTATTTGCGGCAACCGGTTTCAGTTTTGGTTTGATTAAGGTTTCCGCTTATTCTACAGTAGGACTTATAACGGAAAACTCCGATGAACATGCAAGCGTAATGAGTGTGCTGGAAGGAATCTTCCAGGTTGGCGTTCTGTCTGGTTACTGGATATTTGGATTTTTTATTGGAGATGGCGATCCGGGTTCCGAAGGTTGGTTAAACACTTACTGGGTGCTAGCAGTACTTTGTCTTATAGCATTTTTCAATCTGCTTACTGTTAAATTGGATGAAAGTGAAGTTCGGAAAGAAGAAGAAAAGTTTTCGATCATTCATGAGTTTGTTGAAATGATTGCATTAATACGTTTCCCACTTGTTTTGGTTTTTATTTTTAGTGCCTTCATTTATGTCCTTATTGAACAAAGCATTCAAACATGGTTACCTACTTTTAATAAGAGTATTCTCCAGTTGCCCAATTCTATTAGTGTTCAGATAGTAAGTATTTTTGCCGGTGCAATTGCATTCGGAAGAATTGCAAGTGGATACTTCATCAAAAAATTTTCCTGGATGAAAGTTCTAACAACGGTTATTCTTTGTGCAATGCTTCTTGTTGTTCTGGTTCTTCCAATTACAAGTGGAATCAAAGTTGGTTCAATAAATAACTGGATGGAAGTTCCGTTGGCAGGATTTCTTTTACCGATGATAGGGCTTTTTCTAGGTCCCATTTACCCGGCGTTAAATTCTTCAATACTCAGTATACTTCCAAAGCACAGGCAAAGTGCAATGAGTGGACTTATTGTAATCTTCTCAGCACTCGGTGGAACCACAGGTTCTTTAATAACAGGGTACATTTTCGGACACTTCAGCGGACAAACTGCATTTTATTTTTCTCTTGTACCGATGGGAGTGTTGTTTGCAGTTCTCTTCTTTTACAGCAACATCAGGAAAAAGTTTAAGTTCGAGGAGTTTTAATGAGTTTACAAAAAGAAGATTATATACAGGTTTCAGGCAGATTATTTACAGCAGTACAATCTTCAGGAACATTTAAAGATTCAAAAACTTTTGTTGATTCAATCCCTAAAGACGATCCCAAATTAATTAATGAGCTCTATAAAAGTGAAAGGATTAAAAGTTCATTTAATCTTAAAACTTTTGTCCGTTCACATTTTAATGTTCCATCAGAAATTCAGGAAAAACTATTCTTAACTGAAGAACGGAATATGCAGAAACACATTAAAACGCTTTGGGATGTTTTAAAGAGGGAGGCTCCTTCCAAAGTAAACGTGCATAGCACTTTAATTCCAATTCCGAAGCCGTACATAATTCCCGGCGGAAGATTCAGAGAAATTTATTACTGGGACAGCTACTTTACGATGCATGGGCTTCTTGCCGATGGTGAATTAAAAACTGTAGAAAATATGATCGATAATTTTTCCTATTTAATCGATGAAGTTGGTTTTATTCCTAACGGAAACAGGGTTTACTACTTAACCAGGTCGCAACCACCATTCTTTGCTGCTATGATCGACTTAGTATGCAGATTCAATAAAGATTACAACTGGGGATTGAAATATTTATCCCGGCTTGAAAAAGAATACCAATTTTGGTGTGGTGATGACAGTAATCATGTTGTTAATCTTACTGATGGAAATACATTAAACAGGTATTTTGATCCTGAAGAATTGCCAAGAGAAGAGTCTTATTTTGAAGATGTCCAAACGGCACAAAATTTACCTATTGATCAAAAGGGGAAGTTATACCAGAACCTTAGAGCCGGTGCGGAATCGGGATGGGATTTTTCAAGCAGATGGTTCAAGGATGAAAAATCACTTTCAACTATTCATGCTGTAGATATTCTCCCTGTTGATCTTAATTGTCTTTTATACTTTTCGGAAAGTTTGATTTCCAGATTAAATGATTTAAAAAGCGACAAAAACAGAAGTAAAATATTTGATAAAATGGCAATAAGTCGCGCTGAATTAATTAATCAAATATTCTGGGATGAAAAAGAAGGTTTCTATTTCGATTATAACTGGAGTGAACAAAAAAGAACGAAGGTGTTTTCATTAGCAGCCTGCTACCCGTTATACTTTAAAATTGCTGAAAAGGAGATGGCTGAATCTGTAAAAGAAAAAATAGAATCGGATTTCCTGAGAGATGGTGGAGTTTTAACAACGTTAAATTTTACCGGTCAGCAATGGGATGCACCAAATGGTTGGGCACCGCTTCAGTGGATTGCGATTAAAGGATTACGCAATTATGGCTTCAATGATACTGCGAGTAAAATTAAAGACCGTTGGCTTACGTTAAACGAAAATGTTTATAATCGAACAGGTAAAATGTTTGAAAAGTATGATGTTGATGATATTACCTTACATGCAGGTGGTGGGGAATATCCTTTACAGGACGGATTCGGCTGGACAAACGGTATTGCGAGTGCTTTACTGAATAACATGGACGAAGAAAAGTAATTAATACAATTGGGAAGAATTATTCTTGTCACTACTTTCTTAGTTTGAACTTACCTTATCAAAACGGTAGCTTTACAAATCTTAATATTACAGGAGAAGCTTGATGAAAATCACTCAATACATAACTCTGATTTTATTATTACAATTAATTACTTTACTAAACGGATGTGGGGAAAAACTTAAACAAAAAGGAAGTCCCGAATACATAAAAGAAATTCAGCAGTGGCATCAGAAAAGAGAAGATAGATTAAGGAAAGAAAACGGCTGGTTAAACCTTGTTGGATTATATTGGTTAAAAGAGGGTGAAAATATTTTTGGTTCTGCAAAAGATAATGATATTAAATTCCCGGCAAATGCACCTGAACATATTGGAATTCTTACCTTGAATGACAGCATTGTTACTATCAGTGTAAATGAAGGCGTTAAAGTTTTACATGACAGCGAAGAAGTTAAGACGATGATTTTAGGAAATGATCTGGATGAAAACACTACCATCTTAAAATCAGGAACCTTAAGATGGTATATCATCAAAAGAGGAGAAAAGTACGGCGTGAGGTTACGTGATCTTAAATCTCCGTTGATAAAAGAATTTAAGGGAATAGATATATTTCCGATTAATGAAGACTGGAAATTCAATGCTCGATTTATTCGATATGATTCACCTAAAAAGGTGGAGATTCCGACAATTATCGGAACAACGGAGGAAGACCTCGCCCCGGGCTATCTTTCATTTAGCTTTGATGGAAAAGAATATAAGCTGGTAGCATTGCAAAGCAGTAATGGATTCTTTATCATTTTCGCCGATCAAACATCTGGAGAAGAAACTTATGGTGCGGGAAGATTTCTCTATACTGATGAACCAGATTCAAACGGTAACGTAATACTTGATTTTAACAAAGCTTATAATCCGCCATGTGCGTTCACTAGGTTTGCTACGTGTCCGCTTCCCCCAAAGCGGAATTATCTACATCTTAAAGTTCTTGCCGGGGAGAAAAAATATGGGGAAGGACATCTGGGATAAATAAAGGACCAATTATTTTCTATTAGATATGTTCAATAAAAATTCAGCCGGCGTTTTTGCACCGGCTGAAAGTTAACATTCTAATATCTTCTTGTAAGACCGTTGTAATTATTTGAGAAGGATCATTTTTCTCATTTGGTGAAATGTACCGGCTTTCAATTCATAAAAATAAATCCCACTGGTAAGATTAGAAGCATCAAATTCTATGGAATAATTTCCTGCCCTCATATAATCATTTATTAAAACGACAACTTCTTTTCCTAGGATATCATAAATCTTTAGACTTACATTTTGTGCATTCGCCAGATCGAACTCTATTTTCGTTGTCGGATTAAACGGATTCGGATAATTCTGATAGAGATCAAATGATTTGGGAATTTGCCCGTTATTATCAGCTACAGAAGATGGGGAAGACTCTAAACCGATATCTATGTTGTTAACAACAGGGTTATTACTCAAATCTATCTGAACCGGTTGTGAGTATTCAGTGGTAACATAACCAATATGACTTGCCTTAACCGTATAAATGCCGTTTGTAACAGATGGGACAATGTAATCACCATTATAATCGGTTATAGCGGTTGCAACTACATCGCCGGAGCTGTTGCTAACGGAAATTAATGAACTGGTTAAAATATTTGTAGGTGTGTCTCCTCCAGCAGAAGTAGATACAGAACCTGTAATCTCTCCGCCAAATCCACCCATCTTCACCAGATTGATATTAATATTCGTAAGATTAGTATTTCCAGTAAGATTAAATACGTTTGCTGTTTCCCATGAGAATGTTCCTCCATAAAATACACTAACGTAATCTGCTCTGTAAAATATAATAGTATAGACTCCGTTACTTAGTTTACCAAGAGTATATGCCCCGTTATTATCCGTTTTTAATATTTCACCATCTCCTGATGATCTGCCATTTTTCATAAGTGAAGAATTTCCATTTCCTCCGGTAGACAAAGGCAATGCATAAACATAAACATCCGGTACAGGTGTTCCTGTATCGGCGTCATAAACAAATCCTGAAATACTATTTGTTCCTTCAGTTCCTTCAATTGGCAACGAAAAATCGATACCTGTAACATTTAAATTATCTGGAGAAACAACTACAGGAGTAGCATCAAATATTGTTGTAGCCTGGTTATAGAAAAGTAGCTCGTAACCGCTTTTGTATGCGAAAAGTAAATATTCGCCTTCAAATACATCTACCGTGTAGTCTCCGTTCGAATCTGTTCCTACAAAGGATGAATCGAGTTTGGGATAAGAGGTTGTAGAAATTTCCACTCCTTCAACAGGAGACAAGTTTGTAGCATCAATTACATTGCCTGATATCGAGCCTACTTGTAGATTCCTGTGAATGAAGTTTATATCAGAAGTATCCGAGTTTATTTCAAGTATACTTGCATCCTCTAAATTCAAAGCATTGTCGTAATATAAATAGCGATAAGCCCATGCTGTTCCTTCTCGGTATAATGCTTTTGATCTTATATAATAGGATCCCGGGGGAACCTCGATTGAATAATTACCTTGCTCATCAGTAGATGTGTATAAATTATCTGCAACATTCCCGTTTACATTAAGAAATGCAATCTCTCCATATTGTACTGGTTGACTGTCTTCAAATTTTACATTCCCGGAAATATTAAAAGTTTGGGTCGGGGGGAAAAGAATTATTTCCTGGTTTGTTAAGCTGTCACCTTCGGAAATCATTACGTTCTTATATAGTGTTTGATACTCGGAGTGCTCGAAGGTTATAGTTGTAAACTCTGTTGAATCAGCATTCGGCAGCTCGGTAAACTGTAGTAAAAACTCACCATTACTGATAGTTGTTTCCGTATTAGCGCCTGAAGCACTCACGGTAACATTTTCAATAGGCTGATTATCAGTGTTCTTCACGTTACCGGAGTAAAACGCAATTGCCTGGGCAAAAGCTGATGATTGCATCATTATCATGAGCAGTGCTATGACAACAATAAACAAAAACCTGAAGTGAAATTGATTTTTCATAATCTTTTCCTCCTTTAAATTTTATGACCAGATCTATAATGCATAATCCTCGTTTCAAATATCATAAATTGCATACCTGATCATCAATCCCACGAATATGGTAATTTAACTATATCTCATCCTTCAGAGATTTTTTAATTACCTCCGCTTTTGAATGAACATGAAGCTTTTTGTAAATGTTCTTTATATGAGATCTTATTGTTTCCACAGAGATAAATAACCTGTCGGCTATTTGTTGATAGCTTAGACCATCTACCAATCCCACGACAACTTCTTTTTCTTTATCTGTTAGAACGGATTCTTTTCTGCTAAGGGGTTTAGGCTTAAAATATCCTATTACCTGTCTTGCTATCTGAGGAGACATTGGTGCGCCTCCATTGTGTAATTCAATAATTGAATTTTTTATTTCATCAAAGGGAGAATTTTTCAACAGATATCCGGACGCACCGGCACATAAAGCTTCAAAAATCCTCCGGGAGTCCGCATAAACTGTAAGCATAAGAATTTCTACTTCAGGATATTTTTCTTTTAGGATTTTCATCCCTTCGATTCCGGACATTCCCGGTAGCTCTATGTCCATAAGTACGATATCCGGTAATTCGGAACTTTTAATTTTCCACGAAAAGGATTCAATTGAATTTTCGGAGAGTACGCATTTAAATTCCGGCTGCTCGTCAAGATAACCTTTTATACTCTCTCTGAATTCATTTATGTCTTCTACAATGGCAAGCCTGATCATGTTTTGTATAAACCTGTTATAATATTGTGAATTAAATTGAAGGCGTAACTATTTTTATACCAAATCCGTTTTCATTCTCAAATTCTGCTTTCCCGGAAATTCTTTCCGCGCGCATTTTAATATTTTTCAAACCGTTACCTTTTTTCTTATTTATTTCATTTATTCCTTTACCGTTATCCTTTATGAAAATGGTAAATGAGTCTGAAGAATTAGATAATCTCACATCAACTTTATTTGCCTCCGAGTGCTTGGCTACATTATTAATAGCCTCTTTAAATATCAGGTACAGGTTTTCACGTGTTTCCACGCTCATTTTTTTAGAAAAGCTAATTCCATCTGATGTAAAACTCACCTCAATATTTTTGATTGAAAGAACCTGGTGTGAGAAATCCTGCATACGTGAGATCATATCCTTCACTGTATCATTTCTTGAATCAATCGACCAGACGATATCACTCATAGTTTGAATTACTTCCCTGCTCAGAGTTCCGATTTTTATTGCTGCCTTTTTAATTTTTTCGATGTCGTTGTTATGCCTGATGACTTCGGAATTTGCAGATATATTCGTGAGTGTTGCGCCGATATCATCATGCAAATCGCTTGCAATTCTTACTCGCATTTTTTCAATTGCCAGCAACCTTTGAACTCTTAAGTTATATAAATACCACAGTAACGTTCCCAACAGGATTAATCCAATCAATCTGAACCACCAGGTAGCCCAGAAAGGCGGATGGATAATAAAAGCAAAAGTCTTTGGATTACTCCATATTCCCCACTCATTTTTTGCTTTCACTTCAAATTGGTATGAACCATCATCGAGATTCGTGTATTGAACAAATCTCTGTTTAGTTTCAACCCACCCTTTATCAACACCGCTCAACCTGTAGCTGTAAACCACTTTTGCTGTTTGTGGTAGATCGATCCCTATAAAATCAAATTTGATGTAATCTTCATCGTAGCTTAGATCAACAAAGTTTGATTTAGGTATTTTCAGATCATTTTCAAAAATACGTATACGTGTTATGTGAACACGAGGTGGAATTAAATTTGGCGGATCCTGGGAAGGATCGTACCGCGAAGCACCTTTGCTTGTGCCAAACCACAAACCTCCCGCATCGTCTTCGTAAACGGCTCCCTGGTTACACTCATCGCTTGCAAGTCCGTCGTTGTATCTTAATGTTCTTACAGACAGTGAATCATCTCTAAATTCAAGAACATTTACACCACGGTTTGTTGAAAGATATATCCTGCCTGATCGATCTTCCAATATTCCGAGTATCGTGTTATCGGAAAGTCCATTAGTCGTGTTGATGGTTTCAAGCTTTTTGTTTTTGTAAATATTCAAACCCCCGTCAGTACCAATGAGTATTTCACCACGACTGTCTTTTAAAATTGCATTTACATAATTGTTAGCTAAACCGTTGGATGTATTTAACAGAATCAGTGAGTCACTTTTCAAAATGTTCAATCCTTCCCAGGTTCCAAAATAATAAGTGCTGTCATCATCCTGGTAGATTGAATTAACATAATTACTTACGAGCCCGTTCGATTCATTTAGTTTTCTTTTTATCTTCCCATCTTTGTAAAAGAAAATCCCCTCATTATAAGTGCCGATAAGCAACTCTCCTATTTTGTTCTGATAAATAACTTTTATCCTTTGATTTTCAAGAGAAGAGCTTAGATGACCCGGTAATGTTTTTCCATTCTGATAGATATCAATTCCACCACCGAAAGTTCCTATTAAAATACTTCCATCATCCGTTTCGTAGAAACACCGGATGCGGTTATCAGTTAAACCGTTCTTTTCATTTAACTGAAGAATCTTGCCATCAGTAAAGACCGTTACTCCTGTAGCGTCAGTACCGAAGAAAAGATCATCTTGTTTGCTTTTAAAAATTGCGCGGACACTCATTTCGGCTAATCCTGAATTCACATCCCACGTTACGAATTTGCCCCCGCTGTAAATGCTGACACCCCCACCGTCCGTTCCGAAATAAGCAACACCGTTATCATCTTCAAATATAGACATTACTACATTGTTACCCAGTCCCTCTTTTTCCGTTATCGATTCAATAGTACCGTTAGTATAAATATTTACTCCGCCGCCCCACGTGCCGAAATACATTTTATTATTTTTTCCTTTTGCTTCGGTAAATACCACATCATTCGATAATCCATTCGAACTATTCAAAGGAATATATTTTCCACCACTGATTATTGTAATACCATTGCCCCACGTGCTGATGAATTGCGAGCTGTCATTGCTTTCTTTGATGCAAGTGACTTTATCCCCGGTTAATCCATCGGCAGATGTGATATTACTTGACCTGCCGTTTTTAGAAACCGTAATTCCTGCAGCAGTGCAAAAATAGATTGTGCCATCATTGCTTTCATAGATCGATGTTACCCTGTTGCTTGCAAGTCCGTTGGATTGATCTAATGTTTCGAATTTCCCTTTTGAATAGATGCTTATTCCTGCGGCGGTACCGAAATACATTTTACCCGATTTAGGATAAAGAGCAGCATAAACATGATCATCAGCTAAACCATCTTTAGTTGTAAGTGTATCAAAATTTCCGTTCCTTAAAATACTTACTCCGCCGCCGTTCGTTCCGATAAAGAAAGCACCCAGGCTGTCTTCGGTTATAACAGAAACAAGCGGGGAAGAAAGACCGTCCTGAATCTGGTAATTGGTAAAGTTCATTCCGTCCCACTTGCTTAATCCTCCGAGCGTGCCAAACCACAAATAACCATCTTTATCTTTATAAATACATGTTACCTGTGATTGAACCAATCCGTCTTCAACTGAGAGACTCTTATGAATCTTTACCTGGGATTTTAACGGGGCAATAAAACAGGAAAAGCAGGCTAAAATTATTATTGACATGTAAAAATATTGTTTCATCACTCCCTTGTTTCGTTACAAATGATTTGTGGCAAAATAATTCGTCATAATACATCTTCCACTTGGTCGTTAAATTTGTAAAAAGATAACGTTTAAAACAACCGATAATATTAAGAATAAATTATACGGGGAAGGTAGAGGTATTACCGGTTTGTTGAATGGATGAACTGTTTAATGTCATTCAGTAAGAATCTTGTTTAATAGCCCAGGAAATCCATTATTAGATTTTTTTGGTTTAACTAGCACTATTCCTTGCTGTCTGCAAAGATGCAGGCTGAATGACTAATGTGTTTGTTGGATTAATGTTTTAATCGTCTTGATATGGTGAGTATCATGTTCGGCAACAAAGTAAGCCATATCGACCGGACGCATTGCTTGTTTTAATCTCGGATGAATTGCTTTTCTGTTTAGAACTTCTTCGCTTAACAAATTTAACTTCGCGATGAAATCCTTTCTTACTTTCTTTAAGTCGTTTATAATTTCATCAGTGTTCTTGTTATTGTAGTCAACCGCATCAGTTTTTTTATTTTGAAGATCGGCTAGACTCAGCATTTTGTTGTTTGCAATAAAATCATCGATGCGAGCCGAATGTAATTCTTCAAGATCAATTAAATGCCCGATGTTTTCTTTAATAGACCATTTCCCGTCAGGCTTTTTATGTAGTGTTTCTTCAGGAATATTTTTTATCAGGCTCTCAATTTCTGCAGGTGTGTTTGAGAGCCTTTTTAAAATCTCATTTAGCTCGCTGTCATTAAGTTCAAACTTAAATTTTTTGTCAAACCACTTTTCCATAACATCATTTTATTTTGAGAAGACGGAAATCAAACCATAAGATAAAACTTCAGGTGGACAAAGCAAATGTGTCCCGCCATCGAATACTTTTGTTTCCATTTTAAGACTTGGATACGCTTTATCATTAATTCCGCTAACCAACTGATCAATGGGGTTGAAATATTCATCATCTGATTCTTCGCTGCCAACCGATATGAAAACCTTTGCATTTATATCTACAAAACTATTAAATGCATTTTCCTGAACATCAAATATTTTATAATTGTCCGAACCAAGATGTGGACTTCCAATTATATATCGGTTAAAAAGCTCCGGCTCTGTGAACAGGATGTAGCTGGCAAGCAATCCCCCTAAAGAATAACTGTTGATAGTCCGATCATCCCGGTTTGTCCTGTAAGTGCTGTTGATAAAGGGAAAAAGTTCATCACGTATAAAAGAGATGAATTTTGGTGCACCGCCAAAGTCTGATCTGTTCGGCACTTCAGAAAAAGTAAAATCCCTTCTTCTTACATTTCCATTTGAGCTTTTTAAAGCTCCGTAACCAATTCCAACTACAATTAGTTCAGGAATATTATCGCCGACCTGAAGATATCTTGCGATGCTTGCCCCCATACCAAACGAAATATCACCATCAAGGAGATATAAAACCGGGTAACTTTTATCTGATGAACCGTAGTCATCCGGCAGGCTTATATAAATGTAATAGTCGTCATTAACTATACTTGAATGTATAATCTTTAACTGTGAGTTGTAAAGATTTAACTGTTGATCGCTTTCGATAACTTGTTGTGCAAAACTTGTGAAACTGAAAATGAGGGCTGAAATAACCAATAATA
>Ga0315540_10001326_pt1 | contig 14174 bp, 11 predicted proteins | sample SalMarSW160110MG_FD_203677 | JGI IMG/M metagenome (GOLD analysis project Ga0315540, IMG submission 203677) | Salt marsh sediment microbial communities from the Plum Island Ecosystem LTER, Massachusetts, United States - Salt Marsh Sediment SW1601-10 ... | reverse complement strand
AACAGCGCCCAAGCTTCCTTTACCTCCTGGCTGGCACTCTCGCGGGCCACGCTCACCTGCCCTTCGAGCACCGGCGGTACCAGGACCACGGTGTGGTCGGCGCGCAGCAGCGCCACGGCGGTGATCAGGTTGGTGCCGATCAGGCCGAGCACCGCCAGGCGGTGCAGGCGGTTCTCCAGGGTCAGGCCGCGCCAGGTGGCGAGGAAGTCCGCCAGCGTCACGGCAGCCACCGGCGGATGAAGGGGTTGGGCGTCGTGCGCCCTCTTAGGCCAAGAAGCCCCGCCCAGTAGGCCCAGTGCAGGGCGTAGCCGTCCGGACGGCTGTCACGAAAGCGCCCGTAGAGGCGCACCAGAACGATGCCGAGCAGGAGGAACACTAGGAGCTGGTCGGCCAGGATGCCCAGCACCAGCATCAGCACCACGGGCACCAGGTCGTCGATGCGCCACAACAGGAGCGTGGGCGGGTCGTCGACGTGACGGGGAATTTCGACGGGGTGAGACATGCGGCCTCCGGTCACTGCGGATGGCCGCTATGGTCCTGTTTATTACAGAAGACGAGAAAGCGCGAAAGGTGCTCGAAAACGGGTACTTTTCCCGCGTTACGGATCAGCCGCCGGGTTGAAATTGTCTCGTTCCAGCGGACAGGTTATCGCTTTCGCGGTGGGCAGCGATTGGATGTTCTTTCAAGGACGGGATGTTGATCCCGACGTTGAAGTGCCCAGCGTTGGCGATAATAAAGCCGTCGTTCATGACTGCGAAGTTCTCACGATCCACAACATACTTGTCGCCCGTCACCGTGGCCAGGAAGTCGGAGCGCGCAACCGCCCGGGCAAACGGGTCCACATAATCGCCTTCCACTGCCGCCTCGAGGGCTCGCAGTGGGTCGACCTGGAAACGATGACACGCGCACCGTGTCCCTTGGCGCGCGCGGCAAGCGCCCGCCCACACCAGCCGTACCCGGCCAGGGTAAATTGGAGGGGACCGGTTTGGGAAAATGCATATGGCTTCGAACGTTGGCGAACGCTTTGGTTATGATTGAGGATTTTCAGCCTGCTAAGCTGGAAGCTGGCCAGGGCACCTTCGTCGTGGCGCGAGTACACTCGAGGTGAATGGCTTACGAGGAGCGAGATCGCGACCTCGAGGTCGCCGAGGCGGGCGTACCTGCCGTCACGCAACCACTATCCTGTAACCGACGTAACACCCCCGCATCGACTTTGCGGCGATCGATAGCCGTCGCCTTGGCCGCGTCGAGCTGGCATCCGGCGGGTTCGAGCTGGTCCCGGCGGTGCGGCCGGTGGTCTCTGCCACCGCCTGCTTGGCCCGGATCGAAACGGGGGGCACCGGAAAGGGGACTCAGAGCTTGTGAAAAAATCGGAGACCGTAGCGAGGGCGTCCCTGAGCGTTCGTGATAAGGCGCCGTACGTGAAAATGGGCGGAGTTTAGTGGACTAAATGACCCCTATTTTCGCGTACGGCAACGCAGTCACGGATGTTCAGGGACGTCCGCAGTAGGCATCCGATTTCTTCACAAGCTCTCAGACTACCTCCACCGCAAAGGGCTGCTTGACGTGCGGTAAGAAGGTGGCGGATTGTCCCACCACAAAACCGGACGAAGGAAAGCACGTCCGCCTCGTACTGCCAACGGGCAACGGGCGCAGGCAAGTGTCCCGCAGGATAAGAGATCGAGACGGCCTCTCACTGCGGCTGGCTGTCCGGGGTCTTCGGTTGAGACTGGAAGTCGCGTGCCCGGCGTTGCGCCTCGGTAACCTGCTGGCGCGTCATGGATTGCATGATGGCATTAATGCCCTGGCGTGCGTCAGACGACCCGTGGCTGGCGGCGAGCTCCCACCATAAATAGGCCTGCATGTGGTCTTGCGCCACGCCATCACCGGCCGCAAAAGCAAGCCCGAGGTTGTATTGAGCATCCACGTGCCCTTGCTCCGCCGCTCGCCGAAACCAGCCTACCGCTTCGGCCTTGCTCGCCTCGACGCCGTCACCCGTTGCGTACACCACACCCAGGGCATTTTGAGCAATCGCGAGACCCTGGTCGGCTGCCTTGCGATACCAGCGCACAGCTTCTGTCGGATTCCGCTTGACACCCTTACCCTCGGCGTACAACGTGCCCAGGTTGTACTGGGCATCTGCGAGTCCTTGATCGCCGGCTTTGCGAAACCAGCGTACTGCTGCCGCCGCATCGATCGGGATCCCTTCACCATCGAGGTACATGTTACCCAAGTTGTTCTGCGCCGCCGGATCGCCCTGGTCGGCTGCCTTGCGGAGCCAGCGCGCCGCTTCGGCGTCGTCGTGCGGGACGCCCTCACCCGTGGCGTACATGAGGCCCAGATTGAACTGAGCCTCGGCCTCGCCCTGCTCAGCGGATTTGCGATACCAGCGCGCGGCCTCCTGCGGATCGGGCGGAACACCCCGACCGAAGTGATACATGAGCCCCAGCCCATACTGAGCACCGGCGAACCCTCGATCGGCGGCCGCGCGGAAACATCGCAGCGCCTCGGCATCGTCCTGTGGTACTCCCTGTCCGTCGAAGTACACCTGTGCCAAGTTCGATTGGGCAACCACACTGCCCTGCTCGGCTGCCCGTCGCCACCAACGTGCAGCTTCGGAGAAATCTTTTTCGACACCGGCGCCCAGCTCGTACATGGTTGCAAGCCACTCTTGGCCATAGACTGACCCGTGCTCCGCCGCCTTCCGGCACCAGCGGGCCGCGGCGTCGGCGTCTTCGAGCAGCCCGCTTATTCGAGCTTGGAATGTTCCCTGAACATAGAACAAACAAAGCGCGTCCTCGGCTCGGAGCTCCCCCTGCTCCGCGGCCTGCCGGTACCATAGCAGGGCTGCGTTGTCGTCCTGCGCCACCCCCTGACCCTTGGCGTACATTTCGGCCAAATGGAATTGGGCGAGGGCCTCGCCCTGCTTGGCCAGGTGAGAGAAGATCTCGAGAGCCTTGGCGTGGTCGCCGCCCCTAAGGGCCAAAAGCCCGACGTCGAGATCCGACTCCCGCAATCGATCGCTGACGGATTTCTGCCGGATCGAAGGACGCCCGAAAGCCGACGCCAGATCGAGCAAGGCCAAAGCATTCACGGCGTTGAATGGTGCCAGGTCACCCAAGGCGGCACCGACCGGTGGCACAAGAGTACCGATGAATAGAGCAACAAACGAGACCTGCCAGAAATCACCGCGGCGTGGACGCATATCTGAACCGCAATCCGGACCTGCAAGAAATTACGTAGCCTCTTCTAAACCAACTATCGGCCATAGGCAAAGGCAAGGCCGAATCTCTAACACTCACCATCCTGAATCCGAGCATAGAATTCGCCATGGCGTTTTCAAGCACGGACGCGAACGAGAAATTGCGGAAGCGATTCGGATGAGCCTACTTCGTTGAGCAAGCTGCCCGATGCCACTCATGCATTTCCATCGCCTTCTGATCACCGCTTGTCTTCTGTGCACTGTCATTACGGCCCACGCTGTACCCACCGTTGCCCCGTGGATCGACAAGACGGAGGACGGCGGTGTGCGCGTGCACCTCTATTTTTTCTGGTCCCAGCGCTGTCCCCACTGTCTGGAAGCGATCCCCTTCGTTCAATCTCTGGCCCATGATTACCCCTGGATCCAGGTGCACTTTCACGAGCTAACCGGCAGCCAGGACAACGTGACCCGGTATGTCGATATGGCGCAAGATCTGGGTCAAGAGGCCCGTTTCGTACCAGCTTTCTTCGTCTGCGGGCACATGCGCACCGGTTTCGACTCGCCCGAGGGCACGGGGAGAGAGATCCTGAATCTCGCGCAGCTGTGCCATAAACTGGGATCTGCCGGTTCTGAGACCATCCCGGATGCGATGGAAGCTGCGGGAATGCAAGGCGGGACCGTGACGGACTCCGTCCGCGTGCCGCTGCTCGGGGAGATCGCGCCCACGGATCTCTCCCTGCCGCTGTTCACCCTGGTCATCGCCGGTCTCGACGCTTTCAATCCCTGTGCCTTTTTCGTGCTGCTGTTTCTCCTGAGCCTGATGGTCCATGCGCGTAGCCGGGCGCGCATGCTCCTCATCGGCGGCACCTTTATCTTCTTTTCCGGCCTGATCTACTTTCTGTTCATGGCCGCTTGGCTGAGCTTGTTTCTGGTGGTCGGGGGAACGCCGATCGTGACGCTCGTTGCTGGAATCGTGGCGGTGATCATCGGGCTGCTGAACGTGAAGGATTATTTCTGGTTCCAGAAGGGTCCGAGCCTGGTGATCCCGGAATCGGCCAAACCGGGGTTGTTCCGGCGGATGCGCCCCCTGCTCGTCGCCGACAACACCGCAGCCATGCTCTTCGGCACCGCGACCCTGGCGCTGGCGGCCAACAGCTATGAGCTGCTCTGCACCGCCGGTTTCCCCATGGTCTACACGCGGACCCTCACCCTCAGCGAGCTGGAGGGCTTTCAGTACTACGCGTACCTCGTCGTCTACAATCTGATCTATGTCCTGCCGCTGATCGCTATCGTCGCGGTGTTTGCCTGGACCCTCGGAGCGCGAAAGCTCAGCGAGCGGCAGGGGCGGCTGCTGAAGCTGATTTCCGGACTCATGATGCTTGGACTGGGCTTGGTCCTGCTGATCGATCCAGAGGTGCTTAGCCGGCCCTGGGTGGGGATCGGTCTACTGACCGGTGCGCTCCTGGTTGCTCTGGGGCTTGGCTTGATAGAGAACAAGCGGTCGCACCGGCATCGAGACTAAGGCGATTTCTGTCAACAGGCATAACCAGTTTTTCCGATTCAGCTAACAGCACCGCTTTATTTTGCACCCGGAATACCGCAATTCTTCGAACGGGCCGCCGACGCGCTCACGCGGCGGCGGCCGCGAGCAGGATGCCCTCCGCCGCCATCAGCCCGTTGACCGCCGCCCCCACGATGCCGCGCGACTTTCCAGCACCGTCGCCGGCGACGAATAGGTTGGGCACATTGGTTTCCAGGTGGTCGCTGGTCGGATAGCGCACGTCGTAGAACTTGATCTCCGGCACATAGATCGCGGTCGAGGGATGGGCCACACCCGGGATCACCCGGGTCAGCAACTCCAGACTCTCCTGGAGGTTGCGCACGATGCGCCCGGGATATGCGAAGGAGATGTCCCCCGGTGTCACGCCGGGCCCCGGGGGGAGCGTCGGCATCATCTTGTCGAAACCGGCATCGGCAGAGAAGAAGGTCTCTAGTTTGGAGCGCCGTCCCGCGAGCAGGTCGCCCAGGCGCTGCACCACCACGCTTTCGCCGCCGCCCCAGAAGTTGGCGAACCGCGCCACCTGCTGCCCCATCTGCGCGGTATCCTGCAGCGGCTCGGTCATGGTCACCGTGTTGAGGATCGCGAAGTTGGTGTTTGGCGTCTTTTCGGCCTTCAAGGCATCCCCGTTGACCAGGCGGAAGCCGCGATGCTCCTCCACCCGCACGCGACCCCCGGGGTTGGTGCAGAAGGTGCGGGTGTGATCCTGATAGGTCGGGGTGACGAAGACGAACTTGGGGTCATAGAGGACTCCCGTGATCTCCTCGTATACCGGTGATGCCACCTCGACGCGACAGCCGATGTCGATGGCGCCGTACTCGGGCTGAACGCCCAGGCTCCACGCCTTCTCCCTGAACCAATGGGCGCCTTCGCGCCCCGGACAAGCCAGCACGTAGGTCGCCCGGACCCGACCCCGTGAGGTCTCGAGAAGGAAATGCCCGTTTTCCTCCACACGCAAATCGGTGACTTCTGTCTCCAGCTGGAATCTCCCGCCGCGCCCGCGAATGGTTTCCGCCATCGCGGCGGTCACCCGGTGCGCGAAATCGGTCCCCATGTGCCGCTGCTTGGCAGGAACCAGGGTGATGTCCCAAGCCCCTTTCGGCGTTCGGCGCCGAACCCAGGAGACTCGCTCCAGCCACCAGCGCACGCGCGCCTCGTCGAGTCCATGCAGCCTGGGGTCGGCACCGTGCTCCAGGAACAATCGGTCCACGATCTCGATGCGCTGCATGGCCTCCTCCTCGGACAGCCGCAGCTCCCGGAGATCCAGGCCGATGTGCGGGGAGAGGTTTAGCTTGCCGTCGGTTGCGCCACCAGCACCGCCCGCGCGGTCCTTGCGATCGAGAAGCAGGACGCCAACGCGATCGGCGAGCTGCAGGGCCGCGAACAGTCCCGCCGGTCCGGCCCCGATGATCACCACGTCAAACTGTTGCACTGGCTTGGTCACGGCTGGCGCTACGTATTCCCACGCAGGGTTCGTTCGGGGCAGGAGGACTGCCTCCGCGACGCAAGTCGTCCAGCGCCCCTCCATGTCACCGGTGGCGGACTGGGACGCGTTTGTCGTCCGGATGATCAACCCGCTCGTCCCCTGCGCTCTCGGCATCGAATTTCAGACCCATGGTAACCGCGAGCAATGGGGGTCGCGAGGACTTCCGCGCAGTCGCCGGCAGCCTCGTCGGTCTGACCGAACGCATGCTGCTCGGATACGTAGCCATACTTTCCTTTATTCCTTCGGGATCGCCACGCCGACCGCCGCGACGAGCAGGCGGTGCGGCTCATTGGTGGCACGCTTGGCAAGAATCACGTGGGTGATCTGGCCCGGCGCCACCATCGCCAACCCCTTCTCCCGCGACAGACGCTTGCAGCCCGGAAGGATGATGCTGGAGATCTCCACGAGGTTGCAGTGGTGGATGCCGGCGTCCCGCAAAGCTAGCTCGAACGACCGGGGCCGCTCGGGGGGTGGTCGACGCCCTTCGTCAAGAAAAAATAACGGCGGCGAAAACACAAAAAATAGCTCTTGACTACCAACAAAAATACGCCTATACGACTATTAGCACTCACCGTAGTCGAGTGCTAATAATTCGGTTTCACGAACCTGGCCAGGACCGGGTTCCGGAGGAAGAAAGCAATGAAGATTCGTCCCTTGCACGACCGCGTCGTCGTCCGCCGCATGGAGGAGGAGCGCACCTCCGCCGGCGGCATCGTGATCCCGGATTCGGCAACCGAAAAGCCGATCCAGGGAGAAGTGATCGCCGTGGGCAACGGCAAGATTCTCGACAGCGGAGATGTCCGCGCCTTGGATGTGAAGATCGGTGACCGCGTACTGTTCGGAAAGTACTCCGGCACCGAGGTCAAGATCGAAGGCGAGGATTATCTCGTCATGCGCGAAGAAGACATCATGGGTGTCATTGAAGCTTGATCACTAGGCCTACACGCCACCTCAGAAATCCCTGACAAACTACCGAATACAGGACACACGAAATGACCGCAAAAGACATCAGATTCAGCGTTGACGCCCGCCACCGCATGATGGCGGGTGTCAATCTTCTGGCCAACGCCGTGAAGGCGACCCTTGGACCCAGGGGCCGCAACGTGGTGCTCGAGAAGAGCTTCGGTGCCCCCACCGTGACCAAGGACGGCGTGTCCGTGGCCAAGGAGATCGAGCTCAAGGACAAGTTCGAGAACATGGGCGCCCAGATGGTCAAACAGGTCGCCTCCAAGACCTCCGATGACGCCGGCGACGGCACCACCACCGCCACCGTGCTGGCCCAAGCGATGGTGCGCGAGGGCCTGAAGGCGGTTGCAGCGGGCATGAACCCCATGGATCTGAAGCGCGGCATCGATCGGGCCGTGGAAGCTGCGGTCGAGGAGCTCAAGGCCATCTCGAAACCCTGCTCGGACAATAAGGAGATCGCCCAGGTCGGCACCATCTCGGCCAACGCCGACGAGTCCATCGGTAACATCATCGCCGAGGCCATGGGGAAGGTCGGCAAGGAGGGGGTCATCACCGTCGAGGAAGGCAAGTCCCTGCAGAACGAGCTCGAGGTCGTCGAGGGCATGCAGTTCGACCGCGGCTACCTCTCGCCCTACTTCATCAACAACCAGGACAATCAGAGGGCGGAGCTCGAGGACGCATACATCCTGCTGCATGACAAGAAGATCTCCAACGTGCGCGACTTGCTGCCGGTTCTGGAGGCCGTGGCCAAGTCGGGCAAGCCGTTACTGCTGGTCGCCGAGGATGTCGAGGGCGAGGCCCTGGCAACCCTGGTCGTCAACGCCCTGCGCGGCATCGTCAAGGTCTGCGCGGTCAAGGCCCCGGGCTTCGGCGATCGGCGCAAAGCCATGCTGCAGGATATCGCCATCCTCACCGGCGCCACCGTCATCTCCGAGGAGGTGGGTCTGAAGCTCGAGAAAGCGACGCTGAACGAGCTCGGTACCGCCAAGAAGATTCAGATCAGCAAGGACGAGACCACCGTCATCGATGGCGCCGGCACCGAGACCGATATCAAGGGCCGGTGCGAGCAGATCCGCCAGCAGATCGAGGAGACCACCTCCGACTACGACAAGGAGAAGCTCCAGGAGCGTCTTGCCAAGCTGGCCGGTGGCGTGGCCGTGATCAAGGTTGGCGCGGCCACCGAGGTGGAGATGAAGGAGAAGAAGGCGCGCGTCGAAGACGCCCTGCACGCCACCCGTGCCGCGGTCGAGGAGGGAATCGTCGCCGGCGGCGGCGTGGCCCTGGTGCGCGCCCTAGGCAAGCTCAACGGATTGAAGGGCGCCAATCACGACCAGGACGTGGGCATCGGCATCGCCCGCCGCGCCATGGAAGAACCCCTGCGCCAGATCGTGGCCAACGCCGGTGCCGAGGCCTCCGTTGTGCTGCACAAGGTCGCCGATGGGGCGGGCAACTTCGGCTTCAATGCCGCCACCGACGAGTACGGGGACCTTGTAGAGATGGGTATCCTGGATCCCACCAAAGTCGTTCGCTCTGCACTGCAGAACGCCGCTTCCATCGCCGGCCTCATGGTCACCACCGAGGCCATGGTGGCCGAGGAGCCCAAGGAGGAGAAGCATAGCCACGGAGCAGGAATGGGCGGTATGGGCGACATGGACTATTGATCCACTCCAAATCTTCCGGGGCGGGCTTCGGCCCGCCCAGCCTTACCTGAGGAGGTATTGAAGATGTTCGGAAGCCTGACCAACTTCGAAGGCAGCCTGTTCGACGATCTCAGACGCATGCAGCAGGAGATGGAGGAGATGTTTGCCCCTCGGGCCTGGCCCGCCGGTATTCGGTCCGTTGCGCGGGGCACCTATCCGCCCATCAACGTCGGTGCCACCAGCGACGGTGTCGACGTCTATCTGTTCGCTGCGGGCCTGGATCCGAAGGCGCTGGACATTTCCATCCAGCAGAATCTGCTCACCGTGGCGGGCGAGCGAAACCTGGAGGTACCTGATGACGTCGAGCACTATCGCCGGGAGCGTTTCAGCGGCGCCTTCCGGCGCGTGATCTCCTTGCCGGAAGATGTGGATCCGGAGAAGGTCGACGCACACTACGTCGATGGGGTACTGCACATCGCCATTCAGCGGCGTGAGGCATCACGGCCCCGTCAGATCGAAGTCAAATGATTGGGAGGATCGCAGAAGATGAGCCAAAAGACAGACGTGACAGCACGCCAATCCACGCAAGCGCAGGAAACCGGCGAGAGGGGTTATGTTCTGCGACCGCCGGTTAACGTCTTCGAGGACGCCGAGGGAATCACCCTGGAGGCGGATATGCCCGGTGTATCCAAAGACCGGCTGCAGCTAAAGGTGGACGGGGAATCGTTGCTTATCGAGGGCGACATCCATTTTGACATGCCTGAAGGGATGGAGGCCCTGCACGCCGACGTGCGCGCGACGCGCTACAGTCGCAACTTCGCACTGAGTCGCGAGCTTGACACTGAGGGCATCGACGCCAGCCTGAAAGATGGCGTGCTCAAGCTTCGCATCCCTAAGCGCGCCGAGGTGCGCCCGCGTAAGATCGAGGTCCGCGTCGCTTAGCGGCACACAGGCGTTCTTGCCGCCGAGGCTCCGGCGTGTCTCGCGCCGGAGTCGGCGCAGTCGAGTAGCTTTCGACAACGGAGCCATTCGTGTCTCCGTTCAGCATAGCCGGCTAACGTCGCCTGAGCTTAGGCGATTTCTGTCAACTGATATACTATATCGCTTGTCTTTTCGCCCGTCTTCGGCGTCGCGACAACCGTTACATAGCTCGGCTATGCGCCGGTTGTCGTTCCTTGAAGACTGACGAAAATCCGGCGCGATCTGGTATATCAGTTTCCGGCAATCGCCTTGAAGCATCGCTTCCAGTGCCAACCCGGAGCGAGGTTGATCAGTAGTCGGGCTACATGTGGGTAATTCGGCTTCTTCCACGATGCGGTGACGGGGCAAGCATCAAGTCCTGAACACCACTTTAGCTACGTCCGGATAAGCTTCGACAAAGTGAGTGGTCAGCCCGTCGTGAAGATGCTCCGGAAGCTCGTCGAAGTCCTTTCGATTCTTTTCTGGAAGAATAACCTCTAAGATTCCGCTTCTGCGGGCAGCGATGATTTTTTCGCGAATCCCGCCGACGGGCAGGACCTTTCCGGTAAGCGTCAGCTCGCCCGTCATCGCCACAGGTCGGTCGATGGCTTTATTTTTCGCCAGGGAAAGCAGCGCCGTGGCCATTGTAATGCCCGCGCTCGGGCCATCTTTCGGGGTTGCACCCTCGGGAACATGCAAGTGAATCGACGCCTCGTCGAAGAAATCGGGGTCGCCGCCGAAGCGATCGGCATGGGACACGACGTAGCTGTAGGCGATCTCCGCTGAGTCCTTCATGATCTCGCCGAGCTTCCCCGTGAGCTTGAAGCCCCGGCTCTTCGAATGCACCCGGGACGCTTCCACATCCAGCGTATCGCCACCCATGGCAGTCCAAGCAAGACCCGTTACTACGCCGATACCCGTAATCGGCGTTTCCTTGTCAAAAGCCGCCTTGCCGAGGTAGTCCTCGAGGGTATCGACGTCAATTGCGATCCGTGCCTCTCCATTCTTGAGCAGCTTCAATACACTCTTTCTCACGATCCGGCCGAGCTGCTTTTCCAGACTGCGTACACCGGCCTCGCGGGCGTAGCCCTCGATCAGCGCCTCGAGGGCGGCATCGGTCCGCTGCACTTTTTCCGGCTCGATACCGGCCTTCGCCAGCTGCTTCGGCCACAGGTGATTGCGCGCTATGGCGACTTTTTCCTTTGTGATGTAGCCGGCGAGATGAATGTTCTCCGTGCGGTCGAGCAAGGGAGCCGGTATGGTATCAAGCTGGTTGGCGGTACAGATGAACAGGATCTTCGACAGGTCATACCGAACGTCCAGGTAATGGTCCAGAAAATCAACGTTCTGCTCGGGGTCCAGCACCTCCAGCAGTGCCGAAGCCGGGTCGCCCTGGAAAGAGGCCCCGATCTTGTCGACCTCGTCCAACATGATGACAGGGTTGGACACGCCGACCTCTTTGATCGCCTGGATGAACTTGCCCGGCATTGCCCCGATGTAGGTGCGGCGGTGACCCTTGATCTCTGCCTCGTCGCGCATGCCCCCGAGGCTGAAGCGGTAGAACTTCCGGCCCAAGGCCTCCGCCACTGAACGCCCGATGGATGTTTTTCCTACGCCGGGTGGACCAACGAGCAATAGGATGGACCCCCCGATCTCGCCTCGATAAGCGCCTACGGCCAGAAACTCGATGATCCGATCCTTCACATCATCGAGTCCTTCGTGGTCGCGATCCAAGACGGCACGGTCCTCCTCGATATCCAGCTTATCTTCCGAAAATCGACCCCAGGGTAACGCTGTCAACCAATCCAGGTAGTTGCGGGTGACCGCGTACTCCGGCGAGCCGATCTCCAACACGGACATCTTGTCCATTTCTTCATCGATGCGCTTTTGCGCCTCCTCGGACGGCGTCAGTGTTTCGAGCCGTTCCTTGAAGCGGTCCAACTCCGCCGCCCGGTCATCCTTGGCGATACCGAGCTCTTTTTGAATCTCCTTGAGTTGCTCCCTCAGGAAGAACTTGCGCTGTTGCTCGCTCATGCGCTCTTCCATGCCCTTTCGGATTTCCGCCTGAAGCCTCGCGATGTCGAGCTCCTTGTTCAGCAGCACCAGGACTTTCTCCATTCGAGGCACAACGGGGATGGTCTCCAGTACCTCCTGCAGCTCTTTCTTGGCCGCAGTAGTGAGATTGGCGGCGAAGTCCGCGAAGGGTTCAGGTTTACTGGGACGCACCTGTGCAAGGAACATCTGCAGCTGTTCCCCGTACAGGGGATTAAGGGGAAGCAACTCCTTGATGGTATTGACGATCGCCGTCCCGTAGGCCCTGAGCTGATCCGGGTCTTCCTCCGGTGGTTTGGGATAACTTACCTCCGCGAGATAGGGAGGAACTCGGGAGATCCAGTCGCCGATTCGCATGCGCTGAATTCCTTCGGCGATGAATTGAATTCGGCCTTCTTGGCGCGAGGGATTGTGCATCCGCACCACCGTGCCCACCGGGTAAAAATCCGCCGGCTTCGCCTCTACCGCCGACTCACCCTTAACGAGGACCAAGCCCAACATCTTGTGCGGCGTCTCCCCCACGGCCTTTACCGTATCGAGCCAAGGCTCCTCGGGGATCCATATCGGCAATACTTGTGCGGGGAAGAGTGGCCTTTCCGGCAGGGGAAGCAGATGAAGCAAGGGAGGTAGCACGTCTGCGGAACGGACCAATTCCGACTCACCGCCCTCTTCCCGAGAGGGGGTCGACGTCTCGTCGGAGTTATCGGCTATCTCGGCATCATCCACGTCGCCAGGATCTTCTATTTGCTTGATCATAAGAGCTTTTTTCGTCGTGGCTGTTCGGGAGTCATCCAGCTACCAGAAGAGATCAATTCAAGACGGATTTAACCCCCGGAATTTGGCACTTTTTTCCCGCCAGCCCGCGTCGTTACTGGCTTTCTGTCGATTTATGTTTTTCACATTGTAGCCATGCATATGAAGTATCATTTATTGCAGAATGGAGCAGTATCAAACTACAATTAGCCATGCAGACGGCGCATGGCAATTTGCACCTGGAAATACAGACTTCCCGCAAAAGCCCGGTGGGGATCTTGCGTACCTCCTTTCGCGAGAACGGCAAGATGAAGCATACCCAGCATGGGCGCATCACCGGCTGCTCGCTGCAGCAGCTCAAGATCCTTCAGTTGGCGTTTCGCGAACGCGTCGTTCCCGTTGATGATCCACAGGCGTTCAAGATTCTAAGCAGCCGGGAATATGGCGCCAGCTATTCGATCCTCGCGATTGCCAAGCAGCTTGGATTGCACAAGGTGTTCTACTCGCGCCCCGAGCCATGGGTGAGCAGTGCGCTGGCGATGATTGTCGGCCGCCTCGTTGATTCCGGCAGCAAGCTTTCCCTGTGCAATCATCATCCCAATACCTGTTTGTGGGAGCTGTGCGGCGTGACAGAGTCGCCCGATGTGGATGTGCACTGTTATGAGACGATGGATACGCTGTTGCAGCGCCAGGGAGCGATTCAAAAAAACCTCGCCCAGCGCCACATTGAAGGCGGGCATCTGGTGCTCTATGACATCACCAGCGTGTATTTCGAAGGCGAGTACAAAGACAGCGAATTGGTCACATTCGGCTACAACCGAGATGGCAAGAAAGGGCACGAACAGATTGTCGTGGGGCTGATCTGCAATGGGCACGGCTGCCCCGTCGGGGTCGAAGACTATGCCGGCAATACCAAAGACGAAACCACGGTGATCGAGAAGGTTCATGAAATCAAAGCGGACTATGGGATCGAGAAGATCATCTTCGTGGGCGATCGCGGGATGATCACGCACAGCAATATCGAGGCCCTGAAGGAGGAAAAGGACTTGCAGACGATCGGGGCCTTGACCCATGGCGAGATGCTGACCTTGCTCAAGGAAAAGGTGATCACGCTGGACTTGTTCGATGAGCGCAACCTCCATGAGGTCACTGACCCCGCGGAGCCGACGCGCCGTTATTGCCTGTGCCGCAACCCGCAAACGGCGCAGCGCGAGAGCGCCACGCGCCAACAGCTTCTGGATCTCACCGCCACTGCCCTGGCCGAGATTGCGGCCTACAAACGCGCAACGACGGTGGAGAAGCTCGGTGCTCGTGTCGGTAAGGTTTTGGCGAAATACAAGATGGGGAAGTTCATCTGTTGGTCCATTGACCCCGACAAGGAAAATGAGCAGTCCCGCCAGCATCGCCTGCAATGGTCAATTGACACCGACAAGGTGGCGCAGGAAAAAAGGTTCGATGGATGCTATATCATCACGAGCGATGTCGACAAAGATCGGATGAATACCCTGGAAGTCGTCAAGGCCTACAAGAGCTTGACCTTTGTAGAGCGTGCCTTTC
>Ga0315540_10001324_pt1 | contig 14178 bp, 12 predicted proteins | sample SalMarSW160110MG_FD_203677 | JGI IMG/M metagenome (GOLD analysis project Ga0315540, IMG submission 203677) | Salt marsh sediment microbial communities from the Plum Island Ecosystem LTER, Massachusetts, United States - Salt Marsh Sediment SW1601-10 ... | reverse complement strand
ACGCAGCGTAGCGGCCTTGTACCGGCTGGAGACTATACATTATGCGGCGTTATGTATGCGAAGCAAAATGGCGCAGGGTCCGCCCTCAGGCTCTCCCCAAGGCTCTCCGGTCTTGCAGCCTTGCGGGCGATGTTCTTGCCATCGCCGCCGTTCGGTGTTCGCCCTGCCGGCGCCTGGCAGGCAGTCGGCGCAGAGACTTGTCTCCGCATTGCCCGCCTTCTGACACCGACGCAAGCAAAGGGACACGCCCGGTAACGTAGGGCTTCACGGGACACAACCCCGGCCGCGTGGTGGGCGCCGGGATATATGGCCTTCAATAGCCATGAAATATTTATTGATGAATATCCATAACTCTGATATTGTGGGCTTTGCCTATAGCTACCAAGGAGGAGACATCATGGGAGGCATGGCGCCTGATAGCTTTTACAATTCACAGCTTTTTGCGTTCCTGTTTGCGTTTATCGTCTTTCTGGCGGGGGTCGTATTGATGGTCATCGTCTGCCAGCCGGCGGTTAAACGAATCGAGGAATTGGATGCGGAGAATCGCGACTGATCCCGATCCTGCATTGATCGAATTCGGTTAGGAAGCGCGCCACCACCCGGGCGCGCTTTCTTTATTGCGGATGCCGTTATGTCCTGGATGACATGAAATAAGCACGCCGGTCGGCGTGCTTATTTATGGGTACCCAAGGGGACAAGCAAACGACATCCAGCCAATTGAAACAGCTAACAACTACCCTGCCCTGAATCAGCGATGGCGCGACGAACTCACAAGGGCCTAGCAAGGGCCAGCAGGTGGCAGGTGAGAGCCTGCTGCTAGCTGCCGGCGTCGGCAGCAGCAATATAATATCCTGGTCCTTCCTTCATTCCGTGGGCTGTTGTGACGCAGGTGCTGATCGGGTACATCTCCATGTCACCTGGGTCGTAGCTGGCCTCTGATTCCTGGGTATAAAAGAGAAGCCAACCCTCGATCCTGTCAGCAGGCACCATCACAGGCATCCGTTCGTGGATCGGTCGCATGGATGTGTCCGCATCCGTGGTCATGATGGTGCAGGTGTGCATCCCCCCTTCCGGGCCCTTCCAGTACTCCCATAGGCCGGCGAAGCCAAACGGCTGGCCGTCCCTGCGATGGATGAAGTCCGGTTGCCTGCCATCTGCCCCCTTCCACTCGTAGATGCCGGTCGCCGGCACGATGCAGCGCCGGCGCTTCCACGCGTCCCTGAACGCGGCGGTTTGCTGCTCAATTTGCGATCCTCTGGCCGGCTGCCTACATTGGTATGTATGGCTTGGGGGTGCAACATTGCGATATAGGCCTCGCATGCGGCTGTGGTTGATGATTCCTGCGTGTCTTCTGCTTGCAGGTTGCAGCAATGCGCTCAGCATATCCTATGGTGCAGTCTGGACTACGTATCGAACGGCATGGTGGGTAGCGATTTTCCCGTTCCTTGTCGGCATCGGTTTCATGTCATTGGGAATTTTCAATCGCAGTTGGGCCAGGTGGAGGCGTATAGGCCTGGTATGCTTTGGGACACTTATGGTCTTAGCGTCGGCAGGTTGGATGACCAGTAAAACCCTCGTTAGCAACCAGGGATTCAAATTCGGTTCGTTCATCGGCATGAGGCTGGTCGAGTTTAATGAAATAGCATCGGTGCGGATTACGCATAAAGCGGACCTCATGTCTGATACTGACCGTACTCCCAAAGAATATATGAATATCAAACTGAAAGATGGCGCTACTGTCCGCTTCGGGCTCTCTGATCCTGTCGACCACGCGGCTGGAAAAGAGATCATCAAGATGATGGAACGGAGGAAGATTCCAGTCAGCTGGGAATCTGGAACGCGATACTATTTCTTTAAACCACGATGATGACTTTTTGCCGAAAAGTGGTGTCTGCAAGAAAAAAGCCTGCAATCATTTGATCTGCAGGCCTTGGTAGGTTCTTGTTGGATTCCTGTTTGGTACTCCCAAGGGGACTCGAACCCCTGTTTTCGCCGTGAGAGGGCGACGTCCTAGACCGCTAGACGATGGGAGCCTTTTCAAGGGGGCGATTTGTATTCGAATCCTCCCCCGGCGTCAATGATCCGAACAGCTTTTTCAGCGTCGTGCGCAGTCCGTCGGTACTGAGCTGCTGTTTGACCAGGTAGGCATCGGCACCCGCATCGAGCGCGCGCATGCGGTCCTCGGCGCTTTCACGCGTGGAGATGACGAGGATGGGGATATCCTCGAACCTGGTCTCGTTCCTGACCTGGCGCACCAGTCCGAAGCCATCCAGCCTCGGCATCTCCAGGTCGGTGACGATCAGGTCGTAGCGCTCCGAGCGCACCTTTTCGAGCGCGTCCATGCCGTCGATGGCCGTTCTGACGCTGAAGCCGGCGCTTTGCAGCATGCCCTTCTCGATCTCCCTGGCGATGAGCGAGTCCTCGACCAGAAGCACCTTCGGCTTCGCCGGCGGTGTTGCGGCATCGGCTGCATAGCTCCCCTCGCTTGCCGGGGCCGGCACGGGTTCCAGCGCTTCGACTTGCTGGCTGCCGGTGTATTCATCCTGCAGGGACATCCCCGGTGCCGTACGTCCCATTTCCTTGATGCCGTATGGCTCGATCAGCAGCAGCACGGAGCCGTCGCTGACGATGGTGTTTCCCATCAGCCCCGGAGCCTGATAGCGCTTCAGATATGGATCGATATCCCGGACGATGATCTCCGATTCCTCGTGCAGTTCGTCGACGACGATGCCGACGTAGCCCTCGATGTGTTCGGCAATGACGACATAGGGCCTTACTGCCTCGCCCTTCCCCTGCTGCTGGCGCAGCACCTGGCGCAGGTCGACCAGCGGCAGCGGATGCTTCCCGTATCGGACGATGGTGGTTTTCTCGTGTTCGACCGTGTCCTCCGCATGCTCGCCCTCGACCCTGTCGAAGGCGTCCAGCGGCATGACCTGCTCGATCATGTGCGTCAGCATGCCGAATCGCTGGTCACCGATGCGGAACTGCAGCGCATGCTGGACGGCGATACTGATGGGCAGTGACAGCAGGAAGCGCGTGCCCCTCCCCTTTTCCGTATGGATGCGTACGGAACCCGTAAGCTTGCGCACGGTATCCTGTACCACGTTCATGCCGATGCCCCGCCCGGCGAGGCTGTCCACGTCCTCGTGGGTCGAGAAGCCGGGACGGAAGATCATCTCGAGGATCTCGGCCGAATCCATCTCGTCGGCCTCGAACTTGGTCGTGACGCCGCGCCGGATGGCGGTCTCCCTGACCCGGTCGACATCGATGCCCCGTCCGTCGTCGATGACCTCGATGTGCACCTCGCTGCCGCTTTGCTTGGCCAGGATGCTGATCATGCCCTCTTCCGGCTTGCCGGCCTTGCGACGCTCTTCCGGCGGTTCGATGCCGTGGGCGATGGCGTTGTTCAGCAGGTGGATCAGCGGTTCGACCAGCGCCTCGGCCACGCCCTGATCCATTTCCACCGATTTTCCACCGATCTGCAGACCGACCTTGCGGTCGAAGCGCATGGCCGTATCACGCACGGCGCGTGGGAATGTGGAAAAGACGCTGTCCAGGGGACGCAGCATCAGGCCGAGAATCTGGTCACGGATGTCATTGAGAACGATGGCGCCCCTGTCCCGTTCATAGCGCAGGTCATCGCCGAACTGCTGGATGTGCTTCATGTAGCGTTCGAACAGCGCATCCAGGGATTCGACCATATCGCCGCCCCCGAGCAGGCGCCGCTGCCGGTGCGGGTCCAGCGTTACGCGCAACTCCCGCCAGTGGCGGCGCAACTCGCGCAAATCCCTGCCCAGGTCCGCCACCCTGTCCACCATGTCCGTGGCACGGGCCTTTTCCACGCTCAGTTCCATGACCTGATTGGACAGCATCCCCAGGCGATCGGCATCCACACGAAGGTAACGGCCGGAGGTCTGGCGCCGCGCCAATGCCTGCATTTCGTATTCCGAGATGTCCGGACGGAAATCCCCGGTGTCTTCGGTGGCGAATGCCAGCTCGGCGTGGTCGGGCATCTCCTGCTCCGCCGGTTCTTCGTCTGAAGCGGTCTCCTCCGGCACTGCCTCCGGAGACGATTCCACGCCGGAGCGCCTCCATGCCTCGGCCTCCTCGGCACCGATCAGCATGTCCGCCGGCGTGGCCTCCGGCTGCCCGGCCCCGTCCTCCTGCTCAGGCGGGCCGACCAGCGGCTCGCCGGTTGCAGAACCTGCCGCAATGCTTTCGCATAAGGCATTGAATTCCTGTCGGAATTTCGGCACATCCAGTCGTTCGGGGTTGTCGGGGCTTTGCAGGCGTTCCGCCAGCCGGTCATGCAGGTCGAACAGGAACTGCACCATGTTCGCGGTTCTGTATTCCGGATGTTCGATCAGGTGTTCCATGGCATCTTCGAACAGATGCCCCATCTCGCCGACATCGGTGACGCCGAGCATCAGCGCGGATCCCTTGATCGTGTGTGCATCGCGCCGGAGGCTGTTCAGGCCTTCCTCATCGAGGGATCCGGCCTCCAGCGATACCAGGTACTGGTTGATCGAAGCCAGACGTTCCTTCGCTTCGTCGAAGAACGAGGCGACGAAACTGGAGAGATTGAATTCGGACAAGTGCCGGTAGCCTTGCCGCTAAAACAGCTTCTGCAGGTCTTCGGCCACGTCGTTCAGGCGGCGTGAAATATCACGTGAGTTCTGCATCTGTTTGGCCGAGTCGTGGAGCAACTGCGAGATCTGCTGCATGGCTTCGAGGAACTCGTGGCTCGCCTTGTCCTGGCGGCTGGTCGCCTGGGCGATGGTGCGCACGGCCTGGCTGGTCTTGCTGGACATGCTCTGCATCTTGCCCAGGGCGTCGTTCGCGCGCTGGGCGATCAACACGCCCTGCTCGACCTCGGTAAGCCCCTTCTTCGTCACTTCCATGGATTCGAGCGTCGACGTGTTCACCTCGTTCACCACGGTCTCGATTTCTTCCGTGAATTCGCGCACCCGCTCGGACAGGCGGCGCACCTCGGCCGCCACCACCGCGAAGCGCTTGCCGAATTCGCCGGCGGCCGCCGACTCGATGGAGGCATTGAGGGCCAGCAGATGCGTTTCGTCCGCAATGTCCTGCACCGACTCCACCGACTCCAGAATCTGCTCGGCTTTCTGGCGCGCAAAATTCACCTTCTCCGAGATGGCGTTCACCTCGTTACGGATGTTGTTCAAGAAGCCGATGGCCTCGCCCACGGCCTTGCCGCCCTGGTCGGCGGAGCTCATCGTGGCATCGGCGATCTTCTCCACGCTGGCTGCCGTCGCCGCGATGCGTTTGGCCGCAGCAGACATCTGCTCCAGTTCCTGGGTAATCGCGGACACGGACATGGCCTGCGTATCGGAGGCGGTCACCTGCTGATCCACGGTGGCCAGAATGTCGCCGGAGGCCGATGTCACGTTATGGACGATATCGGAGATCGTATTGGTGATGTTGCGGACGAAGCTGCGTGAGAAGTACACGAGCAGCATCAGCAGCACGACGATGATGGCGATGTTGACGGCGGCCAGGGTCGTCATCTGGTTCTGGGTATCCTCGGTCTTCTGGTCCAGCACCTTTTTCAGGTCGTTGGCGACGGTGTTCACCTTGGCCTGGGCCACGAACACCATCGACTGCGCCACCAGCGCCATGTTCTTGGCCTGGCTGAAGGGAATCTTGCCGCCCAGGATGTCCGATGCGATGCCCTCGACCTGCTGGATCAGGTCGAACACCTGCTTCAGCTGCTTGACCTTGTCCGCGGTCATGCTGGGCAGGCCGGATACATCGCTGTACAGCTGCCGGAATTTGACCGCGGCCGTGGCCAGGCGGTCCTTGTCATCCTTGTTGTTGGTCAGCACGAAGTCGTTCAGGGGCAACATGACGTTCGGCAGCGAGGCCCGGAACTGTTCGAGACGAACCTGATCGCCGTACAGGACATCCAGGTTCTGCATGCCCTGGTTGGCGCTGTAGTAGGTAAAGCTGACGGTGCCGATCAGGATGGCGAACAGGAACACCGAGATCAGCGTGTTCCGGTTGGATTGCTGTCTCAGGTTTTTCCGGGTGCCTTTACCGCCGGTTTGCTTGGCCATGTCCTCTCCCTCTCTTCGACAATAAACGCTGTATTGGAAACACTAAATGGTGCGCTGATGATGGGGATAATCCCCTGGATTGGCAAGATGGGGCTTGCCCGTGCGCCGCGTGCCGCCCATCAGCGGAACAGGGCCTGCATGTTGAGCAAATCGAACTGTCCCTGTTCCAGGGTCATGGTCCCGCGCACGAGGTTCTCCTGATCGTCATCGGCGCCTTCCGCCACCGGGACCTCCGATGCGGCGACGCGGAAGATGGAGGCCACTTCCTCCACCCAGATGCCGACATGCATCCGCGGATGGCGCAGGATCAGAAACCGTGTATGCGCGGAATGCGGATGACGATCGGAGGCCAGGTGAAGCACCGTGCAGGGATCGATGATACAGACGATCTGTCCATGGATGTTGGCCAGCCCGAGCAGATGGTCGGGGGCCATGGGCACGGGGGTGAGCGCCAGGGGACGGACGATCTCGCTGACATCGTGGGCGCGGATCAGGATGTCCTCCATGGGGACTTCGGCACTGGCCTTGTCCCGATGATCGGGCTGTTGGGCGGCCGACTCGTCAGCTGCTGGCGATTCCTCGACGATCTCCTCATCCTGCATGGCTGTCTCCTGCCAGATTGTCCATCGCGTGCGCGTGTGCGATGTCGGCGCAGGGAAACGGTCGCCGTAACGGCTGATGCGAAACGCTTCAACCCTCCCCTCATGCCTTCCACAATGACTCACTCACCATAATGAGCGCCGGTGGCAATTTCAAGCATGTACGGCCATAGGCCTGGCCTGTGTGCCCTATCTCACTTCACAGCCCGGCTGATTGTCGCTAGATTCCCGTTCATGCGTCGCTACGAGGGGATATTTGCCGCATTTCTTGCGCCCGTGCTGTTGCTGTGTTCCTGTTCGCTGGATCTCGGGCAGGCCCTGGACTCTCACGGTGCACAGGCCGCACCCGCCCTGGCAGCGACGCAAGCTGAAGATGGCAACGGTGTCGCTTCCGATACCGCTGCCCCTACCCCTTCCGCACCCGTCGTCCATGTCTCTCCGCTGCTGGCGGGTCTGCCGGCCTATGAGGTCGCCCGCATCCAGGCCGAGGCCAAGCGCGTGTTCGCGCCGATCTGGCCGAGGATCTCGGATCGCTCCCGCTTTGTCCGCGCCCGGCTGCTGGATGTGCTGGACCGTCTGGATGCGCCCCCGGGGCTGCAGCTGGTGCCGGTTGTCGAGTCGGGATACAACCCCTATGCCCTTTCCCAGGCCGGTGCCCTCGGTCTCTGGCAGCTGATGCCCGGCACCGCACGCGTCCTGGGTGTGCGTCGCGTCAAGGGCTTCGATGGCCGCCGGCACGTCGAGGTCAGCACCGATGCCGCGGCGCGCTACCTGCTCAACCTCCATGAACAGTTCGGCAACTGGCCGCTGGCCTTCGCTGCCTACCATGACGGCCCTGGCGCTGTGGCACGTCGCATCGCCCGGCATCCGTGGCATTTGAAGGATGACATCGACAGCATGCCGGTGCCGGAGGTGACGCGAACCTACGTCCGGCACATCCTCGGCCTGGCGGCGCTGGCGAAGATGGGCGTACTGACGTTTCCTGCCCCGTATGTCACCCGCCCCCTGAATGTGCAGGCCCCGGTGGACCTGACCAAGCTGGCCCATACGGCCGGGGTCGATATCGATGAGCTGTTCAGGCTGAATCCCGGGCTGGACCGTAGCCAGTATTTTCATGGAGAGATCACGCTGCAGCTGACCGAGGAGCAATTGGCGCGCCTCGGCGATGACTGGGAACCGGAAGGCCCGAAATCCATCCGTGTCGCCGTACGCACCGGCGATTCGCTGTGGAGCCTGGCCCGGGCCCATCATACGAGCGTCGCCTCGATCCGCCGCCTGAACCCGGGAATCTCCCGCGTACTGCATATCGGTGACCTGGTCTGGGTGCCGGCCAACAGGCTGGCTCGGGCGCAGGCGCTGCCGAACCCGCTGCTGGCCCGGGGCCGGCGCATCCACTACAGGGTCCGAGCCGGCGATTCGCTGTGGACCATCGCCAGCCGCTTCGGCACGTCGCCTCACGCCATCGCACGCATCAACCAGATCAGCATGGATACCGTGATCCGTCCGGGCGATCGACTTTGGATCCTGGCCCATCTCCGTCCCTCCTGAGGCGGTCCCGGACCGCTTTCGCCTTTCTGGCCGCCACATTCATCCTGGCGCTGACCTCCTGTTCCGGTAGCAGTACCCCGTCGACCCCGGGCAACGACCTGACCCCCGGTCAGGCCAAGGATGACGTGCCGGCCCGTGGGGACAGGCTGGTGTCGGCCAGCATCGGTGACGCCACCACCCTGATCCCGATGCTGGCCAGCGACTCCGCCAGCCAGGACGTGGCCGGGCAGCTGTATCTCCCCCTGCTCAAGTACGACAAGAATCTGAACCTCGTCGGCCAGCTGGCCGAATCCTGGCAGGTATCCAGGGACAATCTGACGCTGACCTTCCACCTCCGGCCCGGCCTGACATGGACCGACGGCAAGCCGTTCACCTCGGCCGATTGCATGTTCACCCTGAAGCTGATGCAGGATCCGCACACGCAGAGCCCCTTCAAGTCGGACTACGACAAGATCGCGCGCTATGAGGCCCCCGATCCCCTGACCTTCGTGGTCCACTATACCGAACCCTTCTCCCCCGCCCTGTCGACCTGGGCCTCGCTGGCCATCCTGCCCGCGCACGTGTTCAAGGGCGTGGACATCATGCATACGCCGCTGGCACGGCATCCGAAGGCGACGATCGGCCCCTATACCCTGGCCGACTGGGAGCCGCAGCAGAGCATCCTGATGCGCGCCAATCCGCACTATTACGACGGTCCGGTGTGGATCACCGAGCGCCTGACGCGCATCATCCCCGACACCTCCACGCAGTTCCTGGAGCTGGCTGCTGGGCACCTCGATGCGATGGGGCTGACCCCGATCCAGTACCGCCGGATCTTCGACACCAAGCCGATCCTGCGCCGGGAATACAAGCGCTACCGCTATCTCGGCTTCAGCTACACCTACCTCGGCTTCAACCTGAAACGCCCGCCGTTCGACGATGTGCGCGTACGCCGGGCCATCGCCTATGCCATCGACCGCCAGGAGATCGTCGACGGCGTGCTGCTGGGGCTCGGCGATGTCATCGCCACGCCCTACAAGCCGGGAACCTACTGGGTCGACAAGGCCATCCGGCCCCGCCCCTTCGATCCGGCGAAGGCGAAGGCGCTGCTGGCCCAGGCCGGATGGACCGACCATGACGGCGACGGGCTGGTCGACAAGGACGGCAAGCCGCTCAGCTTCACGATCCTGACCAACAACGGCAACCAGCAGCGTGCCGATACCGCCATCATCATCCAGAAACGCCTGCGCCAGGTCGGTATCGATGTGCAGATCCGGCTCGTCGAATGGTCGTCGTTCATCTCGAACTTCATCGACACGCGCAACTTCGATGCCGTGATCCTCGGCTGGGGCATGTCGCCCGAACCGGACCAGTTCGTGATCTGGCATTCCTCACAGACCGGTCCGCACCAGTTCAACTTCCTCTCCTACGCCAACCCGGTCGTCGACAAGGCACTCGTGGATGGCCGGCGTACCTTCGACCGGGCCAGGCGCAAGCACGACTACGATCGCATGCAGGAAGAGATCCACAAGGATGTGCCGGTCGTGTTCCTGTTCGCGCCCTACTCGCTGCCGGTCTATCACAAGCGCATCCACGGCATCGAGCCGGCCCCGGCCGGCATCGGCTGGAACAGCGAGCACTGGTACGTTCCGGCAGACGAGCAGAAATATCACGTGACCGCCATTACCCCGTAGGCCGCAGGACCGACCTGAGGATTTGCACGACCGGCATCAGTCGCCGACACTGACGTCGATCCTGATCTCCTGCACCGATTCCACCGGCACGCCCTTGCTGATGGCCGGATAAAACATCCAGGTGCGCAGGGTATCCAGAATGATCTTGTTGATTCTCGGTTGATGGGTGGGCCGCACCAGCTCAACCGTGACCGTGCCGTCGATATGTATATGCAGGCGGGCCACGGCCACCTCGCGGATGGCCTGACTGCGCAGATCATCGGGAATGGTGGGCAGCGGATTGTAGACCGCCCTGGCGCCCATGATGTCGTGAGCGGGATGCGCATTTGCCGGTGCGGAGGGTTGTGCAGGCCTTGATACCGGCTTGGGACTTGCCGGCGCCGGCTTGGGCCGCGGCTTGGGCACGGACATGCGCCTCTTGGGTTTGACAGCGGGAACGGGCCGCTTCTGCCGTAGGGCTGCGGCAGGCGGAGCTTGGACAGGAGAAGGCGGCAATTCGACGATGCGTGCATCGACTGCCATCGGGGCGGCGTTGTCGACCGGATTTCCCGCGAAATGAGCGGCCCAGGCCCATAAGATTCCGATCCAGCATACAGCCGCGACCGCCAGGGCCCACGGGAAAATGTCCGTTTGCCGATGGTGTACGACGAGGCTTCCCGACGAACAATTAGTCATGCTTGATCGCAATCAGGAAGTGTTCGACCCCTGCTTGCCGGGCATGCAGCATGGCCTGGACGACCACCCCCTGGGGGGCGGCCGTATCCGCCGAGACGACGACCGACTTGCCGGGCACGCCGGTGGCCTTGAGTACGGCGGCAAGCGAATCGAGCGTCACCGGCGTATGGTTGATGTAGAGCTTGCTGTCCCGGGTGACGGTCAGGGTTGCCGGCACGTCCTTGCCGAGCTGTTCGGCCTTGCCTTGAGGCAGGTTGACCTGCAGCGAATGCAGGTTCTGCATCGACAGCGAGGCCAGCATGAAGGTGGCAAGCAGGAAGAACATCACATCGATCATCGGGATGATCTCGATGCGTCCCTTGCGATAGCCTCTTGCCCTATTCAGTTTCACGGCCGCCTCCCTGTTGGTCGATGCGGATGTGGTCGATCAGCCGTGTCCCCAGACGCTCCATTTCATCGAGCGTCTGCGACTGCAGCTTTGCGAAGAAATTGAACCCGAACAGGGCGGCCAGCGCGATGATCAGGCCCAGTGCCGTCGCAATCAGCGCCTGTGCCACGCCACCGGTCACTCCGCTGGGATTGACCAAACCATTGGCGCCGATCAGGTGGAACGAATGCATCATCCCTCCGATGGTGCCGACCAGCCCCATCAGCGGCGCTGCCGTAACGATGGTCTCCAGTAGCCACAGACGCCGGGACAGCGACACCTCGATGAGTTTGGCTTCGTCCGCGGCCCTGGACTCGATCCACCATACGGGCTGGCTCCGGTTGGCCACGATCACGCCGAAAAAACGCCTCAGGTAATGCATGTCCTGCATCGACGACAATCTTTGTGTCAATGCATCCCACGCAAAATTGTAGGTTTCGATCAATTCCCGCGTATCGCCCGCAAGCCGGGTATACCGCCAGTAGATGATCCCCTTCTCGAGCAGAATCGCCATGGCAAGCACCGCCACCAACGACAGCGGCAGCATCATGACGCCTCCAAGCATCAGCATATCCATTGTTTCGTGCAGACCCACCATGATTTTCTCCTTTTGAAACCGGGGCCTGATGCAGGCCCCGGCCACATTTCCTTGATCTAGAACGCCTTGCTCAACTCCGCATAGAATGCGCGGCGGGGCCCGTATTGCGGCGCCCCCACACCGACACCGGTGCCATCGCGAATCAGGTAAACCTTGTCGAAGATGTTGATGACACTGAGCCGGGCCTCGATCCCGCCGAGGCTGTCGCTTCTGAAGCTGTGGGCCAGGGACCCGTTGGCCTGAAAATACGCCGGGAGATGGCCGGTATTGGCAAACCCGCTGCGCAGGCCGCTGCCGTAGAGTCCGTCGAGGCTCACCGTCGTGTGGTGCCAGTCATAGGAAACGCCGGTGGAGCCGGTCAGCGTCTGGTCATGGTCCAGATGGATCCAGTGCGTGGCGATGTAACTGAGCTCGGCCGGATCGAAGTTGTACTGGCTCGATACGATGCCTTTGCCCAGGGCAGTGGCCCGGGCGAGGTTCAGGTAGGCGGATAGGTTGTCGCGATGATACGAGGCGGTCAGCTCCACCCCGTAGATTCTGCCCTGGCTGTAATTGAACGGCGTGAAGACCATCGCCGCCCCGAACTGGCCCTCGTCGAGCAGATTCGTCACCTGCCGGTAATAGCCGTCGATGCCGACGGTGACATAAGGGCCGAACTGCTGCGAGATGCCGGCGTCATAATAGTTCGAGGACTGCGCCTTTACCGGATCGTTGCCGCTGCCCGGGGGGGCGTTGGTGGTGTTCTGGTAAAGCGCGATGGTCGTCGGCGCGATCAGTTCGGTCGGTGGCGGCGTGAAATAGCGGGCATAGCCGGCATGCAGCGTGGTCGTCGGCGTCAGCCGGTAAACGAAACCGATGCGCGGACTCCACTGGCTGGCGGTGACATAGGCGTTCACCCAATCCGCCCGCAGGCCGTAATTGACCGTCAGCTTGTCGTTCAGCCGCCACTCGTCCTGCACATAGACCCCGTAGAGCTGGGATACCTTGGAACTGTTGTCGCTGATCGCGAACGGCACGGAGCTGGACTGGACACCGGCGACCGTCGGGAATACCAGGGAATCGTTATAGCTGGCCGAGCGTTCGTTGCTGAGGAACAGGCCGGTGCGCAACGTATGATGCGGGGTCACCTTGTAGCTGGCATCGGCTTGCAATCCTGAGGCGAGACTGGATCGTTTGATGTTCGATGCCACGCCGGTGTAGATCAGATCGCCGATCGGATCGGGATAGAACACCACCTGCGAATAGCGCGTGAAGGCGCTGAGTTGGTAATCAAGCCCGTTATCCAGGCTCTGCTGCAGGGCCACGATGCCGTAGTGCGTCAGCTCATGCTGGTTGTCGTTCAGGTTTGCCGACGGATAGCTCGGAACCCCGCTGTAGGTATAGTTCTGAGCCTGCCCGGGATTGTTCGGGATCTGGAAGGCATTGTCGGAGGTGCCGCTGATCAGGCTGAGCTGGGTCGTATCGTTCAGCAGATAGGACAGATAGGCGAAGCCATCGCCCCGGATCTGCCGGTCGTGCAACGCGCTCCTGGCCGGCGTCGGGTTCTCGATGCCCAGATTGTTGCGCTCTTGCGAGCCGGTCACATAGTAGCTAAGCCGGTTCTCACTGCCGCTGAGCTCGGCATAGGCCTTCCTGGTGTCATGGCTTCCGCCCATGACGCCAATGCGGCCGCCCTGCTCAAACGCTCCGGTCCTGGTGTGGATGTTGACGATGCCGGCGGTACGATAGCCGTACTGCGCCGGCAGCGCCCCGGTCAGCAGGTCCAGGCTTTGAGCAAACCTTGTATCCAGTGCCTGGCCGAAGCCGGTGATGCTTTCGGGGATGATGATATCGTTGATGCGGTACTGGATATCGCCGTGATCGCCACGGACATGGATCTGTCCGAACGAATCCTGGGCGACACCCGGAGCGCGCAGGACGACCTTGTCCAGTGACGTATTCCTGCCTTCCGGCAGAGTGGCGAGGCTCTCGTCCGCCATCTTGTAGACGCTGCTTCCCGTTTCGACGGAAATGGCATTTCTGGCCTGCCGCAATCGCTTGGCGACGACCTGGATCTCCAGTGCCTTGGTACTTGCCAGCACCAGGTCCACCGTCATGGCGGGTTCGGCCACGAGATTGGCCACCTTGATACTGTTGCGATACCCGGACTTCTCGGCGGTCACCACGTACACGCCGACCGGCAGCCCGGAGACGGCGAAATGCCCCTGCGTATCGCTTTGCGCGGACATCACGACTTTTCCAGCCGCATCCTTGACGCTGACCACGGCGCCGGCGAGCGGATGGCCGATGGCATCACTGACGATGCCGCTGACCTTGCCCACATTCTGTACCGGCGCCCCTTCGGCATTCACGGTACAGATCACCAGGCAAAGCAGCATGAATATCAAATGCTTTGCAAAAAAATAGCGCATTGTTCCCTCCACATGCATTGCTGCACACGGCATCAAAGAGCCGGCGCATCCGTCATTCAATTCATCGATGTTTCGGACGGGTTATGCGAAGGGAGGGGCTCGGATAAGCGAGGAACGCAGACAGGCAACAGCCGGCAGGCGGAACACGGGCGTGTCCATCCCGGTATCGA
>Ga0315540_10001322_pt1 | contig 14185 bp, 13 predicted proteins | sample SalMarSW160110MG_FD_203677 | JGI IMG/M metagenome (GOLD analysis project Ga0315540, IMG submission 203677) | Salt marsh sediment microbial communities from the Plum Island Ecosystem LTER, Massachusetts, United States - Salt Marsh Sediment SW1601-10 ... | reverse complement strand
CCATCGGAAAGCCGATCGCCAACACTACCGTTCATATCCTCGACGCACGGAACAATCCGTGCGTCCCCGGCGAGGCAGGCGAATTGTACATTGGGGGTGCCGGCGTAACGCTCGGCTACTGGAAGCGGCCCGAGCTTACCGCGGAGCGATTCATCCCGGATCCGTTCAGCTCGACGCCCGGCGCACGGCTATACCGGACAGGCGACCTCGGCCGCCTCAGGTCCGACGGAAGGATCGAGTGTCTTGGCAGGCTGGACTTCCAAGTGAAGCTGCGCGGACACCGTGTAGAGCTCGGGGAGGTGGAGGCCGCAATCGCCCGCCATCCAGCGATCCGCGATACCGTTGTCGTCGCACGAGAGGATACTCCCGGGTCGCCGCGCCTGGTGGCGTATTTCGTCGCCCACGCGCCTCCTCAAGATCTCGTCAATCAGCTGCGCACCAAGCTGCGTTCGATGCTGCCGGAGTATATGGTTCCGTCTGCGTATGTCCCTTTGGATGCGCTACCGCTTACGCCTAATTCCAAAGTCGACCGTAAGGCACTTCCGGCGCCGCGCGCGTCCCATTCGGGGTCGGGCACATACGTCGCCCCGCGAAATGACTTTGAAATCGCCCTGGCTCGTGCCTGGGAGCGAGTCCTCGGAATCCCGCATGTCGGCATTGCAGATAATTTCTTCGAGCTCGGCGGGAATTCGATTAGCGCATTGGAGCTCATAGTGGAAATGGAGCAGGCGACGGGAATCGAGATGGATTTGGGCGAGATCTTTCGCTCTTCCACAATAGCCGAATTTGTGGACAGCATGGGTTCGGGCGCGGCAAGAAGGGCGTCAGTCGTCGTTCCCCTGCAAGCAGAGGGTGACGGGTTGCCCATCTTCTGTATATGCGGGATCAACATCTACAAGGACTTCGCGAAGAGCCTGGGCGAGGCTCAGCCCGTCTTTGGAGTCTATGTCGAAGAGGAACAGGCAATCGTCAGCAGTGCTATTCGAGGTGAGCGACAGAGCGTATCCGTGGAACGCTTGGTGGAGTCCTATTACAGGGCAATCTCGAGGTTTCAATCTCGCGGCCCGTATCGGCTGGCTGGCCTTTCCTTTGGTGGCATCCTGGCGATGGAATTGGCATCGAAGCTGCGTGCGCGCGGCGAGGAAGTCGACGTCGTGTTTCTATTCGACGCGGTTCTTCCACAGGCGTTGCGTCGAAACTGGTACAAGTGGCTTCGCCATCAGGTGGTCGAGATACTCAATGGCAATGGCGCCACCAAGGTCCGCAAGTTTTTGTCGAGAGCTGGAGGAGCTCTCGCGGGTGCAACCGGACACTCGGCGCTGCGGGACGAAAGGATTTATACCGACGCACTGTTTTCGATTAGGCGCGAAGCCGCATTCATCCAGGCAGCCGAGGAGTGGAATCCGCGGGAGCTCGATATCGACTTCAGGGTGATCCTGTTCCGGGCTTCGGATCGTTCGATGTGGGGACCATACACCGACATTGAGGAGGACTATGGCTGGCGCCGCTACTTGGGAGATCAACTATCTGTCGTGGATGTAATAGGCGGCCATCGTGGGATCATAGAGCCGCCGAACGTCACCCAGCTCGGTCGCAAGGCTTGCCAATTTTTGGAGCCAGACAGCCAAAAGCGCTATCGCACTACGTCGCACGCGGCAGCGAACGAAGAGGAAGGCTCCTCGGCGAGAAATCGAGTTGAAATCCCGGGCACTCGGGACGAGAGGGCGCGGGAGCCAAGGCTACGGAAAGGGCGTTGACCGGGGCAGCCCTCAGCTTCACGTCCCCGTCTTGGCCAGGCAGACTCTCTGCATATCCCGGACATTGACTTTCACTCTGACGCGGTCCAGCCGCGCACGCCGCGAAAGCGAGCCCGCAATGCGCTGAAATCTCCCGCTCTTGCTCATGACGCCAAGGTTGTAGACCAGACGGTCGAGGGTGAGCGAGCGTCCCGTGTAGTCGAGCCGCTCGAGCGCGAAACCTGCGGCCACGTATGCCTTGCGAAGAGTATCGGTCGTGAAGAAGAAGATGTGCCCTTCACAGCTGAGGCTGCGCTCGTGGCGTCCAAGCAATCGGAACATCAAAGTGTCGTACCTGGGCGTCTCGAGAATTAGGTGTCCGCCGGGTCTGAGTATCCGGTGTATCTCGCGCAAAGTTCCGACGGGATCGGGCACGTGCTCTATGACGTGCAACATCAGTGCCGCATCGACCGACTGATCGGGAAGCGCGGCGGTCTCCAGGGTCGAGTTGATGGTGGGTATTCCGAGCTGCCGGACCGCATACCTCGCGGCATTGCGGTCCGGCTCCACGCCGATAACGTCCCAGCCGCTCTTGCGAAACGCATCGAGCGTGAATCCCATGCTGCTGCCGATCTCCACCAGTCTTCCTCTGTAAGGATGCAGTTGATTCAAGTGTGTCCGGCTGAAATCCAGATCGCGGACTTGGAGGCGCTCCTTCTCGTAGCGCTGCGGACGTTGCTTAGCCATGTCAAAGTCTGGATCCTCCGCCCAGGACTCGATCTCCACGTGATCGGCCTCTTTGCGCGGACTCGCATACATCAGTCCGCAGCGACTGCATCTGACGATCTGGTTTAGCTGCGCCACACCTGGCGGATAGAGAATGGTGTATTCTTTCGCGCCGCAAATATTGCATGGCGGTTCCACCGCCAGAAGCGGAGCTCTAACGTCCTGCATGTCGAATGCCTGGGTCTGCAATGCGCAATCTCCGCGCGCCGTAGCGTGGCACATTTGCGTGGAACAAGCGACTATAGGAGATTATATCGTCGTCCGCTATGTGGGCCGCCAAGACACCGGGCAGCTCTGTAAGCAAAACATTGTATGCGCGAGATCACCTCGGATCCAATCTCCGGCTGGTCGCAGTCAATACCCGATCAGCGCACCAGCTGGTTGATTTCAATGATCGGAAGTAGAACCGCAAGCACGATCAAGAGCACGATCCCGCCCATCACCAAGATCATTGCCGGTTCAAGCAGGGTGACGAATACGGCCAAGCGCCGCTCGAGCGCCTGCGTTTCCAGGTGTGCGGCGCGCTCGAGCATCTGAGGCAGCTTGCCGCTTGCCTCGCCGCTTGCCACCAAGTGCACCAGAAGCGGCGAAAAGGTGCGCGTCTCGCCCAATGCGCGCGCCAGCCCCGTCCCTTCGCGCACCCGCTCGATGGAGCGTTCTACGGCCGCCCGCATGCTCGTGTTGGTCAACACTCTCGCGCCGGAATCGAGCGCGGCGAGAAGCGGCACGCCGCCTCCAGCGAGAATGGCAAGCGTGCTGGCAAAGCGCGAACTGTTCGCTCCGCGAATGAGCCCCCCCAACCACGGCAGGCGAAGCATGGTGGCGTGCCATTGTCGCCTGGTCTGCTCGCGCCGCAGCGCAAGGCGTGCGGCGGCGAATCCGGCAACGGCGATGGCGGCGAGGTATGGCCACCCCGCACGAAGAAAATCACTCAAAGCGATGAGTGCGCGCGTGAGCAGCGGCAGGTTCTGGTGCGACTGTTCGAACACCTGTACCACTTGCGGAACCACGTAGGCGAGCAGCCCGATGACGATCAAGGTCGCGACCGTAGTGAGGAGGGCGGGGTAGAGCAACGCCAGGCTGATTTTCTGCTTCAAGGCCTGGCGCGCGTCGAGGAAGTCGGCCAGACGCTGCATGACCACGGGCAAGGCGCCGGATTCCTCGCCGCCGTGGATCAACGCGCAGTAGAAGTCGGGGAAACTGCGGCCGTAGCTACCCATCGCTCTGGCGAGCGGAAGTCCGGCGCTGATTTCGGCTTTTACCCCGGCAAGGACGTCCCGCGTCTTGGGCTCGGCGGCCTGTTCGGTCAGCGCGGACAGTGCCTGCTCGACGGTCAGCCCGGATTCGAGCAGCGTCGCGAGCTGCCGGGTCAGAAGGCTGAGCTCGGCCGACGATATGCCCCGGGTCCATGCCTGTCGCTCCCGGTCCTCCGCGCGCAGCGCGCGGATCGCCGAAGGGAGCAGGCCCTGCGCGCGCAATTGCGCGCGTGCCTGGCGCGGGTTGTCCGCCTGAAGCACGCCGGACACCGTACGCCCGGCTGCATCCAGCGCCTCGTACTGGAATGCCTCCACCTCTGCCTCTAGTCGCGTGTCACTCGGACGATTTCTTCCAGGCTGGTAACGCCCTGCAGCACCCAGCGCATGCCGTCCTCGCGCAGCGGACGCATGCCGTGCGCGAGGGCGTGCTCGCGCAATTGCTGTTCGGAGGCGCGGTTGTGGATCAGCTGGCGCAACTCGTCGTCAACGAGCATCATTTCGTAGATTCCCGTCCGACCGTGGTAGCCCGAGCGGCCGCAGGCCGTGCAACCCTGCGCCGCGTAGAGGGTCATGCCGTCGCGATCGAAAGGCTTGCGGCATTGTGTGCACAAACGCCGGACCAGGCGCTGGGCCAGAACGCCGATCAAGCTCGATGCGAGCAGGAAGGGCTCCACGCCCATATCCACGAGCCGGTTGACGGCGCTCACCGCGTCGTTGGTGTGAAGCGTGGCGAACACCAGGTGGCCGGTGAGGCTTGCCTGCACCGCGATCTGGGCGGTCTCGAGGTCGCGAATCTCGCCGATCATCAGCACGTCGGGGTCCTGGCGCAGGATCGTGCGCAGCGCACGCGCGAAGGTCATATCGATGCGGGGGTTGACCTGGGTCTGGCTGATGCCGTCCAGGTCGTACTCGATGGGGTCCTCGACCGTCATGATGTTCTGGCCGGCGGTGTCCAGCCGCCCGAGCGCAGCATAAAGGGTCGTCGTCTTGCCGGAGCCTGTCGGGCCCGTCACGAGGACGATGCCGTGCGGCTGGCGCACCAGCCCGTCCATCTTCGCGAGGGTCGCGTCGTCCATCCCCAGGTGAGTGAGCTGGAGCCGCCCCGCCTGCTTATCGAGCAGCCGCAGCACCACCCGCTCGCCGTGGCCGGTAGGGATCGTCGAGACTCTGACGTCGACCGGCCGGCCCGCGACGCGCAGCGTGATCCTGCCGTCTTGCGGCAGCCGCTTCTCGGCAATATCGAGCTGCGCCATGATCTTGACCCGGGAGACGATTGCGGCATGCAGCGCCCGGGCCGGCTCGATCAGGTCGCGCAGCGTGCCGTCGATGCGCAGTCGCACCAGCGAGCGCGTCTCGAAGGGCTCGATATGGATATCGGAGGCACCCTCGCGCAGCGCCTGCGTGAGCAGCGCGTTGATCAGGCGAATGACCGGCGCGTCGTCCTGGCTTTCCAGCAAATCCTCGACTTTCGGGATTTCCTGCAACAGCCGGGACAGGTCGAGGTCCTGCGCAAGATCGCCGGCGAGCATCGCCGCGCTGCCGTCGGTGCTCCCGTAGAGCGTGGCGAGAAGCCGGTCGAATTCGTCCGCGCCGACCTGTCGCGCGCGCAGGGGAACGCCGAGCGCGCGGCGCAGCTCGGCGAGCGCACCCGGCCGCGCACCCTCGCGGACCGCGACCTCCGCCGCCTCGGATCCCAGTTGAAGGACTGCGACACCGTTGGTCCGGGCGAATGCGTAAGGCACCGCGCCCGACGGTCGAATCACTTGGAGTGCTGCGGAGGAAGGTTCCATAGCGAGTATGGCGACAGCGTGGGGGGCGCCATGTCGGGCAACACGAGGCTCGGCTCCGGAGCCGACTTTTGCTCTTCGCCGCGGATGTAGTTGTAGCGGTCGCTTGCGATGGCGTCCGCGCTCTGGGCGTTGCGCAGCACCACCGGGCGCAGGAACAACATCAGGTTCGTTTTGGAGTGCTCGCGCTTCTTGTAGCGGAAAAGGCTGCCGAGGATCGGGACGTCGCCGAGGAGGGGGACCTTTTGCTGGCCGTCCGAGACCGAGTCCTCCAGCAGCCCTCCGATGACGACGATCTGTCCGTCGTTGACCAGGACGGTCGACTGCAGCGCGCGTTTCTTGGTGATCAGGCCGGCAGGGTTGTTGATGCTGGTGGGATCGACGCTCGACACCTCTTCGTATATCTGCAGGCGCACCGTGTCGCCCTGGGAAATCTGCGGCTTGATCCGGAGCGTAAGTCCGACGTCACGACGCTCGATGGTCTGGAACGGCGTCGGCGTGGTGGCTGAGCCGGTCAGGGCGTACTGCCCGGTGATGAACGGCACGTTCTGGCCGATGACGATCCGCGCCTCCTCGTTGTCCAGGGTGAGCAGCGTTGGCGTGGACAGGATGTTGACATTGCTATCCTCCTGCAGCGCCCGCACCAGCATTCCGAGGTTGAGCACCTCGCCGACACCGGGAATCGTGACGTGGCCGCGAATGACGCCGACGTTTAGGCCCTGTCCCGCGGTAGCCGGGTTCTGCGATATGCCGAGGATGTTCTGCCCGGAGCCGTAGAAATTCGTGCCGCCGAAGCCCCTCGCAGTCGAATCCGCTGCGCCTGCGGCGCTCAGGTTCTGCCACTGGATGCCGAATTCGGCGGCCTTGTCTGACGTGAGCTCCGCGATCATGGCCTCGACGTAGACCTGCTTCCTGCGTACGTCCAGCTTTTCAAGCACTGCGCGCAGATTGTTGTAGATCGCATCCGGCGCGTTGATGATGACTGAATTGGTCGCGGGGTCGGCCTGGATGATGCCGGGTACCGGCGACGGCTCGCGATCCGTCGTGGCCGAGTCGAACGACGCGGTCATTGGCGAAGTGCCGGCCTGGTTCGCCGGATTGGCCGGCTGCGTCGCGGGCGGCGAACTATCACGCGACGCCGTGGTGGTGTCCGACCCGGATTTCCCAAGATAGATGGCGCGCAGCGTCCTGGCGACATCGACGGCCTCCGCATTCTTCATGTATACGACGTGAATGTTGCCAGCGGCGCTGGTGGGGGCGTCCAGCACGGCGACCAGGCCGCGCAGGCGCGCGAGCTTTTGGGCGTCTTCGGAGCGCGCGATGAGCGAATTCGAACGAGGGTCGGCGACGATGGTCATGGGCCAGTCATAACTACCAGGGGCCGCGCCCGGGTGTGGCGTGTCTGCAAACAGGCGGCTCAGAGTCTGGGCCGCATCGATCGCCGAGGCGTAGTGCATCGGGATCACCACCGGTTGGTCTCCTCGCGGCTGGTCGATCGCCGCAATGATTCTGCCCACGCGTCCGAGATTGCTTGCGTAATCGGTGACCACCAGCGTGTTGTTGCCTCCGTAAGCGGCGATCGCGTTGTAAGGCGCAATGAGCGGCCGCAACACCGGAACGAGTTGCATCGCAGGCACATTCTTGAGCGTGAATACCCGCGTTTCCACTCGATCATTCGGCGGGTGCGAACCCCCTGTCTCGTACTTAGCTTCCGCGGCGGGCACGATCTTCACGATGTTCTTTTCGTCTACGGCCGCGAAACCCTGCAATCGCATGGCCGCGAGAAACACGTCGTACACGACCGCCTTCGAAATCGGCTCCGAGGAAATGATGTTGACCTTGCCCTTGACCCTTGGATCGAGCACGAAGTTTCTGCCGGTAATCTTTCCGATAACCTTGACTACGCCGTCGATGTCCGCGTTGACGAAGTTCAGCGTCACCATGTCCTGATCCGCACCCCAGCTCCGCCCGACCGAGAGCGCCATTGCAAGCGCCAGCAGAAAAGCACGCAGACAGCTGCGCGGTTTCATCTGCTCGTTCCCTTCTCGGGGAGTTGGAGCGTCTCGCGGGCGCCCCCGCGCTCGAGCACGACGTGGTGCGGGTGCACTTCCGCAAGCGTGATGCCCGGCTCGATCAATTCGCCCTCTCGCACCGCGACGACACGCTTCGACTCGAGTTGCAGCACCGCGTATCCGGGGCTTCCGTGCGAGGCGGCGGCGACGCCGAGCAGCTCCATCGCGATACCGGTCGGCGCCGCTGCGGTCGGACTTTGTGGCCCAACACCGAACAGCCGGGAGGCCGGCTCCAGCGCAAGGTTTCCTGCCGCGAGCGCCGGGGCGCGCGGCTCCGGGCGAGGCGCCGTCGAGATCCAGGTCCAATAGGCGAGCACGAGGCCGAGCAACGCGAGAGCGGCCAGCGTCACCAGCGACACGGCCGTCGTTTGGGCTAGACTCGATCGATCGAGCGAAATGGTTGGCCTCACTTGCGTGCGCTCGCCCCCGGGGAGAGATCGCGAGCCGGCCGCAGGTTTGAGAATCTAGTGCATTATATGTGTCTAAGGCATTATGTAGACTGGCTTGAGGGCCATTTTGAGTGCCGAAAGAGGAATTCTTGACAGAGACGGTTCGGCAATGCTGACGGCGACCCGCAGGCAAGGGGGGTTCACCTTGCTGGAAGTCATGGTGGTTGTCGTGATCCTTGGCATTCTCGCTGCGCTGATAGTGCCGAAGATCGTCGGCCGGCCCGAGGAGGCGCGTCGGATCGCCGCCAAACAGGATATCGCCAGCCTGATGCAAGCGCTGAGGCTCTATCACCTAGACAACCACCGCTATCCGAGCACCGAACAGGGGCTGCAAGCCCTGGTCACGCGGCCCACGACGGCGCCGCTTGCGCCCAACTGGAAGCCGGGAGGGTACATCGAGCGCCTGCCGAAAGACCCCTGGGGCAATCCCTATCAATACCTCAACCCCGGACTGCACGGTGAAATCGACGTGTTCAGCTATGGCGCCGACGGGGCGCCGGGCGGCAAAGGGAACGATGCGGACATCGGGTCCTGGGATCTCTAGCCGGCGCGGCTTCACCCTGATCGAGTTGCTGGTTGTGATGTTGATCATGGGACTCTTCATTGGATTGGTGGCTGCGATCGTGCGTCCGGACGATCGCGCGCGACTTCGCGTCGAGGCGGAACGCCTGGCGCAGTTGTTCGATCTCGCCGCGGCACAGGCACGCCTCACAGGGCGACCCGTGGGCTGGACCTGCGACGGTACGGATTACCGGTTTTGGCGGATATCGGACGACGGAAGCTGGGAGGAAATCGGGGCGGGGGATCCCCTTCGCAGACGCGCGCTGCCCGGCGGCATGGCGATCTCCAACCTGCGCGTCGAAGCGATGCCCGCGCAAGGTACCATGCGCCTGGTGTTTTCGCCCGACGATTTCACGCCCGCCTTTACCCTCGAAATGTCCCTCGGCGCTGCGCGCTATACGTTGTCGGCGTCGCCTGTGGGTATCCTGAAGCTGCGCCCCGGAGCAGAATCCGCGCATGGTGAAGTGGCGCTGCGCTGAGCAGGAGGGATTCACGCTGGTTGAGGTGCTGGTCGCCCTGGCCATCATATCGATTGCGCTGCTTGCGGCGCTGCGGGCGGCAGGTCAGGGCACCGCCACGGCCGCAGACCTGCGTGAACGGCTGCTTGCCGGATGGGTCGCGCAAGACCGGCTCGCCGAACATCGAGCCCGCGGCGACTGGCTGGCCTTGGGCATCCGGCGCGGGACGGTAAACGAGGGCGGTACCGCATTCGACTGGCGTGAAGAAGTGGTTGCGACGCCCAACCCGTCCTTTCGAAGGCTCGATATCTTCGTATCGACGGCCGGCGAGGTCGAACTGACGCTCGCGCATCTCGCGGGATTCGTGGTCAATCCGCCGCCCGGATCGAAATGATCTCTCACCGTCATCAGAACGGCTTCACGCTGGTCGAGCTGCTCGCCGCGCTGCTTGTCCTTTCGCTGTTGGCACTGATGGCCTACCGGGGCCTCGGGGCGGTGCTCGACGCGCGCGAGCACGTCAGCGGCGAAGCCGACAAGTGGCGCCGAGTCGCTGCGTTCTTTGCGCGATTCCAGCGCGACGTCGAGCTCGCGGCGCCACGCCCGGTACGCGAGGCTACGGGTACCGCGCCGGCCTGGATCGGCAATCCGGGAGCTTCGAGCGGGCCTCTGCTCGAACTCAGCCGATTCGCTTCGCCGGGCAGCGTCGATTCCCCGCGGCGCATCGCGTACCGTCTGGACCGGCGCGGGGACATCGAGCTCTGGGTGTGGCCCGGGCTCGATGTCGCGCCGGGCGTGCAACCGGTGCGCTATACCGTGCTGAGCGGGGTGACGAGGTTCGAAATCGACTATATGGATGCCAGCCTCGCGTGGGTCAATGCCTGGCCGGGGCCGTCGGGCGGCGAATCGGACCCGCGTGCGGTGCGGGTGCGAGTCACGCTGGCCTCGGGCGAAGAACTGGTGCGCGTGTTCGCGCTTGCCGCATGAAGTCCAAACAGCGCGGCGTGGCGATCGTGCTTGCGCTGAGCGTCGTGGCGCTGGCCGCGCTTGCCGCCTCGGCGTTGATGATCTCGCAAAGCACCTGGTCGAGGCAGGTTGCGCTGACCGGCGATCACGTCCAGGCGCAGTCGCTGGTGGGCGCCGGCGTAGACTGGGCGCGCGCGGTGCTGAGCGACGATAGGCGTCTGGGTAACATCGACACGCTAAACGAGCCCTGGGCGCTCAACCTGCCGCCGCTGCCGATCGAGGACGGTGAGCTCGCGGGCCATATCACAGACCAGCAGGGCTTGTTCAACCTGAACAACGTGGTGATCGGAGGCAAGGTCAACGTGGCGCAGCTCGAGCACTTCCGGAAGCTGCTCGCGATCCTCGACCTTCCGGATGCCCTTGCCGACGCGCTTGCCGACTGGGTGGACGCGGACAATATCCCCCAACCGGGGGGCGGCGCCGAGGACGGGTACTATCTTTCGCTGCAGCCGCCGTACCGCGCCGCCGACAGACCGCTGACCGACCCGGGGGAGCTCGCGCTGGTGCGTGGGTTCGACGATTCGGTGCGCGCCAGACTCGCGCCGTTCGTGACCGCGCTGCCGCAGGTCACTGCGGTAAACGTCAACACTGCGCCGGCGGAGGTGCTGGCCGCGGTCGTGGACGGGCTGGATCTGGACAGCGCGCGTGCGATCGTTGCGCAGCGCAAGCGGACAACCTACCGGTCGGTGTCGGACTTCACCGGTCAGCTTCCGGGTGGCGCGACCGCTGCGGCGGGGACCCTATCGGTCGGCAGCGACTACTTCATGGCGAATGTGCAGGTCACCATCGGCGGAGCCCGCTCGCGAGGCGTCGCGCTGCTCAAGCGTGGCCCGCAGGGCTGGCCCGCCATCGTGTGGCGGAAGGTGTCGTGAGCCTGCTGCGTATCCGCTGCTCCCTCGCGCAAGGTCCGCTGCGCTGCCAATGGGCCCTGCTCGGAGCGGGCAGAGAGGCCGTCGGCGGAGAGAGCCGTCCCGCGGATCTGCCGCGGCGCGCGAGGACGGTCCACCTGGTCGTTCCCGCCGCCGAAGTCCTGATCACCCGCACGCGGTTGCCGCAGGCGGCGACGCGGCGCGCCGGCGCCGTGCTCGCCTACGCGGTCGAGGAAGAAACGCTGCGCGACCCCGAAACGAGCCAGGTGAGCTGGCTGGGCCGCGCCGGCGACGCCGACGTCCTTGCGGTACTCGACCGCGCGGGCCTCGCGCGTTGGGACGAGGCGCTGGCCGCCGCCGGGATCGCAAGCTACGAGGTGCACTGCGAGACGCTGATGCTCCCCTTTGGCGCGGATGAATGGAGCCTCGCCTGGAACGGAAGCGAGGGGTTCGCGCGCACCGGCGAGCTCGAAGGCGCCGCCACCGACAGCGGCGATTCGATGACGCCGCCCATGTCGCTGCGCCTGATGCTCGATCAGGCGCGCGCGCAGGGTGTCGTACCGGCGTCGATCGCGATCTTCGAGCTCGAACCCCACGCCATGCCGAACCTCGATGCCTGGCAGATCGAGCTCGGCGTGACGCTGCGAGATGCGGGACCCTGGGACTGGCGCCGCGCGCCCGCGGGGGCGGGCGTTGCCCTCGCGCAAGGCCGCCCTGGCTGGCGCCTCGCGCCCGGATTCTTCGCGCGCTTCAAGCCCGCGGCGTGGATCGCCGCCGCCGCCCTCTCGATCCACGCCCTGGCCCTGGCGACCGACTGGGCGGTGCTCGCGTCCGAGCAGCACAGCCTGCGCGCGCGCATGGTCGCGCGCTTTCGCGCCGCGTTTCCCGACGCGGTGGCGGTTGTCGATCCGGCGCTGCAAATGCGGCGTAAGCTCGCTGCGGCCCGTCACGCCGCCGGCAAGCCCGACCCGGGAGACTTCCTGCCGATGATCACGCAAGTGGCCACGAGCCTGGGCGCGCTCCCCCCGGGGGCGCTCCGTGTCGTGTCATTCGAGGGTAGGAGGATGACCCTGGAGCTGGCGGCCGACCAGGCGGCCGTCGTACGACGCGCAGCGGCGCGCCTGAACGATGCGGGACTGAGCGCCGAAGTGGCGCCGCGCGCCGGCGGCGCGACCATCGTTCTCGACGTGAGGGCGCTGTGATCGCGAAAGCGCGCGAATGGTGGCAGTCTCGAGCACCGCGCGAGCGCGCGTTAGTCACCGGGCTCGTCATCGCGCTCGGAATCGCCCTCTATCTGTGGCTCATCGTCTCGGCCGATCAGGCACGCGCGCAGCTTCGGCCCAGGGTGACCGCGCTGCGCGGCGAGGCGGCACGGCTCGACCGCGATGCGCTCGAGGTGCAGCGTTTGCGCGCTGCGCCGCCACTTCCTGCATCGAGCTCGGACCTGCGCAAGCTCCTTCAGGCCCAGGCCGACTCGGCCGGCCTCGGCGCCGCGCTGACGCGAATCGACGTGCAGGATACCGATCACGCACAAGCCGCGTTCGGCGCGGTGCCGTTCGCGGCCTGGCTCGCCTGGGTCGAGTCGCTGCGCGCTCAGCACGTGCGGCTGGACTCCGTCCGTATCGAAGCCCTGTCCAAGCCGGGACTGGTGAGCGCGACCGCGACCTTCGCGCGCGCCAGCTCGCGCTGAGATGCGCTGGCGGACGCTCGCAATCGGCCTCGGGTTTTACGCCGTTGGCCTGATTACACTGGCGCCGGCCAGTTTGCTCGATTCGCGCCTGGCGCAGGAGTCCCATGGGAGGGTCAGGCTTGCCGAAGCGCGGGGTACGCTGTGGGGGGGCTCGGGACGTCTGGAAGTGCAGAATTCAGATGGCCGCAGCGCTTACTCCAGCGCGCTTACCTGGCGTTTCAGTCTAGCCTCGTTCCTTCGAGCGCGGCTGATCTACGACGTGGCGCTCGGGCGTCCGGCGGTCCGGTTCCGGCTCGCGGCGTCGCCTTCCAGGGTCGAGCTTGCGCGTATCGACGTCCATCTTCCCGCCGGAGTATTGGGACTGGTTGTGCCCAAACTTGCGGTGCTCGAACTCAGTGGCGATCTGCGGCTACAAGCCCGCGACCTGATCGTCGGGAGCGGCTATCTGAGGGGCGACGCCAGTCTGCGTTGGTTGAGTGCCGGGTCCGGGCTTACCCCAGTATCTCCGCTCGGCGCATATGAACTGCGGGTCGACGGAAACGGGGTCTCCGGCCAGATACGCCTTCACACCCTGCAGGGTCCCCTCCGGCTCGAGGGCGGCACCGATTGGCGCTCGGGGGAGAGGCCGACGCTAGTTGCGACCGCGCTGGTCCCGCCGGAATACCGGGACAAACTGTCGCCTCTACTGCGTTTGATAGCGGTGGAGCGCGGTCCTGGGCGGTTCGAGCTGCGCCTCAATTAACCGATACTGGTTTGAAAATGGCCCGGTAACCTGCTAATTTGAAAGAATTCAAAATGGGCGGAATATGATACGAGCGACCCCAGCTTGGACTCTAACAAGCATTCTCATAAGCTTTCTCATGCTTGCTCCGGCGCTCGCCTTTTCCCAAGCACCCCAGCCGACCGCGACTGCGCGACCCGTGTTCGCCATTCGAGCCGGCGGTGCGATCGACTGGGATTCGAACGTGTTCCAGTTGTCTGACAGCGTCGATCCCGTGGCGCAGCTGGGGACTTCGACGAAGTCCGACACGGTGACCTCGGTATTTGCGGGTATCAGCATCGACAAGTTCTATCGCCAGCAGCATCTCTATCTTGACGGGAGCGTGACGACGAACCGCCACGCCAATTTCTCATACCTCGACTTCAATGCATTTCAGTACCGAGGAGGTTGGGATTGGCGGCTCGGTCCGCGGCTGAGCGGGGTGCTTGGTGCCGACCGGAGCCAGGCGTTGGTCAGTTACGGAGATTTTCGCGAGACCGGAAAGCGCAACGTGGTCACTACCGAGCATCGTCGTGCATCGGTTGACGGTTGGATGTCGGGTGGTTGGCACGTGCTGCTGGCGGGCACCCAGGACGTCACGAAGAACTCGGTGCCGTTCGTGCAGGTGGCAAGCTACCGCTCGGACGGCGTGGACGCGGGCGTGAAGTACCTTGCGCGCACGGGCAGCTCCATCGAGCTGCATACGGCCGCGGCAAGAGGCGAAACCCTGGATGAGCC
>Ga0315540_10001321_pt1 | contig 14203 bp, 15 predicted proteins | sample SalMarSW160110MG_FD_203677 | JGI IMG/M metagenome (GOLD analysis project Ga0315540, IMG submission 203677) | Salt marsh sediment microbial communities from the Plum Island Ecosystem LTER, Massachusetts, United States - Salt Marsh Sediment SW1601-10 ... | reverse complement strand
GGTGCGCAAGATCGTCCCGAAGGAAAAGGTTCACACCGTCGGCTACTGCATCGGCGGCACCTTGTTGTCGATCGCCGCGGCGGCACTGGGGCGCGACGGCAAGGACTGGCTCAAGTCGATGACCCTATTCGCTGCCCAGACGGACTTCACCGAGGCCGGTGAACTGATGCTGTTCATCGACCAGAGCCAGGTCTCCTACCTGGAGGACCTGATGTGGGACCAGGGCTATCTCGACACCAAGCAGATGGCCGGCGCCTTCCAGTTGCTGCGCTCCAACGACCTGATCTGGTCGCGGATTGTCCACGACTACCTGATGGGCGAACGCACGCCGATGAACGACCTGATGGCCTGGAACGCCGATGCGACCCGCATGCCCTACCGCATGCATTCGGAATATCTGCGCAAGCTGTTCCTCGACAACGACTTGGCCGAAGGGCGCTATTATGTGGGCGGCAAGCCGGTCACGCTCGGCGACATCCATGTGCCGATGTTTGTCGTCGGGGCCGAAAGGGACCATGTCGCGCCGTGGACGTCGGTCTACAAGATGAACTATCTCGCCGATACCGATGTGTCGTTCCTGTTGACCAGCGGCGGCCACAATGCCGGCATCATCTCCGAGCCTGGCCACCCCCGCCGTCATCACCGCATCGCCACTCGGCATGAAGGCGATGCCTACGTGGCCCCCGATGACTGGTTCGCCGCCACCCCTGAGCACGAAGGTTCGTGGTGGCCGGCCTGGCAGACCTGGCTCAACGAACACTCCAGCGGTGAGGTAAAGCCCCCGAAGATGGGCGGCCCCCTGAAAGAATTGCAAGCCTTGTGCGATGCCCCCGGAACCTATGTGCTCAAGGACTAGGGTCAGTTGACAAGTCTCGAAAACAAGAAGGGCCTCGTGCTCGGCATCGCCAATGAGCATTCCATTGCCTATGGCTGCGCTCGCGCCATGCATGCCGACGGCGCCGAACTTGCCGTCACTTATCTCAACGACAAGGCCGAACCCCATGTCCGCCCGCTGGCGGAAGGCCTGGACAGCCCGCTCATCATGGCCTGTGACGTCACCATCCCCGGGCAGCTCGAAGCCGTCTACGAGCGCATCGCGGCGACCTGGGGACGGCTGGATTTTGTCCTCCACTGCATCGCCTACGCGCCCAAGGCCGACCTTCATGGCCGGGTCGTCGACTGCTCTAGGGACGGCTTTTCCCTCGCCATGGATGTTTCCGTTCATTCCTTCATCAGGATGGCCAAACTGGCCGAACCGTTGATGAAGGAGGGCGGCTCCCTGATTTCCATGACCTATTACGGTGCCGATAAGGTGGTCGATTTCTACAATCTCATGGGGCCTGTCAAGGCAGCGCTTGAGGCCACCACGCGATACATGGCCGCGGAACTGGGCACCAAGGGCATCCGCGTCAACACCATTTCTCCCGGCCCGCTGAAGACCCGCGCGGCCTCCGGCATCGAGCACTTTGACGACCTGATGGATAAGGCGGCGGCCCGGGCCCCCGAACGCCGGCTGGTGAGCATTGCCGATGTCGGGGCGTTAGCCTCATTCCTTGCTAGCGACAAGGCGCGCTCGATCACCGGGGACACCGTTTATGTCGATGCCGGCTATCACGTCATGGGCTGAACGGAACTTGCGCCAACCATACGCGTCCAGCCCGTCGGCGAGCCGCCTTTGATACAGAGCCCAAAGGGCACGCCCCGGCCCGGCGTTCAGCGGCCGTTGAGGATGATCGAGATGAATCCTGGCATCGACCTAATCGAGAACCGCACCTTCGATGAAATTGCGATCGGCGACCAGGCCGGGCTGACGCGAAAGCTGACGCAGCGCGATATCGACCTGTTCGCGGTCATGTCGGGCGACGTCAACCCCGCCCACGTCGACCCCGATTTCGCCAAGTCCGACATGTTCCACAAGGTCATCGCCCACGGCATGTGGGGTAGCGCCCTGATCTCTACCGTCCTTGGCACCGAACTGCCGGGGCCGGGCACCATCTATCTCGACCAGAGCCTGCGCTTTCTCGGACCCATCGGGCTGGGCGACACGGTCACCGTGACCGTCAAGGCGCGCGACAAGGACGAAGAGCACCACCGCATCACCTTCGACTGCAAATGCGCCAACCAGAACGGCAAGGTGGTGATCGACGGCACCGCCCTGGTGATCGCCCCGAGCGAAAAGATCAGGCGGCCACGCATCATCCTGCCGGACGTCAAGGTGGAAGAGCACGGCGAAAAATTCCGCCAGATCATCGCCAAGGCGGAAAAGCTGGAGCGAATTATCACCGCGGTGGTCCATCCGGTCGATGCCAACTCGCTGGGCGGGGCGGTGGCGGCCGCCAGGGCGGGGCTGATCACCCCGGTGCTGATCGGTCCCGAGCACAAGATCCGCGCCATCGCCGAAGAGGCCGGCCTCGATCTTTCGCCCTATCAACTGGTGGCGACCGCGCATTCCCATGCAGCCGCCCAAAAGGCGGTCGCCATGGCGCAGAAGGGCGAGGTCAAGGCGTTGATGAAGGGAAGCCTTCATACCGACGAGTTCATGCATCCCATCGTCCGCAGCACCGATGGCCTGCGCACCGAGCGCCGTCTCTCTCATGTCTTCCTGCTCGACGTGCCCGGTCAGGACCGTCCGCTGTTCATCACCGACGGCGCCATCAACATCGCCCCCGACCTCGAGGAAAAACGCGACATCGTCCAGAATGCCATCGACATGGCGCACGCGCTGGGTATCGCCCTGCCGAAGGTGGCGCTGTTGTCCGCTGTCGAGGTGGTGACGCCGAAAATTCCCTCCACCGTCGACGCCGCGGCCCTGTGCAAGATGGCCGACCGCAAGCAGATCACCGGCGGCATCGTCGACGGCCCGCTGGCCTTCGACAACGCGGTCTCGCTGAGCGCGGCGCGGGCCAAGGGCATCGAGTCCGCCATTGCCGGGCGGGCCGACATCCTGGTGGTTCCCGACGTCGAGGCCGGCAACATGCTGGCCAAGCAACTGGAATACCTCGCCGGGGCCGATGCCGCCGGCGTGGTGGTCGGGGCGCGGGTGCCGATTATCCTCACCAGCCGCGCCGACAGCATCGAGAGCCGTCTGGCGTCCTGCGCGGTCGCGGCCATGGTCGAGCACCACCGGCTCAGGGGCCGGCCATGACCGACGCCGTCATCGCCCTCAACGCCGGATCATCGAGCCTCAAGTTCGCTCTCTATATCTGTCCCTCCGGGGCCACCGATCCCTCACCCGTCGCCGATGGCGAAATCGAGGGTATCGGCGAGGCGCCGCGGCTCGTCATTCACGACGCCGGCGGTGCAACCGCCGTCGAACGCGCGCTGCCGGCATCATCGGACCACGCAAGCCTCCTGCAGGTGGTGGTGGAGTGGATCGAGGGCCACGCCAGGGATTATTCGCTGGTCGCAGCCGGACATCGCGTGGTGCATGGCGGTGCGCGCTTCAGCGCGCCGGTGCTTGTCGACCCCGACGTGCTTGCCGGGTTGGAAGAGCTTGTCCCGCTGGCGCCAATGCATCAGCCCCATAATCTCGCTGCCATAAGACGCTTCGCCGAGATCGCTCCATCGCTGCCGCAAGTTGCCTGTTTCGACACGGCCTTTCATAACACTAATTCGACGCTGGCTACGACCTATGCCCTGCCGCGCGCCCTGACAGAAGGAGGGGTGCGCCGCTACGGCTTCCATGGCCTGTCCTATGAGTACATCGCCAGCGTTTTGCCCCGCCATGCCGGACCCGCATCCGAGGCCCGCGTCGTCGTCGCCCATCTCGGGCACGGGGCCAGCATGTGCGCCATGCGGGGCGGCCGCAGCATCGCTTCCACCATGGGGTTCACCGCACTCGAAGGCCTGCCCATGGGCCGGCGTTGCGGCAGGCTCGATCCCGGCGTCATCCTCTACCTGATGAAGGAAAAGGGCATGGACTACGACGCCCTGAGCGACCTCCTCTACAGCCGTAGCGGCCTCTTGGGGGTCTCCGGCATCAGCGACGACATGCGCACGCTCCTCGCCAGCCCGGCTGAAGAGGCAAGGGAGGCGGTGGAGCTGTTTGCCTATCGCATCGGACGTGAACTGGGATCGCTCGCCGCCGCGGCGGGCGGGCTTGACATGCTGGTGTTCACCGGTGGCATCGGCGAGCATGCCGCAACCGTTAGGGCGCGCGCCTGCCGGCATGCCGAATGGCTGGGTGTCAGGCTGGACGAGGCCGCCAACGAAGCAAACCGCACACAGATCAGCGCGTCCGACAGTGCTGTCCCGGTGTTCGTCATACCGACCAATGAAGACCTGATGATTGCCCGCCATACCATCGCGGTGGTGCGGGCAGGCGGCGGGACGCCGAAACGGCAAGGAGAATGACGATGACAACCATGAAGGAGCGGCTCGGCGAAGTGGGAGAACTGACGCGCCGGTTACAGCGGGAATTTCCGCGCGAGACGGCCGGCTTCCTCAACTTCATCAAGGAAGCCGAAAGCGGTTCGGCGCTGCCATTGAAGGACAAGGAACTGATCAACATCGCCCTGGCGGTGGCCACCCAGTGCGAATGGTGCATTGCCTTTCATGTGAAGAACGCGGTGCGCGCCGGCGCCACGTCCGCTGAGATCGTCGAAGCGGGCTTTCAGGCGGTCATCATGCACGGCGGCCCCGCCTTCATGTGGATGACTCCGCTCATGCGTGCCGTCGACGAGTTTGCGGTGAGCAAGCCCGCCTAGGGACCAGCCTCTGGGCGATCAGCCCGGCCGGCCGATTTCATCCAGTTTGCGTTGTAGCGACAAGCGGCCGAGCGAGGCGAGCGGCAGGCTGACGAAGATGCCTATGCGCTGGGTGAGCATGCGTAGCGTGTCGGCAAAGGCAAGGCGTTTTTCCGCCTCGTTGCCTTGAGCCTTGCCCGGATCGGGCAGGCCCCAATGGGCCGTCATCGGCTGGCCCGGCCAGACCGGGCAGACCTCTGCCGCAGCCTGATCGCAGACAGTGAAGACGAAATCGAGTTTCGGCGCATCGGGCCGGGCGAATTCGTCCCACGACTTGGAGCGCAAGGCGTCCACCAGGTAATTCTCCTTGCGCAGCAGGTTGAGCGCTTGGGGATTGATCTCACCGCGCGGCTGGCTGCCAGCGCTGAACGCACGGAACTTTCCCTGCCCGAGGCGATTGAGGATGCACTCGGCCATGATCGAACGGGCCGAATTCTGGGTGCACAGAAAGAGCACGTTGAACGGCTCGGTAATATCCTTGTCCGCCATGCTCACAACTTGCGCCTCGCCATAGACCCCACGGGCAACCCGCCTGCCGCGCGAAGCGCGATTCCTTGCCCGGAAAACCCACAATTTGCGGCTATGTACGAAGCATGCATGACAATTGCGTGACGATCCGGAAGGAGGAGATTGCCGTTTACTGGCCGGCATGGTTCAGGCGCCGTCAGTCACTCCTCCGGCGAGGCTTTATAATCCTCATCCGAAACCGGCTCCATCCAGTCAACGTGAGAGCCGTTCAGCGCTTCGTGCATGGCCAGATGGACCATTGCCGTTTGCGGGGCGGCGCCATGCCAATGCTTTTCGCCTGGGGCGATCCACACGGTGTCGCCGGGTCTGATTTCGCGCACCGGCTGGCCAAGCTTCTGCACCCGTCCGACACCGGTCATCACCTGCAGCGTCTGGCCGAGCGGATGGGTGTGCCAGTTGGTGCGGGCGCCCGCCTGGAATGTCACCATGACGGCCCGGGCGCGGGCCGGTTCCGGGGTCTCGACAATGGGCTCCTGCCAGACATTGCCCACGAACCAGTCAGGGTTGGCCTTGCGGTTTGGCCGGCTGCCGGCACGATAAATATCCATGGCGATCTTGCTCCGTTTCTTTACGATTGGATGGGGAAGCGCGTACTGTAGCGTGAACCGCCGCCCGCTTCCAATTGAGACTGTGCGTCATGTCGCGTTCGGCGACGAGAACTGCGATGCCCGGCGGCACTATCGCCATCGCCAGCAACAGACCCTAGTCCTGCAGCGCGGCGATCACGTCATCTACCTTCACCACCGTCGCCACGTTCTGCATGGCATAGTTGATCGACGCGTTGTGCCAGTCGGCGTTCATGGTCGAGCAGGCGTTCTCGGGGATGATCATGCGGTAGCCCTTGTCGGCGCCGGTCCTGGCGGTGTGCTCGATCGACATGTTGGTCCACGCCCCGGTCTCGATGATGGTGTCGCGCCCGGTCGCCTTGAGCACCGTCTCGAGCGAGGTGCCCTCCCAGGCGCTCATGCGATTCTTGGTGACCACGTGATCGCCCGGTTGCGGCTCGAGCCCCTGCACCGGCGCCGCCCCCCAGGAGCCACGCACCACGGCCTTGGCGTCGCGCACCCCCTCGAACAGCGGGGCGTTCATGGTCATGCCGTGGGTGCCCGGCTCGGCGATGAACCAAACGTGGATCACCGGCACGTTGGCCTTGCGACAGGTCTCGGCAAGGCGGGCGATATTGGCGATGCAGTTCTGCTCACGGCAATGGGCGGGCGCCCCGGAATCGGCGAACGCGCCGCCCTCCATCACCACATCGTTCTGCATGTCCTGGATGACCAGCGCCGAACGGAACGGCTGCAGCCGCAGCTGGCCACTGGCCGTCACCGGTGACGAAGCGGCCGCCGGCCTTGCCCGCATGAACGGTTCGTCGCGCGGGCCGACCTTTGTCTTCACCGCATAGAGCGAATGGGTGGCGCACATGAACAACGTCCGCCAGTCCTCGCCACCCCAGTGCAGGTTGGCGACCAGTTCCGGCACCGCCACCTTGCCGATCAACCGGCCGGAGCGGTCATAGACCCACAACCCCCCCGGCGCCGTCACCCACACATTGCCGCGCATGTCGCATTTCATGCCGTCCGGCACACCCGGCTTGCGACTATCCTGGATGCCTGAGGCGAACAGCCGCTCGTTCTTGAGCGTACCGTCGGTCTCGACGTCGTAGACGCGGATATTGGCCTGTACGGTATCGTTGATGTAGAGGAGCCTTTCATCGGGCGAAAAGCACAGGCCGTTGGGCTGGGTGTAGGTGTCACGGTCGACCATCAACTGCGGTTGGCCGCCGGCCGATCCGGGGGCGATGCGATAGACCCCCTGAAAGCCCAGTTCCACCGGCCGCTCCACCCCGAAGCCCGGCATGCGCCCGTAGGTCGGGTCGGTGAACCAAATCGAACCATCCGATTTGGCGCACAGATCATTGGGGCTGTTGAGTTCGCGGCCGTCGAAGTGGCTGGCCAGCACCTCGCGGCGCCCGTCAGAACGGAAGCGGGCGACCGAGGAGGTCGCATGCTCGCACACCAGCAAGTTGAGTTCGCCGTCGTAGGTCATGCCGTTGCCCTTGTTGGAGGGATGCATGATCTCGCGCACGCCATCGCGGTCCCAGCGACGGCGCTTGTCGTCGGGCATGTCGGAGAATAGTAGATAGTGATCTACCGGATGCCAGATCGGCCCTTCGGTGAAATTGAAGCCCGAGCCCAGTTGCAACACCAGTTCGTGCTCGTTGATCAATTGCGAGAATTGCGGATCAAGCGCTTCGTGGGTCATTGCCTTTCTCCGGCTGTGAGTTGGCTACATCGGGAAACATTCACGTTCCGGCTGATCCACCCGTACTAACCTGCTACAGCTTGATAGTTTAGAAACAAGGGGATTGGGCCCACTCGGAAATTGGGGCCAGCCTATACATGGTCACCCGGACGGCTCAGCTTGATCCGAGAACGCCCGCAGCGTCAACGCCCTGATCAAGGCCCCCGTCCTTCGGAGACGTCGTCCACCGATGGCAGAGCCCTGTCGAAACCTCTCACTGATCGCAGCGCTACAATATCTGGCACGGGGTTGGGCTCCTCTGCCTGTAGCCCCGCGCAGCAAGCGGCCGCTCGTTGCCTGGCGCGATCTCCAGGGTCGCATGCCCGGCGAGGACGAAGTCTGGCGCTGGTTTGATGAGTGGCCCGATGCTGGTGTTGCGCTCGTCACCGGGGCCGTGTCCGGGCTGGTGGTTCTCGATATCGACCCTGCCCATGGCGGCGCCGAGACACTTGCCGCGATCGAGCAGCGGCATGGCGAGATGCCCCGGACCGTTGAAGCAGCGACCGGCGGAGGGGGACGGCATCTATATTTCGCCCATCCGGGTTCGGAGGTATGCAACCGGACGGGCCTGGCTCCAGGGCTGGACCTGCGCGGCGACGGCGGGATCATTATTGCTCCGCCGTCAATTCATCCCAGCGGAAAGCCTTATCGCTGGCGGGAGGGGCATTCACCCGAGGAGATCGCGCTCGCCCCTCTGCCGGCCTGGCTCCTGGAACCACGGTTCGGTGGCGACAGCAATCTTGGCCATCCCTTGACCTATTGGCGCGACCTGGCGCGCAAAGGCGTCGAGGCGGGCCGCCGGAACACGGTGCTCGCATCCTTCACAGGGCACCTGCTATGGCACGGCGTTGATCCTGATGTAGTCATGGAGCTCATGCTCGTGTGGAACCACACGCGCTGTCGTCCACCCCTGTCCGACGACGAGGTCATACGCACCGTGCGCTCGATTGAGCAAACGCACCGGCATCATCAAGACGACGCGAGCCGATAGATCGAACTTGCTGCAGCAAGCATGCTCGCCAACAACAAGGCTTTATCGTCAATGGGGACAGCCATCTTGACTTGGCTCAATGCACAACTGCTGAAGCAGGCATATATGCGCAAAGCGGAGGGTGGTTATGATGCACAAGTTGATGACGCATAGGGTATCGCCCAGCCCGATCTCGACCAGAGTCCATCGGTCGGGTGCGAAGGTTGGAGCGAAGCATCACACCGATGTCAAGTTCTTCTATGGATTGCTGTTTGGTCTGATTGCTGCCACGTCGCTAAGTGGGGTGATTGCAGCTTGGCTGGTGGCTTGGTTGTTCCAATAGGATTCCGTAGATTCATCGATGAAGCGCTCACTTGGCTCATCCGGTCTGGGTGAGGGCAGTATTGGCGCGCGAGACCCCTGATCTGATCAAGGTCCAACTGGCCTGCTGCACCTCACCCCTTCACGCCAGCCGGGATTTTGGGCCGAAACCCCTCGTAAAGCTGATAGCCGCGCACAGCGATTTCTTCGGGCGGGTACGAACGTGCGAGTTCCTGCATCGCCCGCGTTACCCGATCGAGGTCTTCGGCGAACTTGCCGTGCAGGTAGCGCTCGACACTCGCCGGTGAAATCGGCCGGTCCTTGCTGATTGCCCTCAGCCCCTCAGGCGTTCGCACAACCGGCACTGCGCGATGCAGGACATCGACCGTGAGGCGAGCGCCATGCTTCACTTTCTTGCGGTGCTCATCCACTGATCTGGTTGACGGCTGAAACAGGCCGATGGATACGCCCTTGGCATAGGTGTTGAGTCCGGCGACAGCGCGGCCGAGGGTCAAGGCCTCATCATGGTCAAAGCCTAGCCGTTCGGCGACGACGCTGGCCCAAAGGGTCAGCACTGGTGCCCGGTTAATCGATATGGTGTGGTCGGCCAACTGTCGCAGGCACGTCATTCAGCGTTATCCTTTCCCGTCCCTTCGCTGTGTGTGACGCTGAACTGTTACTCTCCTTGTGCCAGCGGACCGGGATTCGCAGGTTTGTCTCTGGTGACCCGACAAGCGCGGGGACGACGGGAGACGCTGCACTGTCAGGTGGATCGATCGTGGGGGTGGGGGGTGGCGGCGAACCCGTTCGCAGCTCACCAGGCCGGTCGACATAGCACCGGCTGCATGCAGGCCCAAAGTCATGCATGGTGGATGTGGGGCGTGCCGGGGCGGTATTACAACGTCATCGGCACACCCGCATCACGCGGAGTCTGCGTCAATTGGCTGAGCCGCAATCAGGTGAGCATTGCTTATTATCGAGCAGCGGTCGCAAGCGCAGGTTTTGCGTTCGCCACTCGAACAGAGATTACGTGCCATATATGAAAGACACTGTCTCCTTGTACTCGAAAGGGATCAGGCATGAACGGATCACCGGATGCCATCATCATTGGAACGGGCGTGATCGGTGCGGCCACGGCCTTCGAACTGGCCAAGCGCGGGTGGAAGACGCTTTCGCTGGACCGCAACACCCAGATCGGCCACGGTTCGACGGCCGGTTCATGCGCCATTGTCCGCATGCACTATTCAACCTTTGACGGCACCGCCTTTGCCTGGGAGGGCTATCACTACTGGCGCGATTGGGCAGCGTATCTCGGGCTTGGCGACAATGTCGATCTTGCCAGGTTTCGGGAGATCGGCTGCCTGGTCATGAAGAGCGATGCCAATGGCCACCTGATCAAGCACATGAAGTACAGCGCTGACCTCAACTGCCCGTTCGAGGAATGGTCGGCGGAAAAGATCATCGAGAGGTTGCCGGTCTATTCGCTCGACAGCTACGCGCCGGCGCGGCGCCTGGACGATCCGGATTTCGGCAAACCCAATGGCGGACATCTGAACGGCGCCGTGTTCTGGCCCAATGCCGGATATGTGACCGATCCAGCTCTGTCGTCACAAAATCTTGCCAATGCTGCGCGCCGGCACGGCGCACAGTTCAGGCTGGGCGTCGAGGTCACGGCGATTTTGCACGACGGCGGCCGGGCAAAGGGCGTAAGGCTGGCCGGCGGCGAAGAACTACATGCCCCCGTTATCATTAATGTCGCGGGGCCTGGTTCTGCGATCATCAACCGGATGGCTGGCGTTCTCGATGACATGACCATCCAGACGCGGCCACTGCGCCAGGAAGTGGTGCACGTGCCGTCACCGGCAGGCTTCGATTTCGAGACCAACGGGACCATCGTTTCCGATAGCGATATTGCGTGCTACTGCCGGCCCGAGCACGGCAACCACATTCTGATCGGCAGCGAAGATCCTGAATGTGATCCCTACCAATGGACCGAGAACGATACCGATTACGATCGCAACTTCACGGATCAATGGACGACCCAGGCTATGCGTTACGCCCAGCGTGTGCCGACCCTCGGCATACCCAGCCGCACCCGTGGCGTGGTCGATCTCTACGACGCTTCTACCGACTGGATTCCGATCTACGACAAATCGGCGCTCGGCGGCTTCTACATGGCCTGCGGGACAAGTGGCAACCAGTTCAAGAGCGCCCAGATTGCCGGCAAGATGATGGCCGCGCTGGTCGAGTATTGCGAGAACGGCAACGATCATGACCGTGATCCGCTCCGGTTCACGCTGCCCTACATTCAGCGCGACATCAATGTCGGGTTCTACTCGCGGAAGCGCGCGATCAACCAGGAGTCGAGCTTCTCGGTGCTTGGTTAGATAGGCGCAGGACGCAGAGTGGGATATGCCTCGCCAGCCCACCTTCCAAACCAAGACGTTGCCAGGAAATCCATGATACCGGGCCGCACATTTTTCGAACGGGGGTGGTGCTGTTTTCCCTATGACCCATCCTTGGCCGATTGGGTCACGCGGACACTGCCTGCAGCTCGCAGAGCGGGGGCAGCGCCACAGAATGCCTGCTGGTTACGCTATCAGGGCACCTGGTTCGCCGGCGTCAACGTGCTTGAAAACGATGAGGCCGGTGCCGTCGACGCGGGCCCAAAACTTGCCGGCACAGCAATCGACTTCATCCACGAAACACTGGGACTGAGGGATGTCGCCTGGGATCGTGGTCAGGTGTCGGTGTGCTATCCGGGCTATCCCAGACCCATGCAGAGCGAGTCTGATGCCGTCTTCCGCTATCGCCTCAATCGCGATGCCGCCCATGTCGACGGACTGCGCGCAGAAGGCCCCGGGCGCTGCAGGCATGTTCGCGAGTATCATGGCTTCATCCTCGGAATACCGATGGTGGAGACAAGCCCGGATGCATCCCCCTTCGTCGCATGGGAGAGATCGCATGTATGCATGCGCGCAGCGTTCGACGCGCTGTTCACCGGCGCCGCCCCCGAGGGATGGGGAGATGTCGATGCGACCGCGGCCTATCAGGCTGCACGCCATGAGGTCTTTGCCACTTGCAAGCGGGTGGAGGTCAATGCGAGCCCAGGGGAGGCCTATCTGGTGCATCGCCTTGCCCTGCACGGCTTTGCACCCTGGGGGTCTTCCGCCACTGCCGGGCCGGATGGCCGCATGGTGGTCTATTTCAGACCCCCCATCGGCGGCCCCCGCCGCTGGCTGAGCGATCCATGACAAATTCAGCCCCGCAGCGTCGGACCCGTACCATCATGGCCGCCGTGTGTCATGGCGCCGGGCGCCCCTTGTCACTCGAAAGCCTGGAGATCGATGAGCCGCGCGACGACGAGGTGCTGGTGCGTATCGTGGCGAGCGGCATCTGCCACACAGATATCGACTGGTGCGAGACTCAAGACTCAGGGGCCAGCGTGCTCGGGCATGAAGGCGCGGGCATCGTGGAGGAGGCAGGCCACTCGGTCAGGGGGATCGAGCCAGGCGATCACGTCGTGCTCTCCTACCAGTCGTGCGGGCGCTGCCCCGCATGTCGGCAAAGTCGCCCGGCGAATTGCGACGAATTCTGGCGACTTAATTTTGGCTTCGAGCGGCTTGATGGCTCGAGTGCCTATGCGGGGGCCGACGTCAGTGGTCATTTTTTCGGCCAGTCGTCATTCGCCACGTATGTCCTCGCCACAGAACGAAACATGGTGAAGGTCGACAAGGCGCTGCCGCTCAAGCAACTGGCGCCACTCGGCTGCGGTCTGCTGACCGGAGCGGGGACGGTAATGAATTCGCTTGCCGTCAAAGGTGGCCAGAGCATCATAATCCTTGGCGTGGGCTCGGTGGGGCTTGCGGCGGTGATGGCGGCCCGCCTGGTGGGGGCTCACCCCATCATCGCCGTGGACGTGCACCCGAAACGCCTCGCACTTGCCCGCGAACTCGGCGCCACCCATGCCATCGACAGTCGTAATGCCGAAGTTGGCAAAGTCGTCGCCACTATCGCGACCGTAGACATTGATCACGTCATCGATGATACGGGTGACCCAGCACTCATCGACGCCGGTCTGCGTTTGCTCAAGCCTAGCGGGCAGATGGCATTGCTGACGGGTGGTGGTGCCAGGGAGTCCGGGGGCGGGCACAGGATCCTGAACATCATCCAGGGCGATGCCATCCCACAGCAATTCATACCGCAGTTGATCGACTTATGGCGGCGCGGCGATTTCCCCTTCGACCGGCTGATCAAGGTCTACGACTTTGCCGATATCAATCGGGCAATCGCAGACTCAAGGCGTGGCACCACGATCAAACCGGTGGTGCAAATGAGCCCGGACACCTGACGGAGAACAGTTGCGAGGTCTGGAACCTTTGGCGTGTTCGCATTGCGGACCGCCGGCGCTAACACCGGATCAGATGAATGCCGCAGCGATCCCTGATGAAAACACCCGCCTTTAAGGCCTCACGCAATCAACGCAAGATGGTCGAGATGCGGTTCGCCCACCTGAAGAGCCATCACGGCTTCGAGCGCCTGCGGCTCAGAGGTCTCGCAAGCGTCCGCGACGAGTTCCACCTCGCCGCCATTGTGCGGAACCTCAAGAACATGGTGCTGCGACAACTCGGTCCGCCGCGTTCGCCTGACCGGGGTCTGATCGACCTGATCGCCAGGGCGCATCTGTATCTGGATCAACTCACCAATGACCGGAATGCAACGCTCAGCGATGTGGCCGCGAACTACGGCACCGATCCCGTCGAAGTGAGCCGTATCCTGCCGCTCGCCTATCTCGCGCCACGGATTGTTCACGTGATTATGACGGGCGAACAGCCGGTGGAACTCACTGCGCAACAACTCTCCCGCATGTCGGATCTCCCTGTTGCCTGGGAGGATCAGATCGAATCGCTTGGCCTCTGATCTTCCCGGCTTTCAGCTTCCAATCTGATCTTGCACTGCCACCTGCGCGACCAATATCCGCTATTGCGGGTGCGCCAGCGGGCAAATCACGCCTGCATCAAGGCGATTCGCCAACCACCACTTTGCCAAACACTTGGATACAAAAATCGGCGGACAGAGACGCGAGGCCAGTTTGGCGCCCGAAACGCTGGAATTTGGGGTCTCTTCGCCAAGCCTTCCTCGCAGCCCCGGCCTAAGTAACTGAAATGTCGAGGCTATTTTGAGACTCGAAAACCCGACCAGGAAGGCCAGGACTGAGAGCGTGTTTGAGAAGGGGATTCCCATCGGCGTGTTTGCGTGATTCATCGAGTGTCGGTTTGATTCGGAGGCCGACACGATGGCAAGACAGAAGCGAAGGCGGCGTTGCTATGCGACCGAC
>Ga0315540_10001320_pt1 | contig 14204 bp, 15 predicted proteins | sample SalMarSW160110MG_FD_203677 | JGI IMG/M metagenome (GOLD analysis project Ga0315540, IMG submission 203677) | Salt marsh sediment microbial communities from the Plum Island Ecosystem LTER, Massachusetts, United States - Salt Marsh Sediment SW1601-10 ... | reverse complement strand
TGAGTCAATTTATATTTAAAAACCTGAACCTGTATTTCCAGATCCAGTATGTCAATGTCCTGGCGGAAAGTTTGCTCAATTACAGAGACAGAACCGATGCGCTGCGTATCGGATTTGCCATTGTTCGCTGATTGCTTGGACTCTCGGAGGGCGTATATGATTTGACAATAGTCAAAATAAGATTTACTTGACCTGACACCTGAATAATATGATATTTGTTTATAAATTGATTTGTTTATGGCACAGTTACTCAATAGATCACAACCAATGCCAGATCTGAGATCAGGATTTGATATCCCATCATCACCTGCCACCTGGAATTGAATATATCACAACAATTTGGTATGTATAAAAAAGGATTTTATGGCAGGCTGTCATAAAAATTTCATAAGCATCATTTTTGAGATACCTCTATGACATATCTCAATCTTTTGTGAAAATAGATACTTGCAAGGTATCACATTTCGACGATGATCGTAAAAAGGTATCAAATGGCCGCGTTTTTGCGAATAACAATTTGCCATTCTTAACCCACCCTTGTCAGATCTCTTCCCCATTTATGAAAATAATTGCGATCATAGCTCCCTTATGTTATGAAAATTAAAGTGCAACACAATATCAAATCAATATAAAATATAGTCAAAATCAGGGAGTAAGCCCTATGTGTTGTTAAGGCTCATACATGGTTTAGGATAAAAACCAGACGTATGGGCTTTATTTGTTTTAGTAACTGGAGAACATTCTGATGGTCGATAAACCTACATATGAAGAATTAGAACAGAGAGTAAAAAAATTAGAGAAAGCTGAATCTGAGCGATCGAGAGCGGAGAAGGTGCTACAGGAGAGTGAGGAGAAATACCGCCAACTGTTCAACACAATATCTGATTCCGTTTTGGTTTTCGATGCAGAGACTAGAGAATTTATTGATGCCAATAATGCTGCAACAACATTATATGGATATAGTAAAGAAGAAATTTTTAAGCTAAAACATTCAGACATCACGTGTGAGCCGAAAAAATCGGATGAATCCATCAAGCAGACTATTTCTGGAGAGATCCAAAGAATTCCACTTCGATATCATAAGAAGGAAGATGGGACGAAGTTTCCTGTCGAGATATCTTCTTGCTCGTTTAATTTGGGTAATCGCCAGATGGTTTGCGGAGTAATCAGAGATATTACTGATCGTTTGGAGATTGAGCAGAAGCTGCTGGTGAGGACACATGAACTTGAAGAACGGGTTAGGGAACTGAACTGCTTCTATGGTATTTCAAATCTTGTTGAGCAGCAGGATATATCGTTGGAGGAGATACTTCAGGGGACAGCTGATCTTATTCCTCCCTCGTGGCAATATCCGGAAATCACCTGTGCACGAATCATTATACAAGACCGAGAATGGAAAACAAAAAATTTCCAAGAGACAATTTGGAAAAAGGCCAGCGACATTAAAGTTCATGGTGAACTGAGCGGCAATTTGGAGATTTATTACCTGGAAGAAAAACCCGAAATTGATGAGGGGCCTTTCCTTAAAGAAGAAAGGAAGTTGATCATTGCCATTGCAGGGCGGGTGGGAAGAATTGTCGAACGGAAGCAAGCGGAGGAGGCACTGCGAGAGAGCGAAGAGAAGTATCGTAACATTTTTGAAAATATCCAATGTGTTTATTACGAAGTAACCCTTGATGGAATAATATTAGAAATCAGTCCTTCGATCGAGGAGGTTTCTCTTTACAAACAAGAAGAAATTATAGGGCATTCATTATACGACATATATATTGACCCGATAAAAAGAAAGGAATTTGTAAAAGAGCTTCTTAAAAATGGAAAAGTCGTGGATTATGAAATTCTTCTAAAAGACAAAGATGCCACTAAAAAATATTGTTCGATATCTTCAAAACTGGTACGCGATAAACATGGTAATCCTATAAAAATCATCGGGTCAATGCACAATATCAACGAACGAAAACGAGCCGAAGAACAGATTCACGTCCTCACCCAGGAACTGATAAAGGCTCAGGAAAGTGAGCGTCAGATGATTTCTAGTTACCTACATGACAACATGGCGCAAAACCTTTCCGCCTTGATAATCGACTGTGAAACACTTTTTGACAATCAGCCTTCTATGCGACCTGAGGTCAGGCAAAAAGTTTCCGAAATGTCAAAAATGCTTCGGGAATGCATTAAAGAGGTCCGAAATCTCTCATATGATTTGAGGCCCCCGGCTCTCGATGAATTAGGGCTTGTTCAGGCCCTTTTTCAGTATTGTGATGATTTTTATGAGGACTATGGAATAAACGTTGACTTCCATTCTGCCGGCATGAAAGATTTAAAATTGGATTTTGACACCGAAATCAACCTGTATCGCCTGATTCAAGAAGGTCTTGTTAACATCAAAAAGCACGCTGATGCCAGCAATGTAACCGTCAAGCTGGTCGCAGCTTTCCCTAACATTATCCTTCGTATAGAAGATAATGGCAGAGGTTTTGATGTGCAGAAACGATTGGCAACTATAACAAAAGAAAAGCGAATGGGAATTCGGAGCATGGAGCAAAGGGTCAAATTGCTTCAAGGTGAAATGGAAATCCTATCAAAGCCGATGCAGGGCACAAAGATCTCTATTAAGCTTCCTTATAAGGACAAAAAGAGTGGTTCATAAAAAAACCATATTGATTATAGACGATCATCCCCTTTTCAGGGAAGGCCTCAAAGCTATTATAGGACGTGACAATAGATTTGAGGTGGTTGGCGAGGCGGGAAACGGGCGTGAAGGACTCCGGCTGGCGAAGGAACTCAAGCCTGATCTTGCACTGGTGGATATGTCCTTGCCGGATCAAAGCGGCATTCAACTAACTCGCGAACTTAAGAATGCATCGTTGAAAACACGTATCATGATTATCACTATGCACTCCAAATTGGATTATATTGTGAAGGCATTTCAGGCCGGTGCCACAGCATACGTGGTCAAGGAATCGGCCCCTGAAAGACTCATACAAGGCATGGATACTGTCTTGGAGGGAGAATATTTCATGGACAGTTCTGTCTCCCACAAGGTGGTTGAAAAGCTTATGCAATTCCCGAAAAAAGAGGCGGAAATAACGAATGCGAGCTATGACACTCTGACCTCCCGAGAGCAAGAGATCATGGTGTTGCTGGCCGAAGGGCTTTCCTCCAAAGAGATCGCAGAAAAGCTATTCATCAGCCCCAAAACTGTTGATAACCATCGAACAAATATTTTGCGCAAGCTGAACCTCCATAGTACCATAGAGCTGATTCGATATGCCGCAAAGTTAGGAATTATCGACGTTGATCTGTGGAAAGAATAAACCCACTTTAAAAACCTATATTATCAGTTTTTCTCCCGATTGTTTGGGATAAATTCCCGCCCTTAGGAATTCACACCATCAAAATGAAGAATTGCCGCTATGGACAAAATGAATTATATTTTGGTATTAATTAAAAGTTTCGGAAATTCTACAACCTCACGAAATCATAAGTCTTTTAATCACAACCTTTTTATGCCATATGAAAAAGGTTATTAAAAATATCGCCCAAATGATGCATCAATCTGACCCAAGGGCATGCTTTGCCATAGAATTCTGGGATGGTGATGCCATACGCTTTGGAAAATTTCCACAGGTAACATTACGCCTGAAAACCAAAAGTTGTGCCAAAAAAATCATCAGAAAAGGGTTTTTAGGGTTTGGAGAATCCTATGTGAAGGGAGATCTGGAAATAGAGAACGATCTTCCAAAACTTTTTCGTCTGGGATTCGCCATTGATTTTGAGGATTACCGGTTATCTTTCTGGCAAAAATTTCGACTTCTTATCCTTTCGCTGATAGACAGCGATACCCTGCGACAAGCCCCAAAAAACATTTCTTACCATTACGACAAGGGCGATGAATTATATGCGCTCTATCTTGATAAGACCATGGCTTACTCTTGTGCGTATTTTGTAAAGTCGGATGATTCTCTGGAACAGGCACAATTGAACAAATACGAACATATTGCCCGCAAACTTTTACTCAAGCCGAATGAATCCCTTCTCGACATTGGTTGCGGTTGGGGCGGAATGCTTATCTATGCAGCCCGAAAATATGGCATAACCGGAATTGGAATTACGCTATCGAAAAATCAGTTCCAATACGCCAATCGTAAAATCAAAGAACTGGGGCTTCAAAATCAGCTTAAGGTTTTGTATCAGGATTACAGGCAGTTAAGCGGAAAATTCGATAAAATAGTTTCCATAGGTATGATGGAACACGTAGGGAAAAGATTCATCCCTACTTTTATTCAAAAAGTTTCGGATTTGTTAAAAACCGGCGGGTTAGCTCTGCTGCATACCATTGGAAAAGATACCCCGTCTGCCGGAGATCCTTGGACGTTTAGGTATATTTTTCCCGGGGCCTATATTCCGACACTTCACGAAATTGTGAACGAAATGGGAAAAACCGGTTTTTCTATCCTGGATGTAGAAAATTTACGGCTGCACTATGCCAAAACTCTTGAAAAGTGGGCAGAAAATTTCGAAGGAAATACAGAGAAAATAAGGAAATTGTTTGATGAAGGGTTTGTGAGGCAATGGCGTCTGTTTTTAAACAGTACGGCAGCAGGATTTAAGTACGGCAATTCTCGCCTGTTTCAGATTCTTGTCTCCAAAGGATTGGACAATACTTTGCCGGTTACTCGGGCACATATGTATCAGGACTAAGCACCATAAGGGAACTTGCTTAAATATAAAAGCTAACTCCATCTTTTATATGAAAGGAGGACAAAATGGCTGTTAAAATTCTAATTAAACGGATTGTACCGGAAAACAAGGCAAAGGAAATGATACCACTATTTAGACAAATGAGAGTCCTTGCCACAAACCAATCGGGTTATATCTCCGGTGAAACTTTAAAAAGCCTCGACAGACCCGATACGTTTCTGGTCATCAGTACCTGGAAGTCCTCTGATTATTGGGGAAAATGGTTGTTAAGCAAGGAAAGACAGGAAACTCAGGACAAGATAGATGCTTTGCTTGGGGGGAAAACCGAATACGAAATATTTCACTATGGATTTCAGGAATAGCCTCATCACACTGTAGTCTTATTAAACAGCAATAGATTATCACACGTATAAACAGGAAATCCAACGTGTTGAATTACATTCTTGATTGGCTTAATCCATGGAAAAAAAAACCTGTCCACAAAAAGCTATCTTATCAGTTTTTCTCCCAATTGCGTGGTATAAAATCCCGCCACTAGAGGTACCCACCATCAAAATGAATCCCCCACTCTATGGACAAATTGAATAGAAAGCGTGATAAAGAATAAAGTTTTAAAAATACGGGGTTGAAGACTCGTTAAGAAAAACCTCTATTTGATTTCCGAGGAACCAAATTATTAGATACAAATCATGACAGATCAAGATAGATTAAATGCCTCTCCCGAAGAAATAGATAAAGCATCAATTAACACCAAGAGACAGGGTATTGAAGATGATTCCTTCGATATCACAGCCCTGATTAGAAGCATTCAGCGTGTTGAAGGAAGCTTTGATTGTTTCCGCAAGGCAAAGGAATGTTGTGACCAGTCAAACTGTTGCTGGCGACCATACTGCTTGTAAAGAATCCGGCTTTTTAATGAGAGGGAGACTTGACTTGAAGAAAATCGTGATCCTAACCGACGATACCTATGATTATGATTTCTAAAGCCGCTTTACGCCGCAACTAAATTTATTTACTAAACACTTAATAGCGGGGCCTTTAGGAGAAAAACAATGGCATCAAATTTTCAAATTTTATCTTTTAAAACCAAAAACAGTCTTCATCTGAAATTGAATGGTGAGTTTGATGGAAATTCTGCATATGAATTGATCAATGCTTTAAGAGACCATGGAGCCGATTTTTTTCAAATCTTTATTGACACTAATGACCTTAAAACCGTCCATGCATTTGGCAGGGAAGTGTTTCAAAAAAACTTTGGCGCCTTAAAGCAACTCAGTAACCTTATTTTTATTGGTGAAAATAGACGTCAGTTAGTACAAAATTAGAAGCAAGTGTGCTGATTATCGTAGCTGGTTAGGGAAAAGAAGATATTGATAAGAGACGATCAGATTCCCGGTCTTAGAAAACGTTTCAAAAGAGGAGCATATATGCTTTTTAATCGAGAAAAAACACGTAGAAAGTTGGCTCATTTAAGAGATATGCTCCCATCCTCTTTAGAAAAATCATAAAAACCCACCATTGTGGGAATAAAAGCAGATGTCATTAGTCAATAATATAGCGATGCCAAAAGAACAAAATTCGGAATATCATTTTAGGTTTCAAAATATGATGTCCTTATTAGGGTATGTATCTATTGGTATTGCCCATAAGATCTTAGATCCACTTTCAGGCATTAATGTTTATTTAAACATATTGGAGAAGCTTTACGGCAGAGCTGGGAATTTAGGGAAAGAAAAGGAGATTCTTAATTCTCTCCAGTCAGCATCAAATGAGATCGCATCTCTCGCCAAAAAAATCATTGACCTTTCCAAACAATTTAATACCGACTTCTGTTTGATTGATATAAACCAACCCGTTCATGATGCAGTCAAACTTTCCTCGTTAACTATACGAAAAAACAGAATAAAAATTGAGGAATCTTTGGCCGAATACTTACCGCCGTGTTTTGCAGATCCCCACTCAATCAAACAAGTAATCTTGAATCTGATTACTAATGCATCAGAGGCCATGGAAGATATAAATGGAGACAAGAGAATTGGAATTATTTCATTTCATAATAACAACCGAGTTGTTGTAAAGGTTACCGACTCCGGCCCAGGTGTCGATTTAGATCTGAGGAGCAAGATATTCGATCCTTTCTATACAACAAAAAATAACAGCTTGGGAATAGGTCTCACATTGAGCCATCAAATCATCACGGCCCATGGCGGTTTATTAAAGGTGTCAAAAGGCAAGAAACGTGGCGCTGAATTTGTAATTGAAATGCCAACAGAGAGGGAAATTTTTACATGAGTCGGTTTTCGATCGGTGGTCTTTCCTTGTCTCGCTTTAGCGGGCTATCATTTAAGAGGCCAGATGCCGTCTTATGCGTTAGCACTAATCAAGCGAATATTAATATTTTAATAAAGGCAAATCTTTTTTACGGGGTTGGCCTTTTTGCTTTTTGCTGGGAATTATGCAATATATGTAATCAGTAAGAAATGGCTTCAGGTTGTGCTTATGGCAAGAAAACACAGGTTTTGACAAGCCAGATATTTGCCGTGATCAACGCACCACAAGCACCGGACAGAGGGCCAGATGGAGAACTCTGTGTGTGACGCTGCCGATGAAAAGTCCTTCAAAATCACTAAGCCCTCTCGATCCCATGATGATCATTTCGCACTTTTCTATCCTGGCGACATTGGGGATGACGTTACCGGCCGGTCCCTCAAGGATCCTCTCCAAAAATTCCATTCCGCTTTCCCGCAGGATTTTTCGGTAGGGTTCCACGATTTTGTTGGCTTCATCGATAATGGCCGTAATCGCATTCTGAAGGTAGGGTTCTCCGAGAATTGAAGGGAACCTTCTATGGCAGTGTACCAGAAGGATTTTTGTATCCATCAGTTTCGATAAATCAATGGCTTTTTCCAACGCTTTCCTTGAATAATCGGAACTATCCACCGCAACGAGGATCATTTTCTGTTTCATGACTTGCTCCTTTTTGAATTGACTATCCGTTTTAAACAAATCCTTTTTCAGAGGTTTGCCCAGTGGTATATGCTTACCGCCTTTTAGCTTGAAAAAGTGAACGTCTAAAAATGCTTGATTTCCAAACCGATGATATATTTTACCAAATAAATCAATTAATAAAAGATAAAATCAATATTTAAAATTAGTTTATTATTCCATTATATCCCGTCGATGATGAAGAGACCATAAAGGTCTTTTTTGGCACATTCATTCATCATATAAAATTGCGTCCATCAGCTGTTTGAGTTTTTTTACTGTAAGACAGCTCTTAACCACATAGCCCTCGGCTAATTCGAGTTGCGGTTCATATAGATATTTGTCATATTCGGCAAGAATAATCACCGGAAGGTCTGGATCTAATTTTTTGATGTGCTGTAAAACTTCCCATACGAAGTAACCATGCTGAAGATAAAGACTTAAAAGCACCATATCGAACTTGCCTGACATAATGTGTTCCTGAATTATTTCAGCATCTGGTACAACTGAAACTATATACCCCTCACTCAGAAGCTCAATATGAAAAAGATCTAATATCCATTTTTGATTGTCGATGATCAGTATTTTTTTTTTAATATAATTTAATCTTCCGCAACGCCTGAGATAAGTCCCTGTTTGTTATATAGAGACTTAGCTCCATACCCTCTTCTGCCGTCTCCACCGCCAGCATGTGACATCCTTCATTGCTGAAGTACAAGGTCAGAGAATCCCTGATCCACTCATCATCGTCAACGAGTAATATTTTCTTGTCTTTTAATCTGCTAAACAGATCCATTTACAGCCCCGGAACATTAAAACCCTATTATAGGAAAAATACCGTACCTTCTTACAAATTTTCTTTTTGTATGAAGTATGCCACCGAATCATATTGTATATAAACCTATTTAATCCAGGTGGTTCTCTGTGTCGATATTGGCAAGGGATCTCATTGTGGGACGCTGCTTTAGAAGAATTTCGAAACCGGCCTTAGGAAACGCTACACGCTATGGTCCAACATTAACACGAAATCTTTTGCGGGATGGAAAGTGCCCTGAATGCGGGGCGAAAATTGATGCCCTTCTTCCTATAACAATCCGTGCCTATTCACATAATATGAGATGATGTGTTCGATTTCGAAATTTTGCGAAAAGAGATTTCGCAAATATTCTAAAGTCGCTTACGCTTCAGAGAAGCTTAGAAGCTTTATCAATTCGAACTTTTTGAAATTACATCATTTATCAAGAATGTAGGTAGGTGGCACGTTTTATGCTGTTAAAAATTCATAAGAATTGGATTGTTGCAATCTGCCTTGGGCAAAAGTAATGGCTTACAAGATAAATTGGTTGAGGAGGGTAATAAGATGGAAATAAGATTAAATGATTTGTTTAAAAGGTTTAAAACAAAAGGATTTATGGCCATTGAAATCCCGGGACTTGTTAAAGATGTTTTTAATATAATTAGCACCAGTGGGTTTTCCGCAATTACCACCATAGACCAGGAGCTCGAGGATTTAGGATGGGGCATAGGTATCATGGACAATGTTACCTATGAATTGGTCACATCGCTGATAGAAGATAATAGTACTACTGATGTTGAGAGACATATTCATAATATGTATTTATTGGAGCATTGAGTGAAGAAGTAAAGCAAGTGAAGAACAATAGGTCCTTTGGATACGAAGACAATGATTTTTATGCTCGTATTCATCGCTTGTCAAAAGGATAAAAGAAGTCCTCGGCTAACAGGAGATTCACCATGTCAAAATTCTCTTTGGGCGTTTTAGAACGGTGTGTGTTTCCATTCGTTGAAACTGAAGACCCCGATGTTATCTTAGGGGCTGCCTTTGGCGAAGATGTGGCGCTGACGCGTGTCGGCGGTGATGTCCTGGTCTCCCATGTGGACCCAATCGTCGGCGCTATAGGCAACATCGGCGGGTTGGCTGTACACGTGGCCTGCAACGACGTCGCCACCAGCGGAGTCCCTCCCCGCTGGATCTTGCTGCTGGTTTTGGTTCCGACATTGGATGATGAGAATCTGCTGGAGCAAATCATGCGCGACGCTAATCGCGCAACTAAGGAGGTCGGAGCCTCCATCATCGGCGGCCACACCGGTTATTCTTCAGGGTTATCCAGGTCATTGGTCGCTGTCACCGCCTTGGGAACAGCATCAGGCCGGAGGCTGGTGCGGACCAGAGGGGCTCAAATCGGCGACCATGTACTGGTTACCAAAGGTATTGCCCTGGAAGGAACTGCCATTCTGGCTCAGGACTTTAGCGACGTAGCACAAAAGTTGGGGTTGGGCAAGGGGGATATAGAGAAAGCACACCGCTTAATGGGCGATGTGAGTGTTGTCCCGGAGGCCTTAGCCCTGGCAAAACACGGGGCAACGGCCATGCATGACGTAACTCGCGGCGGTCTTTTGGAGACCTTATTGGAGATTGCCCATCTATCAGGAGTCGGTATTGAGGTGGATGCTGCCCGATTGCCAATCCGGCCTGTGGTTGCTCGCTTCGCCCAGGCGTTCCAGTTCGACCCGCTTCGGATGATTTCTTCCGGGACCCTGGCGACCACTGTTCCGGCCGATAGGGTTGCGGACGTGAGAAGTGCTTTGACAGGGATAGGGGTGCTTTCGGCCGACGTGGGCCAGATCACAGATGGGGTCGGTGTGCGTATCACTCGCAAAGAAGAAAGTATACATTACCGTCAAATTCGGTGCGAAGAAGACGAATTGGCTCGTATGTGGACTCTCTATCCCCGGAATGAATAATTTCGGTATAAACACGGATTCAAGGAGACAAATGTGTGCAATGATAGCTCGAAGACTGGCATGGCCGTTGTATTAGGCTTCTACCCAGTCAATAAAAAAACGAACAGTTATTTTAACAATCTTCACAGTGAAGGAGGATATAAGCATGGGTGTTAGAGAGAATGATGTCATGGTACCATTGGATGTACCAAAGGCGGCGAGAAAAAATTATATCAAGAATTATCTAACTATTACAAAAAACAGCGGGCGCTTGATGCTGTTTGCAGGCGATCAAAAAGTAGAGCACTTAAATAACGATTTTTATGGTAAAGGAATCCACCCGGATGACAGTGATCCGGAACATCTCTTCAGGATTGCAAGCCAGGCAAAGGTCGGTGTCTTTGCGACGCAGCTGGGGCTGATTGCCAGATATGGTATACATTACTCTGATATTCCTTATCTGATAAAGCTGAATTCCAAAACAAATCTTGTTAAAACGCCCCAGTCCGACCCATTCAGTAATCAATGGTTGGATATTCAGCAAGTAGTGGATTTTCGTGATAATAGCGGACTAAATATCTTGGCGGTGGGCTATACGGTCTATTTAGGGAGTGAGTATGAGTCCGAGATGTTACATCAGGCAGCCCAAATTGTCTACAATGCGCACCAACATGGGTTGATAGCCGTATTATGGGTCTATCCCCGTGGTAAGACGGTGGCCGATGAGAAAGATCCTCATTTGATTGCCGGCGCCACCGGTGTGGCTGCATGTCTTGGCAGTGATTTTGTTAAGGTGAATTATCCCAAAAAGGAAGGTAGTGAATCAAAAGAGATATTCAAAGAGGCCATCCGGGCAGCTGGTCTAACCAAGGTGGTTTGCGCCGGAGGTTCAAGCGATGATGTGGAGGTCTTTCTGAAAAGACTTCATGACCAGATTCATGTGAGCGGAGCTTCGGGGAATGCTACAGGAAGAAATGTTCATCAGAAATCCCTTAAAGATGCAATAGCTATGTGTGATGCCATCTATGCGATTACCGTGAAAAATGTGGACGTGAAGGAGGCTCTTAAGATTTATCACTCAAATTAGATGGATAAATGATGAAACTTATTTTACTTCGCCATGGTTAGAGCCTGTGGAATATGAATTAGACGATGACCTGGAAGCAAAAGATGTAAACGTCAGTATCTCAGGGGATGTACTGACTATCAAAGGTGAAAAGAAAGCGGAAGAAGAAGAGAAAAACGAACATTATCATCGTGTTGAAAGGTATTCGGGGTCTTTTTAGCGGGTATTCCAGCTGCCGAGTGGGGTAAAAGCCGATAAGGTTAAAGCAACCTTTGATAAAGGCGTTTTGAAAGTAACCCTACCCAAGGTAGAGGAAGCCAAGAAGAAAGAAATTGAAGTTAAGGTTAAATGAATTAACATCGCCCCTCCCCGAGTTATGTTATTTGTACTTAAGGTGTGAGATCTTTTTCACATAAATTTTTATCTGATATTTGATGCTTGACGCTCAATTGAAGAAACCAGCATCAAAGAACCAAAATCCAGGATCTATGATTTAAAGGGAAAGGAGAATAAAATGAATTTTTTCGAAATCATCAAAGCAGAAAAAGATGAAGGAAGCGAAAAACATGTCCCTCATATTGAAATTGACAGGGGGCATAAGATGGGAATGGACATCATTCGAGTGGTTGTAGGCCATGAGGCTCTCCATCCCAACACAATGGAGCACCATATTGCATGGATCGAACTTTACGGGGTGAAAAAGGATAATAATCAGGTAGTCAATTTGGGCCGTGCTGCCTGTGCACCTGTCTTTTCCAATCCGAATGTTCGTTTTCAGGTTAATCAGATAGCGAATTTTAAATCCTTCCATGCCCTGGCTTACTGCAATATCCATGGGCTATGGACGAATTCACTGGAGCGGTAGGGTATATTATGAAAAAATTTAAGAAAATCCTGTTCCAGATAGATTTTTCGGATGTGTCTCCAGAAATCGTTCCTTACGTAATCTCCATGGCAGACAAGCTCAATGCCGAAGTTCATATTATTTTTAAGCAGATATGGCCTCACCGAGGAACAGATTGCCATGATGGAATCAATTTATTTAAACCTATTTAACTTGATGGAAAAGCCCCATCTGCTAATTTACATAGGGCTCCTTCTTCTCTTGAGCTATGCGGGGGGAAAAATTGCCAACTATCTTAAAGCCCCTCGAGTAACTGGGTATCTTGTAATCGGGGTGCTTATGAGCCCTTCACTTCTTGGGCTTTTCCACGAGAAACTGGTAAAAGAGGAGCTGACTCTGATCACCGATATAGCCTTAGCGATTATTGCCTTTTCCATCGGGGGTTCCCTAAGGATCGCACAATTGAAAAAACTTGGGAAGCAGATCATCTGGATCAACCTTACCGAGGCTATAGGGGCCTTCTTTTTGACTACAGTGATACTCGCTCTCTTCTTTCATCTGGTTCATGGCTCAAGCACTATTTTACCTTCTTACCGAAATGTTTATTTTCCTATGGCACTTGTAATCGGGGGCATCTGCGCTGCAACGGCCCCAGCCGCCATTCTGGCTATCGTTCATGAATACGCATCTAAAGGTCCATTCACGACCATACTTCTTGGTGTCGTCGCCCTGGATGACGCGATGGCTATTCTTTTTTATGCCTTTACCAGTGTTATAGCCCATAGTCTCGTTAATCATGAAGCCGTCACCTTGCAGCACTTCTTGCTTACTCCCAATATCTCTATCCTGACCTCCCTGTCTGTAGGTGGAACGGTAGGTGTGTGCCTCCGGTTGCTGATTCGTTTTGTAGACAGGAAGGAAGCAATGCTCGGGGTAATGGTCGGAGCTATCTTTTTGACCAGCGGGCTGTCCGCCAGCCTCAAAGTATCCCCCCTGCTTGCCAATATGATGCTAGGATTTGTGGTGACCAACTTTGTGGTTTACCATGAAGATCTCTTTGCGGTTGTGGAGAGAATAGAAGAGCCTATTTTCGGAATGTTTTTTACTTTAGCGGGGGCACACCTGGATCTTCAGGTGATGCAGGCCGCAGGCTGGCTGGCACTACTCATTACACTGGGACGGTTTGCCGGAAAGTTTCTGGGAAGCCGCCTTGGGGCCGAGATCTCTCATGCCCCGCAGGTAGTTAAGAAGTATCTGGGACTTTCGCTTTTACCCACAGCGGGAGTCACCGTAGGCCTGGTTTTGGAAGCCAAGGAAATATTTGGTCCTTCCCAGATCTCAGAAGTAATGGTGAACGCAGTTTTAGGATCGGTAATTATCAATGAACTTCTGACACCATTTTTTGTTCGTTTTTCCCTTAACAAGGCAGGTGAAGCAATGCAGATATAATTATCACAGGTAAAGCCGACTATTTTAATGAATAATGACTATTTATCTAATGATAGGAAGTTCGGCTGAAAGGACATGAAATGATGGAAGGTGAAAAAATGTTAGGCGGCAAGAAGGTTGCCGAGCTGGTTGCCTTTCTCAAGGAAAGAAGGTTGCCGCTCATCGACCAAAAAGCGAACATTGAAGAAATCGTTACCGCCATGATCCACTTTGAACACAGCCGCCTCCTTTATGTAGTGGATAATAATGAGAAACTCACCGGTACAATTTCTTGGGGGCTACTGGCCCGACATGCCTTTTCTTCAAGCCATGATCCTCAGATTCACCCGAGGTTTATCATGAGCATGATCACCGCCGAAACCGCAAAGGACATCATGCAAAAAAATCCTGTATTCACCACTGAAAATGAAC
>Ga0315540_10001319_pt1 | contig 14211 bp, 10 predicted proteins | sample SalMarSW160110MG_FD_203677 | JGI IMG/M metagenome (GOLD analysis project Ga0315540, IMG submission 203677) | Salt marsh sediment microbial communities from the Plum Island Ecosystem LTER, Massachusetts, United States - Salt Marsh Sediment SW1601-10 ... | reverse complement strand
GCGGCCGTATTGGCCGACGAACGTGGAAAGGGGGATCACGGCGTGCATGTCCTCAGGGCCGCCGTAATTGCCCATCTGCATCTTCTTGACCATGACGCCGATCACGAGGTAGGGCGAGCCGCTGATTTGCAGCGTCTTTCCGACCGGGTCTCCCTTGCCGAAAATCTCTTCCGCCAGCTTGTTGCCGAGAAAGACGACGCGCTTCTTTTCCGCCACGTCCACGGGGTTGAAGAACCGGCCGCCCGTGCGGGCGATATTGTTGCGGACCTTACCGTAGATCCAGTTCGTGCCGATGACGCGCCCGGTGAGGGTCTTCTTTCCGTAGGTCAGGGAGGCGTTCCAGTTGGCGATTTCACCGAGCAGATGTGCGTAGGGGGGGAGCCTATTGCGCACGTACTGAATGTCGTCCACCCTCGGACGGATGGGCCGTCCCGCCGGAAGTCCCGCCCACGGCTGCGAGGTCTCCCCCGGCCAGATCACGGCGAGGTTCACGCCCATGCCCCGCCGGCTGTGCAGCAGCTGGTCCTTGAGGCCCTGGCCGAAGGCCAGGAGGAGGAGGATGGCCACGGTGCCCCACGCAATGGCCGCGATGGTGAGGACCGCCCGTTTTTTCTGGAGCTGGGAGGACCGAAGGAAGAGCTGGAATATAAGTTTTAGTCTCATGACGGTTCTCCGGTCACATCTTCATGGCGACGACGGGGTCGAGGTTTGCCGCGTCCTTGGCGGGAAAGTAGCCGGCCATGAGCCCCACCAGTCCGAGGACGGCAGCTGTCAGCGCAGCCACGGTGGGCGATACGGCCGGATTGCCTACGTAGTCTGTCAGGCCGAATTTGGGGAACACCGCGCAGATGCAGTAGGAAATCAGAATACCCACAGCCCCTCCTACGAGCGTCAGGATGAGCGTCTCGAAGAGGAACTGCCTGAGCACGTATCCCCGACGGGCGCCGAGGGCCATCTTGATGCCGATTTCGCGGGTCCGCTCTTCTACGACGACGTTCATGATGTTCGATACCCCGATGCCGCCCACGACGAGGGTGAGCGAGCCCACGATGCCCAGGAAAAGCTGAAAGGCCAGCATGAAGGCGTCGAGGAAGGCGAACTGGTCGGTCGTGTCCCAGACCATCACGGCCTGCGTGTCCTTCGGCGAGAAATGCAGCCGTTTGGAGAGAATTCCCCGGATGTCGGCGGTCAGCGCTTTGTTCATGGACGGCTTGTGCGCCTTGTATATGAAGTCGTCCATGTACTTGCTGCCCGTGATGGCCTGGAATGTCGACGAGGGGATGAACATCTTGTCCTTGTCGCGCCCGCTGTAGCTGGAATCCTGGTCTTTGGGAACAAGAACACCGATCACAAGGAAGGGGGAGTTGCCGAGCATAAAGGTCTTGCCGACGGGGTTCTTCTCCCCCAGAAAATCCTTCGCGAACGCGTTGCCCAGAAACGCCACGCGCCGGCGATCCGCCATGTCGATGGGGTCGATGAACCGCCCGCCCTCCTGCGGGATGAGATTGCGCATGGAGCCGAACACGGGCGATACGCCCGACACGTCCACCATCATGGTCTTGTCGCCCTGGTGCACCCTGAAGCTCGTGGCGTACTCGCTGGAGATGCCCTCGAGCCCGTAGGCCTGCTTCTTTACAGATTGGATGTCTTCTTCGGTGAGCCTGATCCTGCGCCCCCGGCCCAAACCGTCGTAGGGGATTGACGTGCGGGCGGGCCAGCCGATCACGATTCGGTCGCCAAGTCCGGCGGCGCTCTTGATCAGCTGCGTGTGCAACCCCTGTCCGAAAGCCAGCAGCAGGCTCACGGCCACGGTGCCCCACACGATACCGAATGCCGTGAGGAGGGTGCGGAGTTTCTGGCTTTGCAGGTTCCTGCCGAGCTGCCTGAATACTTCAAACGCGCCTGCCATCGAATCACTCCTTGGGGAGATACCTGCCGAATCGTGCTCTCCGCGCCGTTCGGCGGGGGCGAGCCGCGGAGACCGCCGTCAACTGATCTCCTTAGGCGGGCGCTGGATCACCTTGTCGCCGGGTTTGAGGCCCGAGACGATCTCTATGTTGAGGCCGTCCGAGAGGCCCAGCTTGACGGGGACCTCCTTCGGCTCGGCATCCTTTGTGGTAGCCGGAGTCTCCACGAAGGCCTCTTTTCCCCCGTCCTTGAAGGACACGAGGCGTTCGGGGATGATGGGGATGTCCTTCTTCTCGCGAATGACCACGTCGGCGTTGGCCGAGTAGCCCGCTCGGAGGATGACCTTCGAGTTGGGGGCGAGTTCGATCTCAACGTCGAAGAGCGTGGACCCCTCCTGCTTGACGGCCTGCGGGGCGATGCGGGATACGCGGCCGGTCACGACGTCCGTCGGCAGGGCGCCGACCTTGATGTGGGCGGTCATGCCCACCTTCATCTTGCCCACGTCGATTTCGTCCACCGTCCCCTTGAAAATGAGGTCGTGCATGTCGGCTATGGAGGCCAGTTCGGTTCCCGCCTGGTAGGACGTCAGGGGGACGACCGGATCACCCGGGTTGACGCTGCGGCTCAGTATGGTGCCGCCGGCAGGCGCGCGGATGATGGCTTCCATCCCCGCTCCGCCCCCGGACACCTTGCCGACCATGGTCAGTTCGCGGTTCTCCCTGGCCCTGTTGAAGGCTACTCTGGCCAGTTCGTAGGCCTCGCGCCTGCCGTCCAGGTCGCCCTTCGAAACGACCCCGTCGTGAAAGAGTTTCTGGTAGCGCGCGAAGTCGGCCTTGGTCCGGTCCAGGGTGGCCTTGGACGAGTCCAGCGTTCTATCGACGTTAATCAACTCCTGGGGGGTGGGATCTGGGGAGATCTCGAAGAGAGAGTCGCCTGCCTTTACGGTGTCGCCCACCTCCACGTAGCAACGCTTCACGATGCCGGAAATCTTCGATTTGACCTGGAATTTCTGCCTGGGCTCGATCTGTCCGACCGCTAGCGCTTTCTCGGTAATCGAACCGGTCTTCACTTCTACGATCTTGAGTCCGCCGTCGTCCGACTTTCGATTGCGGACCCAACCGTAAATGGCTGCGGCGACCAAAACCACCAGGAGCAGAATGAAAAATATCTTGAAGAGCCTCGCCATCTTTTCCTCCTCGATCTACGCCCTGCAATGGGCTTCACAGTCTCATTACGAGAAGGACGGCAGAAAGTTTATAGGGCGCGGGACGGCGGGTGACCGGGAAGAGAGACATGCTGCGTCCCCGCGTTCACGCCGAGAAACAAGCCCTCGGCCGGTTACGGGCGCAGTCTCCGGAGCGGCGCTCCGGCCCGTGCGCATCCACTTTCGAGGCTTTTGGGGGGATTGTGTGGCCGTTCTTCAGGCCGCCGGTCAACCTCCGCCACCAGCCACGCGGGCATGAGCGGAGACCATGACAGGCGCTCCCTGCTCGACCGGCGGCCGCCCGGCAGGGTCAGATGCGGATTTTCTTTGTGCCCGTCCGCTTGGCTCTCAGCCACAAAACCAAACCGGCGAGGGCCATGAAAGCCAGGTCCCTGACCATTGCCATGCCCACCGTTTCGCGGGCGGCGCTGTGGCCGAAACAACCGCAGTTGATATCCAGGCCGCGGAAGAAGGCCTGTCCCATGGCGCCGAGGAAAACGACCAGAAGCGCGTTAATGAGCAGAATGGCGCCTTCGGCGGCAAAGCCGGACAGGAGGGCGAGGGCGCCTACCGCCTCGACCCACGGCAGAATGACCGCGAGGGGATTGACGAAGACGTCCGGCAGGAGGGCGTAATGCGAAATATCGGCCGCAAAGCCCGATGGATCGAGCACTTTCGGGATGGCGGCTGCCAGGAAAATGGCGGCGAGAGCCCAGCGTCCCAACCTCTCGGACCAGACCACGACCCTGTCTGACATGTCAGTCCTTCATGCCGGTTTCGATGGGAAGCTTGGCGCGCATCCATCCGGGCAACCCGCCCGAAAAGACGGCCACCCTCTTTTCCACGAAGCCGGCCTTGATCAGCTCCATGGCCAGTTCCTCCGACGTGCCGCAGGAACCCCCGGAGCAGTAAACGATGATGATCTTGGCCTTCTCGAGTCGGGCCTTGACCTTCGGGTAGAAAGGCGCGAACTGGTCGGCGGGAAGGTTGACGGCCCCCGGGATGTGCCCGAGCTGGAACTCTTCCGGAGAGCGCGCGTCCACGAGCAGTGTCCCGGGTTGCTTTAGATAGTAGCGGACTTCTTGCAGGTCGACCATGCGCGCGCCCTGCTCGGCGAGGCGGGCCTTGGTCCCGCCTTTGAGCGGAATGCCTTTCGGCGAGAGCGCGTTATAGCCGATGCCGACGACGGCTCCGACGGCGACAAGTGCAAACATCTGAATGAGACTGCGGCGCATGGGATCTCCTCCACTAGCTCCATAAGGTTATCTCTCAAAGGCCATCATGGCAAGATCTTCAAGTCATGAAACACGTGCCGTCGCAAGTTTCATCCTTGATACGCATCCGCCGCGCCGAGGGTCCCCGGCCGAGCAGGCCGTCCGTCCGATCGCGGGAGGGCTGCGCTTTCGACCGGCGGCGCCGGAGCTTTGGCACATGCTTTGCTTCAAAGCGGGCGGAGGATCGTGCGACCATGAAGGCGTCCATAAACTGGCGGAACTTGAACAAGGAGGCGCTGCGGGAAGCCGAGGATTCGGACCGGTTTCTCTTCCTTCTGGTGGAAGCCTTCCGGCTGGAGGCCGCGCATGCGGCCACGCGGGAGATTTCCTCCAATGCTGCCCTGGCCCAGTTTCTCGAACGAAACTACGTTGCCGTTCTCGTCGATGCGGACCGTTCCCCTGAGGTCCAGGTCCACTGCGGCCTGCCGGCCTTGCCCGCCGCGGCGATCGTGAGCCCGGACGGAACGGTGGAGGCGAGGTTCGAAGATCTTGATCCGGGCCGGCTGCTTCGGGCACTAAAGGCGTTTGCCGGCACGGGGGCGAAGCACCGCCTTTCCGACAGAGCGGGCCTCGGCCGCGTGTTCGTTCCCTTTATCAGGGAAAAGGGCCACGGACTCGATCGGGGCCTGGAAATTCTCGAGACGGCCAGGCGGACTATCGAAGGCGCGCTCGACGCTGATACCGGCGATTTCGGTGATGGGCCGGACGCCGCCGGGTTCGAGCCCCTGCGTTTTCTGCTGAAGTACGGAATCTATACCAACGATCAGGACATACACAGGACCGTCAGGAAGGCCATACACGCCCTGGCCCTTTCACCGGCTTACGATGCCGTCGAGGGTGGGTTCTTTCAGAGCCACGCGGGAAAGCCCGATGGAACCGGAAAGCTGCTGCGGACGAATGCCAACGGCCTTATTCTCGCTCTCAGGCTCGCCGGCGATCCCGAGGCATCCTTTGCGCGTCCTCTCGCTCAGGGCATCCTGCATTATATGCAGACCCACCTGATGCAGGCAGGAGGCGCTTTCGCCCTGGGCCAGCGCGCCGATGCCTCCTATTACTCGCTTTCCATCGAGGAGAGGCGAAAGGTGGTTGCACCTGCCGTGGACCGGAGAATATTCTCCGGGGCGAACGCTATCGCCGTCAGGGCGCTGTGCAAGGGCTGGCAATACCTGGGCGAGGAGAGCTACCTCTATTTTGCCGGCAGGGCATACGAATACCTGAAGTCCAACCTCGAAACGGGGGACGGGACGATGTCGCGCTACGCTCTGGACGGGCGGGCCGTAGGTCCCGCCTATCTGGAAGACCAGGTGGAGATGGGCTTCGCAGCTCTCGCATTGTACCAGTCGACGCTGAAGAGCACCTACCTCGAGGATCTCCGGAGAATAGCCACCTGCGTCGGGAGAGATTTCGCGAACCCGGCAGGGATCGGTCTGCTCGACCGGAGGCTCCCGCTGGGCGAGGACCCGGAGGGTCTTTCTCCCTTCGTCGACCCCATATTGAATGCCCGGGCGGCCGGTTTCCTGATACTCGCGTCGGGACAGACCGGGGAATACGATCTGGCCTCGCCCGCTCACAGGATACTGGACGTTCTAGCGCAAGATGAGGCCGTACTGGGCGACATCGAAAGTTGCAGCCACCTGGGATACGCGATGTTGCCGCTCCTGTATCCTCCCGCCGTCTTCACGGCGGTGACGGACGGGTCCGACGAACACAAGCGCAAGGTGCTTGGTAAAATCAGGGAGATGGACATACCGTTTGCCCTGGTGATTCACCGACCGCCTTCGAGCATCGAAACCATGCAACCGTTGCCCAGGTTGTACGTCCAGTGCGGTTCCCAGAAGAAGGAAATGACCTTCCCCTGAAAGATACCGCTTTCACAGGCTGGTGCGGGGATCGGTGATGAGGACTTGGAATTGCTTTCGGATCGGGGACTGTGGTAAAAGGTTCAAGCCGGGGGAGCCTTCCTGAACGCGCCCGTAGCTCAGCCGGATAGAGCGTCGGCCTTCGAAGCCGCAGGTCCCCCGTTCGAGTCGGGGCGGGCGCACCATAAAGCCAAATGGAGCAGGTAGGGAGGCGCGGATCGATAGGCGCCGGCAAGGCAAGGACATCAAGGCGAGTTTCTTTTTGAACCATTGCGAGGATGCTGGATCGTCTGACAATATTGCGAAAGTGGCGGAACTGGCAGACGCGCAGGACTTAGGATCCTGTGGGGTAACCCGTGGGGGTTCGAGTCCCCCCTTTCGCACCAGCCGGGAATTTCGGCGGCACGGGCCGCTTTAGAGAGCCGGGGCATCCGGCATGTGCGGACGACCCTGTTTCCGCGGACAAATCAGAAAAGACGCCGGCCGGGGGGCCGGCATTCAAACGGTGGAGAAAATGGACGTCACGTTCAAGAGTCAAGAGGGATGCAGGAAAACATACGCGGTGACGGCTCCGTGGTCCGAGATAGAGCCTCATTTCCAGGAGGTTACCAAGACCCTGCGCAGTCGGGTGCGACTTCCCGGCTTCAGGCCGGGCAAGGCGCCGGACAGCATGGTCCGCACCCGGTTCAAGAAGGAGATCCGGGAGGAAGTCCTTGAGCATCTCCTTCCCGAAGCCGCCAAATCCATGCTTTCCAGTTTCGACATCAAGCCCGTCGTGGAGCCATATGCCGACGCCATCGAACTCAAGGAAGGGGAGCCGTTCTCGTGCGAGTTGAACGCTGAGGTCGCACCGGAGGTGCCCGAAGTCAGCGCCGAAGGCATCGAGATTGAGAGCCCGTCGGCGGAGGTCGACGACAAGCGTGTGGACGATGTCCTCGAATCGCTCCGGCAGAGAGGGGCGGTCATGAAACCCCTCGAGGAGCCGGCATCAGAGGGCGATTATGCCGTCGTCAGCATGACCCGGAAGGGGCAATCCAAGGCCCAGGAGCAGTTTCTGGGGGCCCTCTCCGGGAGCGACCACCCGGCGGAGAAGGCTCTCGTGGGCAAGAACGTGGGAGACGAATTCGAGCTCACGGTGGATGAGACTCCCGCTGAAGATGGGGAAACAAAGGACGACGCGGACAAGGGATTCTCGCACGCCCACCTTGCTCCGGGCGAGTACCATTTCAAGGTGGACAAAGTCGTGAGGCGCGAAGTCCCCGACCTGAACGACGACTTCGCCAAGGACCTGGGCGCCGACGACCTGGAGGCACTGAAGGCCAAGGTGCGCCAGGATGTTGAGGCACGGGTCGCACAGGAAGTCAGGGCCATTCAGGAAGACCGCCTGATAGAGGCCCTTCTGGAAAAGTACGAGATCGATGCCCCCGTCACGCTCGTGGAACGGCAGCTTCGTGAGGATATCGAAGAGATCGCAGGAGACATGGCGAGGCAAGGCGTGGACCTGAACAACCCGAACATAAACTGGGAAGAGGTGACCAAGGCACGGCGGGTCGTGGCCGCGCGGAAGGTCGCGGCCTACTACCTCTTGGGAGAAGTAGCCAGGAGGGCCGGAATCGAGGCTGCCGAGGAGGACGTCTCCGCCTACTTCGAAGCCCGGGCCCGCGAAACCGGCGCTTCGGCGGAGAAGCTCAAGGCGGGTTATCGCAAGGAGGGCCGCATGGAGAGCGTGAAGACGCTCATCGCGCACAAGAAGGCCGTCGACTTGCTTCTTTCACAGGCTTCCGTTAAATTGACGGAGGGGAACTCCGATAAACAGGAGGGTGTGAATGCCCCTGATTCCGATAGTAGTGGAGCAGACGAACCGCGGTGAGCGGTCCTATGATATTTACTCCAGGCTCCTGAAGGACAATATTATTTTCATAGGGGAGGAGGTTGACGATCACCTCGCGAACCTGGTGATCGCCCAACTCCTCTTTCTCGAGGCCGAAGATCCCGCGAGGGATATCTGGCTGTATATCAACAGCCCGGGCGGTTCGGTGACCGCCGGCCTTGCGATATATGATACGATGCAGTTCGTGAAGCCCGATATCAACACGGTATGCATCGGCCAGGCGGCCTCCATGGCGGCTGTGCTTCTCGCCGCGGGAACAAAGGGCAAACGCTTTGCGTTGCCTAATTCCAGGGTGATCATCCACCAACCGCTCGGAGGCGTCAGCGGGCAGGCTTCGGATATTGACATCCAGGCGCGAGAGATACTTCGTATCCGCGAGAATATCTTCGGTGTTCTCGCCAAGCACACCGGGAAGCCGGTGGAGGTCATCCAGGAAGATTGTGACCGCGATTTCATCATGACGACTGGGCACGCACTGGAGTACGGCATCATCGACAAGATACTGACGCATCACGGCACGGAGACCAAATGACCGCTACTCCCGTTCCTCCTTTTTCGGCTATGTCCGGAGGGGTCTGAATGAGCCGAGGGTATACCGACAATGAACTCAGGTGCAGCTTCTGCAACAAGCCTCAGCGAGAGGTGAAGAAGCTCATTGCAGGACCCAATGTCTACATCTGCAACGAGTGCGTGGACACCTGCAACGAGATTCTTGCGGAAGATGTCGAGAAGGAAGAAAAGGGGCGGAGCCCGCTGCCGAAGCCCAAGGAGATCAAATCGTTCCTGGATGAGTACGTGGTCAGCCAGGAGGTGGCCAAAAAGCGCATCGCCGTGGCCGTTTACAATCACTACAAGAGGACCCAGCTCAACGTGCGGCGCGGCGAAGTGGAACTCCAGAAGTCCAATATCATGCTCATCGGGCCGACGGGTACGGGCAAGACCCTCCTGGCCCAGACCCTCGCCAGGCTGCTGAGGGTGCCCTTCGCCATAGCCGATGCCACGACGCTTACGGAAGCGGGTTACGTCGGCGAGGACGTGGAGAACATCCTTCTTAAACTCCTTCAGAACGCCGACGGCGATCGTGCCAGGGCCGAGCGGGGCATCGTGTACATCGACGAGATCGACAAGGTGGCTCGGAAGGGCGAAAACCCCTCCATCACCCGCGACGTTTCCGGCGAAGGCGTCCAGCAGGCGCTGCTCAAGATCCTTGAAGGCACCGTGGCCAACGTGCCGCCGCAGGGGGGGCGGAAGCATCCGCACCAGGAGTTCATCCAGATCGACACGACGAACATCCTCTTCCTTTGCGGGGGGGCGTTTGTCGGCCTGGACAAGATCATAGAGAAACGCCTTCACAGGTCGTCCATCGGATACGGAGGCGTCCCGGAGGAGCACGAGAGAAAGGACCTGGGCGACCTGCTCCTGCAGGTTCAACCGCAGGACCTCATCAAATATGGAATGATTCCAGAGTTCGTGGGCCGCATCCCGGTCATTGCAAGCCTCAGAGAACTGGACATGGATGCCTTGAAGATCATCCTGACCGAGCCGCGAAACGCCCTCGTCAAGCAGTACCAGAAGGTCTTCGAAATGGAGGGGGTCAAATTGACCTTCACCCAGGAGGCGATCGAGGAGGTCGCCAGGGAAACCATCTCGCGCGGTGTGGGCGCGCGCGGCCTCCGGATGATAATGGAAGACCTTATGCTCGACCTCATGTACGACATCCCCTCACAGAACAGCGTGCGGGAAGTCGTAATCACAAAGGACGTCGTCCTTTCCAGCGCAAAACCCATCATGCTGATGGAAAATGCGGGCTGAGATGCCCCAAGAGAAGGTATAATTCATGGCTCATTCTCCATCTCCCTCCAGGGATCGCCTCTCCATGGAGGTGCTTCCCCTTATCACTCTGAGGGACATGATCGTTTTCCCGAACTCCATCCGGCCTTTCGTGGTCGGCAGAGCTAACTCCATAGCGGCTGTAGAGGCGGCCCTGGGCCAGGACGAGCGCGTTTTTCTTCTCCTGCAGAAGGACGCCCACGTCGAGGAGCCGGAGCCTTCAGACCTCTACAGGACGGGTATTGTGGCGAAGATCGTTCAGTCCCTTCCGCTGCCCAATGGGCACATGAAGGTGCTGGTTGAGGGACTGAAACGGGCGCGCGTAGGGGATTTCCTGCTGGACGGCGACGTGGCGCACGTCTCCGTGGAGATCGTGCCGGAGCCTGACGCCATCGACGTCGAGACGGAAGCCCTGGCTTACGATCTCGCACGGCACTTCGATGACTTCCTGAGAAAAAACCAGAACCTGTTCGGCAGTGCGAGTTCGGCGACCTTCAGCCCGGAAGAGCCATACCGCTTCTGCGACCAGGTTTCGTCCTATCTGAACATTCAGACCAATCTGAAACAGAAGATCGTCGAGATCGCGTCCCTGGCCGAACGGCTCAAAATGGTAAAGCGTCTTCTGATGGCCGAAATCGAACAGGCCAACCTCGACCAGCGCCTCAACCGGGAAGTGGAAAAGCAGATCGAGAAGACACAGAAAGAGTACTACCTCAACGAGAAAATGAAACTCATTAAGAAGGAACTCGGGCGCGAGGACTCCATCAACGAGGTCGATGACCTCAAGGAGAAAATCGAGAAGGCCGGCATGACGGAACTGGCGAGGGAAAAAGCCATGGCAGAGCTGAAGCGCCTCGAGGTCATGCCGCCCGTTTCCGCCGAAGCGACCGTCTCCCGCTCGTACATCGACTGGCTTCTGTCTCTTCCCTGGACGAAGGAAAGCCGGGACAAAAAGGACATCCACCGCGCGCAGCGCATCCTCGACAAGGATCACTACGGACTCGAGAAGGTGAAGGAACGGATCCTGGAGTTCCTCTCCGTCAGGCGTCTTACCAAACACCACAAGGGGAGCATCCTGTGTTTCGTGGGACCGCCCGGCGTCGGCAAGACTTCCGTCGCACGATCCATCGCCCGGAGCATGGGCAGGGAATTTGTGCGGCTCTCGCTCGGCGGGGTCCACGACGAAGCCGAGGTCAAAGGACACAGGCGGACCTACATCGGGGCCTTTCCGGGCCAGATCGTCCAGCTCATGAAGCGGGCGGGCACGAAAAACCCGGTCTTCCTGCTGGATGAAATCGACAAGTTGGGCGCCGACTACAGGGGCGATCCCGCATCGGCGCTTCTGGAAGTCCTCGACCCGGAGCAGAACAATGCCTTTGTGGACCACTACGTGGACGTTCCTTTCGACCTTTCGAGAGTATTCTTCATCACCACTGCCAATGTGACCCACACCGTCCCCCCGGCCTTGCTGGACAGACTGGAGGTCATCTCCTTCTCCGGCTACACGCTCCCGGAAAAACTCTCCATCGCGGAGGGATACCTCATTCCGAAGCAGATCAAGATTCATGGCCTCAGGAGCCGGGACATGGAGTTCACCCGGGAGGGGCTCGCCTTCCTCGTGGACGGCTACACCAGGGAAGCGGGCGTCAGAAACCTGGAGCGGGAACTGGCCTCCCTGTGCAGGAAAGTTGCGCACAAGGTGGTGAAGGAGAGGCGCAGATCGCGCGTCGTACTGACCCCAGAGAAGGTCGAGGAACTTCTGGGCGTCCCGAGGTACAAGGAACGGAAGGTCCTGCAGAACGACGAGGTGGGCATCTCCGTGGGCCTGGCCTGGACGCAGGCCGGCGGCGATATTCTGCTTCTGGAGGCGAGCCTCATGCCTGGGAAGGGCAGCCTGACGCTGACGGGCCAGCTAGGCGACGTCATGCAGGAGTCGGCCCGTGCCGCCTTCTCGTACATCCGTGGGCAATCGGCCCAGATGGGACTTTTGTCCACGCTCTACTCCGAGAGCGATGTCCACGTCCACGTGCCCGAAGGCGCTATTCCGAAGGACGGACCTTCGGCCGGAACGGCCCTGGCCGTGGCCATGGTCTCGGCCTTCACGGCCATTCCGGTCCGGCACGACGTTGCGATGACCGGCGAGGTCACCTTGCGCGGCAAGGTGCTTCCCGTCGGAGGCCTCAAGGAGAAGATCCTGGCGGCCAAACAGCACGATATTTTCGAGATCATCCTGCCTAAGGACAACGAGAAGGACATCATGGAAGTTCCGGAGAACCTCAGGCAGGGCATGGTCTTTCATTTCGTAGACGCGCTCGATGGCGTTTTGCGCCTGGCCCTGAAAGAAGATCCCTTCCGCCGTCGCCCCTCGCTCGTGATCGACCAGAAGGAGCCGGTGCGGCCCGAGAAGAATCCCTGACGGATTCAGGATACCGCCGCTAATCGGTTCCGATGAAGTGCAAGAGCCAAGCCGGGAGGGGGGTGACCGAATATGGATGCTCGAACCAGTGCGTTGAAGACACCCGCCAGAGGAACAGGTGAAGTCTCGAACGATAAGAATTGAGATGGTCTGCACAGCACCGGCCCAGCTTCCTCCACCTTCAAAAGCGGAAGTGGCCGTCGTTGGACGATCGAACGTGGGGAAGTCCTCGTTTGTCAACGCCGTACTCGGCCGAAAGAAGCTTCTGCGCGTGAGCAACACGCCGGGCCGGACGGAGGGCGTGATCTTTGTGGATGTATCGGACCGCGGGTATCTCGTCGATCTGCCCGGTTACGGATACGCTAAAGTGCCGCTGGCTGTGAAGAACTCGTGGCGGACTCTTGTTGAAGCCTACCTGAAAAGAGAAACGCGAGGGGCGGCTATTCTGCTGATCGATATTCGAAGGGAGGCAGGTGAAGGAGATATCAGGATTGCCGAGTGGTTTCGTTACTATGGGAGATCCTTTTACGTCGTGATGACCAAGGCGGACAAAATTTCCAGGGGACACTGGAAAGCCAGGGCAGACGCTCTCTGTCATGAACTGGCCCTGAATCCGCAACAGCCCCCCATCCCGTTTTCTACGGTGACTGGGGAAGGAGTGAAAACCATGCAGAGGCTCATTGAGGAGAGTATGGAGTAGGGTGCCATGAATAATAATAATAAGAGTAGGACGGACAACCTGGATTTGGCCAGACTTCACGATCTGCCCCCACAGGATCTGCTGAAGCTGGGGAAGGAATACGACATCGAGAACTCCTCCTCCCTCAAACGGCAGGAGTTGATTTTTCAGATTCTCAAGTCCCAGGCCGAGGCCAGCGGATTCATTTTCGCCGAGGGGGTGCTGGAGATCCTGCAGGACGGATTCGGATTTCTGCGCGCACCCGAATACAACTACTTGCCGGGCCCAGACGACATCTATGTGAGCCCGTCCCAGATCAAGAAGTTCGGACTGAGGACAGGCGATACGATCTCGGGGCAGGTGCGTCCTCCCAAGGAGGGGGAGAAGTACTTCGCCCTCATCAAGGTCGACGCCATCAACTTCGAGTCGCCACTGAAGACCCGCGACCGCATGTGGTTCGATGCGCTCACACCCATCTACCCCGACAGGCGGATCCGCCTGGAGGCGGGGCGTGAGGCGCTGTCCGGACGCGTGCTTGACCTGGTTACGCCCATGGGCTTCGGGCAGCGCGGGCTCATCGTGGCGCCGCCCAGGACAGGCAAGACCATGCTGCTTCAGGCCATCGCTCACGCCATCACGGCGAACCACCCCGATGCCTATCTTCTGGTGCTGCTGATTGATGAAAGACCCGAAGAAGTCACGGACATGCAGCGTTCGGTCAAGGGCGAGGTTCAGGCCTCGACGTTCGACGAGCCGCCGACCCGCCACGTCCAGGTGGCCGAGATGGTGATGGAAAAAACCAAGCGCCTCGTTGAGCAGGGACGCGACGTGGTAATCCTGCTCGATTCCATCACGCGTATGGCGCGCGCCTACAACACCGTGACGCCGCCTTCGGGCCGCGTCCTTTCCGGCGGTCTCGATGCCAATGCCCTGCAGAAGCCGAAACGGTTCTTCGGCGCCGCCCGCAACATCGAAGAAGGCGGCAGTTTGACCATCATCGCCACGGCCCTCGTGGATACCGGTTCCAGGATGGACGACGTCATTTTCGAGGAGTTCAAGGGCACGGGCAACATGGAGATTCACCTGGACCGCAAGCTGGTCGACAAGCGCGTGTTCCCCGCCATCGACATCAACAAGTCCGGCACGCGGA
>Ga0315540_10001318_pt1 | contig 14220 bp, 11 predicted proteins | sample SalMarSW160110MG_FD_203677 | JGI IMG/M metagenome (GOLD analysis project Ga0315540, IMG submission 203677) | Salt marsh sediment microbial communities from the Plum Island Ecosystem LTER, Massachusetts, United States - Salt Marsh Sediment SW1601-10 ... | reverse complement strand
CCGGCTACTCATACGTGGTCGTCGAAGGCATCCATGTGTGGCCGCAGGATGGACTCAGGGACATCTACCGGCCCTATCTCGCCTGTCATGAAGGTGTCTGCATCACCATAGTCCCGCGGGACCGGGACCTCTCCACTGCCCAGGAGAACGGGACGGACCCGGACTGGTTCGCAGGCGAGTCCCTGCGGCGTGTCCAGAGCTCGCCGCGGCCGGCGCAGGCCCGGCTGCTGACCACCTGGTCCGACGGCGAGAATACCGGTTGGTTTCGCCGGACACTCGAGGATCTCGGCTTTTTCGGGCGCTTCTTCGCGCCCCTCATGGAGCGGACACGAACTGGCGAGACGAGTCTGATCCCCATCGCCCTGTCCGATTATCTGGAGAAGAACCCGCCGGTGGCGCGTGCCCGGGTCCAGACGGGATCCTGGAGTGCGGGCTCGACAGCGGGGCACGAATTCAGCCGGTGGGCGGGCTCGGAGGCCCAACAGAAGGCCGCTGAGCTCATCCGGGACCTCAGCCGTCGCTACTGGGATCTCGAGCGCGAGCAAGGCTTGCTGGGCGAGAAAAGCCAGCAGGCATTGGCGCACGCTCGCGCTCTGATCATGGAAGCCCAGACCAGTTGCTTCCTGTTTTGGGGCGATGCCTGGATACCCCATCTCTACAAGCGCACCATGACGGCGGATCGCGATCTGACACGGGTCGAGGACGACTTGCTCTCCAATCAGGGGGGCACGTGACCCCGAGCAGGAAGTCGGATTTCGGATCGGCATTTGCCCCCCCCCAGGAAACGAAGGCGGGAATCGGGAGATCTCCGAGCGCAGGCTCAGAAGCCGGCCGAATGGACCTGGATTCGCGAGCACTGCGCACCTTCTCCGAGGAGATCTCACGCGACTTTGCACCCCAATTGGAGCATACGGCTCTGGTGCTCTACGACCGGGATCCCGAGCATCTCCAGGCCCAGTGGTATGTGACGCCGGAAGAGCTGGCACAGGCCCGCTGCCTGTTTCACGACCAGGCGGCCAGCGCACGCCAAGTCCTGCACCTGCGCCGCCTGAGCCGGGATGGAAAGGCAGAGGTTGTCGACAGCGTTCCTCAGCAACATGCAGAATCGAAGAGCGACGGCCAGGAGAGCTTCGCCCTCCACGGAGATGGCGCCGAGTACGATTGCGAGCTCGGCCTCGAATCAGACACCGGGGGTTGGCTTCTGCTCGCGCGCTCGAACCGGATCACCCTGCCCGTTGGGAGCCCACCATTCTCGAGCATCCAACCAACCCCTGAGAATTCCCGGATCCGGGAATCGTCGCAAGGCGGCGAAATTCAGGAGCCATCCGAGCCTCAGGACATGCCCGTCGAAGCTGCCCTGGCAGCCGTCGGCGAGCCCCTCTACCCGGTCTTTCCAAATCTCGAGCTGAAGCCGGAGGAGTCGCAGGCAAGCCCCCGCCCCCCCACTTCGGGGGGAAACGCATCAGGAACGGAGGCGCGGGGCGGGGACGCACAGCCCTTGGACGGTGCCGTTCCGCGATCGGGGCTGAATGGACAAACCGCGGCCAGTGTCCCTCCCGTCACGGGCTTGGATGCCATGCCGCCGCCCCTGCTGCCGTCGACTCCGGAGCGTGAAAGACCGCCCGAGCTGGCTGGGATGCTCTACGATCCGCGTGCTGCCCTGTCGAGCGCGGCGCCGCGGGGGAGCCAGTCCAAGCGATTCGACCTGGAGATCCGAGCGGAGCTGATTGTCGAGGGACGCGCGAGTCCCGGCTCAACGGTGGAGCTGTTCGGTCATGTCGTTCCAACCGGTGAGGACGGCCGATTCTTCATCCGCCGTCCAGTAGAAGACCCTGTGCTGCTCTCGCTCGCCATCGTCCGCCCCCCGGGCCAGGGGGAGGGCAAGCTCGAGCCCGCGTGAGGGAGCACGGCCACCTCGCGCTGCTGCTGCACGCGCACCTGCCCTTTGTCCGACACCCGGAGCACGCCAGGCACCTGGAGGAGCACTGGCTGTTCGAGGCTATCACCGATTGCTATTTGCCCCTGCTCGCCCTGCTCCGGGAGGCAACGGCACGCGGGTCCCGGTTTCGCCTCACGATCTGCCTGTCACCGACTTTGCTCTCGATGCTCGCGGACCAACTGTTGGCGAGCCGCTACCTGGACTACCTCGACCGGCTCGAGCGTCTGTGCGAAGCAGTAGCCACCCAGGAGACTTTCGATCCGCCGCGCCGATCGCTTGCGCGCTTCTATCGGCAACGCCTCGATCGCCTGCGGGCCCTCTACCTCGGAGAGCTCGGGGGCGACTTGATTGCCGCATTTGCCGGGCTCGCAGACGCCGGCATGGTCGAGCTGATCACCACGGCGGCGACTCACGGCTATCTGCCCCTCCTGCGCAGCCGGCCTGCGGCGGTGCGCGCGCAGCTGCTGGTCGGGCGCGATTACTTCGCGCAGACCTTCGGGAGTGCGCCAAAGGGAGTCTGGCTGCCCGAATGCGGCTATTATCCCGGTCTCGAGGACGAGGTGGCGGACGCCGGTTATCGCTACTGCGTCCTCGATGCTCACGGGCTGCAACAGGCATCTCCTCGCCCGACACATGGTGTGTACGCCCCCCAATCGGTGGGAGGGGTAGTTGCCGTCTTCGCCCGTGATCCGGACTCGGCACGCGCAATCTGGTGTCCTCACACGGGTTATCCCGGCCACCCCCTGTACCGGGACTACCACCGTGATCTGGGCCATGAGGGAGACGCGAACCTCCTCGCGGGTTTCCTTCCGCCGGGGGTCCTTGCCGCCCCGACCGGTCTCAAGTTCCACCGGATTACCGGGGGGACGGACCCCAAAGCGCCCTATGAGCCTCGCGCCGCGCGGAGTCAGGCCCGGCGAGATGCGCAACGCTTCCTCATCGGCCGACTTCGGCTCCTGAAGTCCCTGTCGCTCGGCTCCCGTCCGCCCGTCGTCGTCGCACCCTATGATGCGGAGCTGTTCGGTCACTGGTGGTTCGAGGGGCCAGCCTTCCTGGACGCCTTGACTCGCTGTATCGAGAAAATCCCGGAGATCCGACCGGTGACCTTGGGCGAGCACCTCGAGCTCCATGGGGTCGCCGGGGATATCCGACCTGCGGCGTCCAGCTGGGGCGAGCACGGATACAACGGTGCCTGGCTCCGTCCAGATATGGGCTGGGTCTACCTGCACCTGCACGAGGCAGCGGGGGAGCTGCAGGAGCTCGTGAGCGGGTGTGACAGAAGGACGGATCACGCCGAAGCATCGCGCCTGTTGCAGCAAGCCGCGCGCTCCCTGCTGCTGGCCCAGAGCTCGGATTGGACCTTCCACATGGGCCGAGGCAGCGGATCCGACTATTGCGAGTGGCGCCTGCGCAGCCAGCTCTCCCGTTTCCGCCTGCTGACACGGGCACTGCGCAGCGGGCAGATTCCATTCGAGCATCTCAGGGCGGTGGAGCAAATGGACAATCTCTTCCCTGATCTCGACTTGAGACACTTCGGCTGATCCATCCGCTCCGGTACTATTCGAACGATCGGTATCCGAACGAGGCGAATCTGCATGTACATCACGACAGTAGGCGCCGAGTGCGCGCCGGTCGCAAAGGTGGGGGGTCTCGCAGATGTCGTCCGGGGCTTGTCCCGGGAGTTGATGAAGCAGGGTAACGAAGTGGAGATCATCCTGCCCGAGTACGATTGCCTGCGTTTCGATCTCATCGAGGATCTCCACAGAGTCTACGAGGATCTCCCGGTCCCTTTTTACGACCAACGGGTGGCATGCAACGTCGACTGCGGCCTGGTGGATGGCATCCGTTGTTTCTTCATCGACCCCCATTCGGACCACGAGTTCTTCAAGCGTGGCCTCATTTACGGTGAGGCGGACGATCCGGGGCGCTTTGCCTTCTTTTCCCGCGCCGTCCTCGAATTTCTCCTGAAGCGGGATAAGCAGCCGGACATCATCCACTGCCACGACTGGCATACCGGGCTGGTGCCGGTGCTGCATTGGGAGGTGTTCGAGACATTGGGTCTGACCCAGCCACGCATCTGCCACACACTACACAATCTGGCCCACCAGGGGGTCAGTGGGGACTATGTGCTGCGCGCCGTGGGACTCGACCCGGCCCAATTGCTGACCCCCGATCGGCTGAGCGATTGGGCAAATCCCCAAGCCGTCAACATCCTCAAAGGCGCGATCGTCTATTCCTCCGCTGTAACAACGGTTTCCCCGCGCCATGCCCAGGAGATCCTGAGCACGGATCAGGGGATGGGCCTACAGGAAACGCTGCACAGACACCGGCACAAGCTCCACGGCATCATCAATGGGCTCGACGGGGAGGTATGGAGTCCGCAGACGGATCGGCATATCGTCCAGACCTACGGCCCGGACAACCTGCCCGGAAAGGCCCGAGACAAGATGGCTCTGCGCCGAAAGCTCGGACTGCAGGATCGTTCGGCACCAATCGTGTCCATCGTAAGCCGATTGGACCGCCAGAAAGGCGTGGAGATGTTGCGCCACACAATCCACTACGCGCTGGAGAACGGCTGTCAGATGGTCCTGCTCGGAAAGGCCTCGGAGCCATGGATCGATGAGCTGTTTCAGGAGATCAAACGCCGGACCGATGGAAGCCCCGATTGTCACCTGGAGCTCGGGTATGACGAGGAGTTGTCCCATCAGATTCACGCCGGCGCGGACATCATCGTCATCCCGAGTGTCTATGAGCCTTGCGGACTCACGCAACTGATCGCCATGAAGTACGGCGTGGTGCCGGTCGTGCGCCGGGTCGGCGGACTGGCGGACACTATTTTCGATGCCAATCACTCCGACAAAGCATTCGAAGAGGTCAATGGCTTCGTGTTCGACGAGCTCACCCCCGCAGGGCTCGAGTCCGCCCTGGGTAGGGCAATCCGGCTCTGGCAAAAGTACCCGGAATATTTCCGTCAGCTGCGTTTGAATGGTATGAGCACAGACAGCTCATGGGCCGGCCCAAGCCGACAGTATCTGGGCATCTTCGATAGCATCAAGGCATGAACCCGAGCATCTCCGCCCGGTGACGAGCCTTTCCTGGGCCCTACAAGCTCGCCATTATGGCGAGAGCTTATCCGCCTTTCGGCAGCGGCAGATCGCAACCACTGTCGGTGTGAGAAAAGGTCGAACAACCGGCCCATGATCCTCGATTAGGATTGAGCAATTCAGATGGACTGCCCACCCATTCAGCGGGATTTCCGAGCCGAAACGACCAACTCCGATCTTTTTTCTTACCTTTTTTTGCAGCAACCTTGACATTGCAATATGTTGATATAAATTAGTGTTGGTTGGTATATGTTAGGTCTTCGACTAACATTAACATCAAAACTGAAGAAAGAAACGATCCGGAGGCATAAAGTGGGAATTGAGACCTTGAGCGTCGATCAAATCCAACAACAATTACAGGAGCTGGCTCAGAATCGGGCGGACTTGGAGCACGCGTTGGCGACACGCCAGCAAGAGGCCAAGTATGACCTCGCACACGAGATCAGGGATCTCATTCAGGATAGAGGCTACGATGTCGCCGAGATTCTTTCCCTCATAGGCCCGCGGCGAAGGAGACCAATCGCTGCCAAGAAAAGCAGCTCGCGTCAATACACGAAGTACGTCGATCCGGATAACCCGAAAAATGTATATGTTCGCGGTGTCCTCCCCGGGTGGATGAAGCAGAAGATGCAAAACCAAGGCTACGATCCGGGCTCCAAGAAGGATAGAGAGGCATTCAAGGCCGAATCTCTGCAAGTGCTGGAAGACTGAGAAACCGGATACCCGTTTCTCTTTTTTCCGGTCTGATACGTTTTCGCTTACCTGACGAAGAAGAATCAGACCGGGTCTACATCCGCTGATATGTGTTTCGTGGGATGGTTGGCGACCGGGGTTCTTGGCCGCCGACCTTGCCCGGTCAACTCCCTATCAGGTAGATCTCCACACGGCGATTCTTGCGGCGACCTGCCGATGTTCCGTTGTCGGCAATGGGCCGAGCTTGGCCGAAACCTTCAGCAGTCAAGCGATTGGGGTCTACTCCTCGCTCGACCAGCGCTTGCTTCACTGCAGCCGCTCGTCTCTCGGAAAGCTTCAGGTTAGCCTGCGGCATGCCGGTGCTGTCGGTGTAGCCTTCGATTTTAACCGTCAGCTTCGGATATTGGTGCAGTAGCTCGGCGATTCGATCCAAGGTCGGAAGATCGCGTTCGGGCAAGCCTGCCTTGCCGGATTGGAATTGCAGATCTTTATCGGTCAAACTGAGTAGGATGCCCTGCTTCGTATTCTGTGGCCCGAGATCACGAAACTCCGTGGTGAGCTCGTGTACATCGGCGAGGGACTCCTCGCCCTCAGTTCGATCTGCCGCCAAATCCGAGGCCTTTTTCCCTGGCTGCTCCGGACTTTGCTCGGGTGTAACCTTAGATTGCGCCTTGAGCGACTCCTCGGTGCCCTCGGCTTCCACGCCGGCACGCTCATATCCCGAGACCGATTGCCCCGAAGTAGCCAACTGTGAGACAGGCTCGGGAGAACTGCCCTTCGAGGTTGAACCAAGGGACGCGATCCGTCCCCTGGTCTGATGCTCGAGCTGTTGCGTCTCAGCCCCGTGCTCGGCTTCGATCGCAGCCATGCTGGCCTCATCTCCGGTCTTCGCCTCCGTCGGCGTCTCCTCTTGCGCGGTAGCAGCATCTTTCGGCCCCTGCTCGTGCCCCTCGACTTCCGTTGCAAGGGCGGTTTGTACCTGCTGGGTCTGCTGGGCCTCCATGTCGTCCTGCGACGTCGAACGGGCTGCTTCGGCGGTCTTCACCTCGGCGCCGGACGCCTGATTCTGTGCACGCGGGGTCTCCGAAGTCTGCTTCGATTGGGCCAACGTCTGCTTGGCATTCTCCGTCTCCGGAGCCGGCTGTACGGCTTGGTCGTCCTTCTGCACGAGTGTCTGGTGCTCGCCCCTGTTGTACCAGATATACAGAGCCGTCATACCGATCAGGAGGACTGCCGGTAGAACCCAGCTGATCGTCTTGCATACGGAAGAGGTCGATTCAGACATTTACATCTCCTAGTAAGTTTGATGGGCCTTCTATGAATGGGCTGACACTAAGATCACGCGCAACGGTACAAGTGTTCTGCGATCGAAAGCTCCAATTCGCGTGGGTGGCTGCCGCCAGAGCGAATCAGGAGTCCCACATGACGAGCTTCTTTTCCGACTCCGCAGCCGCCAGAAGCTCGATCAACGGCAGCGCGCGATGGGCAAGGGAAATGTGGACGCCCTCGTCTTCCCTACCCTCTTTCTGCTTTCCTTTCGGATCCAACGGCGCGTCGGGATTGGCCGCGACACTGGCCCTCAGCCGTTGGAGGGCCTCCGGAATGTCTTCGGGCATCAAGGCACCGGGTACGGCACCGCTGTGGCCCATGAGCTCGAGCAATGCGATTGCAACGTCGCCGAACATGGTGATGCTCGCGTAGGCATCCGTTTTGAATGTGACCAGCATCTCGGCCTCTCGTTCCAGGGTGATATCTTCGGCATCGTGGGCAACGCCATCACTGCCACCAAGAGCGTACCCTTCCCTCTTGTTTGTACTATAAAGGTGGATTCATTTCCGGAAAAGCCCCAACAACTCCATGACCCAGAGGCAAGCTTTGGTGTTGACTTTCTAAGAGATTTCTTCTAGGGTCGCAACCAGTACTCAGGTGCCTTTCGAGCTTAATAGGGAACCCCGTTGAAATCGGGGGCGGGCCCGCCACTGTAACCCCATCCTTTCGAAATCGAGCGAAAGGGAGCCCTTCGGCCAGCGTGTGCCACTGTCTCGACGAATCGGGATGGGAAGGCCGCCGAAGCGGTCGGGAAGCCAGGAGACCTGCCTGAGCCGAGCAGGTGTGCCCGCGTGGAAAACGGCCGCCCTTGTGCCCCTGGGATAAAGTCGGGAAATCCCGGGCCGATACTCAATCGGTCCGGGATTTTTTCTTGGGCCGATGTCTCCCGCTTTATCTCTTCGGAGGGGACATCAATGAAGCTCACCGACATTGCACACATGTGCCTATGGGGCGCGCTCTTTCTCACAACACCGACTATGGCGGACGAGCCTCGATCGGAATCGGCTGATCGAGAGTCCACGACGATGCTCGATGACGTGGTGGTGACGGCCACCCGTTACGAAGAGACGCTAGAGTCCGTACCAGCCAGCATCTCCGTGGTTACGGAGCAGGATATTGCGACTTCCACCGCCCGAGACGTTCCCGATATTCTCAAGACCGAAGTCGGCCTTCACGTCTACGACATTACCGGAAACGGCCAATCCTTTCGCGTCGATCGCAGCGGCTTCGGAGAAACGGCGAACCTCAACACGCTCGTTCTGGTCGACGGCATGCGGATCAACAACGCGGATTTGTCCGGACCGGACTGGAAGCTCATCCCGTTGGACCGTGTCGCCCGCATCGAGGTCGTCCGCGGCAGTCGGGGCAGTGTTCTGTACGGGGACAATGCGACCGACAGTGTGATCAATATCATCACTAAACGGGGCGGAGATACACTCCGCTTCGGAGTGGAGGGGGCCGGCGGCAGCTACAATACGAGGAGTCCCAGTGCCTACGTCAGCGGGACTTACCAGGACCTGTCCTATGCCCTCTCGGGCCGGTATTACGATTCCGACGGCTATCGGAAGAACAGCGACACCACTGTAGGCGACGTGGGTCTCGACCTGGATTACGGCTTCGGTGATCTGGCGACTGTGAGCTTGAACGCCGGGTATCATGATGACAACGCCGGTTTGCCGGGTGCCCTTCGCCAGAGCGACCTGGACGCCGGCCTGAGCCGACGCGACACGACGCATCCCCTGGATTTCGCCGACACTCGGGATTATTACGCTCAGCTCAGCCCCGAAATCTATTTTCTGAAGAACAGCTCCTTCAAGGTACCTCTCGCCTATCGCAAGCGCGATCAGACCTATTTCGCATCCTTTGTCGGCGGACAGTTTCAAGGTGATACCGGGATCGATTTCGTAAACGCTTCGCCCCAGTTTCTGCTGCAGGAGCCGATCGCCGGGCTCGACAATACCCTGACCTTGGGATTCGATTATTACTACGCGGACGAGAAGATAACCAACCAGTCCCTGTTCTTCGGGGCCCTGGACGTCGGGCGTTTCGACCTGACAAAGAAAAACTCCGGCATCTACATTCAGGACGACATCTCTCCCATCGAGCGACTTGCATTGTCGGCCGGATACCGCTGGGACAGTGCCCGTTACGAATTCTCCCCGACCGCACCCGGCACAAAGGACAGGGCCGAATACCACGAGAACGTCTTCACGGGGGGGCTGAGCTACCGGCTTCTCGACGAGTCCTATCTGTACTTCAACTTCGCCCAGGGATTTCGTTACCCGGTGCTGGACGAAATCTTCAGCTTCTACACCAATACGATCAATCCGGATCTGACGCCTCAGACGACCGACGACTACGAGATCGGCATTCGGCACCACTTCACGGACGAGATCTCCGCGAACCTCAATCTCTTTCGCCTGGACACCAAGAACGAGATCTTCTTCGACCCGATCACCTATGCCAATGAGAACCTGGATGCAAAGACCAGACGCCAAGGTGTCGAGATATCGGCCGGATACGATTCGGACCGCTTCAGCCTCACTGGAACCTACACCTATCGGAAAACGGAAATCCTCGGCGGCATCTATTCCGGCAACCAGGTGCCCAATGTGCCCCGCCACCAGGCCAGTATCGATCTGGTTTGGTGCCCCCTCGAGGGCCTGATGCTCGCCTTGAACGGGATCTACGTTGGCGAGAGATACCTCGAGAGCGATTTTGCCAACGCGTTCCAACAGCAAGACAGCTATCAGGTGGTCAACCTGAAAGCGGAATACGATTGGCAAAAATACACCCTGTTCCTCGACCTGAATAACATCTTCAACGAGAAATATTCTTCGTACGGGGTGCTCAGCACCTCCCCGGTCGAGCCCGCCTACTATCCGTCGCCGGAATTCAACCTTTATGCCGGGCTTCGCTTCGACTACTAGCTTCGACTCCGAATCCGAGGACATCTAGAGCCGATGGGACCGACTCGCGCCCACACACATCTGTTTTTCGCGATCGCATTGTGCGTCTGGACAGTGGTGCTCCAAGGGGCCGTCTACACGGATGCCCTCGGACGGAAGCTCATGCTCGACCAGGAGCCCCGGAGGATCGTCACCCTCGCACCGAGCCTGACGGAGATCGTCTATTTCCTAGGCCTCGGTGATCGGGTGGTCGGGGTTACGCAATTCAGCTCATATCCACTAGAGGCGCAAAGCAAGCCCAAGGTGGGAAGCTACGTCAACCTGAGCGTCGAGCAGATCATCAGTCTTGCGCCGGATCTCGTAATCGGCACGGCCGACGGCAACCGACCGGCAATCGTCGAGCTGCTCGAGAAGGCCGGCATCCCCGTATTCGTCGTGAATCCCCGCAACACGCGTGAAGTCATCCAGACCATCCGGGACATCGGCCACCTTTGCGGCGTCGCCGAAAAGGCGCAGGCCCTGGCACGCGGATTGTCGACTCGCGTGGACAGGATCGTCGCCAAGACGTCCGGGCTGGACAAGCCCCTCGTCTTTCTGCAGGTGAACACAAGGCCCCTCATGACCGTCAACTCCGACACCTTCTCCAGTGATCTGATCCGACTCGCCGGCGGACGGAACCTCGCCGATCAGGAGCCGATCCGCTATCCCCGACTGAGCATCGAAGAGGTCATCGGGCGGGAGCCGCAGGTGATCATCGTGTCCTCCATGGAGCGAGGGGGCGAATTCGAGGAGGTCAGGCAGCAATGGCTGAGCATGCCGATGATTCCCGCGGCGAGGACGGGGCATGTCTATCTGGTGGATTCGGATCTCATCGATCGTCCATCGCCTCGGATCGTCGAGGGTCTTGAGCTCCTGGCGCGCGATATCCACCCCGAAGCGGATTGGAGGCATTGAACCTTGAAAGCGCAGTTGATCGCTCGGAAACGACTGCAACTTCATCTAGGTTGAATGGAGGATAGGCCCCTGCGCAGGCCACTGACCCCTGCCCGTGTCGCCGTCGTCTCCCTCGGCATGGGATGCCTGCTGGTCCTGGTCGGCTGTGTGGCCCTCTTGGTCGGCACGGCCCACATCTCCCTCGATCAGGTGCGAGCCCTTTTTCACGCGGGCGGAGACTCGCAGGTCGAGACCGCGCGGCTGATACTTCTCGACATCAGGCTGCCTCGGATCATCCTGGCAGCCCTCGTCGGCTTCGCCCTGGCCCTGGGTGGCGTGGTGTTTCAGGCGCTACTGCGCAATCCCCTCGCCGATCCCTTCATCCTGGGGGTGTCCAGCGGATCGGCCTTCGGCGCAATCATCGGGATCCTCCTGGGGCTGGGCGCCGGATTCGGTGTGCCCGCGATGTCCTTTGCCGGGGCCCTGTCCACTCTGGTGCTGCTTCTATCGTTGGGTATCAAGCGGATCAGGATGGAGTCCTCCACCATCCTCTTGACCGGGGTGATCATCAACGCCTTCTTCACGGCGATGATCATGTTTTTCGTTTCGGTCTCGTCCAATGCCAAGCTGCATTCGATGCTCTTTTGGCTGTACGGTGACCTTTCACAAAGCAGCTATTCCCACGTATCCCTCATCGCCCCGGTGGTCCTCGTCTCCTCCCTCCTGGTCTATTCCTTTGCCAACCGCCTGAACCTGCTGACCGCGGGAGAAGGATCGGCCTTGCGCATGGGCGTGGATGTGGCCAAGACCAAGCTGGTGCTGCTCGTGGTCGTGTCCCTGATGATCGGCACCGTCGTAGCCTTCTCCGGGCTCATCGGGTTCGTCGGGCTCATCGTCCCCCACTTGGCGAGAATGGCCTTCGGATCCGATCATCGCCTCCTGATTCCGGCGACCGCGCTCGGCGGGGCATCCTTCCTCGTGGTGGCGGACACCATGGCGCGAACCCTGATCGCCCCGAGCGAGCTCCCCGTGGGCGTGATATCCGCCTTCGTAGGAGCGCCCTTCTTCCTGTATCTACTGCTGGCGAGGGGCAGCCGATGGAGCCGATCCTGAGCCTCGACGGCGTCGGATTTCGCTACGGGCGCCAATCCGTGCTCGAGGATATCGACCTGCGGGTGGCACCCGGACAGATGCTGGGGATACTGGGCCCGAACGGCTCCGGCAAGAGCACCCTCCTCAGCCTGATGGACGGAACACTCTCACCCGCGCCCGGCGTCGTCCTGCTGGACGGGACCCCGATGGAAACCTCGAGCCGATCGCAGATCGCGCGGCGGCTCGCAACGGTATCCCAGGAGGAGCATTTTCGCTTCGACTTCTCCGTCCTGGAGGTGACCCTGATGGGTCGTTTCCCCCATATGGGCAGGTTGCAGTTCGAGGGAGAGCGGGACCTGGAAGTCGCTCACCGTGCCCTGGAGGCTACCCGCTGCCTGCAGCTCGCAGGACGCTCCATCCACGAGCTTTCCGGCGGAGAGAGGCAGCGGGTGCTGATCGCACGGGCACTGGCGCAGGAGCCGAGCCTGATGTTGCTCGACGAGCCGACCTCCTTCCTGGACCTGAAATTCAAACGGGAGATCTTCCAGCTGATCGATCGGCTGCGTACCGAAAAGGACCTCGGCGTCGTGGTTGTCTCCCACGATATCGATTTGGTGGCCCAGTACTGTACCCAGGTCCTTCTTCTGGAGGGCGGCTCAATCTACCGCACCGGAACCCCTTCCGAGGTGATCGCCACCGAGAACATCGAAGCTGTATTCGATTGCCCGGTTCGCGTGGATGAGGATCCGGTAACGGGCAAGCCGCGGGTCAGCATTCTCTAGGGCAACGAGCTTACGTACGTATCTTTCTGATTCCTCTCTGCGTTCTCAGTGCCTCTGCGGTTCAACTGCTTTTTCTCTTGACCGTATCTTCCTCGGGCCCCAAGTGAGCGTCCAGCCAATCCCGCACCTGAGGTGTCGAGCGCGAGCCGCTGAAGCGTCCGCGCTCCCGCCCTCCCTGGAACAGGATGACCGTGGGAAAGCCGCGCAGGCGGTAGTGTCCGGCCAGTTTCATGTTCTCTCCCTCGTCCACTTCGACCTTGGCTAGGCGCACGGAGCCTGCCTGCTCGTCGACGACCCGCACCAGGTGGGGGGCAAGGGCATGGCAGGGAGCACACCAATCCGCCCAAAAGTCTACCAGGATGGGCTGCCTCTGCGATGCTTCGAGGACGTCGAGATCGAAGTGCGCATAGTCCACGTCGAAGATATGAGTATTCGGATGTCCGACTCGATACATTTGATATATCAGTGTTTGCTAAATTTCTGCAATTCTATCAGCGTCCGTCCCACTGGAAAATCCTCGACGCTGCGAACTGCTAACGACTGTCTCTTCTGGAGACGGCAGGTACCCTGGGTTATTTTATGGTCCGGGCCACCGCAGCGGCCCGTTGTTTCCCTAGCATCCCGAGTGAAACCATGACCGCCAAGAGCCCCTCACCCGCCCGCTTTCCCTCCACACGCATGCGGCGCATGCGCCGCGACGACTTCTCCCGCCGCCTGATGCGCGAGACACGCTTGTCGCCGGACGACCTCATCTACCCTGTCTTCGTTCTCGAAGGGGCCGACCGGCGTGAGCCGGTACCCTCCATGCCGGGGATAGAGCGAATGAGCGTCGATCTGCTGGTGCAGGAGGCGCGCGAGGTCCAGACCCTGGGCATCCCGGCGATGGCCCTGTTCCCGGTCACCCCCGCATCGGCCAAGTCGGAGGACGCCCGCGAAGCCTACAATCCCGAGGGTTTGGCCCAGCGTGCGGTGCGGGCACTGAAGGAAGCCCTCCCGGACCTGGGCGTAATTACCGACGTCGCCCTCGACCCCTTCACCACCCACGGGCAGGACGGCCTGATCGACGAGACCGGCTATGTCATGAACGACGAGACGGTGGAGGTGCTCACTCGCCAGGCCCTGTCCCACGCCGAGGCGGGGGCGGACATGGTCGCGCCATCGGACATGATGGACGGGCGCATCGGCGCCATCCGGACGGCCCTGGAGGAGGCAGGTCGCATCCATACCCGCATCCTGGCCTACTCGGCCAAGTACGCCTCCAGCTTCTACGGGCCCTTTCGCGACGCCGTGGGCTCCGGGGCCAACCTGGGCGACGGCGACAAGTACAGCTACCAGATGGACCCGGCGAATTCTGACGAGGCCATACGCGAGGTGGCCCTCGACCTGGAGGAAGGTGCCGACATGGTCATGGTCAAGCCCGGAATGCCCTACCTGGACAT
>Ga0315540_10001315_pt1 | contig 14226 bp, 10 predicted proteins | sample SalMarSW160110MG_FD_203677 | JGI IMG/M metagenome (GOLD analysis project Ga0315540, IMG submission 203677) | Salt marsh sediment microbial communities from the Plum Island Ecosystem LTER, Massachusetts, United States - Salt Marsh Sediment SW1601-10 ... | reverse complement strand
GGACGGTGGCGACCAGGTCGGATCCGTGCCAGCCACGACCCGGCGGCTGCGGATCCGATACCTCGGCGAGCTCCCTGCTCGCTGGACCTGGCTGCCATCGTTCGTCATCACCCTGGCGGCGCTCGTCGTCGCGTGGCCGTTCCGGACCTACCCGCTCGTTGGTGTTGACCTGTCGTGGCACGTGGCCCTCCATCAAGCATTCACCGACGGGCTGCGATACGGACGGGACATCGTGTTCACGTACGGGCCGCTCGGCTTCCTGGGCAGACCGACACCGTTCGTGGGGCCGACCAGCGCGCTCGCGTTCGTCTCGGTGGCAGCGCTGTTGCTGGTGGCCGGCGCGCTCATCGTGGGCGCTTCCCGGCGGCTGTTCCCACTGCCGCTGGCGGCGCTCGCGGCGCTCGTGTTCGGCCGCGTCCTCATCTTCGTCCAACCGTTCGAGGTCCTGCAGTGGCTCGCGTTCGCGCTCGGGGTGGCGCTGCTGCGTCCGGACCGTGTGGACCGGCGAGGGTGGCTCCCGGTTGCCGCGGCCGGGTTGGTGGCGATCGCGGTCCTGGGCAAGGTGGATGTAGGCGCGTTCCTTGCCGCGGGTGCTGCCGTCGTGGTCCTGGCGATCTCACCGCGACGCCCGCGGGACCTGACGATCTACCTGGTTTCCCTGGCCGCCTGGGTGGTTGGCGGCTGGCTGGCGCTCGGTCAGCAGCCGCTGGACCTGGTTGCGTACGGGCGCGACTCGGTCGACATCATCTCGGGTTACTCGGACGCGATGGGCGTGGTTCATCCCGGGCTGCGCTGGCTGGCCGGGGCATTCGCGGTGCTGGCCGCGCTCCTTGTGGCGGTGACGTACCAGACGTCGCGCGCCTGGGCGCGTCCGCGACGGCTGGCCCTGGCCGGGCTGCTCGGTGTGCTTCTGTTCGCGCTGTGGAAGCAGGGGTTCGTCCGCGACCATTTCGAGGCCTCGTTCGCCGCCCTCGCGCTGACGGTGCTGCTCATGACCCCGCGATCCCTGCCCAGGTGGGGATCGGCCGCCGTCCTGGTGGCCGCCGTCGTCGGCGTGATGGCCGCCGCTGAGACCGCGCCGGCCAGGTACCTCGACATTCCCGCGTCCGTGGGCCAGCTGTCACGGCAGGCGCGGGTCAGCCTGTTGCCGTGGCGATGGGACGCGGCCGCGAGCCGCACTCGAGGCCAGCTTCAGGCGGCGTTCAAGGTCCCGCCCGACATCGTCGCGCAGCTGGCGGGCCGTACGGTCGCCATCGAGCCGTACCTCGCCGCCGTCCCGACCGCGTATCCGGGCTTCGCCTGGCGCCCAGAGCCGGTCTTCCAGTCCTACTCGGCCTACACGCCCTACCTGGACGAGCTGAACGCGGACCTCCTCCGCTCGCCGGACCGCCCGGAGCGAATCCTGCGTCACTTCTCGCCCCGGACGAGCGTGACGCCGACGATCCCCCACGACGTGAACGCACGCAACTACTGGTTCGAGGCTCCGGCTGCCACCCTTGAGCGCCTGTGCAGGTACCGTGAGATCGCGGCCGGCGCGACCTGGCAGCTGCTCGCCGACACCGGCCTTGCCTGCGGTCCGAGCCACGTCATCAGCACCGTGGCTGCGGCGCGCGGCGAGGCGGTCCCGGTGCCGGCGGCTCCCGCGACGGGCGACATCGTGATCGTCCGCGTCCACGGGCTGGACGACGGTCTCGTCGGCAGGGTGCGCTCCACGCTCTGGAAGGGTCCGGAATGGCAGGCAACGCTCGACGGGGTCCGCTATCGTCTGGTCGCGGCCACGGCCGGGGACGGGCTCGTCCTGTCCGTTCCCGCCTCGGCCCAGGGTTCAGTGCCGTTCCAGTTCGGGAACCCGATTCGGACCATCTCCATCCGGCAACGCGGATCGAGCGGTGGCGGCGAGCTCACCTACGAGTTCGAGGCCGTGCCGTTGCCCAGCCCGTAGGCCTCATCAGACAGGAAGAGACGTGATGCGAGCTCTCGTCACCGGCGCAGCCGGGTTCATCTGCGGCTACCTCGTCGAGGAGCTGCTGGCCGCCGGCCACGAGGTGGTCGGGCTGGACAACTTCAGCAAGTACGGTCGGGTGGCGAAGTCGTACGACGGCCACCCGCGCTACCGATTCGTGGAGGGCGATGCGAAGGACGTCGCGCTGCTGACGGAGCTCGCCGCGGACGTGGACCAGGTGGTAGCGGCGGCCGCCATGATCGGCGGCATCAGCTACTTCCACGAGTTCGCGTTCGACCTGCTGGCCGAGAACGAGCGGATCCTGGCGACCACGTTCGAGGCGGCGATCGAGGCCCATCGCGCCGGCCACCTGCAGCGGATCGTGGTGCTGTCGAGCTCGATGGTGTTCGAGTCCGCGACGGTCTTTCCCACGCCCGAGGGCGCCGAGCGGACCTCCCCACCGCCGATCTCCACCTACGGCTTCCAGAAGCTCGCGTCCGAGTACTTCGCCCGCGGCGCCTGGGAGCAGTACCAGCTGCCGTACACGATCCTGCGCCCGTTCAACTGCGTGGGGATCGGGGAGCGGCGGGCGGCTCGCGACACCGACATCATGAGCGGCAACGTGAAGCTCGCGCTGTCGCACGTCGTGCCCGATCTCGTGCTCAAGACGCTCAAGGGCCAGGACCCGCTCCACATCCTGGGGGAGGGCAACCAGGTCCGCCACTACACCTACGGCGGCGATCTCGCGCACGGGATCCGGTTGGCGATGGAGTCTGATGCCGCGGTCAACGAGGACTTCAACCTCTCCACGGCGGCCTCGACGACCGTGCTCGAGCTGGCCCAGGCCATCTGGGACAAGGCCAACGGCGGTGAGAAGCCGTTCCGCTATGTGACCGACCCGCCGTTCGAGCACGACGTGCAGCTCCGGGTGCCCGACGTGCGCAAGGCGCGCGACGTACTCGGATTCGAGGCGACGACCACGCTGTCGGAGATGCTCGACGAGGTGATCCCGTGGATCAGCACGGAGATGGAGGCAGGCCGCCTGTGACCGCGGCGCGGGAGGGCCCCGAGCTCTCGATCGTCGTGCCCGTGTTCAAGGAGGCCGAGGCGGTCGACCCGGTGCTGCGCGCGCTCACGATCGGGGTCGTGACCAGCCACGAGATCCTGGTGGTGTACGACTTCGACGAGGATCCGACGGTGCCGGTCATCGAGCGCCTCCACGCGGAGCTGCCGGCCATCCGGGGCCTGCGCAACGACCTCGGGCGCGGCGTGCTCAACGCGATGAAGGCCGGGATCGCGGCGGCGCGCGGTGACTACGTCCTGATCTCGATGGCGGACGGCTCGGACGAGCCGCACGTCGTGGACCGGATGGTCCAGCTCGCGCGGGACGGCGCGGACGTCGTGAGCGCGTCGCGCTACATGGCCGGCGGGCACCAGGTTGGCGGGCCGCTGCTGAAGCGACTGATGAGCCGCACGGCCGGGCTCACGCTCCACTGGTTCGGCGGCGTCGCCACCCACGATCCCACCAACAACTTCAAGCTCTACAGCCGGCGGTTCCTGGCCGCCACGCCGATCCGGAGCGAGGCCGGCTTCGAGCTCGCTCTGGAGCTTACCGTCAAGGCCACCATCACCGGCCGCCTCGTGGCCGAGGTGCCGACGACCTGGCGCGACCGGACCGAGGGCCAGAGCAACTTCAAGCTCCGCCAATGGCTGCCGCACTACCTGCGCTGGTACCGCGTGGCAATGCGGGCGAGGTGGCTGGGACGCCGGGAGCGACCCGCCGAGCGTTGATCGGGCGCGGCGCCGGCCTCGCCGGGCTCGTGATCAGGCCAGATACGGGCGCGGCTCCCGCGTTCCGGGGTCGACGATGAGCCGCCCAAGCGCGTACGCGGCGGCCCCGGTGATCACAATTGCGCCAACGATCGAGATCAGGCGGACCTCCGGGATCGTCCAGCCCTCGGGCGGGAACATGACGATCAGGTTGGCCGCGAACGCCACCGCGAACCAGGCGAAGGTCGTCAGCACGCCCGGGCGCCCCACCGCGAGCAGCAGGAACACGAACGCCGGGTATGCGTAGCGCTCGTGCATCGTGGTCATCGTCACGAACACGCCCAGCGAGATCGCGCCCAGACCCAGCGCCAGCTGCTCGGGGGTGGGCCGCTCCCAGACGGCGAAGAACACGACGAACGCCACCGCCGCAGCCAGCAGGTAGCCCAGCAGCGCCAGCGTGAGCGGCCCGATGATCACCCCCTGGTTGCTCACGAAGTCACCGCCGGCGCCCAGCTCCTGGACCAGCCACCATGGGTTCCAGGCGCGCAGCGAGAGGACGTCGAAGATCTGGTTCTGGTAGGTGGCGAGGTTGTGCAGGTAGTTCTCCGGGCCCTGCGCGGCGAGGAACGGCAGCCAGGTCAGCACCGCGACCACCGCCCCGATCGCCGCAGCCCGGAGCGTCCCGCGCAGACCCTGGGTGGCCAGGAACCAGGCGGCGAACGGGACCAGGAACGGGAGCGCCTGGGGCTTGGTCATGAGGCTGATCGCGAGCAGCGCGGCGGCGAGACCGGGCCTTCGGGCGCGGACGGCCAGCAGCGCCAGCAGGGCCGGCAGCACATAGAGCGACTCGTACTGGCCCCACCAGGCGGAGACGTACCAGGTCACCGGCCACAGCAGCACCGCGCCCGCGGCGAGGATGGCGAGCCCGGGCCGCTCGCGGAACCACCAGATCACGCCGGCCGCGATGCCGATATCGGCGAGGCTGGCCGGGATCTTCATCAGCGCACGGATCGCCGAATCCGACGAGTTGGTCACGGTCCGGAACGCGGGCTCGACGGCGGCCAGGGCGCCCCAGATCCAGGCCATCACGGCCGGGAACGAGAGGTTCTGGTCGTAGGCGTGGTCCCAGCCGTTGACGGCGATCCCGTGGACCCAGACAACGAACTGGTCGATGTCGCCGGCGACGCCCTTCGCGGGGAGCACGAACAGCCGGATCGCGATGCCGGCCGCGAACAGGATCGGGATGGCCACGATCAACCACGGCGACCAGCCGCCACGGGTGTCGGGAAGCGGCAGGCCGGAGATCATGTCGGCCCCAGCCCTCGCGTCGTCAGGCCGGCGTGGTGACCCAGTAGCGCTCGGCGGCGCCGCCGGGGACCCGCCCGAGATCCGCGGTCTTCGCGGCGAAGCCACGGACCGCCGTCGCCATCGCCCGCTGGTCGTCGAACAGGCGCTCCATCTGGCTCTCGTACAGTGCGATGCCCCGGATCTTGCGCTCGAGCTGGTCGCCCACGTCGGCGAACTCGACCGCCAGCGAGACATCGCCCGGCAGCCCGCTCAGCCAGCCCGGCGGCAGGTCGTCGAGGCCCTGGAACTCCTCCCACCAGGCGTACGGGAAGTCTTCGTAGAACGCCACCTGCCCGGTGTACGCCACGCCGGACATCACCCATCGTCGTTGCTCGCCGAGCAGGGCCATGCCGGCGTCGCGGGTCAGCTGGTGATCCACGTGACCGCCGACGCCCAGCGGCACGTACACGCGCTGCGGCTCGAGCCGCGCGATCTCGCGCCGGACCAGGTCGACCGGGGCCGGGTCATCGTCCCGTGGCGTTCCCAGCAGCTCGTCGTCGCCAAGGTACCCGCGGAACACCGCGTCGGGCAGATCCAGCCACACGATCGAGACCTCGGCGAACGCCGCGTAGCGCTCGTCCTCCAGGCGCCGGGTCGCGCTCACGTCTCCCGCCTCGGCGGCCTCGGTCCGCTCGGTGGTGAGCACCGCGCCCTGCGCGGACACGTCGTCCATCAGCGGCTGGCCCGCGAGCGGCGCATTGTGGATGTTCGCCCGGCGATACCACGATGACCGCTGCCAGAACCGGCGGGCCGCGGTGTCGGCGTCGGACTGGGTGGCGTCGAGCTGCTCCTTCGTCGCCTGCCACGGCGGCACGGCGGACGGATCGTCGACCGGGAAGTCGGCTTGCAGATGTGCCCGGTTGAAGGCCTCGGTGACCGGCCACACGCTCTTGGTGCCGAACCCCAGCGCCTCTCGCTGGTAAGCGGTGAGCCCATTCGTGTCACCCGTCCCCGAGTAGAGGGTCAGGATGGTGACGCTCTGGCCGAGCTCGCGCAGGCTCGCGATGAGCCCGCCGCAGGAGAGCGCGACGTCGTCCGGGTGGGGCGCGATGAACACGTGGGTCATGGCCGCCCGAGTATAGCCGGGCGGTCCGGCGCCATCGGCTCGTCAGCCACCCGAGGCGAGCACCCGCCGGAACCGCCAGCTCGCGAAACCCAGCAGGACGACCGCGAAGCCCGCGATCACCAGCAGCTGGGGCACGATGTCGACGAGGGTCGCGTTGTCAAACGAGAGCTTGCGGAACGCGTCCATCGCCCAGGCGTGGGGCGTCACGTGGGACAACGTCCGCATCGCGTCGGGGAACACCTCGGGCGGGACCATCGTGCCGCCCAGCAACCCGAACATCATCCCCAGGGCCGGACCCAGCGCGCCCGCCTGGCTGGCGTTCCGTGCAGATACCCCGATCAGCATCGCCGCCCCGCCCGAGACGAACGCGAACGCCACCACGATCGCGGCGGTCGCCGCAGGATCGACCCAGTCCACGCTGAACAGCAGTGCCGAGGCGAGAACGATGAACGCACCCTGGAACAGCGCCAGGATCACGCGCGCGGCGCCCTCGCCCAGGATGATCGTGTTGCTGCTCGCTGGCGTGGACAGCATCCGGCGCGAGACACCCAGCTGGCGCGTCGTGATCAGCTCCACGGCGCCGGTCAGGGCGGTCAGGAACATGAACAGGATCACCTGGCTCTGGGCGCCGATGCTGTAGCCGCTGACGCCGGCGGTCGCGGACGTAGCGACGGACTCGACGGCGACCGCGACCCCGGGAGTGCCGGCCCGGGCGCTGCGGGCGGCGGCGAGGGCCAGATCGAACGAGATCCCGCTGGCCTGGGCCGCGAACCGCGCCGATCGCACCAGCGCCGCCTGGGCAGCGACGGCTCGCTCCACGATGGGCCGGACCGCGCTCGAGGCGGTCGTCATGGGCGACAGGTAGCGCAGGGTCGCCGTGCCTCCGTTGCCGAGCGTGGTGTCGTAGTCGGCCGGGATCGCGAGGCCGAACTCGACGAACCCGCGCGCCACCGCGTCCTCGAGATCGGCGACGGTCGAGTACCGGCGGAGGTCGATGCGCAGGTCCTGGTTCGCCGCGATGTCCGACGCGAGCTCGGTCGCGAACGGCCCGCCGTCCGCATCCACCAACCCCACCCGGGCCGACCCCTGGCCTCCATAGGTCACCCCGAGCACGATGATCAGGATCAGGGGCAGGACGATGATGAAGAACAGGCCCTGCCGGTCGCGCGCGGTTCGGACGAGGTTGACCCAGGTGATCGCGAGCGCCTGGCGCACGGGGTTCGCCCGCTCGCTCGTTCCGGCGGTGCCGTCCATGCCTCCCGCCCCGTTCGTGCCCCTTGCCTCGCTCATGCCACGAGCGCCCGTCGCGCGCGCGCCAGGCCGATCCCACCCAGGACGAGGCCCATGCCCACCAGCACCAGGATCGACGGCAGGATGTCGCCGAGCCCGCTGGTCGATGCGGCCAGCGTGTTGATGCCCCGCAGGAACCAGTAGTGGGGCGTGATCTGGGACACCATGACCATCCCTTCGGGTGCCTGGCTCAGGGGGATGAACACGCCGCCGATGGCCGCCAGCGAGAGGGCGACGATCGCGTTGAGGCCGCCCGCCTGACGCGGCGTCCGAGCCAGCGTGGCCACCAGGGTCGAAATGCCCATCGCGGCGACCACCGCGGCCAGGATCAGGAGCGCGACCAGGGGCGGGGAACCCCAGCTGGCATGGACGAACAGCGTGGTCGCGATCCACAGCACGGTCATCGAGACGAGCCCCAGCGCAAGCCCGGCGAGCGAGGCGCCGAAGATGATCGAGGCTGGCCTGACCGGAGCCGCCAGCAGCCGGGGCATCGTGCCCGTCTCCCGATCCGAGAGCAGCGCCAGCGAGCCGTACTGCGTGGCGAAGAACACGAACATGATCGCCATCGCGGCACCGTAGAAGGTCGCCAGATTGGCCTGGAACTGCTCGGTCGCGGTGTCGGTGACCGCGATCGGGCCGGGCTGCGCGACCGCCGCCTGGGCCTGGGAGATGGTCGTTGCATCGACGGTCCCGCCGGTCGCGGCCGTGGTCGCGATCATCAGCTGCGCCGCGCCGACGTCGCTCGCGAACCGGCTCACGACCGACCGCGCCACCTCGAGCGACACCGCGAACTCGCCGCCCAGGATCGTGACCTGTGCCGGCTTGCCGGTCTCGATGGCCGCCGTGAACCCGGCCGGGATGAGGATCGCCGCCCCGGCCTCCCCGGCCCGGACCGACTCCGCTGCAGCCGCCTCGGTCGTCCCGGTCTGGACGTCCGCAACGCCCGCATCGACGATCGCGCCCAGCACGTCATCGGTGAGGATCTTCGCGACGTGGCCGCCGTCCTGATCGACCACCACGAAGCTGGTGTGGAACGACGAGAACTCGTTCGGGATGAGCATCGAGAAGGCCAGCGCCAGCCCGAGCGGCGTGACGACCGCGAAGATGATCGCCGACCGGTCGCGCAGCCGCTGACGGAGGATCCGGCCGGCGATGACCAGCGCTGCACGCATCCCCGTTCCCTCGCCGCGCTAGTCCCGGAGGGCCTTGCCGGTCAGGTGGAGGAACACGGCCTCGAGATCGGGCTCGACCACCTCCACCGAGCGGATCGACACTCCGTCGCGCGACGCGGCCTCCAGCAGCCCCGGCAGCAGGCGCCGCGCCCCGTGGACGAGCAGGTCGAGGCCACCTCCATGGACGGTGACGCCCTGCACGCCGTCGATCCCGCCCAGCGCCTCGGCCGCCGTGTGGAGGTTGCCGCTCGCGGTCAGGCTGACCTTGTCCTCGCCACCGACCAGCGCGACCAGCTCCGCCCGGGTCCCCTCGGCGATGATCCGTCCCTCGTCGATGATCCCCACGCGGTCGCACAGGCGTTCCGCCTCTTCCATGTAGTGGGTCGTGTACAGGATCCCCATGCCCTGGGCGCTGAGCGCCTCGACGCTGGTCAGGATGGCGTTGCGGCTCTGGGGATCGACCCCGACCGTCGGCTCGTCGAGCACCAGCAGGCGAGGACGATGGAGCAGACCGACCGCGATGTTGAGGCGGCGCTTCATGCCGCCCGAGTAGTGCTCCGTCCGGTCCTTTGCCCGGTCGGTCAGGTCGACGACCTCGAGCACCTCATCGATGCGGGTGGCGAGGGTGCGACCGCCCATGCCGTACAGCCGCCCGAAGAAGGCGAGGTTCTCGCGGGCGTTGAGGTCCGGGTAGATCGCCAGGTCCTGCGGGACGAGCCCGATCGCCGCCTTGGCCTCGGTCGAGCCGACGTCGAGCGGACGGCCGGCCACGACGACCTCGCCCGCGTCGCGGTACAGGATCCCGCAGGCCATCGAGATGGTGGTGGTCTTGCCCGCGCCGTTCGGACCCAGCAGTCCGTACGTCTCACCCGGGGCGATCTCGAAGCTGACGCCCCGGACGGCCTCGCGGCTCCCGAACGACTTGCGCAGATCGCGGCAGCTGAGCACGGATGCCGAAGGCTTCGCGCTCGGTGTGGCGGTCGGAGTTGCGGCTGGTTCCGCGGCCGATGCAGCGGCCTCGTCCGGACCAAGGTCAGTGGTGACGGTCACCGCGCCCTCCCAATGCGTGGCGTATCGCCCGTGCTGGCGCCGATGCAGTGTCGGACCGGCTCGGTTGCTCGTTGAGAGCCGTTTGTCCTGTTGCCCGAGGCCCCGCGCCCGTTTGCAGCCCGGATCACCGCGGCGGGCTGCCGGCCCTGCCCGAGGGCCTACCAACCTCCCTCGCCCACCAGGGGCACGAACACGCACCCGCCCTCGGACCGCTCGATCCACTCGCTGCCCCGGTGTTCGACCACCATCAGCTCCTGCTCGCGCCGCGACCCGACCGGGATCACCAGCCGGCGTCCCTCACCCAGCTGCTCGCGCAGCGTCATCGGGATCCCGGGTGCACCGGCCGCCACGATGATCCCGTCCCAGGGTGCGTCCTCAGGCACACCCAGGCTGCCGTCGCCCGCCCGGACGTCGACCCGTTCCCCGTAGCCGAGCGCCGCCAGCCTCGTCCGTGCTGATGCCGCCAGCTCGGCGTCGCGCTCGATGGAGGTCACGCGGCAGCCGAGCTCTGCCAGCACCGCGGCCTGGTAGCCCGAGCCAGTCCCGACCTCCAGCACCCGATCGCCGGAGGTCACTCCCAGCAGCTCGGTCATCCTGGCCACGATGTAGGGCTGGCTGATCGTCTGGCCCCCGCCGATCGGCAGCGGATTGTCAGCATAGGCAGCGGCACGCTCGTGCTCGGGCACGAAGGCCTCCCGCGGCACCGTCGCCATGGCCGCGAGCACGCGCTCGTCATGGATGTCACGTGCCCGCAGCTGGGTGGCCACCATCCGAGCCCTGGCCTCGCTCGCGCGTGCCGGGCCCTCGTCCATCGCCTGGGGCTCAGCTCGCCGAGGGGCTCGGCGATCCCGCGGGTGGCGAGGCCGCCTGCGATGACGCCGACGGCATCGCGGATGGCGACTCGCTCGCCCCGGGCGACACGCTGGTCCCCGCGGACCCGCTCGGCCCAGCCGATTCGCTGGCCCCCGCGGAGGCGCTCGCCCCGGGCGACACGCTGGTCCCCGCGGAGGCGCTCGGCCCGAGGGACCCGCTTGCGACAGGGCTCTGCGACACCACCGTCGTTGCCGTGGGCACGGGCGTCCGGAGCAGGCCCGAGAACGTGCCCTTGTGCCCCAGCAGCAGCGCATATGCGAAGATCAGCGAGAACACCGCGACGAGCGCGAGCACGAAGATCGCCGAAACGCGATCCTGGACGTGAACCGCCTGCTCCGAGACGGACGGTGGCGCAGCAGCCGGCCTGGACGCGGGGCGACGTGCACGGCGTCCGAGAGGCCGTCCCGCGGGAGCGCGGTCCTCGCCCTCTTCCTCTTCCTCGGCATAGCCGTCCTCGTCCTCGTCCTCGTCCTCGTCCTCGTCTTCGTCGAGGTCCGGCTCGCCCCCTCCGGGACCCTCCAGCTCCCGGTCCTCGCCGAGGTCCTCGTCCGAAGCGTTCGCGTCCGTCGCGTTCGCGTTCGTCGCGCCGTCGGGGCCCTTTGCGGCCGCCCGGTCACGATCCTTCTCGGTCATCCGGTGATCGGTCTCCTCTCGGCGGGTCTCGATGTCAAGTGTCGGGTCCGGTGTGCAGTGTCTGCCGGACGTCACCCGCGCGGCCGTCAGTGTACCGATCGAAGGCCGCCCCCCGCGCTCGAGGCTGGCTCGCCGCTCGGTCGACACGCTCGTGCCGGGCAACTGACCAGATATTCGGGTGGTGGGTGCGAGCTCGGAGGCCCGGGCCCGGATCTGTCCATGTACGCGCCTCACGAGTGTTACGGCGCGACGACCGCGTCGAGTTCGCCAGATGCCCACGACATGGGTAGTAGCGCAACTCCGCGACCTCACACGTGCGCTTGCACCCACTCCGCGGGTAGGCGACCAACTCCGGCGCGAACCCCGCGCGACCCCGGAACCCTTCGCGCCCGCCTCCCGGTCAGGCCTCGCGGAGCTCGCGCACCAGCAGACCTGACAGGCCGGCCGCGATCGAGATCACGCCCGCTGCCGCGATCACCGGTCCCGGCCCGAACTCCCCGGTGAGCAGCCCGCCTAACGCCATCGCCACCGACATCCCGCCGAACACGAGCGCGAACCTGAGGCTCACCACGCGTCCCATGAGCTCGGGTGGCGTCCGCTCCTGGAACAGCGTCTGGCTGGGAACGACGAATGCCATGTTCGCGATGCCCATGCCGAGCAGCAAGCCCAGCGCGATCGGCACGCTGTCCACCGTGCCCAGCACCATCAGCTGCACCCCGTACGCGGTGTAGGCAGCGATGATCAGCATCCCCTTGCGGACCCGCGTGCTGACCAGGCCCAGCGCAAAGCCACCGATCAGGTTCCCGACTCCGATCGCCGTCTCCATGAACGCGTATGTCGCCCGGTACTCGTCGCCCGGGCCCGGGGTCAGCTGTCTGGCCAAGATGATGCTCACGACCGTGATCACGCCCAGCGCCAGCTGCCCGGCTGTTCCCTGGAGCGTGTTCGCAAGCAACACAGTCTCGTGGCGGAGGAAGCTCCAGCCTGCCTTGAGGTCGCTGAGCACCGACGATCCGGGAGCCTCGTCAGCAGCGTCAGCCGCTGACGCCTCACCGCCTGCGGCAGAGCGCCGATCCGAGGCCGCGCGGCGTTCCAGCAACCGGCGTTCCAGCAACCGGCGCGCGAGTGGCGGCATCACGATGGCCGTCAGCAGCAGGGCCGAGGCCAGGTAGGTGACGGCATCGAACCAGAACGCAAGCGGCAGCGACGATGCCAGGAACACCACGAACAGACCCGCGATCGGGTAGTTCACGACATCGGCGATCGTCTCGCCCACCCACATGGCGGAGTTGGCGGCCAGGAGGTCCCGCTCCTCCACGATCCGAGGCAGGATCGCGACCCTGGCCGGACGGAAGAAGATCGAGACGGTCGTGACGAGGAACACCAGCGGGTAGGCGAGCCAGACGTTGATCAGGATCGCGACCGGCACCAGGAGGACCAGCGAGGCGCGCAGGATGTCCGAGACCACGAGCACCTGCTTGTTATCCCAGCGATCCACGAACGTGCCTGCGATCGGTGAGAACAGCAGGTTGGGCAGCGTGGAGATCAGGAACGTCAACGCCACGGCGGCCGGAGAGTCCGTGATCTCGAACACGAAGGCGATCAGGGCCAGCTGATTGACCCTGTCCCCGAACAGGCTGATCAGCTGGCCCGTCCAGAGCGCCGAGAAGGAGCCGTTGAGCGCCAGTCGGACATACGGGTGCTCGCGGATCCTCGCCAGCGCCGGGACCGCGGCTTCCGTCGGCAGCGGAGTCGTGGCGGGAGACGCCATCCCGACGCCCGGCGACCCGAGCACCAGCGGCCGATCCAGCGCGGCAGCGCCCTCGAGCCCAGGCGTGAGTCCGGAGCCCGCCAGACCCAGACGGCGCCGAACCGACTCCTCGTCGAGCTCGGCCAGCGCCTGTGGGGGCTCACGAACCAGCGTCGCGAACAGGAAGAACGCCAGGCCGGACGTCAGGAACAGGTCGCCAACTGATGCGACGTTGCGGACCAGCGGGACAGGGAGCGGGATGAGGTCGCCCAGCGGTCCCAGGTGCAAGAAGAACTCGGGTGTCGTGCCGAACGTCAAGGGGACGTGAAGCACGGACGTCAGGGGGCCCTCGAACCCTGCCGCCGCGTAGGCCGGCATCCAGACCGGCATGTACCCGCCGTTCACGAAGATCACGACCGCGTTGCTGGCCACCCCAACGAACGCGAGCGCGAGACCCGGGTAGCCGCGGTTGAACCACAGCGTGACGAGCAGCAGCGCGTATGCGAACGTCAGCAGCGGCAGCCGGGCCGACTCGACCGCCGGCACGCCCAGCCCGAGCAGGCTCTCGGTTCCGAACCTGACGATCACCGCGACGAACAGCAGCGGCAGCAGCCGAAGCCGCACGTCGGCCAGTCGCTCCAGCCGGCCGCCCAACAGCAGCCCGACGATCAGCCCCAGCGCGACGCCGCCAATCAGCATGTGGTGATTGTGGGGTGCCGCAGGAGTCGCGTGCGCATGCTCATGGCCATCGGCTGGGTCGGCGTCCCCCAGCGGCCCGACGGGGCTGGGAACCTGGCCCCGAGGTGAAGGCCATCGGCCGGCAAGGCCATGCTGTCGTGTTGCAGCCCCCCGCAGCGATCAGCCCGGAGCTGTCTCAGCTCGACTCTACCGTGGTGACCGGCGGCGAAGCGACGGAGGCTACGCGGTTCGCATGCTGCGTGATCAGCGGGATCGGTCGGGGCTGTGCGGTCCCGCCCGGATCACTGACCCCGGCCACCCAGTCCGTCTTTACGAAGGCGTCCACCACCTTCGGATCGAACTGGACGCCGGCGAACTTGCGGAGCTCGCCCAGCGCCTGTTCGGGGGTGAGCGGGGTCATTCGATACGGCCGTTGGGCCGTCATCGCCTCGAAGGCATCCGCGACGTGGAGGACCCGCGCCAGCAACGGGATCTCATCGCCGATCAGCCGATCGGGATAGCCCGAGCCGTTGTACCACTCGTGGTGGTGGCGGATGATCGGCAGCTCTCGGGACAGCCGGGAAACCGGCGCGATGATCTGCGCCCCGAGCACCGGGTGCGCATTCATGAGCATCCGCTCCTCGCGGTTCAGCCG
>Ga0315540_10001314_pt1 | contig 14227 bp, 10 predicted proteins | sample SalMarSW160110MG_FD_203677 | JGI IMG/M metagenome (GOLD analysis project Ga0315540, IMG submission 203677) | Salt marsh sediment microbial communities from the Plum Island Ecosystem LTER, Massachusetts, United States - Salt Marsh Sediment SW1601-10 ... | reverse complement strand
GGGCGCCGGCGTGAACGCCCCCGGGGCCGCGACGGGGACCCGGGCGATCCCGCTCGTCCAGCTCGCCCAGTGGGCGAACGGCGACCTGATCGTGCGCGACGTGCCCCGCGAGCCGTCGGCGCGCGAAGCGTTCCTGAAGAACGGGGTGACCGGCGCCACGATCGACAGCCGCGCGCTGGAGCCCGGCATGCTGTTCGTGCCGCTGCCCGGCACGCGGACCGACGGGCACGCGTTCCTCGACGAGGCGTTCGCGCGCGGCGCGGGCGCCGCGCTGTGCGCGCGCGCCGTCCACCCGAGGATCGCGCACCTCGACCTCGGGCCGCTCGTGCTCGTGGATGACGTCACCGCCGCGCTCCAGCGGCTCGCGCAGAAGTACCGCGAGGCCTGGCGCGGCCTCCTGGTCGGCGTGACCGGCAGCGCCGGCAAGACGGCCACGAAGGAGCTGGTCGCGGCCGTCTTCTCGACCGCCGCCCCGACGCTGCGCACGCAGGGGAACCTCAACAACCACTGGGGCGTGCCGCTCACCCTGCTCGCGCTGCGGCCGGAGCACGAGGTGGCGGTCGTCGAGATCGCCATGAACCACCCGGGCGAGATCGCGGCGCTCGCGGGGATCGCGAAGCCCGACGCGGCCGTCGTCACGAACGCCGGAAGCGCCCACCTCGAGGGCGTCGGCTCGCTCGAGGGCATCGCGCGCGAGAAGGCCGCGCTCGTGCACGCGCTCGAGCCGGGGCGACCGGCCTTCGTCGGCGCCGACTCGCCGCGCCTCGTGGCCGCGGCGAAGGGCGCGAAGGCCGCCGTCACGACGTATGGCTTCGCGAAGGGCGCCGGCGTGCGCCCGCGCGCCTGGAAGGACCTCGGCGCCGAGGGTTCGCGCCTCGAGGTCGAGGGCTTCCCGCCGGTGCACCTGAAGCTCGTCGGCCGCCATCAGGCCCGCAACGCCCTCGGGGCGCTCGCGGTCGCGCGGCACTGGCGGCTCGACCCGGCGGCCGTCGCCGCCGCGCTCGAGGCGCAGCGCCCGCTCGGGGGACGGATGGAGGTGCAGCGGGCCGCGGGGGCGGTGCTGCTCGTGGACTGCTACAACGCGAACCCGGACTCGACGGCGGCGGCGCTCGAGACGCTCGCCGCCTGGCCGGGCGCGAAGAGGAGGATCGCGGTGCTCGGTGACATGCTCGAGCTCGGCTCGACGGCGGCGCGACTCCACCGCGAGACGGGGGAGCGGGTGGCCGGGGCGGAGCTGTGGACGGTCGGGGCCCACGCGGGCGAATATGCCGCCGGCGCGCGCCGGGCCGGCCTCGAAGCGCGTGTCTTCCCCGGAAAGCCCGAAGTGGCGAGGGCGCTGCGCGAGGCACTCGCGCCGGGCGTGGTCGTGCTGCTCAAGGCCTCGCGAGGCGCGGCCCTCGAGGAAGTCCTCGAGGGTCTCGAGCGGGAGAACTGACGTGTTCTACGAGTGGATCTACCCGTTGCACCAGATTCCCGGCCTGTCGGCCCTGAACGTCTTCCGCTACATCACGTTCCGGGCCGCCTACGCCGCGGTCACGGCGCTGCTCATCAGCTTCCTGTTCGGCCCCGTCCTGATCGACTGGCTGCGCAGCGTGAAGCTCGGCCAGAGGATCCGCGAGGAGGGGCCGCAGACGCACCTGGGCAAGGCCGGCACCCCGACGATGGGCGGGCTGCTCATCGTCACGTCGATCACCGTGCCCTGCCTGCTGTGGGGCAACTTCCATTCGCGCCAGCTCTGGCTCGCGCTGCTGACCACCGTGTGGCTCGGCGGGCTGGGCTTCCTCGACGACTGGCTGCGCGTCGTGAAGAATTTCCCGAAGGGCCTGCTCGGCCGCTACAAGCTCGCGGGCCAGATCGCGATCGGCGCGATCGTCGGGACGCTCATCCTCCTCTATCCCGAGCCGGGGCTGTCTCCGACGGTGACGCACGTGCCGTTCCTCAAGCGCACGTTCCTGGACTTCGGCTGGGCGTTCGTGCCGTTCGTGATCCTCGTCATCACGGGCTCCTCGAACGCGGTGAACCTGACCGACGGGCTCGACGGGCTCGCTTCGGGCCTCGTCGCGATCGCCGCGCTCTCGTTCGCGGGCATCTGCTACGTGAGCGGCCACGCGAAATTCAGCGACTACCTCAACATCAGCTTCCTGGCGTACAGCGGCGAGCTGACCGTCTTCTGCGCGGCCGTGCTCGGGGCTTCGCTGGGTTTCCTCTGGTACAACTGCCATCCCGCGAACGTGTTCATGGGCGACACCGGATCACTCGCCCTCGGCGGCGCGCTCGGCGTGGTCTCGGTGCTCATCAAGCGCGAGTTCTGGCTCGTGCTCGTGGGTGGCGTGTTCGTGGCCGAGGCCGTCTCGGTGATGCTGCAGGTGGCCTCCTTCAAGCTCACGGGCCGGCGCGTCTTCCGGATGTCGCCGCTCCACCACCACTTCGAACTGATGGGCTGGGCCGAGTCGCGGGTCGTGCTGCGCTTCTACATCGTGGGCGTGCTCCTCGCGCTGCTCTCCCTGTCCACCTTCAAGCTCCAGTGACCTTCGACCGCCACCATCCCCTTCCGGGCCGCCGCCCGCTCGTCGCGGGGGCGGCGCGCAGCGGCGTCGCCGCGGCCCGGCTGCTCGCCCGTCACGGCGCCGAGGTGCGCGTCTGCGACCGCCGGGGCGCCGGCGAGCTGCCGGAGCCCGCCCGGGCGCTCGCGGGGGAGGGGATCGCGTGCGACTGGGGGCGGGACGACGCGGCCCTGCTCGACGGGCGCGACCTGCTGGTCTGGAGTCCCGGCATCCCGTCGGAACACCCGCTCGCGGAGGCCGCCCGCGCCCGCGGGATCCCGGTCGTGGGGGAGCTCGAGCTGGGGTTCCTCGCCGCGCGCGCGCCGCTCGTCTGCGTGACGGGGACGAACGGCAAGAGCACGACGACCGACCTGGCGGGCGCGCTGCTGCGCGCCGCGGGGCGCGAGGTCGAGGTCTGCGGCAACATCGGCCGGGCCGTGTGCGAGGTCGCCGAGTCGGTGTCCGACACGGGCCTGCTCGTCGTCGAGGTCTCCTCGTTCCAGCTCGAGACCGTCGAGCGGCTCAAGCCGTTCGTGGCGACCTGGCTCAACCTGACGCCCGACCACCTCGACCGGCACGGCTCGCTGGAGGCGTACGGGGCACTCAAGCAGCGGCTCTTCGAGCGGCAGGACGAGGGCGACTACGCGGTCCGCAACGCCGACGACCCCGAAGTCGCCCGCCGCGGCGGCGCGGCGTCCCCGCTCTGGTTCTCGGCGGCGCATGCGGTGGACGAGGGCGCGTTCCACGAATCGGGCGACCTCGTGCTCGCCTGGCGCGGGGGCCGGGAGCCGCTCATGGCGCGGCGGGAGGTCCGCCTGCCGGGCCCGCACAACCTCGCGAACGTGCTCGCGGCGCTGGCGACGGTGCTGCCCATGGAGCCGCCGCCGGCGGCGCTCCGCGAGGTGCTCGCCTCCTACGGCGGCCTCGAGCACCGGCTGGAGCCCGCGGGCGAGGTGAACGGCGTGCGGTTCGTGAACGACTCCAAGGCCACGAACACGAGCTCGCTCGAGGTCGCCCTGCAGAGCTTCGATTCGCCCGTCGTGCTCATCGCGGGCGGGCGCGACAAGGGCCAGGACTTCGCGCCGCTGGCGCCGCTCGTCCGGCGCCACGTCCGGCACCTCGTCCTGATCGGCGAGGGCGCGGCCGCGATGGAGCGGGCGTGGGCGGGCGTCCCGGCCGGGCGCGCGGATTCACTGGCCGAAGCCGTCGAGGTCGCGTACCGTGCGGCCGGAACGGGCGGCGTGGTCCTGTTGTCGCCGGGCTGCGCGTCGTACGACATGTTCCGCGACTACGAGGACCGCGGACGCCGCTTCAAGGAAGAAGTCGCCCGGCTCGCGCAGGGAGGCGTGAGGGCATGACTCGTGGGGATCGCTGGATCCTGCTGCTGGCCCTGGTCCTGACCGGGGTCGGCCTGGTGATGGTCTATTCGTCGAGCTCGTTCACCGCGTTCGTGCGCCGCGGCGACGAGAACTACTTCCTGCGCCAGCAGGTACTGCGCACGATCCTCGGGCTCGGCGTGCTCTGGGCCGCCGCGCGCTGGCTCGGCCCCCGCGTCCTGAGGAAGGCCGCGCCGTGGGCACTGGGCTTCGCGTGCGCGCTACTCGTGGTCGTCATCGTCATGGGCCACATGTCGAACGGCGCGACACGCTGGCTGCGCCTGGGCATGATGTCGCTGCAGCCCACCGACCTCGCCCGGATCGCCGCCGTCCTGTTCCTCGCGTGGTGGCTCGATCGCCGTCCGGTCGCCGACCACGGGTTCCTGCGTGGCCTGCTGCCGCCGCTGGCGATCCTGGGGCTCGTCGCGGGCCTGATCCTCAAGCAGCCCAACCTCAGCTCGGCCGCGTTGCTCTTCGCGACCGGCTTCGTGATGCTGTTCCTCTCCGGCGCGCCCCTGCGCTACCTCGCCGCCCCGATCGCGGGCGGCGTGGGCGCGGTGGCGCTCGCGCTCGTGACGCACCCCTACATGATGCGACGCGTCCAGACCTTCGCCGACTTCGTGACGGGCCGCCTCGACGTGCGCGACGCCGGCTTCCAGCTCAACCAGTCGCTCATCGCGATCGGGTCCGGCGGCCTCGCCGGCCGCGGCCTCGGGGCCGGGATGCAGAAGCTGCTCTTCCTGCCCGAGGCGCACACGGACTTCATCTTCTCGATCCTCGCCGAGGAGCTGGGCTTCATCGGCACGACCGCCCTTCTGGTCGTCGTGGGCCTCTTCCTCTGGCGCGGCATGCGCGTCGCGGCGCGCTGCTCCGAACCCTTCGCCTGCCTCGTGGCGGGAGGACTCACCGTGCAGATCGGCCTGTACGCGCTGGCCAACGTGGCCGTCGCGACCGGGATCGCGCCGACCACCGGGCTGCCGCTGCCGTTCGTCTCGTACGGCGGCTCGGCGCTGCTCGTGAACCTGGCGGCCGCCGGTATCCTGTACCGCATCAGCGCCCTGAACGGCGACCACGAGGCGCTCCGGCGCCAGCGCTGGTCGCGGGAGGGCGAATGAAGATCCTGATCGCCGGCGGCGGAACCGGCGGGCACGTGTTCCCGGGCATCGCCGTCGCCGAGGAACTGCGGCGCCTGCGTCGGGACTGCGACGTCGTGTTCGTGGGGACGCGGGGCGGCATCGAGGCGCAGGCGGTGCCCGAGGCCGGCTTCCGGATCCGGTACCTGCTCTCGAGCGGCTTCCACCGCCGCGCCTGGTGGCGCTGGCCGTGGGCCGCGGTCGTCAACGCGCTCGGGCTGCTGCAGTCGGTCTGGGTCGTGCTCGCCGAGAACCCCCGGGCCGTCCTCGGCACGGGCGGGTACGTGAGCGCGCCGCTGGCGCTCGCCGCGAAGCTGCTCGGACGCCCGCTGATCCTGCAGGAGCAGAACAGCATCCCGGGCCTCGCGAACCGACTGCTCGCGCGGATCGCCGACGAGGTCCACCTGTCGTTCCTCGAAGCGCGCGGCTGGTTCGCGCGCAAGGACCACCTCAAGGTGACGGGCAACCCGGTCCGCGCCCACATCCTGACGGGTGACCGCGAGAGCGCGCTGAGGGAGTTCCAGCTCAAGCCCGGGCGGCCGACGGTGTTCGTGTTCGGCGGCAGTCTGGGCGCGCGGCGTATCAACGAGGCCGCAGTGGACACGCTGCGCCGGCTCAAGGGCCGCGTCGAGGTGCAATTCATCCTGCAGACGGGCCGTGCCGACTACGATCGCGTCCGCGCGACCGTGCAGTCGGAAGACCTGCCCGCGTCGGTGCTGCCGTTCGTGAAGAACATCCACATGGCCTACGCCGTCGCCGACCTCGTCGTCTGCCGGTCGGGGGCCATGACGCTCGCCGAGATCGCGGTCTGCGGGCTGCCCTCGGTGCTCGTGCCGTACCCGTTCGCGGCGCACAACCACCAGGAGGTCAACGCCTCGAACCTCGTGGACCGGGGCGCCGCGGTCTGCATCATGGACGACGACCTGACCGGCGAGCGGCTCGCGAAGGAGATCGCGCACCTGCTCGCGGACCGGCAGGGCCTCTCGCGCATGTCGGCGAACGCGCGGCTCTTCGCGCGCCCCGACGCCGCCTTGCGGCTCGCGAAGCGGCTCCTGCGCTTCGCCGAGGGCCTGCGGACCGCGAACGAGGAGACCGCGGAGGGCGGACGCTGAATGTACGGACGCACCCGGCACATCCACTTCATCGGCGTCGGCGGCAGCGGCATGTCGGGGCTCGCCGAGGTGCTGCTCAACCTGGGTTACGCCGTCTCGGGCAGCGACCTGCGGACGACCGACGTCACCGACCGGCTCGTCGCCCTCGGCGGCCGCGTGTTCCAGGGCCACGCCGCCTCGAACGTCGAGGGCGCGCACGTCGTCGTGTACTCGTCCGCCGTGCGCCCGGACAACCCCGAGATGAGCGCCGCCCGTGACGCCGGCGTCCCGGTGATCGGGCGGGCCGACATGCTGGCCGAGCTCATGCGCATGAAGTACGGCATCGCCGTCGGCGGCTCGCACGGCAAGACCACCACGACTTCGATGGTGGGGGCCGTGCTCGAACGCGGCGGCCTCGACCCGACGATCGTGGTCGGCGGCCGGCTGCGCACCGTGGGTGCCAACGCCCAGCTCGGCCACGGGCGCTTCATGGTCGCCGAGGCCGACGAGAGCGACGGTTCGTTCCTGCGTCTCGCCCCCGCGATCACGGTCGTGACGAACATCGACCGCGAGCATCTCGACCACTACGCGGACCTCGGCGAGGTGCGGCAGGCCTTCGTCTATTTCGCGAACCGCGTGCCGTTCTACGGCGTGAGCGTCCTGTGCGCCGACGACCCCAACGTCCGCGCGATCCTGCCCGAGGTGGCGAAGCGCACGATCCTTTACGGGACGGGTGACGGAGCCGAGGTGCGAGCCCGCGACGTGGCGCTCTCGGGACACGGCGCGCGCTTCCGCGTCGAAGCCGGCGGGCGCCCGCTGGGCGCGATCGAGCTGCAGGTGCCCGGCAGCCACAACGTCCAGAACGCCCTCGCCGCGGTGGCCGTCGGGCTCGAGCTCGAGATCGGCTTCGGGCACATCGCCGAGGCGCTCGGAGGTTTCCACGGCGTGGGGCGGCGCTTCGAGACGCGCGGCACGGCCGGCGGGGTGCGCGTGGTGGACGACTACGGCCACCATCCGACCGAGGTGGCCGCGACGCTCGCCGCGGCGCGCCAGCTCGGCGGCCGCGTCCTCGTCGTGTTCCAGCCGCATCGCTACACGCGCACCGCCGCGCTGCGCGAGGAGTTCGGGCGCTGCTTCGGCGACGCCGACCGGGTCTGGGTGCTGGACGTCTACGCGGCCGGCGAGGCGCCGATCGCAGGCGCGACCGGTGGCGCCATCGCGGAGTCCGCCCGGGCCCAGGGCGCCCGCCACGTCTCGTACGCGGCCTCGGGGCCGGAGGCGGCCGAGGCCGCGGCCCGCGAGGCGCGGCCCGGGGACACCGTGCTCACGCTGGGGGCGGGGGACGTCTGGAAGCTCGCCGACGAGATCCTCGGGCGACTGGGCGCCGCCGCCACCGCCGCGGGGAAGCGCCCGTGAGCACCTACCAGGGCCGGGCGCTCGAGCGCGGGCCCCGCCGCCGGGGCCGCCACCCGGGCCTGCTCCGCCAGGCGCTGCGGGTGCTCCTCGTCATGGCCGCCCTCGGCCTGCTCGCGCTCGTGCCGTGGCGCGACCTGCGGAAGCGTTACGCCGTGCTCCAGCGCGTCGAGGTGAGCGGCCTGCGCTACCTCGATGCCGCCCGCATCCGGGCCCGGGCGGGCCTCGTGCCGGGCCAGGACCTGCTCTCGATCGACCTCGACCGCGTGCGCGCGCGCGTGCTCGCAGACCCGCGCGTCGCGCGGGCCGAGGTGCGGCGCTCCGGGCTGCGCGCCATCGAGGTGAGGATCATCGAGCGGGTGCCGGCGCTGGCGGTCCCGCACGGCGAGCCCTGGGAGATCGACACCTCCGGCGTGCTGCTCGAGCCGCTCCAGCACGGCGTCGTGGCGGACGTCCCCATCCTGACCGGGGTGGACATCTCGAAGGAGCGGCCGGGCACCCGGCTCGATTCTCCCCGCGTCCAAAGAGGCCTCGCGTGGGCGGCCGTTTTGAGCGAGAATGCCCTCCGGCTCGAAGGGCAGGTCTCCGAGGTGGACGTCTCCCGGGATCGCGTCACGCAGCTCGTGCTCATGAACGGCGTGCGGGTGATCGGGAAGGCCTGGCCGCCGGACACACGGCAGTTGTCCGGCCTGCGGGCCACGCTCGCCGATCTTCAGGCGAAGGGCATGATGCCCGGCGAGGTCGACGTGCGGATACCGGACCAGATCATCGTCCGCGACGCGCTCCCCGCGGCACCGGCCGGGAGCGAACGCGGCAGCAGCTGAGCGACAGGGCACGCAGCCGGCGGGAGGGAACCCCATGGCCCAGGCGACAAGGACGTTCGTCGGACTCGACATCGGCACCACCAAGATCCACTGCGTCGTGGCCGACCATGGTCCGAACGGCGACCTGCGCATCGTCGGCGTCGGCACGGCCCCCAGCGAGGGTCTCCGGCGCGGGGTGGTGGTGGACCTCGAGAAGACGGTCGGCAGCCTCGAGCGCGCGGTGGCCGAAGCCGAGCGGATGGCCGGCTTCGACGTCAAGGGCGTCTACGCCGGCATCGCGGGCGACCACATCCGCAGCATCAACAGCCGCGGCGTCATCGCGGTCGCGCGCAAGGACAACGAGATCGCGCCGGCCGACGTCGAGCGGGTGGTCGAGGCCGCCAAGGCGATCGCGATCCCGATGGACCGCGAGATCATCCACGTGATCCCGCAGGAGTTCCTCGTGGACGACCAGGACGGGATCAAGGACCCCGTCGGGATGAGCGGCGTCCGGCTCGAGGCCGAGGTTCACATCATCACCGGGGCGGTGACGAGCGCGAAGAACATCTGCCGCGCGATCCAGCGCGCCGGCCTGAAGGTCTACGACCTCGTGCTCGAGCCGCTCGCCTCCGCGCAGGCCGTGCTCGACGAGGACGAGCGCGCGCTCGGGGTGGTGCTGCTCGACATCGGCGGGGGCACGACCGACGTGGCCGTGTTCCACGAGGGCTCGATCCGGCACACGGCGATCATCCCGTTCGGTGGGGCCAGCGTGACGAGCGACATCGCGATCGGGCTGCGCACGCCGATCGACAAGGCCGAGTCCCTCAAGATCCAGTATGGCTCGGCGCTCGCCTCGCTCGTGCCCGCCGAGGAGGTGCTCGCCGTGGCCGGCGTCGGCGGCCGGACCGACCGCGAGATCTCGCGCCACGTGCTCGCCTCGATGATCGAGCCGCGCATGGAGGAGATCTTCGCGCTGGCAAACCGCGAGGTGCGCAAGAACCACTTCGCCGAGCTGCTCGGCGGCGGCGTCGTGCTGACCGGCGGGACGTCGCTGCTGCCCGGGGTGGCCGAGCTGGCCGAGCAGGTGTTCGAGATGCCGGTGCGGCTGGGAAGGCCGCGCGGCGTCGGCGGGCTGGCGCAGAACGTGGCCGACCCGCGCTGCTCGACCGGCGTGGGCCTGGTGATCCACGCGGCCCGCCAGGAGTCCGGCGACGGGATGTACACCGACACCGGGGCCCCGAAGGGCCGCCAGCGATTCGACCTCTGGAACTGGTTCACGAGCCGTTTCTAGCCATCACCCGGCGATCGCGGCCAGGACGGCCGCGGGTCCGGCACAAGGAGGGGTGCCCATGTCGATGTTCGAGCTCGAGATCGATCGCACGTCCGCGGCCAAGCTCAAGGTGATCGGCGTCGGCGGCGCCGGCGGAAACGCGGTGAACCGGATGATCGGCGCGGGCCTGCGCGGCGTCGAGTTCATCGCCGTGAACACGGACCTGCAGGCGCTGAGCGGCTCGCTCGCCGCGGCGCGCGTCCAGATCGGCCTGAACGCGACGCGAGGCCTCGGCGCCGGCGGGAACCCCGAGCAGGGCCGCCGTTCGGCCGAGGAGGACCAGCAGTCGATCGCCGACGTGGTCGCCGAGACCGACATGGTGTTCGTGACCGCCGGCATGGGCGGGGGCACGGGCACGGGGGCCGCACCGGTCGTGGCGCGCCTCGCGCGCCAGGCGGGAGCGCTCACCGTGGGCGTCGTCACGCGACCGTTCACGTTCGAGGGCCGGCGGCGCATGCGCCAGGCGGAGGAGGGCCTCGAGGAGCTGCGGGCCGAGGTGGACACGCTGCTCGTCATCCCGAACGAGCGGCTGCTCGCCGTGGTCGAGCGCGGCACCCCGCTCTCGGAGGCGTTCGGCGTGGCGGACGACGTGCTGCTCAAGGCCACGAAGGGCATCGCCGACCTCGTCACGGTGCCGGGCCTCGTCAACGTGGACTTCGCCGACGTGAAGGCCATCATGGCCGCGCGCGGCAACGCCCTCATGGGCACCGGGCGCGCGACGGGCGAGAATCGGGCGGTGGACGCGGCCAGCGCGGCGGTCTCGAGTCCGCTGCTCGAGGACGTCTCGATCCATGGCGCCGAGGGCGTGCTGCTGAACATCACCGGCGGCCGTGACCTGAGCCTGCACGAGGTGCACGAGGCCTCGAACGTCGTCACGGAGGCCGCGGGCGAGGACGCGAACATCATCTTCGGCGCGGTCATCGACCCGGCGCTCGACGGCGAGATCGTCGTGACCGTCGTCGCGACCGGCTTCGGCGTGACGGTGCCGCACCTGCGCGCCGCGGACCGGCCGGCGCGCCACAAGGAGGCCAACGCCGACGACGAGGCGAGCTACGACACGCCCGCCTGGCGGCGCCGCGACTCGCGCGGCCAGTGGGGGCGCGGCGGGACGAACGGCTCCTCGCTCGAGGTTCCGGCGTTCCTCCGCCGGCAGATGGACTAGCGTCGATGTCGTTCCTGTCCTCACTGGTCAAGTGGGGGCACACGCGCCACTACAACGCGGGAATCCTGCACTTCAACCGCGGCGAGTTCGCCCGCGCGGTCGAGTGCTTCGAGGCGGTCCTGCGCGAGGTGCGTGACCCCAACGACCCGGACCACTGCCTCGCGCGCGTGCACGCCGCCGAGGCCCGGGCGAACCTGGGGCTCGCGTACTTCCACGCCGGCGACTACGGACGGGCCGAGACCGAGTTCAGCCGGGCCCTCGAGGAGAACCCGACCTTCCCGGACCTGCGCTACTACCGGGCGCGCATCTACGAGCGCTCGGGGCGGATCGACGAGGCGATCGGGGACCTCGTGCGCGCGCTCGAGGAGCATCCGCACTACCTCGAGGGCCACCTGCTGCTCGCCGTCTGCCTGGGCCTGAAGGGGGACCGCGAGCGGTCGTCCGCCGAGCTGGCGGAGGCCCTCGAGCTGGGCTTCGACGCGCCCGAGTGGGTCACGCCTGCGGTCGCCCGCGAGTGGACGGGTGACCAGTGGCGCCGCCTGCTGCCGGGCGGGGTCCCCGCCGCGGAGGCCGGGGCGGCGCCGCCGCTGGACCGTGCGCTGTCGCGCCACCAGGCCGGCGACCTCGCGGGGGCGATCTCGGAGCTGGCGCGGGCGGTGGCCGAGCGGCCGTCGTACGCGGACCTCCGCTGCCGCCTCGCGGGACTGCTCCTCGAGGGCGGGCGGCTCGAGGACGCGCTGGACCAGCTCAAGGTGGCGCTCGAGCTGAACCCGCGCTACCTCGAAGCGCGGCTGCTCGCGGCCCGGATCGGGCTCGAGCGGGGCCGCGCGGCGGATGCCATCGCGCACGTCGAGGCGGCGCTCGAGTCGCACGGCCAGTACCCCGACCTGCACTTCTGGCTCGGGCTCGCCCGCTTCCGTGCGGGGGACCTCGCCGGAGCCGCGGGTGCGCTCGAGCGGGCGATCGAGATGAACCGGCAGTTCGCGCGCGCGAACCGGCTGCTCGGGCTCGTCTACCATGCGCTCGGCCGCGACGAGGACGCCCTGCGCGCGCTGCGGCGCGGCCTGACGCGGGACCGCGAGGTGCCGCGCAACGCGCTGCTCGACGCCCAGCTGCTCCTGGACTCCGGCGACCTCGAGGGCGCCGAGGCGGCCGTCCTGCGCACGCTCGCGGTCAACCCCGGCTACCCCGACCTGCATGTGCTGCTCGCGCGCATCCGTCGCGCGCAGGGCCGCCTCGAGGAGGCCGCGGCGTCCTGCCAGAAGGCCCTGGAGCTGCAGCCCGGCTACCGCGCGCCGGCGCTCGAGCTGGGACGGCTGTGGATCGAGCTGCGGCGCTTCGGGCCCGCCGAGACCGTGCTCGCCGATCTCGCGGGCTCCGCACCCGGCTGGGCCGACGCGCACGCGCTGCTCGGGCGGCTGCGGCTGCTTCGCGGCGACCCGCAGGGGGCGGAGGGCCCGCTCCGCGCGGCGCTGGCCATCAACCCCGCCTTCGCGGCCGCCCGGGCCGACCTCGGCTGGACGCTGCTGCGCCTGGAGCGGCCTTCCGAGGCCGACGAGGAGTTCGCCCGGGCACTCGAGCTCGACCCGCTCGGCGCGATGCCGCGCCAGCAGCTCGCCTGGCGGGACTGGCTCGCCACGGAGCGCGAGACGGCCGGGCGGGAGGCATGAAACCGGCCCGGTCCCCGTCGGGGCACCGGGCCGTTTCGTCGTCTCGGTGGGACGCGCGGTCAGGCGGCGGGTACCGTCGCCTTTCCTCCGCGGACGGCCTTCTCGATCCGGCCACTGCGGATGCAGCGCGTGCAGACGACGACCTTCCTGGCGCGGCCGCCGACCAGCGCGCGAACGGACTGCAGGTTGGGATTGAAGACGCGCTTGGTCTTGTTGTTCGCGTGGCTCACGTTCTGGCCGGCCATGCGGGTCTTGCCGCACACGAAGCACTTCGCCATGGGATTCTCCTGAAGAACGACGACACGCCCGGGGACGCCGGGGGACCGCACGACGGTCGGCCACGGACGCTCGGCACTGCCGAAAGAGGACGCGGGACTATACAGAAGCCCCCCCGAGGGCCGCAAGCCGGGCCCGCCGGCGGACCGCGCCCGGGACCGGGACGGTGGCCCGGCGCGGCGCCCGCGGCGTAACCTGCGGCGCGACGCACCATGAGCGAGAACCGAACGATGACCGACGCCCGCCGCGGCAGCCGCCCGCGCCCCGAGCCCTCCACCCGGATCCAGTTCCTGCCCGGCGTGGGGCCCGCGCGCGCCCAGGCGTTCGAGCGGCTCGGGCTGGTCACGCTCGAGCACCTCGTGCGCCACTACCCGCGCGACTGGCTGGACGCGAGCCGGTTCGCCTCCGTGAAGGACCTCGTCCCGGGCCAGCTCATGACCGTCAACGGGGTCGTGAAGCGCGCGGCGGCGCTGCGCACGCGCGGCGGGCGCGGCGACTTCGTCGCCACGATCGCCGACGGCACGGGCACGATCGGCTGCTACTTCTTCGGGCAGTCCTTCCTCGCGCGCACGCTGCGGCCCGGCACGAAGGTGGTCGTGAGCGGCGAGCTGGACCCGGCGGATCGCCGGATGCTGAACCCGATGTTCGAGGTCCTGCACGAGGACCTCGACTCGCTGCTCCACGCCGGGCGGCTCGTGCCGGTCCACGGCCTGACCCGCGGGCTCACCGGACACGCGCTGCGCACCGCCGTGAGCCGGGCCCTGGAAGCCGTCGCTGACCTCGTGCCCGACCCGGTCCCGCCGGAGGTGGCCGCCGCGCACGGGCTGGGGCCGCTCGGCGAGGCATTGCGCGCGATCCACTTCCCCCCGAACGCCGCGGCGCTCGAGTCGGCGCGGCGGCGGCTCGCGTTCGAGGAGCTCTTCGAGCTGCAGATGGTAATGGAGCTGCGCCGGCGCGTGCTGTCGGAGGAGGGCCGCGGGCTGGCCATGGCCTCGAGCGGCGAGCTGGCGCGCCGGGTCGAGGCGGCGCTGCCGTTCTCGCTGACCGCCGACCAGCGGGCGGCGGTCACCGACGTGGCCGCCGACCTCGCGCGCACGCGGCCCATGCACCGGCTGCTCATCGGCGACGTGGGCAGCGGCAAGACCGCGGTCGCGCTGCTCGCGGCGGCGCACGCGATCGAGTCCGGGCACCAGGTCGCGCTCATGGCGCCCACCGAGGTGCTCGCGCTCCAGCACGCGGTGAACCTCGGCCGGTTCACGCTCGGCACGGGCGTCGAGGTGGCATCGCTCACCGGCTCGACGCCCGCCGCGGCGCGGCGGCTGCTCGCCGCGCGGCTCGCCTCGGGCGAGCCGCTGCTCGTCGTCGGCACGCACGCGCTGCTCGAGGACCGCCTCTCGATGCCGAAGCTCGGGCTCGCGATCGTGGACGAG
>Ga0315540_10001313_pt1 | contig 14233 bp, 10 predicted proteins | sample SalMarSW160110MG_FD_203677 | JGI IMG/M metagenome (GOLD analysis project Ga0315540, IMG submission 203677) | Salt marsh sediment microbial communities from the Plum Island Ecosystem LTER, Massachusetts, United States - Salt Marsh Sediment SW1601-10 ... | reverse complement strand
GTCGTCCATCTGAACTCCGAGGTCGCGAAATGCGCCTCCAGCGGAAGATCGACACCCCGAACCCAACCGACATCTTCGCCGCGGCCGTTCGCCGCACAAGCCGAACGTGAACGTACTAGCGGATCAGCGCGACCCGGGTGACACGTGCCTCACCGCCCTGCGAGAGCCGCAGGAGGTAGACACCCGGCGCGAGCGCGCCGAGAGCTTCGAGGCGCTCCGTGTGCGTGCCCGCGCCCGCGACTGCGAACGACCGCATGCGCCGCCCCGCGAGGTCGAGCAACTCGAGCCGCGCAGGGCGCGCGTCGGGCAGCGAGAAGCGCACCGCGAGCGCGCCGCGCGCGGGGTTCGGTCCCGCGGCCAGCGCGAGGGTGGCAGGCGCTGACGGCGGGACGGCGAGCGCGGCGCCGGGCCACACGGCGTGCGAGACGAACAGGCTGTTGAGGTAGAAGCCGGTCTCCCCGTTCCAGCCGAAGTAGAATCCGCCCTCGCCGTCGGCTCCGGCTCGCAACGCCCGGGCGCCGCCGTACCAGGACGCGCCGCGATCCACGAGCTGGGACAGGGTGAAGAGGACCTGGTCGTCGAGCGGTGACGGCAGTGCCGGTTCGCCGTCAAAGCGGGTCCAGCGCGCGCGAATGCTGCCGTCGCTCGCCGAGTGCACGATGCAGCATCCGCCCGGCGCGGGCACCAGACCGAACGTCGTCGGCGTCGGTGTCCCGGAAAGGGGCACGACCGCCTGCGGCCCGCTTTCGAACCCCGTCGCGGGATCGCCGCTCACGAGCACGTGCGAAAGCTGCACGGCGTCGCCTTCGATCCACCCGACGAACACGCCGCCCGAGCCGTCGGGCACGACGTCGAATGCCGCGCTGCCCGTGCCCATGGCGAACGGGTCGCGCACGACGCGCCCGTCCGAGGGCCACGCCGGGTCCACCGCGCCGTCGAGCGAGAAGCGCTGGCACTTGAAGACGTACCCCTCGGGCAGGTAGCCGGCCCACACGGCCAGGAAGTGCGTCGCGTCGGAGCGCACGAGCCACGTGTTCGATTCGAGGTAGTAGGCGAGGCCCGGTGCATCGAGCGGCAGCCCGTCCGCGGGCCATCCCGGGGCGAGTGTCGTGTCACCTTCGACGCGGTACGCCCGCATGCCGTCCGAGGCGAGGAGCGCCAGCACGCCGCCCGAGCCGTCGGCCGCCATGGCCATCGGCGCATTCATGGACGCGCCGGCGGTCGCGAGCCGTATTCCCGCCGCGGGCCAGCCGGCGGCCACGCCGCCTCCGGCCGCGGCGCGCACCAGCCACACGCCGGTCTGGTCCCCGCTGCCCTGCCAGAGGAACCACGCACCGCCTCCGTCGGCCGCACAGCCCGAAGCCGGCGAGGCGTCGATGCGGTTGGTGGTGATCGGTGTCGAGGGCAGCGCGGTACCGGCGGGCGAGTAACCGCCGAGGCTCCAGTCCGTCTCGCTCTGCCCCGAGAGGACCAGCAGGCCTCCCGTCCCGTCCGGGACGGCGGCGGCACCGCCCGAGATCTGGCCACCGGTCACGCCCGGCGCGCCTTCGGGAAGCAGGCTGCGGAACGACCAGTAGTAGCCGGACGAGGCCTGGTGCTGTCCGAACGCCCACTCGAGCCCGGCCGGGTCGGCGACGAACCGCACGGACCTCGCCCCGAGCAGGCCGAACGGGAAACACTCGACGATCGAATCCGCGGGCCAGCCCACGTCGGCCCCCGCGGGGGAGGCGCAGAGCAGCACCGCCGCCAGGGCGGTGATCGACCCACGAAGCGGTTTCGATTTCATGGCGGCCTCCGGGCGCTTCGCTCCCCGCTATCGTGTGATCGCGACCCGGGCGACGCGGGATTCGCCGCCCTGCACGAGCCGCAGCAGGAAGTGCGTTTCCCCCGGCCCGCGCCACCACGCGGCGTAGGCGCCGCCGCTACTGTCCGCGGCGACCGACGGGAAGTCGAGGTGGCTGTCCGACACGAGGCCGGGCGGGTAGGTCGCGGTGCGATCCGCATTCCGGCGCTCGATGTAGACGGCGTCCATCGTGCTGGAGCCGTCGAAGTAGTGGTAGGCGTGCAGCACGCCGCCCGCGCCGTCGCTCGCGAAGTTCCACGCGCTCATGTCGATGTCGGAGAAACCGGCGGGCGGGGACGTCCAGCCCGGCGCCAGCGTCCCCGAAGCGGTGAACCGGTTTGCGCCGGCCCCCGGGTGCGGCCCGAACGAGATCACCGCCGAGACGTCCCCGGTCCCGTCCGCGTACAGCCACGAACGGCCGACCAGGTTGTAGAGGTTGGACACCATCAGGCCGTTCGTCGGCCAGTCGGCCGCCACGGGCGACACGGCGGTCATCAGCAGCGTCAGGGCGAGAGCGAGGGGTCGCACCCGGCGGTCACAGGCACGCAGCATCATGAGTCGCTCCTCGAGGACGCGGATGGACGCCGGAAATCATAGGCTCGACAGGGCCGTCCCCCAAGCGATATGACATTGGCATCCGTCCGCGAGGCCCTATCCTGTCCGCCCATGCCGCACGCCGCGGCCGCCCCGTCCCCCAGCGGAGACTCTCCGGCGTGAACCCCATCGGCCGTCCCGCCCTCGTCGCCCTCCTCGTCCTCGCGCCCGCCATCGCGCGCGCCGCACCGGCGCCGCGCCCCACGATCGCGGCCGTCCGCGCGTCCGGTGAACTGCGCATCGACGGCGCGCTCGACGAGCCGGCGTGGCGCGAGGCGGAGCCGATCACGGACTTCCGGGTGCTCTTCGCGCGCGAAGGCCAGGTGCCCGCCGACTCCACCGAGGTGCGCGTGCTGGTGGACGACCACCGGATCGTGTTCGGGATCACCTGCTGGCAGTCGCACGCGCCCGCGGCGAGCGTCCTGCCCCGGGATCGCATCGACGAGGACGACAACGTCATCGTCCATCTCGATCCCGACGGCGACGGGCGGCGCGCGTACCTCTTCGGCGTGAATCCCTATGGCGTGCAGCTCGACGGCATCCTGACCGACGAGCCCGACTTCCAGTGGGACGGCGTCTGGGACGCCGAGACGCGGCGCGCGAGGGACCGCTGGACCGCCGAGATCGCAATCCCGTTCCGCACGCTCCGCTTTCCCGAGCGCGGCGACCGTCCGTGGCGGCTGTGGATCCGTCGGCAGTGCCAGGAGGACAACGAGGTCTCCTCGTGGCCGCTGTGGCGGCAGGGCGAATCCGGCTCGATCATGCTGCAGGCCGCCGACCTCACCGGCCTCGAGGGCGTTCGAGGCGGCAACGCGATCTACGTCGAGCCTTACGCCACGGGCTCGGTGGACGGCGCGCGCGCGACGCCCGCCGGCGTTCCCGGCGAGTGGAGCGACACGCGCCGCCGCGCCGCGGGCGTGGACGTGCAGGCCGCGGTGACGAGCGGGCTCACGCTCAACGCGACGCTGAAACCCGACTTCAGCCAGATCGAGGCGGACGTCCTGCTCATCGAGGCGAACCAGCGCTTCGCGCTCGAGTACCCGGAGAAGCGGCCGTTCTTCCTCGAGGGCGGCGAGGTGTTCGCGACGCCGCTCGACCTCGTGTACACGCGCCGGATGGCGAACCCGTCGGCGGGCGTGAAGGCCGCCGGCCGCGTGGGCCCGCTGCGCACCGGGGCGCTGTGGGTGGCGGACGACGGCGGCGTCGCCATGGACGGGGCCGGCTACGGTCCCGTCACCGACTCGCGGCGGGGCGACTTCCTGCTCTCACGCATCGAGCTGCCGTTCGGCGCCGGCAACGCCATCGCGCTCATGGGCGGGCTGCACCAGCAGGACCGCTCGCCGCTCGGAGCGCTTCGCGAGCCACCGGGAGCCTGGTTCGCCGACGGATCCTCGAACGCCCTCCTCTCGGCCGACGCGACCTGGAAGCTCTCGGACCGCTGGTCGTGGACGGGCCAGGCCGTGCGCACCTCCACGTGGTCGGACAGCGCGTTCGCCGACACGTCGCTGTTCGCCTCGCCGCTGCTGCCCGGCACGCGGCGCGATTCGTACGTCGGCGGCGCCTGGCTCTCGCGCGTCCAGTACGACGCGCGCTCCTTCTCGGCCCACGCGGTCGTGCAGGGCATCGCTCCGCACTACCGCAACGAGCTGGGCCTGATCGACCGCACGGGCGTGCGCGACCAGCACGTCGAAGGCGAGTGGCGCATCGACCCGAAGGGCGGCCCGCTGCAGCGCGCGATGTGGACGAACGAGGCGAACGTCATCCACGGCTCGAAGAACGGCGTCGAGTACACGTTCCTCAACAGCTGGTGGGACTTCCAGTTCCGCCGCAACTTCGAGTTCGCGCTCGGGTTCGAGTCGCTCGACGAGTACTGGCAGGGGCGGCGCTGGCCGCAGGAGCGCGTGCACACGTACACGGCGGACAACCGCTGGCGGCCCTTCACGTGGGTGCTCGAGACGATCACGGGCGATGGGCTGTGGTACGGCGACACGCGCGAGACGTCGTTCCGCGCGTGGACGGAGACGTGGCTCTTCACCGGCTCGGTGCGGCCGCAGCCCTGGCTCACCGCGGACGTGGACGTGAAGCACTTCCGGGTCGCGCGCACCCCGACGCACGGAGAGGTGCTGAACCTCTGGCTCGCGGGCGTGAACGCGAACGCGCAGGTCACGCGAAAGCTCTCGGTGCGGGTCTACCCGCAGTGGGACGGGGACTCGCGGCACCTCGCGGTGAACGGGCTCGTCGGCTGGGTGGAGCACCCGGGCACCGTGTTCTACGCGGGCGTCAACGGCGGCTTCGACGAGCTGACCGAACGGCGGCGCCTGCACCCGACGACGCGGCAGGTGTTCCTGAAGGTGTCGTGGCGCTTCGAGCAGTGACGGCCCGCCGGCGCGTGCCGTAGAAACGCCGACAGGACGCGGCAGGGCCGCGTCCTGGTCGTGGACGGCATGGGGCTCCTCGTTGCGGCAACATCCGGTGGGGGATCCGGGGCGGCAAGGAGGCGACGCACAATGGTCGCCGCGCGCCCTTGCGGCCCGCAAGCGATTTGTGCGGCGGCCGCGCGGAATCGTGTGCGATGGAGCACTCCTGGGGCGGATGACCCACCGGGGAGCCCGCGCGGTCGCTCTTTAATAGACGCTAGGAGGCGCGAGCGGGCGCGACGGATCAGGCGGACTGCTCCCACCAATCGCCGAGCGCCATCGTCGCGGCGGGATCGAGCGCCTGTCGCAGCGCGGAGCGTAGCGCGGACACCGTCGCGGGCGGCTTCGCGGGGGGGAGATCGAGCCCCCGCGCCTCGACGGGCACGAACCCGAGGCCGGCCAGCTCCGCGACCAGCGCCGCGGCCTCGTCCGGCGCCGGCCAGAGCAGCAGCCGCCCGCTCGGCGCGTGGAAGACGAGGCGCTCGGCGCACGCGCGGCCCGCGAGCGGGGCGAGCGCCGCGGGCGAGTTGTGCCCGCTCGCGAAGGTGAGCCGCGGCCCGGGCGTCTCCTGGGCGTCGGCGAGGAGCTGCCAGATCGCGGGCACCCCCGCGTCCTCGGTGCGCTGCGCGGGCGTGCCGAGCTTCCCGTGCGCGAACGCCTCGCAGTCGGCGAGCCAGGCGCCGTCGTCCTCCCACCCCAGGACGCAGGTGAACGGCGCGCCGCTGTCGAGTGCCCCGAGGCCCGAGGCCGCGGCGCGCCCGAGGACGCTCAGCACGGCGGGCTCGCGCCTGGCGAAGGGGGCCCAGCGCGCGGCGTCGGCGAGAGCCGCGGCGCCACAGCCGAACGCGAGCGCGACGCGCGCAGGCGGGTGCGGCGTCAGCTTGAGGCTCGCCTCGAGCAGCACCCCGAGTCCGCCGCGCGAGCCGGTCAGCAGCCGGTGCACGGCGTGTCCTGCGACGTTCTTCACGACGCGGCCGCCGCTCTTCGCGAGCACGCCGTCGCCGGTCACGAAGCGCGCGCCGAGGATGCGGTCGCGCGGCGCGCCGAAGCGCAGCCGCCGCGGGCCGGCCGCGTTCGCCGCGAGCACGCCGCCCAGCGTCGCCCGCACGGCGTGCGCCGCCTCGAGCGGCAGCTCCTGACCGTGTTCGGCCAGCTTTGCACGCAGCGAGGCGATCGTGATCCCGCACTCGGCCGAGATCGTGTAGTCGTCCGGGTCGTACACCGTGACGCGGTCCAGGCCGGTCAGGTCGAGCGCGACGTCGTAGCGGGCCGGGCGGCCCTCGCCTTCGAGTGACACGCCGCCGCCCCACGGCACGAGCGCCAGCCGGTCGGCGGCGCAGGCGCGCACGACCTCGGCGGCCTCCACCGCGCCCGCGGGCCTCACCGCGAACGCGGGCACGGCCCCGCCCAAGGCGTAGCGCTCCGCGTCCTGCGCCATCTCGCGCGCCCACTCCGCCGGGGTGACGCTCACGTCCAGGGGCCCTCCGCGCCGGGTCGCGCCGCGCCCGCAGGCACGGGCGCCGGGACGTAGCCGTGCGCCGCGTCGCCCTCGGCGGGCAGCACCTTGCCGGGGTTGAGCACGCCGTCGGGGTTGAACGCGTGCCGCACGCGCTCCATCACCGCGAGGTCCTCGGGCGCGAACATCTCGGCCATCATCGAGCGCTTCTCGATGCCGATGCCGTGCTCGCCCGAGATCGTGCCGCCCAGCCGGATGCACTCGCGCAGGATCGCCTGCGCCACGGCGAGCGCGTCGGCCTGCTGCCTCGGCGAGTGCGCGTCGAACATGACGTTGGGGTGCAGGTTGCCGTCGCCCGCGTGGAACACGTTGCCGACCCGCAGGCCCACCTCGCCAGCCAGGCGGTAGGTGGTCGCCAGCGCTTCGGCCACGCGCGTGCGCGGCACGACGCCGTCCATGACGTAGAAGCCCGTCGCCGCGCGCCCGAACGCCCCGAACGCGGACTTGCGCCCCTTCCAGAGGAGCGCGCGCTCGTCGGCGTCCTTCGCGACGCGCACGGACCGCGCGCGGTGCGCCTTCGCGATCTCCTCGATGCGGCCGACCTGCGACTCGAGCGCGACCGCGGGGCCGTCCAGCTCGATGAGGAGCAGCGCGTCCGCGTCGGTGGGCAGGCCCATCTGCACCCACGCCTCCACCACGCCGGTCGTCACGCGGTCCATGATCTCGAGCGCCGCGGGCACGATGCCGGCGGCGACGACGCGCGAGACCGTCTCGCCGGCGTCGGTGATGTCGGCGAAGTCGAACAGCATCGTCTTCACGGATTCGGGAACGGGCGAGAGCCGTACGCACACCTCGGTGACGATCGCGCACGTGCCCTCGCTGCCCACGACCACGCTCGCGAGGTCGAAGCCCGGGAAGTCACAGCCCTCGCCGCCCAGCGTCACCGCGACGCCGTCGGCGGTGACGACCGTCAGGCCGAGCACGTGGTTGTAGGTGACGCCGTACTTCAGGCAGTGCGGGCCGCCGGCGTTGGTCGAGACGTTGCCGCCGATCGTGCTGACCTGCTGCGACGAGGGATCGGGCGCGAAGTAGAGGCCCTGCGGCGCGAGCTGCTGCGAGAGCGACAGGTTGACCATGCCGGGGTGCACCCACGCGAACATCCGCTCCTCGTCGAGCCGCAGGACGCGGTTCATGCGGTTCAGCGAGAGCGACACGCCGCCGCGCTCGCACGTGGCGCCGCCCGCGAGGCCCGTGCCCGCGCCGCGCGGGACCACGGGCAGGCCGTACGCGCGCGCCCAGCGCACGACCGCGCACACCTCGTCGGTCGAGCGCGGCAGCGCCACGACCTCGGGGCGGGCCTTCTCGATCACGAGGCCGTCGGCTTCGTAGGTGAACAGGGCGGCGTCGCCGGCGAGCACGCCGCCCTCGCCGAGAAGCGCTCGCAGCTCCTCGAGCGCCGCGGGGGTGAGAGGCATGGTGGCAGGCTAGACCGCGCGGCGGGCGCGGGCAACGGCGCCGGGCCCGCCGGACCGGCTCAGCGGTACAGCGTCTTGACGCGTCCCCACGTCGAGGGCAACGCCGGTACGGGCTGCTCGATGGTCATGGTGATGAGGTTCAGGTCGCCCCACCACCCGAAGTCCCGGAACCCGACGCAGTCCGGCGCCATCGGGTCGGGGTACTGGAGGGACAGGGGCTCGTCGTCGCTGTTGCCCACCACCGTTCCCGAGGCGACCTGGAACCTCAGAAGGAAGTTCGACCCGTCGAACGATCCTCCCGCATCCAGGGTGACGGCCGAGCCCTGCGGGACGCCGCCAAGGAAGTGCTCCGTCACCACGACCTCGGTGCCCTCGAGCGTCCCGGTGAGGTGGTTCACCCCGTCGCCCCACGGACCGTTCTTGTGGAGGAAGAACGCACCCCTCATGAACTGGTTGGTCGTGACCACGGTCCCGGTGCCGCCGCCGTCGCGGTTGTCCTGGACGACCTGCGGCCCGTACTGGATCGGGCAGAAGAAGTGCCACTCTTCGCATGGCGGCGTCTTGCACTTGATGGGCCCGACGGCCACGGACCAGGCGGACAGCACGTCGCCGGCCCCGTGCATGCCGTTGAGCGGCAGCTCCCACGACGCCGTCAGGTGGCCGTTGTCGACGTCGCCGCCGGCGTCGATCGAGGGATAGACCCCGGGAATGGGGTCCACCGCCCACGCGGTGGACGCGAGCGCGAGCAGGGCGCTTGTGACGAAGGGAATCGCGAATCTGGAGGCCATGGCGAGGCTCCTCCCCGGGTCGCGCGGGGCGCACGCATGGCGATCCCAACCGGGCTGCGACGGGCGGCCTCGCGACCCGGCCGGGACGCTACGCCGCGTTGCGTGGCCCGCAACCCGGCTTGGCTCGCGGGGGAACGCTCTGCCCGGGCGGCCCGGGCGTCAGCCCGCCGCCGAGGCGGACAGGCGCGCCGCGAGCGCTTCGACCACCGAGGCGACCTGCCGGTAGCCGGTCTCGAGCAGGAATGCGCCGCTGCGGCCGTAGGACTTCGCGCCGACGACGAAGTAGCCGGGCTCGGGGTTCGCGAGCCTCTCCGCGTCCACGGGCTCGGTGCCCGCGGCCAGCGCCTCCGCGACCGCGACCGGCGCGCGCGTCGCCCACGACGCGTGCACCTGCAGCTCGCGGTGGATCGCGTCGTCGGGCCCGAAGCCCGCGTTGACGATCACCTGATCGGCCTCCTCGAGCCGCGCCCGGCCGTCGAGATCGAGTGCGACCCGGTACCGGTGGGTCGCGGAGTTGTACTCGAAGCCCTCCACCTCGGCGCCGCCGACCCACGTGACGGCCGGGTCGCCGCCGTCGCGCAATGCGCGCGCGACCGCGAAGAGCTCGGCCCGCGCCGGCAGCGGATCGTCGGCGACCTCGCCGCCGAGCGCCCCGGTGCCGCGCGTCACCCAGGTGACGGCCGTGCCGGGCTCTTCGGCCGCGAGCTGGACCAGCTCGAGGACGGTGGTCGCGGCGCTGGCGCCGTCGCCGATCACGAGCGTCCGCTTGCCGGCGTGCCGCGCGCGGCGCAGGCCGCGCACGTCGTCGCAGAGGTAGCTCATCTGCGGCGCGAGGTAGAGCTCGCCGCGCGCGGGGATCCCGCCGCTTCCGGCCCAGTTGGGGGTCGCGTAGGTGCCCGAGGCGTCGATCACCGCGAAGGCGTGCAGGAAGTTCTCGCGGCCGCCGGAGTCGCGGACGAGCAGGCGGAACGGCTGCCCGGCGCGCGCCGGGTCGCCCGCGCGTTCGCCCTTCAGCGTCGCGCGGCGCGCGATGTGGACGACCTGCGAGTGTTCGTGCACGCGGCCCTTCAGGCCGGGCGCCGCGGCGAGCGGCGCGAGGAAGCGCTCGACGAGCCCGGCACCGGTGGGCCGCTCGTCGGCCGGCGGGGCCGTCCAGCCCTCGCGGCCGAGCAACCGCGCCGCCGCGGGGCCGACGTTCGCCCACCACGGCGTGAACATCCACACGTGGCCCCAGGCGAGCGGGTGCGCGCCGACCTCGCCGCGCTCGAAGACGTGGACGTCGAAGCCGCGCTCGAGCGCGGCCGCGGCGGCCTCGAGGCCGACGGGGCCGGCGCCGACGATGGCGAGCGTGTTGCGGGCGGGCAGCGACATGGGATCGGGGGTCTCCGGGTTGGGGCCGGCAGGCGACGGGCCGAGCAATCTAGCCGGGAGCCGGTCGGGGCTCAAACGCCGGGCCGGCTGAAGGGCGGGCCCTCGGGGGGAGCCGGGGCGCGGGGGTGCGCGAATCGGCGTTGGGGCCCCGTCGCCCGCCGCCACCGCCCGGACGTCCCACCCGAGCTCTCGCCCCACCGCCGATTCGCGCACCCCCGCGCCCCTCGCGTCGGGACTAGCCCTCCTCGATCCGTGCGATCGTCTCGATCAGCCTCTCGCGGTTCGCGAGCAGCGCCGTGGCGTTGCGGTCGAGCGAGATCCACCAGAGGGCCAGGGCGCCCGCGGCGTAGACGCCGCCGGCGACCAGGCCCGCGGCGCCGGCCCACGCGGGACCCGCGGCCGAGCGCGCGGCCCAGATGGTGACGCCGACGAGCGCGGCGGCGGCGACCGTGCCGGCGAGCATGGCGAAGCCCCCCATCCCGGCGTCGCCGCGCGTGCTGATCCCGCGCCGGCGCGCGCGGACGGGCCAGCGGATCGAGACCCAGGTGCCGATCGCGGCGGTCGCGAACAGCACGGCGGCCGCGCCCACGCCGACAGTCCAGCCCAGCGAGGTCCAGTCGGCCTTCGCGAGCACCGTGAGCGGCACGTAGACGAGCAGGAGCTGGATCGCCACGCGCACGAAGAACTCGAGGTTCTTCGCGAGCAGCACGTCGCGGACGGGGCAGGGGAGCAGGAAGAACTGCCGCACGCCGGGGCCGTCGTAGCTGAACTGGGTGATCGCCGCGTTCGTGACGGACGAGCCCAGCAGCAGGATCACGAACGCGGGTTGGAGCAGCACGGAGTCGCTGCGCTGGACCGCGAACACGACGAGGATGAGCGGCGTCAGCACGAGCGCCACGAGGCGCTGCGGGCTCTGCAGCGTATAGCGCACCTCGCGCGTGAAGAGCAGCGCGAGCATCCGGGGCACGCCGGGCGGCGCGAACGCGAAGCTGCCCCGCCCGGACGAGCGGCGGGCCGGCGCGGAGCCGCCTTCCTCGCCGGCGCGGGCGGTGTGCCGCATGAGCGCGGCGCCCGGCAACAGCAGCAGCGCGAAGAGCAGCAGCGTGCCGGCCAGCCCGGCGAGTGCCCGCAGCGGCTCGGCGTCGATCGCGCCGGCCGCGAACGCGGCGGGCCAGCCGATCGTCGGCACCTTCCCGAGCGCGGCCGCCCCGAACGCCACGAGGTCGGCGGGCGACGCGGTCGTGTGCGTGATCCGGGCGAGCACCGAGCGCGAGACGCCGCGCAGCGCGAACTGCAGGCCGATGAACGTGAACGAGAACAGCGTGATCGCGAGGTAGCGCACCCACTCGCGGCGGAGCAGCTCGTCGAGCACCGCGAGGAGCAGCTGGAGCAGCGCGCTCGTCACGAGCGTGAGCAGCAGTCCCGCGAGGAGCGCCGCCGCTCCGGCGACCGGGCCCGCGCGGTGGAGCGCGCCGAGCGCGACGGCGACGACGGTGGGCAGGGTCATCAGGCACACCGGCTCGAGGCACGAGGCGAGCGTGTTCGTCGCGTAGACCTCGGCGGGACGCAGCGGGTAGCGCAGCAGCCGGTCGAGGTCGAACGAGCGGCCCATCGCGCCGAAGAGCAGCCCGAAATAGATCCACGCGACCTGGCAGGCGCCGAGCGCGACCACGGCCGCGGGGGAGCCGAGCGTCCGGACGCCCTCGTAGGCCGCGAACGCGCCGCCCACGTAGAACGGGGCGAAGATGAACGCGAACAGCAGCGGCATCAGGATCGACGTGAAGCGGTTCCGCCCCGCGTTGGTGCGCAGGAACATCGTCCAGCGCAGCCACAGCAGCAGCCGCAGAGTCTTCACGCGGTCTCCTGCCCGTCGTCAGCGGCGCCGCCGTCCTCGCCGGTCAACCAGCCGAGCCCCGCGGCCACGTCGCCGCGCTGGGCGCCCACCTTCTCGAGGAACAGCTCCTCGAGCGTCCGCGTGGAGCCGTCCGCGCCGCGGCGCAGCTCGTCGAGGGAGCCGTTCGCGACCAGCGCGCCCTTGGCGATGATGCCGACGTGCGTGCAGAGCCTCTCGACCACCTCGAGCACGTGGGAGGTCAGGAAGACGGTCACGCGCCGGTGCGCGACGAGCCGCTGGAGCAGCTCGCGCAGCTCGCTCGTCGCCACGGCGTCCACGCCCTCGAACGGCTCGTCGAGGAACAGCACGCGCGGCTCGTGGATGAGCGCGCACGAGAGCGCGAGCTTCTTGCGCATGCCGTGCGAGTAGCCTGAGACGGCCTTGCGCGCCGAGCCGGTCAGGTCCATCGCCTCGAGCAGCTCGCCGGCGCGCCGCCGCGCCAGGGCGGGCGAGAGGCCGTGGATCTCGCCGACGAAGCGCAGGTGCTCCTCGCCCTGCAGCCGTTCGAACAGGTGCAGCCCGTCGGGCACGACCCCGATGCGGCGCTTCACCTCGAGGTCCTGCGTCGAGACGTCGAACCCGAGCACGCTCGCACGCCCGTCGCTCGGCGCGAGAAGCCCGGTGAGGATGTTGATCGTCGTGGACTTGCCCGCGCCGTTGGGCCCGAGGAAGCCGTAGAACGAGCCCTCGGGCACCTGCAGGCAGAGCCGGTCCACGGCCACCTGCGCGCCGAAGCGGCGGGTGAGGTCGAACGTCTCGACGGCGAAGGACATGTCGGGTCGGGCTCCGGGCGATGGGGGGGCCGCCAAGATAGCGTACGCGGCCCGCCCGGGCCGATCCATCCCTGCCGCCATCCTCGCCGCCGGTCGCACCGGCTCAGGCGTTCCACTCCATCTCCGCGACGATGGGCGCGTGGTCGCTCGCGCGGCCGGGGCCGTCGAGGCCGTGGACGGTGCGGCCCGTGCCGCCCTTCCAGCCGCGGCCGCAGATCCAGTCGAGCCGCAACGCGCCGCGGCGGACTCCCCAGCCGAGCGCTCGCCGGGCGGGCACGCGGATCACCGCGGGCACGGCCTTCAGTTCTTCGAGCCGCTCGTCGCGCAGCTGCAGGGTGGGCGCGAAGTCCACGAACGCCTCCCAGTGGAAGCCCGCCTCGCACAACACGTCGAAGAGCGGCTCGTGCGCGAACCCCCGGTCGGGCCGCCGCAGCCGCTCGCGCAGCATGCCGCCCGGTGTCACGAGCAGCGCGGCGGCGCCGTGGAGCGCCGAGTGCCACAGCCCGCGGTCGAACGTGTGCGTGTTGAAGTCGCCCGCGAGCACGACCGGGCGTTTCTCGTGCGAGAGCGCGCGCACGATGGCGAGCGCCTGCGCCGCGCGGTGCGCGCGCGTGCGGTGCACCTCGAGGTGGGCGGCCACCGCGACGAACGGCCGTTCGGGGTGCAGCACCTCGGCGATCAGCGCGACGTGGCGGCCCACCATGCGCTCGAGGTCGAACTGGAGCTTTTGCGGGCTCGGCAGCTCGAGGAGCCGCACCTCGCCGAGCGGCCAGCGCGAGAGCAGCGCGAGCCCGAACAGGCCCTCCTCGTTCGTGCGCCCCGCCGCCATGCGCACGTCGTCGTCGCGCCCCGCGGTCGTCTCGAGGAAGAGCGGCGCCCACGCCGCGTGCAGGCCCAGCGCGGCGGCGAGGTCGAACGCCACGTCGCGGTTGCCGGCACGTGCAGTGCCCAGGTCCACCTCGTCGAGCGTGATCACGTCCGCGCCGGCCAGATCCTCGTGCCCGAGAAGCGCCCGCTCGACCTGCTCGTACCAGTTGCCGTGCTCGATGTTCCACTGCACGACGCGCACGCGGTCGGGCGAGCGCGGCGGGGCGGTCGAGGGGGGCGAGTAGCGCCGCACCTGCGAGAGCAGCGCGTCGAAGCGCCTCTCGAGGTCCGCCCACGCGGGGGAGCCGTGCAGGGCCTCGAGCGTGGCGAACGGCCGCACGGCGTCGGCGAGCGCGCGGCATTCGGGGACGAGCCGGGGATCGCGGGACATGGGACCCGAGGCTAAGGGACGGGCGCACGTGCGCACCAGCACGCCCCGGCGACGCCAGGAGCGGGGGATCGGGCGCACCCGTGACGCCGTGACCACCGGTGCGGAGCGGCCGGCCGGCGCCCGGGGCGGTCTCTCAGGAGTCGTTCTTCCGCTTCTGGAACACCTGTTCCAGCCCGCGCTCGATGGCGCGCGAGAGGCCCAGTCCCGCGCCGAGCGCGAACGCGACGCCGATGGACCCGAAGCCGATGAGGAACGCCGACAGCACGATCTCCCGCGCGAAGTGGAGCTGCCAGAGGGCCAGCGCGCCCACGACCGAGAGCAGCGCTCCCTTCACCGCCTTGCCCACCAGGCGGGCCCGGGCGAC
>Ga0315540_10001312_pt1 | contig 14238 bp, 11 predicted proteins | sample SalMarSW160110MG_FD_203677 | JGI IMG/M metagenome (GOLD analysis project Ga0315540, IMG submission 203677) | Salt marsh sediment microbial communities from the Plum Island Ecosystem LTER, Massachusetts, United States - Salt Marsh Sediment SW1601-10 ... | reverse complement strand
CAAACATTAAGAGTAAAAAGAATGCGGGAGTAACTCAGTTGGCTAGAGTCACAGCCTTCCAAGCTGTTGGTCGCGGGTTCGAGTCCCGTCTCCCGCTCAGAAGAATAATTTGAAATTTTGAAGACCGATGCTCTAACAAGAAAGATTGCTGACGTAGCTCAGTTGGTAGAGCACATCCTTGGTAAGGATGAGGTCACCGGTTCAATCCCGGTCGTCAGCTCAGGTAGAAAAAAATTACAGTGCTTAAAATTACTGTAAAAAATAAAAAAGTTAATTTGAAATATTGAAGACCGATGCTCTAACAAGAAAAATTGCTGACGTAGCCCGCCAAAGGCGGGTAAACTCAGTTGCTTGTCCGCCGAAGCTTTAGCGAAGGCGGAGTAGAGCACCCCGGCTTGTCGGGGAGGTCATCCCGCAATTGCGGGATCGTCAGCTCAACATAAATAAAAGATGTGTTATGAGAGATATTATAACTTTAGAATGTACAGAGTGTAAAAGAAGAAATTACACTACTACTAAAAATAAGAGGCTGCATCCTAACAGGGTAGAATATAAAAAGTATTGCCGTTGGGATAAAAAACATACAATTCATAAAGAGACAAAATAACTTTAGCTACGTCAGTAGCTCAATTGGCTAGAGCAGCGGTCTCCAAAACCGCAGGTTGGGGGTTCGAGTCCCTCCTGACGTGCTAGGCTAAAAAAAAGAGTTTTATATGAAAGAAAAAATAATTGCTTTTTTCGATGATGTAGTTAAAGAAATGAAAAAGGTCACCTGGCCTACGAAAGATGAATTAAAGGAATCTACTCAGATAGTTATAGTAGCTTGTTTAATTCTTGCGGCATTTACGTATCTGATTGATATGCTAATCTCGCAAATATTTAAAGGTATTTTTTAGGTTACGAAATTATGGATTTTAAGTGGTATGTGGTCAGAACTTTTTCAGGACACGAGAGCAAGGTTAAAACTTTGCTTGATACGGAAATTGCCGAGAATGAAGAACTCCAGACTAAGGTAAAAGAAGTTTTAGTTCCAATTGAAAAAGTGTTTGAAGTTAAAGATGGAAAGAAGAAGAGTAAATCAAAAAACTTTTTCCCGGGATATATATTAGTTAATGCCGAACTCGATAACCAGGTCAAAGAGTTTATTCTTAACACTCCGTCTGTAATGGGTTTCCTTGGTACAAGAACTAATCCAAATGCTCTGCAACCGGAAGAAGTTAAAAGAATAATCGGCAGAATCTCACAGGATGAAACCAGTGAAAGAAGTGAAACTATTTTCAGGAACGGAGACCTTGTAAAAATTATTGATGGACCATTCAATAATTTCAACGGAACCGTTCAGGAAGTAAATGAAGAGAAAATGAAAATTAAAGTAATGGTATCAATTTTTGGCAGAAAAACTCCTGTTGAAATTGATTTTGTACAGGCTGAATTGGAAAAATAAATAAATTTTATTGATAGGAAAATAATATGGCTAAAAAGATAGCAGGATTTATTAAGCTGCAAATTCCGGGCGGAAAAGCAAACCCTTCTCCACCGGTCGGACCTGCGCTCGGTCAGAAGGGCGTGAATATAATGGAATTTTGTAAGCAGTTTAACGCAAAAACAAGTGATAAAGATGGGCTGATAATACCTGTAGTTATCACTGTTTATACGGATAAATCATTTACATTTATTACCAAAACACCGCCAGCATCAGTATTGTTGAAGAAGGCAGCTAAGGTTGAAAAAGGGTCTGCTGAACCGCATAGGAATAAAGTTGCTAAAGTTAATTCAGTTCAGGTTAAAGAAATTGCAAATTTGAAAATGCCTGATCTGAATGCGTTTGATGAGGAACATGCAATGAGTATGGTTGCAGGTACTGCCAGAAGTATGGGAATAACTGTAGAAGATTAAGAAAATGAGTTTATAAAACCTTGAAATTTAATGGTGAATCCATGCAAAAGACAAAAAGAAATAAAGTTATTTTAGAAAAAGTTGACAGGACGAAGGAGTATTCTATTATAGATGCAATAAATATTCTTAAAGAAAATTCTAAAATTAAGTTCACCGAATCGCTTGATTGCGCTATCAGGTTAGGTGTTGATCCTAAACATGCTGATCAGATGGTCAGAGGAACGGTTGCATTGCCTCATGGTACCGGCAAAAAGGTTAGAGTGCTGGTTATTGTTAAGGGCGCAGAAAAAGCAAAAGAAGCTCTTGATGCCGGGGCAGATTATGCAGGGTTCGATGAATATCTTGAAAAAATTAAAGGTGGCTGGACAGACGTCGATGTGGTAATAGCAGCTCCAGATGCTATGGGCGAACTTGGGAAGCTTGGAAAAGTTTTGGGTCCGAAAGGATTAATGCCTAATCCGAAAAGTGGAACTGTTACACCTGACGTTGCGAAAGCTGTAAAAGAAGTTAAGGCAGGTAAAATTGAATTCCGTGTTGAAAAGGCCGGAATCGTTCATACTTCTTTAGGTAAATTAGATTTTGAAGCTGAAAAGCTTGCAGATAATGTACAGGCATTCCTTAATACTATTGTAAAACTTAAACCTTCTTCTGCTAAAGGACAATATGTAAAGAGCCTTTATCTTTCAAGCACGATGGGGCCGGGTTTAAGAATTAGTAAGGATGTTGTTACACAGTAAGAGTTTACGCACTCAAAAAAAATGCTTCTAATCCGACACGATTAACTAATAATCTGGTATAGGAGAAATATGAATAAGAACGAAAAAGCTGAAATTGTTGCTGAAGTTAAGGAGATGATTGAAAACTCCTCAGCTGTTTACCTTACCGATTTCAGCGGAATATCAGTTGCTGATATTACGGGCATCAGGAACGAATTCCGGAAAGAAGGTGTAAAATACAAAGTAATAAAAAACACTTTGTTCAAACGAGCCGTTTCGGAATTAGGTAAATACTCAAAGTTAGGTGAGGACCTTGTCGGAATGACTGGTTACGCTTTTGCTGGTGATAACCCGGTTGCCCCGGCAAAGATCATCAAAAAATATTTTGATGATAATCAGAAACTATCTTTAAAAGCCTGCTATATTGAAGATCAATTTTTTGATGGAACAAAACTAATTGAATTGGCAACATTACCGTCGAAAAAAGAAATTATGGCAGCAATATTAAATGCAATCAATTCGCCGGCTTCAGGAATAGTTGGAGCTATAAACGCTGTGATGAGAGACCTTGTAAGTGTGGTTGATCAGATAGCCAAAAAACAAGCGGCGTAATTTCATATTAAGAATTTTTGAAATAAAATTATCAGGAGTAAAAAAATGTCAGAGAAAATAGCAGAAATTGTAGAAAAGATAAAAACTTTATCACTTGTAGAAGCATCTGAATTAAAAACTGCCTTAGAGGATGAATTCGGTGTTACAGCAGCAGCTCCGGTTGTGGTAGCCGGTGGCGGTCAAGCAGGGGGCGGGGCGGCAGCTCCTGCTGAAGAAAAAACCGAATTCGATGTTGTTCTTACATCAGCAGGTGACAAAAAGATTAATGTCATTAAAGTTGTAAGAGCTCATACTGGCCTAGGCCTCAAAGAAGCTAAAGATCTTGTAGACGGTGCTCCGAAAACTGTTAAAGAAGCCGTTTCTAAAGATGAGGCTCAGAAACTCAAAAAAGAGTTTGAAGAAGCAGGCGCAACAGTCGAACTAAAGTAATTTCATCTTACATATACTTTATATTTTTTGGAAAGCGATAAGCCGAAAGATTATCAATGCTGTTTAATTGGTAACCATACCAATTGACAAGCAGGCTTATCCCTTTTTAATGCTCTTTAAATAATATTAGTGAAAGCAGATATCGTTGAATACGACCGGACGTTTGGAATAGAACTAGAAATTTAATTGAATTGGAGGTTTACAATTGGAAAACAAAAGAATTTCCTTCGGTACTATACCCTCTGTTATTGATGTTCCCGATTTACTTGGCATTCAGACAGCATCTTTTGAAGAATTTATTCAACTACAAACTCTTCCTGCTAAGAGGGAAACTAAAGGACTTCAGCAGGTATTCTCGACTAATTTTCCGATTTTCGATAATAAGGAAAATTACAGACTGGACTTTTTAGAATATTTTATTGAAAAACCAAGATTTTCTGTATCAGAATGTCTTGAACGCGGACTTACTTTTGCAGCACCATTAAAAGGAAAGCTTCGCTTATCAACTAAGGATCCTGAAACTGAGGAATTTGTTAACAGTGTCGAGCAGGAAGTATATTTGGGCAACCTTCCTTTTATGACAGGAAAAGGCACATTTGTAATTAATGGAGCTGAAAGAGTGGTTGTTTCACAACTTCACCGATCACCCGGAGTCGCCTTCTCACAAACAGTACACCCAAATGGAACCCCGATTTATTCTGCGAGGATTATTCCTTTGAGAGGGTCGTGGGTGGAATTTGCAACGGATATAAACTATGTAATGTATGTATATATAGATAGGAGGAAAAAATTTCCTGCAAGTACTCTTCTTCGTGCATTAGGTTTTGCTACGGATGAAGAAATCCTAAATCTGTTTAACCTGGTTGAAGAAGTAACAATTAAAAAGGTTGATATTGAAGATTACATAGGCAGAACAATAGCAAGCGATGTTTTTGATATGTCAACCGGTGAAATATTTCTGACAAAAGACAGCATTCTAACTGAAGAAGATGTAGAAAGATTAGAAGATGCTGAAGTAGATAAACTAAAATTTATCAGTTCAGAGACATCACCGGATATGGATTTGATTGTAAACACTTTAAGAAAAGATACCTCACATTCGAAAGAAGAAGCGTTGTTCGCTATATATCGCCAACTCCGTTCCGGCGAAGCTCCTGATGTTGAAACGGCTCAGGGGCTAATCGACAAATTGTTCTTCAATGATAAGAGATATGATCTTGGTGATGTTGGTCGTCACAGAATGAATGATAAATTGAAACTTACTGTAGATGAAACAGTTACGATACTAACCGTAGAAGATATTATCGAAATTATGAAATACATAATTAGACTTCGCAACGGAGCTGTAAACGTAGATGATATAGATCACCTTGGAAACAGGAGAATTAAGACTGTTGGAGAACAATTAGGACAACAGTTTAACATCGGTATGGCACGAATGGCAAGAACTATCAAAGAAAGAATGAACATGCGAGATACCGAAAACTTTACTCCACAGGATCTGGTAAACGCCAGAACTATCAGTAGCGTAATAAATGCATTCTTCGGTACGAACCAGTTGTCGCAGTTTATGGATCAAACTAATCCGTTAGCTGAAATGACACATAAAAGAAGAATGTCGGCTTTAGGGCCGGGAGGTCTGACGAGAGAAAGAGCTGGCTTCGAGGTTCGTGATGTTCACTATACTCACTATGGTCGTTTGTGCCCGATCGAAACGCCCGAAGGCCCAAACATCGGTCTTATTTCCTCTTTAACAATTTATGCCAGAGTTAACAGATATGGTTTTCTCGAGACTCCTTATAGAAAAGTTGTCAGGGGTAAAGTAACTAATGAGGTTGAATATTTAACTGCTGAACAAGAGGATAAATATACAATTGCTCAGGCAAATGCCCCGATTGAGCATAACGGAAAATTTACAAATGATAGAATTAAGTCGAGAAACAAAGGTGAATTTCCGATAACAACCCCTGAGAATATTCAATATATGGATGTTGCTCCGGCACAGATTGTTAGTGCTGCAGCTGCAATGATTCCTTTTCTTGAACACGATGATGCTAACAGGGCGTTGATGGGTTCTAACATGCAGCGCCAAGCTGTTCCTCTTTTAAGACCGGAAGCTCCGATTGTTGGAACCGGAATGGAGAAAAAACTTGCAACTGATTCAAGAGCAATTATTGCTGCTGAAGATAATGGTGTAGTTGATTATGTTGATGCTGATAAGATAGTTATTAAATATGATATTAATCCAAATAGTGTAGAAGCATTAACAAGCTTTAACGATGCCAAAATAGTTGTATATGATCTCATAAAATTCAATGGTACTAACCAGGAAACCTGTGTTAATCAGAGGCCGATCGTGAGAGAGGGTCAGAAAGTAACAGCAGGAGATGTTTTGGCTGATGGATGTGCTACTGATAATGGCGAACTGGCTCTCGGAAGAAATGTTTTGGTAGCATTTATGCCGTGGAGAGGATACAACTTTGAAGATGCTATCATTATTAGTGAAAAGGTTGTGAGTGAAGATGTTTACACTTCAATTCATATTGAAGAATTTGAATTGCAGGTTAGAGAAACGAAACGTGGTGAAGAAGAATTAACACGTGAAATTCCGAATGTTAGTGAAGAAGCTGTAAAAAACCTTGATGAAAGTGGTATTGTTTGTGAAGGTGCAGAAGTCAAAGAAGGTGACATTCTAATTGGGAAAATCACACCAAAAGGTGAAACCGACCCCACACCCGAGGAAAAATTATTAAGAGCAATATTCGGAGATAAAGCAGGTGATGTTAAAGATGCATCTTTGAAAGCACCTCCGGGATTAAAAGGAACTGTAATTAAGACAAGGCTTTTCAGCAGAAAGAGAAGAGATAATGAATCCAAGAAACAGGAGAAGAAGCTCCTTGATAATCTAGAACATGATCATAAACAAAGATTGACGAATCACTATCAGAAGCTGGTTGAAAAATTAACAAGGATTACTGAAGGTGAAACAACAACCGGAATTCGTGACCTGGATGGAAGTGTGGTTTTAAGAAGCGGTACAACTATCAAAGATACTACATTTTCCGGAATGGACGATATTACAAAACTCGATTATACTCTTGAATGGTTTGAAGCAAAGAGAACAAACAATCATATCAAAACTCTTTATACTAATTATTTTGACATGCTTGCTGAAATCGAAGAAGATTATAAGAGAGAAAAAATAAAAATTAGTAGTGGCGACGAACTTCCTCCCGGAATAGTTCAACTGGCAAAAGTGTATGTTGCTAAAAAACGTAAACTTTCGGTTGGAGATAAAATGGCGGGAAGACATGGAAACAAAGGAGTTGTTGCTAAAATTGTTCCTCAGGAAGATATGCCGTTTCTGCCTGATGGAACTCCAGTTGATATTATTCTGAATCCGCTAGGAGTACCTTCCAGAATGAATCTAGGACAGTTGTATGAAACTGCTCTTGGATGGGCAGGTAAATTATTGGGAGCTAAATTCTCTACACCAATTTTCGATGGTGCAAAAATCGAAGATGTTGATGAATGGCTCGAAAAAGCGGGTTTGGAAAAAGGAAGTAAAACTACATTGATTGATGGAAGAAGCGGCGAAAAATTCCATCAAGAAGTTACGTGCGGATATATTTATATGCTTAAGCTTAGTCATCTTGTTGATGATAAGATTCACGCAAGGTCGATTGGGCCATATTCGCTTATTACTCAGCAACCGCTGGGTGGAAAAGCTCAGTTCGGTGGACAGAGATTCGGAGAAATGGAAGTCTGGGCACTTGAAGGATACGGTGCATCAAACATTTTGCAAGAAATTCTCACTGTTAAAAGTGATGATGTTGCCGGAAGAGCTAAAGTATACGAAGCAATTGTTAAAGGTGAAAACTTACAGGAACCGAATATTCCTGAATCGTTCAACGTATTAATTAAAGAGCTCCAGGGTTTGGGGCTGGATATCAAAATTAATTAACGTTTGAACTTTCACTTAGAAATTAGGAGATAAAAATTATGCCTTACAGAATTCAAGAAAATGCAATGCGTGATATAAATAATATCACAATAGGATTAGCAAGTCCCGATGATATATTATCAAGATCTTACGGAGAAGTAACAAAACCGGAAACAATTAATTACAGATCTTTCCGTCCTGAGAAAGATGGGTTGTTTTGTGAGAAAATTTTCGGTCCGACACGTGATTGGGAATGTTTCTGTGGTAAATACAAAAGAATTCGATACAAAGGTATTATCTGTGACAGGTGCGGTGTTGAGGTTACTCAAAAAAGTGTACGGCGTGAAAGAATGGGACATATTGCACTTGCAGTGCCTGTTGTTCACATTTGGTTCTTTAGAGCACAACCTTCTAAGATAGGTAATATTGTTGGTGTTAGCTTAAAAGAATTAGAGAAAATAATTTATTACGAATCGTATGTTGTTATTAATCCGGGTCCAACTGGTTTAAGCAGGTTAGATCTTATTTCAGAAGATCAATATTTCGAAGTTTTAAATTCACTTCCTGCTGGCAATGAAAAGTTAGAAGATACTGATTCAAATAAATTTGTTGCCAAGATCGGCGGTGACGCTGTTAAGGATATTTTAAAGCATACTGAAGTTGAAAAACTTTCCAAAGAATTGAGAGATCAATTAAAGGTTGAAACATCTCAACAGAAAAAAGCTGATCTTCTTAAAAGATTAAGAGTGCTTGAAGCATTCAAAGAAAAACCAGGTAAAGTTCCGAATAAACCTGAGTGGATGGTACTCAACTATATTCCTATTATTCCACCTGAATTACGTCCTTTGGTTCCTCTTGAGGGTGGAAGGTTTGCCACCAGCGATCTTAATGATCTTTATAGAAGAGTAATAATCAGAAATAACAGATTAAAAAGATTGATCGATATCAAAGCTCCGGAAGTAATTCTTCGTAATGAAAAAAGAATGCTTCAGGAATCTGTTGACGCTTTATTCGATAATTCAAGAAGAGGTAGCGCAGTAAGAAGCGACAATAACAGACCTTTGAAATCTTTAAGTGATATGCTAAAAGGTAAGCAAGGACGTTTTCGCCAAAATCTTTTAGGAAAAAGAGTTGACTACTCAGGACGTTCTGTAATTGTCGTTGGACCTGAATTAAAACTCCACCAATGCGGTCTTCCGAAAGACATGGCTGTTGAGTTATTTAAACCTTTTATAATTAGAAAGTTAATTGAAAGGGGCCACAACAAAACTGTAAAGAGTGCAAGAAAAGTTGTCGACAGAAAAGATCCTATCATTTGGGATATTCTTGCAAGAATAATTGATGGACATCCAGTATTGCTTAATCGTGCGCCCACACTTCATAGACTGGGTATACAGGCTTTTCAGCCTATATTAATCGACGGACGTGCTATTCAGTTGCATCCGATGGTTTGTACAGCTTTCAACGCTGACTTTGACGGTGACCAGATGGCTGTTCACGTTCCTCTTTCATATGAGGCTCAGCTTGAAGCTTCTTTGTTAATGTTGAGTAGTCATAATATTCTTTCACCGCAAAACGGAAGTCCGATTGTTGTACCTACACAGGATATAGTTTTGGGCTGTTACTATCTTACTAAATATAAGGAAGGTGGTAAAGGAGAAGGAATGCTTTTTAGTTCTCCTGAAGAAGTAATAATTGCTTACAACTCAAAGATTGTTGGCTTGCATTCTAAAATTAAAGTCAGAATTAATGGCGAAGTAATAGAAACTACAACCGGAAGAGTGATCTTTAACCAGATTGTACCTAAAGAAATGGGATTCTTCAACCAATTGTTAATTAAGAAAACTTTCGGTGGGTTTATTGGCCAGATGTTCATGAAGTTGGGTAATAAGGTTACAGCAAAATTCCTTGATGATCTTAAAGATCTTGGATTCAGGTATTCAACTGCCGGTGGACTTTCAGTTAGCTATGCGGACATGATTATTCCTGAAGAAAAAGGAAGTCTGATTTCAAAAGCAAACAAAAAAGTTGAATCAATTCTTAATGAGCATGAGCAGGGAGTTATTACTGATGCCGAGCGTTACAATAAAATTATCGACGTTTGGACACACACAACAAACGACGTTGCTCGTGCATTGATGGAAAAGATCAGGATTCATAACAGTGGGTTTAATTCTCTTCATATGATGGTTGACTCTGGGGCTAGGGGTTCACAAGAGCAGGTAAGACAGCTTGCAGGAATGAGAGGATTGATGATGAAACCTCAAAAGAGCTTGTTAGGACAGGCTGGTGAAATTATTGAAAACCCGATTGTTGCAAACTTTAAAGAAGGTCTCTCTGTTCTTGAGTATTTTATCTCCACACACGGTGCAAGGAAAGGACTTGCTGATACAGCTCTTAAAACAGCGGATGCAGGATATCTTACAAGAAGACTTGTTGATGTTTCACAGGATGTAATCATTACTGAGGAAGATTGTGGAACAATTCTCGGTATCGAAATAACGGCATTAAAAGATGTTGAGCAGGAAAGAGAACCTCTTGGAGAAAGAATTGTTGGACGTACAGCACAAGAAGATGTTTATGATCCTCGTACTGATGAATTAATTGTTGCTGCAGGTAATATGATTACTGAAGAGATCGCTGAAAAAATAGAAGATTCGAGTATCGAGTCAGTTTATATTAGAACTGTACTAACTTGCGAATCTAAACGCGGCGTTTGTGAAAAATGTTATGGAAGAAATCTTACAAACGGTAAGATGGTTGAAATAGGAGAAGCTGTTGGTATTATCGCAGCCCAGTCAATCGGTGAACCAGGAACGCAGCTTACATTAAGAACATTCCACCTTGGAGGTACTTCATCTCGTATTGCAAGTCAATCACAGGTGGAATCAAATGTCGAAGGTGTAGTCAAATTTGAAAGATTAGCCTTTGTTGAAAAATCAGATTTTCTTGGTACAGTTAAAGTTGTAACAGGAAGAAGAGGCGTACTTGGTATTTACGATGATAACAATCGTCAGATCAAGAAATTTGATATTCCTTACGGAGCTGAAATTTTGGTCGATGAGGGAACAACTGTTAAAAAACGTACACCGCTTTACAATCATGACCCCTACAATGCTGTAATTCTCTCAGATATTAATGGTATTGTAAAATTTATTGATATGATTGATAATGTTACTATTCAACAGGTAACTGATGAACAGACTGGTCACGTTCAAAAAGTCGTAATTGAATCAAAGGATAAAACTTTAACTCCCAGTATTACCATTGAATCTGAAAAAGGAGAAAAGAAAATATTCAATATTCCGACAAGGGCTTATCTCTCTGTAGATGAAGGTGAAACTGTGACAGCAGGGACTATCCTAGCCAAGATTTCAAAATCAGCTACAAAGAGCAGGGATATTACAGGAGGTCTTCCGAGAGTAACTGAACTTTTTGAAGCAAGAAGCCCACAGGAATCAGCTATTGTTTCAGAAATTGAAGGTGTAGTTAAGTTCGGTGCGAGAAAGAAAGGATCAAGAGAGATTATAGTAATTGCTCCTGATAAATCAGACGAGAAAAAATATAATGTACCGTTGGGTAAACACATTCTTGTTCAGGAAGGAGATGAGATTCCTGCGGGTGAAAAAATCACTGATGGTCCTATTAATCCACACGACATTCTTAAGATTAAAGGAACAAGCGCAGTGCAGGAATATCTTGTAAATGAAATTCAGGATGTTTATAGATTACAGGGTGTTAAAATTAATGATAAACACATTGAGGTTATCGTTAGGCAGATGCTGCAGAAGATCAAGATAGTTTCTCCAGGTGATACAAGATTCCTTGAAGAGGATATTGTTGATAGAGTTGAATTCATTTTGGAAAACCAGAAAATTACTTCAATGGTCTATATTGAAAACAAAGGCGATTCAAAACTTAAAGAAGGTCAATTAATTGCAAAAAGTGATTTGAGAGAAATTAATTCGGATCTTAAAAAGAAGAGTAAAAAACCAGCTGTTGCGAGGGATGTAGAACCCGCAACTTTTGAACATATTCTTCTGGGAATTACACAGGCAGCTTTATCTACAGAAAGCTTTATCTCAGCTGCTTCGTTCCAGGAAACCACAAAAGTACTTGCTAACGCAGCAACCGAGGCAAAAGTTGATCATTTGCTCGGACTGAAAGAAAATGTTGTTATGGGGCACCTGATTCCGGCAGGAAGTGGATTGAAAAAGTATAAGGATATAATCCTTGCTGCCGAAGAAACAACGGAAGAAACTGCTGCGGAAGAAGAGAAAGTACAAGCTTAAATTGACTATTTCACAGGTCCGGTTCCTTAAACAAGAACCGGATTTTTTTGCCAAATTTGAACAAAAATAAGCAAATTATTTTCGAGCCTTCTTGACTGGTTTTTTAATAAAACCTATATTAGAAGTCTGAATTTTTTTTGATTTGACAAGTTTTAGGAGAGTTTTGTGCCAACAATTAACCAGTTAGTAAGGAAGGGTCGCTTCAGGATTTTAGCGAAAAAGAAAGCTCCTGCGTTGGAAAATTGCCCGCAAAAAAGAGGTGTATGTACCAGAGTTTATACGACAACACCAAAGAAGCCTAACTCTGCTTTGAGAAAAGTTGCAAGAGTTCGTCTTACTAACAGTTTGGAAGTAACGGCATATATTCCTGGCGAAGGGCATAACTTGCAGGAACACTCAATTGTGTTAATAAGAGGTGGAAGAGTGAAGGACCTTCCCGGGGTGCGTTATCATATTATAAGAGGCACTCTTGATACAAGTGGAGTTGAAGACAGAAAAAAAGGAAGATCAAAATACGGAGCTAAAAAACCAAAGGCAGCTAAATAAGTTATGAGAAAAAAAAGAGCAGGTAAATCTTTATTAAAACCGGATCCGAAATTTAATGACGTTATGGTTTCAAGATTCATTAATACAATTATGTATGATGGGAAAAAATCGAAGGCGAGAAACGTCGTTTATACTGCCTTTGGAATAATTGAAGAGAAAACAAAAAAACCAGGATTGGAAATTTTTAAGAAAGCTTTAAATAATACTCAGCCTGTGATTGAGGTAAGGAGCAGAAGAGTTGGAGGAGCAACTTATCAGGTTCCTACAGAAGTAAGGTCTGAGAGAAGAACAGCTCTTGCAATGAGGTGGCTTAAGACTTATGCAAGACAGAGAAATGAGAAATCTATGGCGATGAGACTGGCTTCTGAATTAATAGCGGCTTCTAATAATGATGGGTCTTCTGTAAAGAAAAAAGAAGATGTTCATAAGATGGCAGAGGCAAATAAAGCATTTGCACATTTTAAATGGTGATTATAATAAGGTAACGGTAAAGAAAAAAAAGAGTTATATGGCAAATAAGATAAACATAGAGAAAGTTCGTAACATAGGAATTATGGCGCATATTGACGCTGGCAAAACTACGACAACTGAAAGAATTTTATTTTATACCGGTAAATTGCATAGACTTGGTGAAGTACATGACGGTGCAGCTACCATGGATTGGATGGAACAGGAAAAAGAACGTGGTATAACTATTACAAGTGCTGCAACAACTTGCTACTGGAATAACCACCAGATCAATATAATTGATACACCGGGACACGTTGATTTTACAGTGGAAGTTGAAAGGTCATTGAGAGTCTTGGATGGAGCTGTTGCTCTTTTCTGTGCTGTTGGAGGAGTTGAGCCACAGTCAGAAACAGTTTGGAGACAGGCAGATAAATATAAAGTTCCCAGAGTTGCTTTTATTAATAAGATGGATAGAACAGGTGCTGATTTTTATCACGCGGTTGAAATGATGAAAGAACGTCTGGGGGCTAATGCTATTCCAATCAATCTGCCGATTGGCGAAGGGGATATGTTTACCGGTGTTATTGATCTTATAACATTTAAGGCAAGAATGTTTCACGAAGAAACTTTCGGCGCCACTTTTGATGATATTGATATACCGGACGACCTGATGGAGGTTGCAAAGAAGTACAGAACTGATATGCTTGAAGCCGTCTCTGAAGTAGACGATACTTTACTTGAAAAATATCTTGAAGGTCATGAAATAACTGAGGATGAAGTAAAAAGAGTTTTAAGACAGGCTACTATAGAGTTAAAAATTGTTCCTGTCCTTTGTGGTTCTGCTTTCAAAAATAAAGGTATTCAGAGGTTGCTTGATTCAGTTGTAGATTTCCTGCCTGCTCCTACAGATTTTAAGGAAATCGAAGCTCATCACGTCGGAATAAACGACCTAATAAAAAGAAAGATTGATGAGAAAGAAAAGTTTACGGCACTGGCATTTAAAATAATGACCGATCCTTTTGTTGGTAAACTTACCTTTTTCAGAGTTTATTCCGGAACATTGAAGGCGGGCTCGTATATTTATAATCCTGTAAGCGACAAAAAGGAGAGAATCAGCAGACTTCTCCAGATGCATGCAAATCACAGAGAAGAAATTGATGAAGTCAGGGCTGGTGATATTGCTGCTGCAGTTGGATTAAAATTTACAAAAACCGGTGATACTCTTTGTACTGAAGATGATGCAGTGATGCTTGAAAAAATTACTTTTCCTGAACCGGTTATTCAGATCGCAATTGAACCAAAGACTAAAGCTGACCAGGATAAATTATCTGAATCACTTGTCAAACTTTCTGAT
>Ga0315540_10001311_pt1 | contig 14241 bp, 9 predicted proteins | sample SalMarSW160110MG_FD_203677 | JGI IMG/M metagenome (GOLD analysis project Ga0315540, IMG submission 203677) | Salt marsh sediment microbial communities from the Plum Island Ecosystem LTER, Massachusetts, United States - Salt Marsh Sediment SW1601-10 ... | reverse complement strand
CATCGGCCACCGCCTGGTCGCGCTGTCCGCAAACCTCGAACTGGCCGCCGCCGAGCTCGAGCTCGGACGTCCGGTGGTCGCAGAGGAACGCCTCATCGCCGCCGAGGCAGAGGCTGCGGAGCTGGGCCTGGTGCTCGAGCGGGCGCGGGCGGTCCGGCTGCGGGTCGTGGCCGAGGCCGCACTCGGTCGGCTCGATGACGAGCGCGTCGCCGCGTCTCTGCGGTCGCTGGCGGGCCGCCGTTTCGCGCGGCAGCGAGATCTGCTGACCATCGACCTTGCCCGGTTGGGCGGCGACCTCGAAGCTCGCAGTCTCATCGCGGCTGCGCGGCGCCTGATTGCCGCCGGGCTCACGCATCGCGGTCTCATCGGCCTTGCCTGGGCGGCGCGACGAGAGCTTGACGCGGGACGCACTCGGCGCGCGACTCGGCTCGCAGCCGAGGTCCTCGGGGCCCGGCACACCTCACCGTGGGCGCGGATGACCTCACACCACGTGCTGGCCCGGGCGGCGGCCGACGCCGGGACCGCGTTGCGTCACGCGGAACGCGCCGCGCGCGATGCCGACCGGATTCACGCTCTCTTGGCTTCGGCGGCCGACCGGACCGCCTTCCTGAGGAGCCGCGGTGAGGTCTACCTCGATCTCATCCGGCGTCTGCTCGCGCGCGGCCGGCCCCGGGACCGTCGGCGTTGCCTGGAGCTCGTCCATACCCTGAAGTCGGGCTGGCTGCTCGACGAGCTCGGGCGCTGGTCCGACCTCGGTGACGATGCCGCAGTCCGGCGGTGGCTCGCGTTGCGCAAGAGGCTGTCGTCCCTGCTCGAGCGCGCCCAGGGAGAGGACGAGCCCCGCCTGCGCTACGCAGGGCTCGGCTTCCTGGGCGAGCTCACGCGGGTCGAGCGCGAGCTCGCGCGGGTCGAGTCCGAGCTTCAGCGAGCCCGCCCGATGCTTGCTCCGGTGCTCCCCACGTGGAAAGCGGGCAGGCTCCTCTCGAATCTCCCCAACGGGCACGTCGTCGCCGAGTACCTCATGGACGGCGACGACCTGGTGGTGCTGGTCGCTCGAGCAGGGCGTCTGCGGGCGGTTCGCCGTGCCGGAGTTGCGCACCGCCTCGAGGCGCTGGTCGGCTCGATCCGGTTCCACCTCGACGCACACCCCTGGGCCCAGCGCAGCGGCAGGCCCGCGCGCCGGCTCTCTCTGGAGCAGCGCCTCGCCGAGCTCGGACAGGTCCTGCTCGATCCGCTCGCCGGAGAGGACTGGCAGGTGCTCTGGATCGCCCCTCACCACACCCTCTACCACGTTCCGTGGACAGGTCTGCTCGACCCGGAGGGTCGGTCCCTGATCGATCGCGGCGTGGTGACCCTGGTTCCGGGCGGTGCCTCGGTCGATGCACTGCTGGCGCAGGCGCCGCAGCCGCCGCGGAGTGCGGCACTGGTCGCGGCAGCGGGCGAGAGCCTGCCATTGGTCGCCGCCGAGCTCGCAGCGCTCGCCCGCGAGCTACCCGGGGCGACGAGGATGGCAGGCGCCACCCGCGGCGACTTCCTGGACGCGCTCGCCCGGTTCGATCTCGTCCACCTCGCGGGTCATGCGGTTTTTCTTGATGGTCTTCCCGGAGCCTCGGGCCTGCGCCTGGGGGACGGGTTCGTCACCGTCCACGATCTCGCGGCGGCCCCGGTGCGCGCCCGGGTGGTGACCTTCGGAGTGTGCTCCGGCCTCCGCCTTGGCAGCGGGGACGCGTCGCCCTACGAGGGTTTCCTGCGAGTGCTGCTTGGGCGCGGGGTGCGGTGTCTGGTCGGACCCCTCGCGTGGGTCGAGGACGGCACCGCGCACGACTTCGGCGTGGCCTTCCACGCCGCACTTGCCACCAGCGGTGATCCGGGCCTGGCGTTCCGCGCGGCGGTAACGGGTCTGCGGGAGAGAGACCCACATCCTGCGACCTGGGCCACATTCCAGTTATATGGGGATGTGAGATCCTGGAGATCACGATGAGATGTCCTTCCCGCCTTCGCGTTCGGCGCCGCGCGAGCTTGCCGCTCGGAGCTTCTCGGTCGCTGGGACGGCTGCGCTGGGCGGTCCTCGTCGCGATCATCCTTGTGTTCGCGGTGGGGTTTGCACGGCCCACCGCGGCAGACGATGAGGGTGAGGTCGAGCTCGAAGCCACCGTGACTGCCGTGGCGCTTCCCGGAGCTTTCGTGGTCGACTCGGGTGCGACGGTCATGGTCGGATCGAACACCGAGTGGGAGGATGGCCTCAGGAGCTTGGCCGATCTCGCGCCGGCGATGCGCGTCAAGGTCAAGGGCTCCTGGGAGGTCGCCGGAGTCGAGCTTCGCGCGCGCAAGGTGACGGGGCTCGGCGAGGATCCGGGCTCCGGGGGCGGTGACGGAAGCGGGGAGGATGAAAGTGACGACGCACCGCCAGCGGGGATTTTTTTCGAGACCCGCGGACGGGTCGCGGGCCTCCAGCCGCCGGACGGCTTTGCGCTCGCCGACGGGACCCGATTCACGGTCGATGCTGCAGCCACCTGGGATCCGGTGATCGGCAGCTACGACGGCCTCGCCGCCGGCATGTACCTCGAAATCAAGGCCATCCGGATGGACGAGGGTCACAGTCGCGCGATCGACATCGAGTTCGACGGCGACGCCGAAGGCGGGCAGGGCTACGGCGAAATCCACGGCGTCGTGGCGGCCGTCACCGACACCCAGCTCCTGCTGGAGGGCGGCACCGTCATCGTTCACGACGCTCTCACCGAGTGGCGCGGCGACGCCGATCGCTGGCAGGACGTGACGCCGGGGTTCGCGGTCGAGGTGAGCGTCTTCCATGACCGCGCCGGTCAGCTCGTTGCCCGGGAGGTGCGGAGCGACGACGGGCGGCCGGCCGCGACCGAAGGCGAGGACTACGAGCCCAAGCAGGCGCTGATCGTGCTCAGCAGCGGCGCCAACGCGGCCGCCGTGGCGGAACGGACCGGCGCCGAGGTCGCAGCACGGATAGGTGACTTCGCAGCGCTGCTCCGCTGGTCGGACGAGCTCGACGACACCCGGCTGGCTGCGCTCGCTGGAGATCCCGGAGTGCGCGCCGTCGAACCCAACTACCATTTTCGCGACCCCGAGTCGGTGCGCCGTAGGTATCCGATCGTCGACGGACGCGCAAGCATGGCGAGCGTGCGGACCCAGACCGCCGCGGGTGCGGTCCGCCTCCAGGCAGCCCTCGCTCGGTCGACAGGGGCGGGAGCGGTGGTGGCGGTGATCGACACCGGCGTCGATCCCTCCCAGCCGGCGCTGCTCGGTCGCATCGCTCCCGGCGGCAGAGATCTCGTGGACGGTGACGACCAGCCCTGGGAGACACGCAACGGGATCGACGACGACGCCGACGGCGACATCGACGAGGCCGCCGGACACGGGACCTTTGTGGCGTCGGTGATCGCCGCCGTGGCCCCGGCCGCCTCGATCCTGCCGCTGCGCGTCCTCGACGACGACGGTGGCGGGACGGCCTTCGCGGTGGCCGAGGCGCTCGCGTACGCGATCGACGCACGGGTCGACGTGGTCAATCTGTCGCTGACGTACCACCGGCGTTCGACGGCGGTCGACCTGCTGCTCGAGCGCGCCACGGCCGCCGGGATCGTGGTCGTGGCCGCGGCGGGCAACGATGGAGCGACGACGGTCGACTTCCCGGCCTCGGACAGCAACGTGGTTGGCGTGACTGCGACGGTCGCCGACGAGACGGCGCTTAGCGCCTTCGCGAACCGGTCGCAGTTGGTTCAGATCGCGGCACCCGGCGAGGACGTGCTCGGCGCGCTCGACCGCGGGGTGTTCGCCACCTGGAGCGGGACCTCGATCGCGGCGCCATTCGTTGCTGGAACGGCAGCCCTCCTCAAGGCAGTCGATCCGACGCTCGCGCCGGATCTGGTCCGAGACGCCCTCCTGCAGGGATCCCGCCCGCTGGTCGACGGCGCCTGGTCGGGATTTGCCCTGGACGCGGCCGGGACGGTGGGGTTGATCGCGCCGCCGACGACCGGACCGCGGGTGGCCCATGCTGGTCGTCTTGCCTCGCCGGGAAACTCTGCCGGAGCGCCTTGACGCCTGATCCCGGCTTCTCCGGCACTCCTCGTGGGTGCATGCCAGGACGGCGCCGCGAGGGGGCGAGCGACATGCGAGCGTCGCTGAGGCCTCGCCGGAACCGGCGAAGGCGCCGAGCGGGCCTCCTCGTTGCAAGGATGTTGATTGCGGCGACGACTTTCGCCTGCGCCGCTGCCGTCGCGGCCGCCGAACGGGTCGTGGTCCTCGATCCGACAGTGACCACAGTCCGATTCACCCTCGGAGCGACCCTGCACACCGTGCACGGAAAGATCGCCCTGGATCACGGTCAGCTGCGGGTCGACCTCGAGGCGCACACCTTGACCGGCGAGGTGGTCGTCGACTCGACCTTCGCTGACACCGGCAACCGTTCCCGCGACAAGAAGATGCACCGCGAGGTGCTGCGCAGCGATGAGTACCCCTCAGCCGTCCTGCGCGTCGACGGCTTCGAGGGCGACCTCGCTCCTTCCGGCACGAGCCGGATCGCCATTCGCGGCGAGATGGTGCTGCTCGAGCGGGCGCACGAGGTCGAGATCCCCGCCGAGGTGACGATCACGGGCGACCAGGTGAACGTCCACGCGACCTTCGAGATCCCCTACGTGGAGTGGGGGCTCGAGGACCCGAGCTCGTTCATTCTCCGCGTCGACAAGACTGTGCGAGTCGAGGTCGAGGCCTCCGGCAGTGTTGCCGAGCCGAGGCCGTCGCTCGCTCCGATCCCAACCGAGTGACGGTGCCGCCTTCATCAGCCGCCGCCGGGGTGACGCGGCCCCCTTCAGGATCGTAAACCCCCGCTGAGCTCTCGGGAGCCGTCTCGCGACCCTCGATTGGAGCGGCAGGCGGGTCGTCCTGACGCACTGCGGCGAGACTGCCGCAGTCCGCCGTACAATGGCACTCAGACGCGCCGCCGTCCGAGGGGAGGCCCGGCATGGATGTCGTCCTGCTGTCGCGGATCCAGTTCGCGGTCACGATCGCGTTCCACTACATCTTCCCGCCCCTGGCCATCGGGATGAGCGCCGTACTGGTCTGGCTCGAGGGCCGCTATCTCGTGACCAGGGACCCGCTCTACGAGACCGCGGGGCGCTTCTGGACCCGGGTCTTCGCGCTCAACTTCGCGATCGGGGTCGCCACCGGGATCGTGATGGAGTTCCAGTTCGGGACCAACTGGGCGACCTACTCGCGCTTCGTCGGCGACGTCTTCGGCTCCGCCTTGGCGGCGGAGGGAATCTTCGCCTTCTTCCTCGAGTCGGGCTTTCTGGCGGTGCTGGTGTTCGGCTGGGACCGCGTGTCGGCGCGGATGCACTTCTTCTCGACCCTCATGGTCGCGCTCGGTTCGATCTTCTCGTCGATCTGGATCGTGGTCGCCAACTCGTGGCAGCAGACGCCCGCCGGCCACCACATCGTGCCCGTGATGCGCGACGGCGCACCGCTGCTGCGCGACGGTGCGCCCGTGATGCGGGCGGAGATCGTCGACTTCTGGGCCATGGTCTTTAACCCGTCGACCGTCGACCGGCTGGTCCACGTGTGGATCGGCGCGTTCATCGTCGGTGGCTTCTTCATCATGTCGATCTCGGCCTGGTACCTGCTCAAGCGCCGCCATGTCGAGTTCGCCAAGCGGTCGTTCGAGGGCGCGCTGGTCCTCGCCACCGTGGCCTCGCTCGCCGCCCTGGTCTCCGGCCACTTCCAGGCCCGCAACGTCTACCACTACCAGCCGGCGAAGATCGCCGCATTCGAGGGCCAGTACCACACGGGGCGCGGCGATCTGAGTCTGTTCGGCATCCCCGACGACGCCAGCCAGAGCGTCAAGCTCGGCGTCGCGATCCCCGGCGGGCTCTCCTTCCTGCTCCACGACGACTTCTTGACGCCGGTCGTAGGCCTCGACCGGTTCCGGCCCCAGGACCGTCCGCCGGTGAAGGTGCCGTTCTTCAGCTACCACCTCATGATCGGCCTCGGCACGCTGTTCATCGCGCTCACCTTGCTCGCCTCGCTGCTGCGCTGGCGCAATCGGCTCTGGGAGACCCGGTGGCTGCTGTGGGTGTTCGTGTTTGCGGTCGTGGGGCCGATCGTCGCCAATGAGGTCGGCTGGATCGCCGCCGAGGTCGGGCGCCAGCCATGGATCGTGCACCCGCCGGTGGAGTGGACCGCCGTCGGAGATCTGGTGACCGGACCCGAAGGAACCGTCGTCTACGACGAGGGGCTCGGGCTGCGAACGACGGACGCCGTCAGCCCCTCGGTGCGCACGGACCAGGTGCTCGGCTCGCTGGTCGGCTTCGGGCTCATCTACGCGGGGCTGATCGCGGTGTGGCTGTTCGTGCTCGACCGCAAGATCAAGCACGGGCCCGAGCCGGGCGGTGAGCACGCAGGGGGCGGCCGAGACCGCCTGGTCGAGGCCGCCGGCAGCCTCGCGACGCACGAGGACTCGATGACCGGCGCCGACCGTGGGGGCGAGGGGAGGTCGTGATGGGCTTCGAAACGCTCGCCATCATCTGGTTCGCGCTCGAGGGTGTGCTGCTGATCGGCTACGCCGTGCTCGACGGCTTCGACCTCGGCGTCGGCATCCTCCACCCGTTCGTCGCCCGCACCGACGAGGAGAAGCGGATCTCGATGAACTCCATCGGGCCGCTGTGGGACGGCAACGAGGTCTGGCTGGTGACCTTTGGCGGCGCCCTCTTCGCCGCCTTCCCGGAGGCCTATGCGACCGTCTTCTCCGGGTTCTACACCGCCTTCATGCTCCTGCTGGTGGCGCTGATCTCGCGCGCGGTGTCGCTCGAGTTCCGCTCCAAGATCAACTCGACTGCCTGGCGCGGCTTCTGGGACTGGGCGTTCTTCGCAGGCTCGGCGTTGGCGAGCCTGCTGTTCGGGGTCGCGGTCGGTAACGCCATGCTCGGCCTGCCCCTCGACGGCGAGGGCAACTTCTACGGCGGCGTGCTCGACCAGCTCGGTCCGTACCCGGTGCTCGTCGGCCTGATGACGGTGGCGCTGTTCGCCATGCACGGCGGGATGTTCCTCTACCTCAAGACCGAGGGGCCGTTCCAGCGCCGTCTGCGGGACTGGCTGTGGCGGACCTGGGGCCTGTTCCTGGTGCTGTTCATGCTTGCGACCATCGCCACTGTGGCCTTCATCCCGCGCGCGACCGAGAACTTCCAGCACTTCCCGTGGGCGGCGGTGATCGTGGTTGCCGCGATCCTCGCGGTTGCCAACATCCCGCGCTGCCTGTACTGGGACCGGCCGGGCCAGGCCTTTGCCTCCAGCACCGTCGTCATCGCGACCCTCGTGATGCTGTTCGGCTTCGCGCTCTACCCGAACCTGGTCACGGCGTCCAACGACCCGGCCCTCAGCGTGACCATCTTCAACGCCGCCTCGAGCTCCAAGACCCTCGGCATCATGCTGATCATCGCCGCCATCGGGATGCCGTTCGTGCTGACCTACTCGGGGATCATCTACTGGACCTTCCGCGGCAAGGTGAGGCTGGGCGAGCACTCCTACTGACCCACCCTCGCCGCCGGGCCTCTGCTGCGGACCGCGCATGGCCGCAATCTGCCGTGCTCTCGACCGCCTGTGCTCCTCAACGTAGCTGGGCTACGCCTTCGTCGCCCAGACGGCCGAGATCCCGGCATCTTGCAGCCCTGCGCGATCCTCGCGACGAGGCCCGGCCGCGAGGGTGGGTCTCCAACCAGGGAAGAACGAGGAACGCCTGCGGGCGTCGGCGCACCGAGAAAGCCGACATCTGCCAACGCCACGCGGCCCTCGCTTCGTTACTAGACCAGCTCTTTGAGGAAAGTGACCGCAGGGCAGACGCGGATGCCCTCCGGGGTGAGAAAGTCCTTGCTTCCGGTTGCCGAGACCTGCCACGCCGGGCAGTCCGGGAACTTCCGTTTGAGGTAGAGCAGGCTTCGATCGGGTTTCGCGTCCGATAGCTTGCTCTCGACCATCAGGATAGGCACGCCGCGGTCAGCGACCACGAAGTCGACCTCGCGACCCTCGGCGTCACGAAAGTAGCGCAGCTCGAGGTCGAGCCCCTCGGTGTCCTGCCGGTAGTGCACCCACTTCAGGAGGTGCGAGGCGACCAGGTTCTCGAAGCGGGCCGAGGGTTCCGGGACCAGGCTCCAGTCGAAGTGATAGTGCTTTCGGGCCTTCTTGACTGCTCGAATCCCGGGGGCGCCGAACGGCGAGAGGCGGAACACCGCGTACAGACGCTCCAAGATCCGGATCCAGGTGTCGACGGTCTTGTGGCTGAGCTGAAGGTCCTCGCGGAGGGCGTTGATGGACAGCGGCGAACCCACGAGATCGGGCAGCCTGAGCACCAGCAGCTCGAGGTTGCCGAGGTCCTGCACCTGTTCGAGACTGACGAGCTCCTCTCGGATGAGGAGGTTGCGGTACTCCCGCGACCATCGGCGGGCCTCCACCTCGGAGCCCGAGAAGAACGGCTCGGGAAAACCGCCGAGGATGAGCAGCTGGTGGAGTTCCCCGGCGGACTCCAGACCGAGCTCGGCGGTCGACAGGGGGTGGAGGCGGAGCATGTGGTACCGGCCCTGAAGGGAGTCTCCCGAGTACCGGTAGAGGTCGAGGCGGGCGCTCCCGGTGACGAGGATCTGCTGCCCGGTCGGGCGGCCGTCGAAGATCCCCTTGAGGTAGTTCCGCCAGCTGCGATACTTGTGAATCTCATCGAAGACCCAGATTGGGCTCGCCGGGAGTTCTCTCGTGAGGATCCGCTCGCGGTCCTCGGCCACGTCCCAGTTGAGGTAGCCGCGGTCGGCGTCGGGCAGGCTTCGCGCCATCGTGGTCTTCCCAACCTGACGCGGGCCGGCGACGAAGACCATCTTCCGCTTCAGATCGCGTTCCACCTGAGCCTTGAGGTAACGTTCGTGGTCCACGGTGGAGAATTTACTCGATTTTTCTACACCAGTCAAAGAATAATGCAGAGAGTTTCGACTACAGAGGAAGATAGCAGACTCTTCGACGACGAGCTCACGTCAGGCGCTGCGGCAGGCGCATCAGAACGAACCGAAGGGCGCTTTGTGCAGATTCGGAATCCGATTCCGAGATTGCGGGGTATCTTCCTGCTGACGAAGTGTCGCGATCATCGTTTGCAGCAAAGCCCTCAGGCGTTGCCCCTCAGGCATGCTTCGGCGCCCGCATGGTTCGTTGGACGAAGTTGAATCAGTTGTGGGCTCGGCCGGTCGCGGTGTCGGTCGGGGCGTCCGCGTCCGCAACGCGGACCACGAGCACCGTCGCGCCGATCGTGATGACGTCGCGGTCCGAGAGCTCCACCACGCTCATCACCGGCCGGCCGCGCAAAGACGTCCCGTTCTTGCTGCCGAGGTCTTCGAGGTTTGCGACGAGGACCGAGGCGCCACGCCGCGCGGCGCCGAGGCCGCAGCCCGAGCCGCCATTGCGCTCGAAGAAGGGTGACGGTGGCGCTGCGACGCGGCCGCAACGCCACCGTGCACCAGAGGAACTTGCGAGGATGAGCGCTTCAGTGCCATGCCTCGACAATCGGGCTCGGCACGGGGCAAGTGGTTACGGAAGTGCTTGCGGGACGCTCGCTTCGGGCTCGGAAAGGAGTCGGGAGGGCAGGAATGGGCAGGATACGAAGGGCTCTTCTGTGGGACGGTCCGAGCGTCGGAGAGGTCAACTCCGGCAGGTCACAGGGCGGACAACGTGTGGAGCCGACGACTCAGCGGCGGACCGCATCGTGAGCGCCGGTTTGGTGGTCTGGGATAAGGCGGGTTTGCGAGGTCACGCCGCGCCGCCGAGCGCGGTGCGGTTCCTACTCACTCACCAGGCTCTCGAATTCTCTGCCAGGCGCAGGTTTCAACGGCGATGGCGCCGGTAGGCAGGACCCTTCAGTGAAGGGGGATGATACTGCTTCCAGGGGGTGAGGACGCGAGGTGTTCTACGCCCTGCTAGAGATCACTATCCGAGCGTCACCTCCGAGCCCACCTCCCGCCGGTGGCGCCCATTCCCTGACGGCCGTACTTCCATCGCCCGAGACAACGGTGATGCCGTAGGGGACCGGAGTGTCTTCGGTGCCGTTGTCCACCACCTCGATTGTCACTTCGCCGCTGGGCTGCAGGCTGTCGATTGTCGGGGGGTCGATGCCCACCCCAAAACTGATGGTCACAGTCGCGCTGGACGCATTTTTCAGAGTGTAGGTGTCCCCGCGGTACAGAGTCAGCGGAAGACTCTCGAACGCGAAGCCGATGGGGTCCAGCCCCGGGGTCACATCGACAACTGTAATCGTGGTCGGCACGGTCCTGCTCCTTTCGTACTCTTAGGGCGTGAGGAGACTCTCACACATCCACTCCTCATCGTCGGGGCGGGCCTTTCAGGGATCGTCAATCTCGACGTCAGGCCGTCCCATTATGGGGGTGACCCCCGGGGACCAGCTCGTCGTGACGCGACCTCCGGCTGGGCACGTCTTTGTCAAGGTCCACGCTACGGTTGTCTTGCCAATTGGATCCGGCTTTTTGGCGTCGACGTTGATCACCTGGGAGGCGCCAGCTAGCAAGCTAAAATGGCTCGGGGTGATTTCTGGGGTATCGAAATGCACCCCGACCTCGCAACCTGAGTCGTTCCGGACGCTGTACGGCCTAGGGTCACCGTCCAAACCGCGTCTGAGTACCAGGGGGAGCACGCTGAACTGAGCCCCGTAGCCGGTAGGGTCATCCACGATAACGATCAGCATCGTCGCTCTCCTTTCAGTTCTCCGGACCAGCGGTCGGCCTCTGGATCAGACCCCGATACCGCGGATCCGCGACCAGCTCGCGCATCGCGGGGTCGGTGTTGAATCGCCTCGGCGAGACGCCCTTCGCGAGTGCCTCGGCTACCCACTTGAGCGCCCGCTCGCGGTCGCTCGCGGACTCCCACCCTTCCGCCAGGACGGCGCAGGCGATAGCGTTCGTCGGATCGAGCAACTCTGCGCGCTCGAGCAGAGAGACTGCCGTCGCTCGTTCACCGAGGAAGGCTTGGTACTGGGCGATCCTCGCGATCTCCTCCGCGTCGCCTGGGTCGGCTGCGACCTCGGGGGCGCCGAGCTCGATCGCCCGTCGAAATGCCGTGTCTGCCTCGCTCCGGTTTCCGGCCCACAGCCACGAGAATCCCAGGTATCCCCAGTAGTGCGAGGCTTTGGGGTCCTCGTCCACGGCGAGCGTGTAGAGGCGAGCGGCGTCCGCGAAACGCCCCATGTCGTAGTAGATCTTGCCCAGGTTCGACTGCGCCTTGACGTTCCCTTTTGCCTTCAGCTCGAGCGAGTGCTCATACATGCGGCGAGCGTCGTCCGGCCGGTCAAGCTCGTCATAGACGGCGCCGAGATTGGTGTGGGGCTTTGGGTTCTCCGGCACCAGCTCGAGCGCACGCCGCCAGTGGACCGCCGCCTCTTCCTTTCGGTCCTGGGCTTTGTCGAGACTGCCGAGCCAGTGGTAGGCGATCCAGTAGTTCGGTCGGAGGTAGACGCTGCGCTGGAGGGTGGTCTCGGCGTCGTCGAAGCGTTGCGCTTTCAGAAGCGCCTTGCCGAGTCGGAGGTACGCCTCTGCGCTGCGAGGTCGCTCGCGGACGGCAGCTTCGAGGGCTTCGACTGCCTCCGCGGGCCTACCGGCATCGGTCAGGATCGACGCCAGGGTGAGCTGGGCGCCGCGGGGATCCCACCCGACGGCGACCGCCCTGCGGGCGGATGCGAGGGCCGCGTCGAAGTCAGGCGAGGGCGAACCCTTGGCGAGCGTGGACTGGGCCCGCGCCAGGGCGGACCAGGCGGCGGCGAAGCCGGGGTCGGCGGCCGTGGCGCGCTCGAGCTCGCGAACCGCCACGTCGAGTTGGGGCGGATCAGACGCGAGCGCTCCCAGGCCGAGCAGAAATGCGGCCCGGGCCGCTCCGACCGTCGTGCCCGACCGCCGCAGCTTCTCGAGGGTGTCGCCGTCGAGCACGATCCCGAGCATCGCAGCCACATCCGTGACCGCCTGCCTCCGGCAGGCGGCCACATTGGTTGGGTCCTCCCTCACCACCGCGCGTCGCACTACCTGGTGGCTCTTGGGTTCTACCAGTGAAAGATCCAACTGCAGCCTTCCTGCCGGCGTGGAGACCGAGCCATCGAGCACGAGGGTGATGCCGTTGCCTTTGATGACATCGGAGAGCTCGGCGGTCGGGACCGTCGCCGGGGACTCGTCGGGCAGGACCCACATCGACCCTTTCTGCTGCTCCTCGAGCAGTACAAGGTCGGCTGCAAGGCACTCCCCGATGCCGATCGCCGTGAGCTGTCCGTCCGCCGAGTCACCGGTGCTCGTAAAACGTGCGACCGCCAGCCGGACCTCGTCGGGAAGAGGCTCCGGGAGCGGTGGCGGGCCACGGCCCAGGAGGACCGCAAGGAGGCCGGCCACCGTCAGGGCGACCGCGAGCGCAGCCAGCGTCGCTCCCCACCACCGTCGTGCGCGCGGGGCGGCTTGCAGCTCCTTCGACGAAGTGAAGAGAGCGTGATCTGAGGCACGCAGCGCGAAGGCGACATCCGCTGCGGACTGAAAGCGCTCCCCAGGCTCCTTTTCGAGGCATCGCATAACGACGCGGTCGATGCCGGCCGGAATCTCGGGTACCAACGAAACCGGCAGCGGCGGCTCGTCGTGGAGAATCGCGGCCAGGGTCTCGGCGGGGGTCGTGCGGTGGAAAGCGCGCTGGCCGGTGAGCATCTCGTACAGCACGCAGCCGAGGGCGAAAACGTCGGAGCGGGCGTCGGCAGCCTCGCCCCGCACCTGCTCCGGCGCCATGTAGCCGATGGTTCCCAGGAGGCTGCCGGCGGCGGTGATGGTGGAGATCTCGCTCGCGTCAGGGCCGGCAGCTTGCACCTCCGGCTCGTGCAGGCTCGCGATGCCGAAGTCGAGCACCTTGACCCGGCCGTCGGAAGTCAGGAGCACGTTCTCCGGCTTGACGTCGCGGTGGACGACACCCTGGGAGTGCGCCGCGCCGAGGCCGCGGGAGATGGCGTCAGCGATCGCCACCGCCTTGCGTACCGGCAGGCGCCCGCGCTTGAGCCGCTCGCGCAGGGACTCGCCCTCGAGCAGCTCGGCGACCGCGTAGTGGACGCCATCGTCACAGCCGACGTCGTGAATCTCGAGGATGTTGGGGTGGGAGAGCCGGGCCACCGCTCGGGACTCGCGGGCGAAGCGCTCGAGGCGGTCGGGGTCCTCGGCGGCGGCCTCAGGGAGCACCTTGAGCGCGACGTCGCGCTCGAGCTCGGTGTCGCGGGCACGGTAGACCTCGCCCATTCCACCGGCACCGAGCAGAGAGACGACCTCGTAACGGCCCAGTCTCCGCCCAATCAATCCGCTCATTTGTGGTGTCCCTGATGTCTCAATCTATGCCGGCAATCAGGAGAGTGCAAGCGGCGCACAGACGACAGCCCCTGACATGAGGCCGTCCGGCGTGTCGAACCGTACCTTCTTGAGCTCCCTCAGTGCGACGAGCATCCCGACGGCAGCAGGCAGTAGCTCTTGGGCGTGACGAGGACGTACATGCTCGCCACGTTGTTGCTCGCCGGCAGGACACCTCCGAACAGCGCCGGCGGACCGACGAGGGGATCCTGGGGAGAGTCGAAGGTCGCGATCAGCTGGACCTGGGTCCCGGATGAGAGAGAGCTCGGCACCGTCCAGTCGACCGTGTAGACCTGACTGGAGCTCGGCGCTCCTCCGGCGTAGAGGATGGTGTCGCCGATCTGCTGGAACGCGGAGGGCCACGATGGGCTCGGGGAGCCGTCGCTCGCGTAGCCACGGACGACACCCGTGTTGACCGCCAGCCCGGGTCCGCCGGTGATGGTGATCTGGAGCTGCTGGGTCGATCCCGCGGGGACCGAAGGCGCCGCTGCGGCGGCGCTGGCGAGGTGGATCCCGACTGCGGCGTCGCGCGATCCTCCCAGGAGGTCACACGACATGGGGATGCCGGGACTCTCCAAACCCGTCATCGAAAGCTGCGGGATGTTCCAGCCGAGGATCGACGTGACGTCGTTGGTCTCGGCGTAGCCCGCAGCCTCCGCGAAGGACACCATCCCGTCAGCGTCGCTGTCCGCGTCGCTGGTGGCCAGCGCCTCGATGAAGCCTCCCGCCGTCTCGCTGCCGAGATCTCCCGGGTTGGGATCGCCTGCAGTGTCGATGTCGATGAAGGAGTCGGTGTCCGCGGCGGCCGACGTGAACACGGCCCTCG
>Ga0315540_10001310_pt1 | contig 14241 bp, 14 predicted proteins | sample SalMarSW160110MG_FD_203677 | JGI IMG/M metagenome (GOLD analysis project Ga0315540, IMG submission 203677) | Salt marsh sediment microbial communities from the Plum Island Ecosystem LTER, Massachusetts, United States - Salt Marsh Sediment SW1601-10 ... | reverse complement strand
TTTGCGCGCGGCGGTGACAGGGTTAGCGTCCGCCTGCCCCGCCACGACGCAAGGTTGCTCAAATGTCCGACCTCGCCGACCTCTACCCCGGCTTTGCCGAACGCCGGATCGAGACCTCCGCCGGCGTGATTTTCGCACGTACCGGCGGCAAAGGGCCGCCGCTGTTGCTGCTGCACGGCTATACGCAGTCGCACGTAATGTGGCACCGCGTGGCGCCGGCGCTGGCCGAGCGCTTTTCGCTGGTGATCCCGGATCCGCCCGGCTACGGCTGGTCGGCGGCGCCCGCTGCCGACGTCGCGCATGCGCCCTACGACAAGCGCTCCATGGCCAAGGCGATGGTCGAGACCATGGCGGCATGCGGCGCCGGGCGTTTCCGCCTGGCCGGACACGACCGCGGCGGCCGCGTGGCCTACCGGCTGGCGCTCGATCATGGCGCTTGCGTCGAGCGGCTGGCGACCCTCGACATCGTGCCGACCTACGACATGTGGATGGGCATGGACCGCAGCATGGCCATGAAGGTCTGGCACTGGCCGTTCCTGGCGCAGCCGGAACCGCTGCCGGAAATGCTGATCACGAAGGCGCCGGTCGCATATCTCGAATGGAAAATGGCGAGCTGGACCAAGGCGAAGAGCCTGTCCGCCTTCGATCCGCGCGCACTCGACCACTACCGCGCGGCGTTCTCCGATCCGCGGCGCATCCATGCCCATTGCGAGGACTACCGCGCCGGACAGGCCGCCGATTTCACCAATGACGAGGCCGACCGCAAGGCGGGCAGGACGATTCAGTGTCCGATGTTGGCGCTGTGGGGCTCGGCCGGCATTCCCAATGAAACCGGCGGACCGCTCAAGATCTGGCGGCAATGGGCGCCGCAGGCAACCGGCCAACCGATTGACTCCGGCCATTTCCTCACCGAGGAAAACCCCGACGCCACGGCGCGTGGCGCTAGTCGATTTTTTCAAGTGACAACAGGAGAGAATTGCGATGCATCCCGTGATGCGGCTTTATGAAGACGTGCTCTCGACTCTCGAAACCGTCGAATTCCGGCTGCCGCCGCTGCCGCGCTTTATTTTCGTCGTACACGGCGGCGCCAGCATCGGCGGCAAGGCGCTGAAGGGGGGCGAAGCCTGGCAGGGCGAGGCGGAGACGGTCGTGCGGCCGGGGCCCGAGGGAGTCACCTGCTGGCGCTGGGAGCTTTCGCGCGGCGACGCCGGCTCGACGGTCGCCGCCGCGCCCGGGATGCGGACGCATGAGAAGCTGACCGCATTCCTCGAAACCATGCCGAAGGGCGAGCTGTTGATGCGCTGCGACAGCGTGGCCTTTCCGCCCGGCGGCTGCGCCTACACGCACGTGCACCAGGGCCCGGGCATCCGCTGCCTGATCGAGGGCGGCTTTCGCATCGATACGCACCACCGCTCGACCAGCTATGGGCCGGGCGGGGCCTGGTACGAAGCCGGCCCGGACCCGGTGTTCGCGCAAGGCTCCGACGACAAACCGAGCCGCTTTATCCGCGTCATGATCCTGCCGCGCGCGCTGCTCGGAAAAAGCTCGGTCCGTTACCTGAACGAAGAGGACAAGGCCAAGCCGAAATCGCAGACTTACGAGGTCTATGCCGATGCGCCGATCGCGTTCGAGGCGAAGTAGTCACGGTCGCGCCGGGTCATGACCAGCGTCGACCGCCAACAGGCTTTCACCGGCACCAAAGAGGCGGCGCCCGCGCTGCGGCTCGATGCCGCGCGGCTGGAGAAACATCTGGTGGCGCAGGTCGCAGGTTTCGCCGGTCCGCTCACGGTCAAACAGTTCAAGGGCGGGCAATCGAACCCGACTTATTTTTTGCAGACGCCGGGGCGGGCTTACGTGCTGCGCCGCAAGCCGCCGGGCAAGCTGCTGCCGTCGGCGCACGCGGTGGACCGCGAATACCGCGTGATCCGCGCCCTGCACGCGCAGGGCTTTCCGGTGGCCGAGCCCCTGCTCTACTGCGACGACGACAGCGTCGCCGGCACGGCGTTCTATTTGATGAGCTTCGTTGACGGCCGCGTGTTCTGGGAGCCGCAGATGCCGGGCTCTAATCCGGCCGAACGGGCCGCCGTCTACGACGCCATGAACGACACCATCGCGCGCCTGCACAGCTTCGAGCCGGGAAAAATCGGCCTGGCCGATTTCGGCCGCGGCGAAAACTATGTGGCGCGCCAGGTCGAGCGCTGGTCGAAGCAGTACCGCGCCTCCGAAACCGAAAAGATCGACGAGATGGAGCGGCTGATGGCATGGCTGCCGTCGCACATTCCGCCCGCGGGCCCGGCGCGGCTGGTGCACGGCGACTACCGGCTCGATAATCTGATCCTTGCGCGCGAGGCGCCGAGAGTCCTCGCCGTGCTCGACTGGGAATTGTCCACGCTCGGCGATCCGCTCGCCGATTTTTCCTACCACCTGATGGCGTGGCACATGCCGCATTCGGAGAGCGCGGCCGGCACCGCCTCGCTGGTCGGGCACGATCTCAAAGCGCTCGGCATTCCGTCGATGGCGGATTACGTCGATCTTTACGTCAAGCGCACCGGGCTCGACCCGCGCCCGCATCTGCCCGCTTATCTCGCCTACAACTTCTTCCGCATCGCCGCCATCCTGCAAGGCATCATCGGGCGCGTGCGCGACGGCACCGCCACCTCCGAATTCGCGCCGGCCAAGGCCGAGATGATCCGTCCGCTCGCCGAGAAGGCCTGGGCGTTCGCGCACGAGGCCGGCGCATGACAAAAAGCGTGGCGCTGACACTGGGCGGTGGCGGGGCACGCGGCCTCGCCCATATCGCGGCGCTGGAAGCCTTCGATGAGATGGGTGTGAAGCCGACGGCGCTCTCCGGCACCTCGATCGGCGCTATATTCGCCGCGGCTTACGCCGCCGGCATGAGCGGCAAGGCCATTCACCAATACGTTGCCGCGATGGCGAAGAACCGGACCCGGGTCGTGCGCCGGCTGATCGGCGCGCGGGCGCGCGTGTTGCCCAATCTGCTCGCCGGCTTCCGCGCGGCGACGCTGTTGGACGCGGAAAAGCTCTGCGGCAAATTCCTCCCCGAAGGCATGCCGCAAACCTTCGAAGAGCTGGGCATTCCGCTGACCGTTGTCGCCTCCGATCTCTATGGCCGCAACGAAGCGGCGTTTTCGTCGGGTCCGCTGGTTCCGGCGCTCGCCGCATCCATTGCCATACCGGGCTTGATGCGGCCGATGCGGGTGAATGGCCGCATCCTCGTCGACGGCGGCGCCACCAACCCGCTGCCATTCGAACATCTGCGCGGCCGCGCCGATATCGTCGCGGCCGTTGACATTTCCGGTGTGCCGCCGGCGGGGCGCACCGAATTGCCGAACCCCTGGGAATGCATCTATGCCAGCGTGCTGGTCATGAGCCACGCGATCACCGCGGAGAAGCTCAAATGGACGCAGCCCGACCTGTTGATCCAGCCCCGCGTCGGGGCGTTCCGGGTGCTCGATTTCCACCGCGCCAACGCCATCCTGCGCGCCGCCGAGCCGACGAAGGCTGAAATCAAGCAACGGCTTGGCGCGCTGCTCGACCATTAAATGCGGACCTTCCGCCAAAACTACGGTCAACAAATCCTTTCACACGGCCCCCGTTTTTCGCGCGATCGCGTTGCGCAAAATTGACGGCTGTCCGCTAGCGTCCGGGCGCAATCCCTCGTGAGACAAAATGAGCGCCAGCAGCATAGGCATCCAGGTCATCATGCCGAAGACCGGAACATCGCCAAAGCAGACACCGCCGCCGCCGGCAAACGAGCGCGATTCCGGCAACGCGGCGGTCGCGGCTGACACGGCCGCCAAGCAGGCGCCGCCACCGCCCGGCATGGGCAAGCTGGTGGACAAGACCGTTTAGCTTTTTCCTCTCGGTTGTCGTCCCCGCGCAGGCGGGGACCCATAACCCCGGCCTATCCGAACATTGAACGCAGGGCGTATGGGTCCCGGGCCTCCCTCGCGGAGCCTGTCATCGGGCCGCGCTTCGCGCCGACCCGTTGGCTCGGTCGCCCGGGACGACGATAGCTAGCGCCGCGCGGCGAAGAAATCGCGCAGCAGCGCGGCGCTCTCGCTCTCGTTGATGCCGCCATAGACCTCCGGGCGGTGATGGCAGGTAGGCGACGAGAAAAAGCGCACGCCGTGCTCGACCGCCCCGCCTTTTTCGTCGGCGGCGCCGAAATAAAGCCGCCGGATGCGCGCAAACGACATCGCCGCCGCGCACATGGCGCAGGGCTCCAGCGTCACATAGAGATCGCAATCGCTGAGCCGCTCGCTGCCGAGCGCCGCCGCGGCCGCACGGATCGCCAGCAATTCGGCGTGCGCGGTCGGGTCCTTGTCGGCAATGGTGCGGTTGCCGGCGCGGGCGATCACGGCGCCGTCGCGCACGAGCACGCAGCCGACCGGAACCTCGCCGCGCGCACCCGCGGCGCGGGCCTCTTCCAGGGCGATGGACATGAAGGAGGCCATGCTCGTCTCGCTGCGCGAACTCTGCTATCAGGCCGCAACCTTATTGCGGCTTCCGGTATGGCGGGCAAGAGCACAGACGAAAAGAGCGGCGAACGCATCGCCAAGGTGATGGCCCGCGCTGGCCTTGCCTCGCGGCGCATGGCGGAAGCCTGGATCACCGCCGGGCGCGTGGCGGTCAACGGCGCGGTGATCGCTTCGCCCGCGCTCAACGTCACAACTCGCGACAAGATCACGGTCGACGGCTTGCCCCTGCCCGGCCGCGCCCGTACCCGGCTGTTCCGCTATCACAAGCCGCGCGGATTGGTGACCACCCATGCCGATCCGGAGGGGCGGCCGACGATATTCGCCAAGCTGCCCAAGCACCTGCCGCGACTGATCAGCGTCGGCCGGCTCGACCTCAACAGCGAGGGGCTCTTGCTGCTCACCAATGACGGCGGGCTCGCGCGCGCGCTGGAATTGCCTTCGACCGGTTGGCTGCGGCGCTACCGCGTGCGCGCGCTCGGGCGCGTCAGCCAGGAAGCGCTCGATCGCCTGCGCAGCGGCATCACGGTCGCCGGCGTGCGCTATGGGCCGATCGAGGCCACGCTCGACCGCGAGCAGGGCGCCAATGTCTGGCTCACCATAGGATTGCGCGAGGGCAAGAACCGCGAAGTGCGCAAGGTTCTCGAGCAGCTCGGCCTGACGGTGAACCGATTGATCCGCGTCGCTTACGGGCCATTTGAATTGGGCGAGCTCGATGACGGTGCCGTAGAGGAAGTGGAGACGGCGGAGTTGCGCGCGGCGCTGGGGCCGGAGATTGCCGAACAGGCCAATGCAGATTTCGATTCTCCGTTGGAAGATGAAACGGCGCGCCGCCCTGAGACGCGCGGCAAGCGCCAACAGGGCCCCAGCGACAAGCGGCGTGACGAAAAGCGCCTTACCCGGCCGCTGCGCGGCCGCCCTCCCCCAAAGCGGCGGGATAAAAAGCACCGCCGCGACCGTAGCGGCGGGCCGCGGCCGTCGAGGCCGCGCGCATGATCCCGAAAAAGCATGTCCCCGGCTCGACCGGGGATGGGAACCGGTTTTCGGATCAGATCATGCGCAAAAGGAAACTGTGATGCGCGTGGTCGGCGGCAGACTGCGCTCGCGCCCGCTGGCCGGGCCAAAGTCGGACGCGGTGCGCCCGACCAGCGACCGCTTGCGCGAGGCGCTGTTCAATGTTCTCGCGCACGCCTATGGCGATCCCGTCACGGGCGCGCGCGTGCTCGACCTGTTCGCCGGCACCGGCGCGCTCGGCATCGAGGCCATTTCGCGCGGCGCGGCCCATGCGCTGTTCGTGGACGATGGCGTGGAGGCGCGCGCGCTGTTGCGCGCCAATGTCGAGACGCTCGGCCTCGGCGGCGTCACCCGCATCTTCCGGCGCGACGCCAGCAAGCTCGGCCCGGCACATCCGCTGGAGCCGTTCGATCTGGTGTTCCTCGATCCGCCCTATGGCAAGGGCCTGGCGGAGAAGGCGCTTGTCAGCGCGCGTGACGGTGGCTGGCTCAAGCCGCAGGCGTTGATCGTGGTGGAGGAAGCCGCTGACGCCGGTTTCGCCGCGCCGGATGGGTTCGAGGAATTGGAGCGGCGCAAATACGACGACACGGAGTTTGTGTTTTTTCGAAGCGTTTAAGGCTGTCGTCCCCGCGAAGGCGGGGACCCATACTCCGCAGCTCCTCGATAGACTGCGGAGTATGGGTCTCGGGCCTCCCTCGCTTCGCTCGGTCGCCCGGAACGACGGTTGAGAGTTACCGCCGCCCAAACAACCGCTCGATGTCGGTGAGCTTCAGCTCTACATAAGTCGGCCTTCCGTGATTGCACTGGCCGGAGTTGGGCACCGCCTCCATCTCGCGCAGCAGCGCGTTCATCTCGTCGGGCTTGAGCCGGCGGCCCGCGCGCACCGAGCCGTGGCAGGCTATGGTGGCGGAGACGTGCAGCAACCGCCGCTCCAGCGGCAGGGAATCGTCCCATTCGGCCATGTGTTCGGCAAGGTCGCGCAGCAGGCCCTGCACGTCGACGTCGCCCAAGAGCGACGGCGTCTCGCGCACCGCCACTGCCCCCGGCCCGAACGGCTCGATGGTGAGCCCGAAGCGCGCAAGCTCGTTGGCGCGCTGGACAAGCCGCGCGGCGTCGGCCTCGTCGAGCTCGACGATCTCCGGGATCAGCAGGATCTGGCGCGCGATGCCGGACTTTTCCAGCGCCGCCTTCATGCGCTCGTAGACGATGCGCTCATGCGCCGCGTGCTGATCGACGATGACCAACCCGTCGCGGGTTTGCGACACGATGTAGGTCTCGTGCAGCTGCGCGCGCGCGGCGCCGAGCGGGCGTTGGATTAGCTCCGCCGCCGGCTCGAAGCTCACGACCGCCGCGTCGGCGGCCGGCTCTCCCACCTCGAAAGCTGCCTGGGCGGGCTCGGCAAACCCAAGCGCTGCGCCGCCGCGCGACGGCACGAAACCGGAGGGCCGTGCCGGCGAGCGCCGCCAATCGTAAGCGGCGCGCCGCGGCGCCGCGGTCGGGCGGAAGGCGGCGATGGTGGCGCCGCCGCCGGTCGAGACGGCACGGCCGCCCTCGCGCGCCAGCGCCTCTTTCAGCGCGCGCACGATCAGCCCGCGCACCAGCGCGCCGTCGCGGAAGCGCACTTCGGTTTTGGCGGGATGCACATTGACGTCGACCTCGCGCGCGGCAAGCGTCACGAACAAGGCGAGCAGAGGATGGCGGTCGCGCGGCAGGTAGTCGGCGTAAGCCGCGCGCACCGCGCCGAACAAAACTTTGTCGCGCACCGGGCGTCCGTTGACGAACAGATATTGCCCGAGCGAGTTGGCGCGCGACAGCGTCGGCAGCCCGGCGAAGCCTTCGAGATGCACGCCCTCGCGCTCGGCTTGCACGGCAAAAGCATTGGCGCGGAAATCCTGTCCCAGCACATCGCCCAGCCGCGTCAACTCGTCGGCCGCGGGGCCCCAGGTGACGGCTAAGCGCTCCTCGCCGGCGAGCGTGAAAGCAACGTCCGGCCGGCTCATGGCCAGGCGGCGCACCACTTCCCGCACAGCATCGGCCTCGCTGCGGTCGGTCTTGAGAAACTTCAGCCGCGCCGGTGTCGCGTAAAACAGATCGCGCACCTCGACCGAGGTGCCGACCGTGAGCGCCGCCGGCTTTACCGCGGACTTGGCGCCAGCATCGAGGACAAGCGTCCAGGCGTGCGGCTCCGACTTGTGCCGGGTGGTGATGGCGAGCCGCGCCACCGCGCCGATCGACGGCAGCGCCTCGCCGCGGAAACCGAGCGTGCGGATGGCGAGCAGGTCATCACCGGCGAGCTTGGAGGTGGCGTGGCGATCGACACTGAGCGCGAGATCGGCGCGGGTCATGCCTTCGCCGTCGTCGGTGACGCGGATCAGCCGGCGGCCGCCGCCGTCGGTCAAGACGCCGATGCGGGTCGCCCCGGCGTCGAGCGCGTTCTCGATGAGTTCCTTGACGACGCTGGCCGGACGCTCGACCACCTCGCCAGCGGCGATGCGGTTGACGATCGATTCGGGCAGCTGGCGGACGGGCATCTTTCTTCCTTCACCTCTCCCCGCTTGCGGGGAGAGGTCGACTTCCGAGCGGAGCGAGGAAGTCGGATGAGGGGCATGTCGAGACGCCCCCTCACCCGCCTCGCTCGCAAGCTCGCTCGGCACCCTCTCCCCGCGCGCCGGGAGAGGGTGCCGGCGGCGATTCGGTTACCGTGAGTGTAGTCTCCCAAAGACGGCACGGGCGAGACACAGCCGACGTCTGCCCCCGTTATTCAATGCGGAAATTGCCTAATCCCACTCTTTCCCGCTCCTGTGGCGCTTGATCTCGGAGCGCCGCTTCTTGCCCTCCAGCCGCTGGCGTTTTTGCGCCTTCGGCACCTTGGTGGCGCGGCGCGGCTTGGGGCGTATCGCCGCCTGGCGGATCAGCGCGAACAAGCGCTCGCGCGCGTCGGCGCGGTTGCGGGTCTGGTCGCGGTGGGCCTGCGCCACGATGACGATAACGCCCTCCTTGGTCGCGCGGCTGCCGGCCAGCCGGATCAGCCGCACCGCCACGTCGTTCGGCAATGACGGCGACTGCCGCGCGTCGAAGCGCAATTGCACCGCGCTTGATACCTTGTTGACGTTCTGCCCGCCCGGGCCGGAAGCGCGCACGAAGGATTCCGACAATTCGGATTCGTCGAGCGCGATGGCGTCGGTGATGCGGAGCATGGCGCGGTGGATTCTAACGCGTCATCGCCGGGCTTGTCCCGGCGATCCCGACGAGCGATGCACAGCTTTGCCCAGCTAAGCGGGATGGCCGGGTCAAGCCCGGCCATGACTACAGAGGGGTCAGGCGGTCAAATATTTCTTCGCCAGTACCTTGCCTTCTTCCACCGCCGGCTGGTCGAAGGCGTCAATACCGAGCAGATGCGCGGCGATGATGGTTTCCAACATGAAATGCATCAGCAGCTCGCCGAGCGCCGCCTCGTCGAGCTGGGGCAAATGCAGCATGCGCACCGGGCAGCCGTTCTTGGCCAAGGTCTCGGCGGTGGCGCGGCCTTCCGCCGCCACCAAATCGCCGATGGTTTTGCCGGCAAAGCCGGGCTCACCGGCGAGCCGGGCGAGCTCGCCGTCCATGCGTGGCCCCAAGCCCGCGGCGGCGACGGTGACCACGGTGAACAGCTTGTCGCGCGGGCCGGCGATGAACAACTGGACCTGGCTGTGCTGATCGACGGGCCCGAGTGCCGCCAGCGGCGTGGTGCCCTTGCCGTCCTTGCCGAGGCTTTCGGCCCAGAGCTGCACGTACCAGTGCGAGAAGCGTTCGAGCCGGTCGCAATAGGCCATCAGCACGCTGATCGATTTGCCCTTGCTTTCGGCGAGCGAAACGGCGAGCGCGGCGCCCAACGCGGCCGGCACCTGCGCCGGCGGCTTCTTGGCGAGTATCGGCGCCAACGCGGCGGCGGCGCCTTTGCGAATGACCGCGATGTCGAGCCCGAGCACGGCGGCCGGCAGCAGCCCGACATTGGTGAGCGCCGAATAGCGGCCGCCGACGCCGGTGTCGTGATCCAGCAGCGGCACCTGATGCTTGCCGAGCAGATCGCGCAAGCCGTTGCGCTTTCCCTCGCGCGCCGGCTCGCTGATGCCGAGCACGGCGGCGCGGGCGTCGATGCCGGCTTGCTTCAGCGCCGACAGCGCGGCGATGGTCTGCATCAGCGTCTCGGCGGTGCCGCCGGATTTCGAAATCGCAACGAAACGCGTGGTGGCCAACGGCAGCTTCGCCAGCATGGCCTCAAACGAAAGCGGATCGAGATTGTCGATGAAATACACGCGCGGGGCGCTGCGCAAGCTACCGACGCCGGGGACGTTGTAGAAGGCAAGCTGCGCCAGCGTCTGCCCGCCCAGCGACGAACCGCCGGTGCCGAGCATGACAATGTCGCTGGCGCCCTCGGCGAGCTTGCGGGCGGCGTCGCGGACTTCCGCAAGATCGTCCTGCTTTTCCGGCAGCCGCAGCAGCGGCAGCGAGCCGTCTGCGTGGCGTTTGCGCAGATCGTCGAGACCGCCCTGCGCGCGCTTGAGCATCGCCTCCAGGGCAGCGGCGGAAATACCGTGCTGCCCGACATTTTTCTCAAGCGCGCTGTCGACGGATTGGATGAGCGGCATGGTTTCTCCGCAGTCATGCCCGCGCTTGTCGCGGGCATCCCGGTCAGGGACGCAACATGCGTGCCTACCTAAGCGGGATGGCCGGCACAAGGCCGGCCATGACAAGTATGAAATCGCGGCCACCGCCTGTGCACAACGCACGGGCAGCGCAGCGGTATCACTCGTGCACGGTGCCCGAGGTCAGGCCCTTGGGGCGGCCGGCGACCGTCACCAGCAGCCCGCCGCTGTAGAGGCGCTTGGCTACGCGCTTGGCGTCGGCGATGGTGACGCCGTCAATCATGGCACTGCGGCGCTGGATATAGTCGATGCCGAGATTGTCGATCTGGATCTGCGTGAGCTGCGCCGCGATCTTGCTCGAGGTGTCGAGCGAGAGCGCGTAGGAGCCCTTGATGTAGTCCTTGGCCGCGGCGAGTTCGTCGGCGGTCGGGCCGCTCTCGGCCATGCGCTTGACCTCGCCCTCGATCACCTTGAGCGCGTCGGCGGTGCGGTCGCCGCGGGTGGCGGTGCCGCCGATCAGGACGGCGGCGCGCCGGAACCAGACCAGGCTGTCGGAGACGCCGTAGGCCAGCCCGCGCTTTTCGCGCACTTCCTTGTAGAGGCGCGAGGAGAAGCTGCCGCCACCCAGGATGTGGTTGACGATGTAGGCGGCCATGAAATCCGGATCGTGGCGCGCGATGCCCTGACCACCGAATGTGACCACCGCCTGCGGCACGTTGACATCGATGACGATGCGGCGGCCGAGATTGCTCGGATTGGTCGCCGGCACCGGCTTGAGGTCGTTTTTCATAGGCAGACCGGCGAAGGCGCGGTCGATCAGCTTGCCGGCGGTTTCGGCATCGATGTCGCCGACGATCGAAACGGTGAGCTCGTTGCGCGCGAACACGCGGCGCACATAGTCGCGCAGATCGGCGGCGGTGATGCGCGGCACCGTTGCCAGCGTGCCCTTGCTTTGGCGGCCATAGGGGTGGCCGGGAAAAGCTGTGCTCCACCAGCTGCTGCTGGCGAGACGGTTCGGGTTGGTGGTATCGCGCCGCAAGCCCGCCAGCTCCTGCCCGCGCACGCGCTCGACAGCATCGGCATCGAAGCGCGGCTTGGTCAACGCCAGGCGCAGAAGATCGAAGGCCTCGTCGCGGTGTTCGTTGAGGGTACGCAGCGAGCCGCGGAAATAATCGCGGCCGACCAGGAAGCGGAGGTCGATGGCATGGTTTTCCAGCCGCTCGTGATAGGTCTTGCTGTCGAGGTCGCCGGCGCCTTCGTCGACCAGGTCGGCAGTGAGATTGGCGGTGCCGCCTTTGGCCGCGTCGTCCTGGCTGGAGCCGCCGTGGAAGGCATAACTAAGCGCCACCAACGGAACCGCGTGCTCGCGCACCAGCCAGGCGGTGATGCCGGAGGGGCTGACGATCTTCTCGATCGTCATCGCCGAGGCCGGCGGCGCGACGGCAAAAAGTGCCAGCAGGGCGAGCGCGATCGAACTAAAAAGTCGCGTCATGACCGTTTCTCCACCTGCGGGCGGGTGTCTTTGATCAGATAGCCGGTGACCGAGCGCTGCATTTCGAGCCATTGGCGGGCGGCGTCCTGAACCTGTTGGGCGGTGACGGCGCGGATGTGCTCTGGCCAATGCTCGACGTCGCTGACGGTCGAGCCGGTCGTGAGCGCCTCGCCGTACCAGCGCGCCATGCTGGCCTGGCTGTCGTGGGCATAGACTGCGTCGGCGATCAGCCGGGTTTTGCTGCGCGCCAGTTCCTCGAGCGTGACGCCCTTGCTGGCAACTTGCGCGATCACCGCGTCGATGGCGGCCTCGAGCTGCGGCAGCGTAACGCCCAGGCGCGGCGCGCCGTAAACGCTGAACTTCGACATGCCGATGGCCGAACTGTCGTACGAGGCACCGGCGCCGACGGCTAAGTGCTTGTCTACCACCAGGTCGCGATAGAGCCGGCTGTTATTGCCGCGCCCGAGAACATGCGCGAGCACCTCGAGCGCCTCCGATTGGCCCGGTTTGCCGGTGGCGAACGAGGGCACCAGATAGGCGCGTTGCATCATCGGCTGTTCGACGCGCGGATCGGCGAGCGTGAGCCGGCGCGCCGCCACCGGCGGCGGCTCCTGCGGACGATGACGCGGCGTGATGATGATGCTGTTGCGCTTGACCTTGCCGTAGGTTTCCTGCGCGAGCTTGAGCGCTTCCTGCGGCTCGACATCGCCGGCGATCACCACCACCGCGCCGTTGGGCGCGTAGAAGCGCCGGTAGAAGCCGATGGCGTCGTCGCGGGTGAGCTGCTCCATTTCGTGGCGCCAGCCGATTATCGGCTTGCCGTAGGGGCTATTGAGGTACAGCGCGGCGCTGATCTGCTGGGACAGCCGCGCGTGCGGATTGTTGCGGACGCGCTGGTTCTGCTCCTCGAGGATAACGTCGCGTTCCGGCAGCACGACCGCATCGGTCAGCTGCAAGCCGGTCATGCGATCGGCTTCGAATTCCATCACGGTTTTCAGCTTCTCGCTCGGCACGCGCTGGAAATAGCCGGTGTAGTCGTAGGCGGTGAACGCGTTCTCCCGACCGCCGAGGCGGGAGACAACCTTCGAGAACTGGCCGGCCGGATGCTTGGCGGTGCCCTTGAACATCAGGTGCTCGAGGAAATGCGCCAGGCCCGACTTGCCCGGCGTTTCGTCGGCGGCACCGACCTTGTACCAGATCATGTGGGTGACGACCGGCGCGCGGTGGTCGGGGATGACGACCAGTTCGAGACCGTTGGGAAGCGTAAAGTCGGCGACCTTGCCGCCATTCTCGTCGGCGGCCAACACGGGCGCCGCAAGCGCCGCCGCGAATATCGCCGCGGCGGTGAGGAGGACGTTCTGTCTGAAATTCACGTTTGGACCCTTATAGGCCTGGTTGGTGCGCCCCACGCGCGGTCACGCCGCCAGCACAAACGCTTTGAATCGATTCGACGCCAACGAATGCGCGGTCACTTGACCTCACCGCGAGTGAGGTAGTCGTTATTCGGCTTTGGCGGGCCGCCTTTGGCGTTGCCATAGGGCTGGTCCGGCGAGGGCGTCTGATAGCCGGGCGGCGGCTGGGTCAGCGAGGCGCGCGGCGGCTCGCCGGTGAACTTGGCGTCTTCCTTGTCGTCCTTGCCGAACATCTTCTTGAACAATCCGCCGGTGTACCCGAGTTGGGATGGCGTCATCTGCGTGCCGTCGGCCCCGGCCGCATCGGGCAAGGACGCGTTGCGCCTGCGCGGAGCGTATTTGGCGCCGGGGGTGAGGTCGCTCGGCGACAGCGGATTGGATTCGTGCTCCACCTCGTCGCTGGTCGCGCCCTTGCGCTCGAGCTTCTTTTCCAGTTTGGCGCGCGCAACATCCGGGTCTTTCGGCCATGCTGGATTATTGGCGGCCGCATCGGACTTTACCGGCGGCGGCAATTGGTCGTTGGACGGGAGGACCAGCGGTGGACGCTCCTGGTAGTCGATCCCTGCGTCGTCGGCACTTTTCAGGCCGAGACTTTCCAAAATGCCGCGGATGATCTTGGTGTCGATCGGAACGTCGTCGTCAGCGGCGCGCGCCGGCGCGGAAATCGACAGCAGGCTCGCGCCGAGGGCGATGCCAATGGCGGCGCTCATGCAGGATTTCATCGTCAGTCGTATCGGACGCATGGCCTTCATCCGGTCGTGGCCCCTGCTCTCAAATCCTGAGGGAATTCGACGTCGCAAACCCTGAAATATCGGCGGATCAGGGCGCTTTTGCGGCGCTGTCCCCTACCAAAGAGTCATACAGCAGGCCGATGACCCCGGCAACGATGGCCACATCCGCTAGGTTAAAAACGTACCATTCGAACCGCCAAGTTGCGATGGAAACGTGAAAAAACACGAAATCGGCGACCCAGCCGTAGGCCAGCCGGTCGATGGCGTTGCCGACCGCGCCGCCGATAATGAGGCCAAGGGACAAGGCCACAAGCCGGCCGCGCGCGTGCGCAAGCCATATCGACAGCAGCAGCACCGCGAGCAGCTTGACCGCCAGCAGCACCCCCTGGCCGAGCGCGCCTTGCGTCTGGAACAGGCCGTAGCTGATGCCGGTGTTGCGGGTAAGGACGAAATCGAAGAACGGGCCCA
>Ga0315540_10001308_pt1 | contig 14244 bp, 11 predicted proteins | sample SalMarSW160110MG_FD_203677 | JGI IMG/M metagenome (GOLD analysis project Ga0315540, IMG submission 203677) | Salt marsh sediment microbial communities from the Plum Island Ecosystem LTER, Massachusetts, United States - Salt Marsh Sediment SW1601-10 ... | reverse complement strand
CCCAGGTGCCGAGACCGGCACCGGCGGGCGCATCCGCGACGTCCAGGCGACCGGCCGCGGCGCCCATGTGGTCGCCGGCACCGCGGCCTACTGCGTCGGCAACCTGCGCGTCCCCGGCTATCCGCTGCCCTGGGAGGATCCCGCCTTCGCCTATCCCGACAACCTCGCACCGCCGCTCGAGATCGCGATCCAGGCCTCGAACGGCGCGTCCGACTACGGCAACAAGTTCGGCGAGCCGGTGATCCAGGGTTTCGCGCGGTCGTTCGGTCTCCGCACGCCCTCCGGAGAGCGCCGCGAATGGCTCAAGCCGATCATGTTCTCCGGCGGCATCGGCCAGATGGACGCCCGCCACGCGGTCAAGGGCGATCCCGAGCCCGGCATGCTGGTGGTCAAGGTGGGCGGCCCCGCGTACCGGATCGGCATGGGCGGTGGCGCCGCCTCGAGCATGGTCCAGGGCGAGAATGTCTCCGAGCTCGACTTCAACGCCGTTCAGCGCGGCGACGCCGAGATGGAGCAGAAGCTCAACCGCGTCATCCGCGCCTGCGTGGAGCTCGGAGAGGCCAACCCGATCGTCTCAATCCACGACCAGGGTGCAGGAGGGAACTGCAACGTCCTCAAAGAGATCGTGGAGCCAGCCGGAGCGCGAATCGAGATCCGTACGATCCCGCTTGGCGACGAGACCCTGTCCGTCCTCGAGATCTGGGGCGCGGAGTACCAGGAGAACAACGCGCTTCTGATCCGGCCCGACCACGAGCCCCTCTTCCGCGCGCTGTGCGAGCGCGAGAAGGTCCCATGGGCGGTCGTCGGCCGGGTCACCGGCGACCGGCGGGTCGTCGTCCACGACGCCCTGGACGGCTCGACCCCGGTCGACCTCGCGCTCGACGACGTACTCGGTGACATGCCGCAGAAGCACTTCGAGCTCACCCGCACACAACCACGCCTCGCGCCGCTCGAGCTGCCGGCGGACCTCGAGGTGCGCGCCGCCCTCGAGCGCGTGCTGCGCCTGCTCTCGGTCGGTTCCAAGCGATTCCTGACCACCAAGGTCGACCGCGCGGTGTCCGGCCTGGTCGCGCGCCAGCCCTGTGTCGGCCCGCTCCAGCTCCCGGTCGCCGATGTCGCGGTCATCGCCAGCAGCCACCTCGCGACCACCGGTGGCGCGACCGCGATCGGCGAGCAGCCGGTGAAGGGCCTCCTCGACCCGGCCGCGATGGCACGGCTGACCGTCGGTGAAGCACTGACGAACCTGGTGTGGGCACGGGTGACCTCCCTGCCCGACGTGCGCTGCTCGGCGAACTGGATGTGGGCCGCCAAGCTGCCCGGGGAGGGCGCCGCGCTGGTCGACGCCCTGGTGGCGATGAAGGATCTCATGATCGCGCTCGGGATCGCGGTCGACGGCGGCAAGGACAGCCTCTCGATGGCGGCCCTGGCGCCGGACGGGCACGGCCGCGAGGAGACCGTCAAGGCACCCGGCACGTTGGTGGTCTCAGCCTACGTGACCTGCCCCGACATCACCGCGACGGTGACGCCGGACCTCAAGCTGCCCGGGCACGGCCGCCTGCTCCTGGTTGACCTCGGCGGCGGCCGCAACCGGCTCGGCGGGTCGGCCCTCGCGCATGCCTGGGGGCAGATCGGCGACATCCCGCCGGACGTCGACGATCCTGCGCTGCTCGCGCGCGCCTTCGCCGCGGTCCAGGAGCTGCTCGCCGCGGGCCGGGTCACCTCGGGCCACGACCGCTCCGACGGCGGCCTGATCACGACCCTGCTCGAGATGGCCTTCGCCGGCAACACCGGAATCGACATCGACATCCCCGCGGCCGACGGCGCCGACCCGCTCGCCGTGCTGTTCGCCGAGGAGCTCGGCCTGGTCCTCGAGGTCGCCCCGGAGCTCCTGCCCGGCGCGCTCGAGACCTTCCGGGCCGCCGATGTCCCCTGCGCCGAGATCGGCGCGACGCTCGCCGGTCCCGAGGTCCGCGTCCAGGTCGCCGGAAGAAGCGTGCTCTCAGACGACGTGCGTGACCTGCGCGACCTCTGGGAGGCGACCTCGTTCCAGCTCGAGCGCCTCCAGGCCGACCCGGCCCGTGTCGCCGAGGAGGAGTCGGGTCTGCGCCACCGCAGCGCGCCGCCGTTCCGGCTCGCCTTCACCCCCGCCGCGATCTCGCCTGCGGTCCTCGCCCGCGCCGACCGCACCCCGGTGGCGGTGCTGCGCGAGGAGGGCTCGAACTCCGACCGCGAGATGGCTTCGGCCCTCTGGCTCGCCGGACTCGAGCCGTGGGACGTGGCGATGTCGGACCTGCTCGACGGCCGGATCGGGCTCGAGCGCTTCCGCGGCCTGGTCGCGGTCGGCGGCTTCAGCTACGCCGACGTGCTCGACTCGGCCAAGGGGTGGGCCGGGACGATCCGGTTTAACGACCGGCTGCGCGACCAGTTCGAGGCCTTCGTCGCCCGCGACGACACGTTCACTCTCGGGGTGTGCAACGGCTGCCAGCTGTTCGCCCTGCTTGGCTGGGTACCGTGGCGCGGGCTCGGCGACGGCGCCCAGCCGCGCTTCATCGGCAACGCGTCGGGTCGCTTCGAGTCGCGCTTCGCGACCGTGCGCATCCTCCCGAGCCCAGCGGTGCTGCTCGAGGGGATGGAGGATTCCGTGCTCGGGATATGGCTCCAGCACGGCGAAGGCCGGGCGCACTTCCCCGACCCCGCCGTCCTCGACCGCGTCGAGGCCGACAGGCTCGCCCCGGTGCGCTACGTCGACGACGATGGCTCGCCGACCGAGGCCTACCCCTTCAACCCCAACGGCTCGCCGCGAGGCATCGCCGCCCTGACCACTCCGGACGGCCGCCACCTCGCGATCATGCCCCACCCCGAGCGCACCTTCCTGACCTGGCAGTGGGGCTGGATGCCGGTGGGATGGCGAACCGACCTCGCCGCCTCGCCCTGGCTGCGCCTGTTCCAGAACGCTCGCCGATGGTGCGAGGGCGGCTGAGGACGCTCGCCAAGGCGAGCAGGACGCCGGCCGGAGCCGATGCGTCACGGCGCGGCGACGCGGTTCGCAGCGCGGCGGGGATCGACGGCGGGGCGGCGCTCGAGGGACACGCCGCCGCCGTTCAGCACCACCCGAACCAGCACCGAACGCGACCCGAGCTCGATCGCGACACCCGCGCCCATGGTCCGGGTCAGCTCGGAGACGACCAGGCCCGGCAGATTATTGTGCTCCGAGAGGTGCATTGCGACCACCGCACGCAAGCGTGCGTGGCGCACGCGGTCGAGCGCTTCCACCGCCTGGTGGTTGGCGAGGTGACCCGAACGTGAGGCGATGCGCTGCTTGAGCGGCCACGGGTAGGGGCCGTGGCGGAGCATGTCGGCGTCGTGGTTGGCCTCCAGGCAGAGCAGGTCGCACCCTGCGAGTCGGGTCTCGAGCAGCGGCGTGATGATTCCCGTGTCGGTGCACACCGCAATCCGATGACGGCCGTCGTCGACCACGAAGGCAACTGGCTCGGCGGCGTCGTGGCTGGTCGCGACCGGAAGCACCCGCAGCGCGCCCAAAGACAGCTCGCGCCCCGACTCGAGCTCGCCGCCGCCGTCGCAGCGAATCGACAGCCCCGACCAGGTGCCGGCAGTCGCCCACACCGGGAGCTGCCTCCGCTTGAGAAGCACCTCGAGGCCGCGCACGTGGTCGCTGTGCTCGTGCGAGACGAGGATCGCGTCGATCTCGGCGAGGTCGTGGCCGAGCTGGGCGAGGCGGCGGGTGAGCGACCGGGTCGAGATGCCCGCGTCGAGCAGAACGGTGGTCCCGCCAGACGAGACCAGCGTCGCGTTGCCCGACGACCCCGAGGCCAGGATCACCACCTCCACGGTCACCGCCCCGTCGAACCGAAGCCGCCGGCGCCGCGCCCGGTCGCCGACAGCCGGTTGTCCGCAACGAAATCGGCCTGGGTCACCGGCGCGACGACGAGCTGGGCGATGCGGTCGCCGCGCGCGATGGTGACCGCCTCGCGGCCGAGGTTGACAAGCACGACCCGGACCTCGCCCCGGTAGTCGGCGTCCACCGTGCCAGGGGCGTTGGCGACGGTGACCCCATGGTGAAGTGCGAGGCCCGACCGCGGCCGGACCTGGCCCTCGTAGCCTGCCGGCAGCTCGACCACGAGCCCCGTGGGGAGGGCGCTGCGCTCGCCGGGCGCGAGCGTGAGGGGCTCCGCGACCGCCGCCACCAGATCGGCGCCGGCGGCGCCTGCGCTGGCGTAGGACGGCAGGGGCAAGCCCTCGCCGTGGGGCAGGCGCCGAACGCGGACGGTCACGGTGTCTGGCATCGCGGTCATCATAGCGCGCGAGGGAACTGAACCACCACGACACAAAGACACCAAGCCGTCACTTTGGCATCGGCCCTCACCTGCCTGCATCCCGCAGCTCCGCACGCAACAGCCCGCAGATCAGACCAGCCAACCGATCTGCGTGATGGGGGACCGCTGCCAGGACCTCGACCCCGCGAGCGCTGATCAGGGCGAGCTCGCTCTGCACCTCCTGATGACTGCGCCGCTTCGCGGCCTGTGACTCCCCCCGATCAGCCTGCTCCCGCCGTCGTCCTCGCTTCGCGATGACGACGCGATCACTGGGCTGCTCGCGGCGAGCTCCACGGCGAGTGACAGCGCGAGCAGCTTGGCCCGGCCCCGAGGCAGACTGCGGTGGGAGGTTCGTGGCTGGCTGGACGGGCACACGGCTGGCCTTGCCCGTGGACCCGAACATGGTCCCGGTCGATCGGATCCGGGCTGCGGGCCACCGGCGGCGGAGGGCAGGGTCGGGTCCACAGCGGCGGTGCGTCGAGGATCCCGACCCGGTCACCTGCGGCCTGCCGCCCGTCCCCTGGATTCGGTCCCACACCCTCTGCCAGTGGGCCCATCTGCCTCCGCCCAGCGGTCGGGTCCGGGATCAGGCTGCGGGCGGCAGGGCGCAGGGTGCCGGGGCAGGACGCCAGGGCGTCGCCGGCCGGAATGCCGAACCCGAACCCGCCCGCCGGCTGCCCGTCGCCCGACACCCGGATTCGGGCGGCCGATGCCCGAGGCTCACAGCCGGCAGCACCGGCTCCCAGGCCTTCCCTTGGAGCGCTCCCGGGTTGCGGGCGGAGCCCGCGCTGTGTCTTGGGGGGAAGAACGGCGTGTGCTATGCCACCCGGGTGGCGACGCCTTTCGGGCCGCACACGGCGGACGCCATCCGCTCGAGGGACAGGAGCTCGCGTGCGAGCGCCGCGACCTCGTCGCGGGTCACGGAGCGGACCTCGGCCAGGGAGCGCTCGAGGTCAAAGCGGCGGCCGCGGTCGAGCACCTCGCCGGCTTCGAGCCCGGCCAGACCCGAAGGATCCTCGGCATCCATGATCAGCCCGCGCACGAGGCCCTCCCGAGCGACCTCGACCTCGTCTTCGGAGAGATCCGCGGTCAGCTTCAGGACCTCTTCGCGCACGACCCGGAGGACATCCGGAAAGACGCTCGGCGCGGACGCCCAGCCGACCTCGACCAGGCCACCGAGCGAGCGCAGCACCAGGCCCGACCAGATGTCGTAGGTCAGCCCCTCCTCCTCGCGCAGGCGCTGAAAGAGGCGGCTCGAGGCGCCGACACCGAGCATCCGGTTGAGCACGGTCAGGGCCGGCAGCCGCGGGTCGCCGGCGGCGACGGCCGGAAAGACCAAACGCGCATGGACCTGGTCGGAGCCCTCGCGGTGGATGGCGAGGTGATCGCCGTGCCACGACAGCGACGGCAGCGGCCGGGCCGCAGGAGGCTCGGTCAGCGGAAGGCGGGACAGTCCGGCGGCGACATCGTCCTGGTCGACGTCGCCGGCGACGGCAGCCAGCATGCCGCCGCTACGGACCAGGTCTGCGTGGTGACGGCGCAGCGCTGCGGGGGTGAGGCGGCGCAGGCTGCGCGCCGTTCCGATCACCGGCCGCGCCAGCGGGTGCCGCCCCCAGGCAGCGTGCAGCACGGCCTCCTCGACCTGGTCGGCAGGGTCGTCGCGCATCAGCTCGAGCTCGGCCAGCGTCACCCTGCGCTCGAGCTCGACGTCGTCGCGATCGAAGGTCGGGGTCAGCACGGCGTCGACCAGCAGGGCGAGGGCGTCGGCGAGGGCGTCGCGGGTCGTCTCGATCGAGAGGCACATCGCTTCGGCGGCGGTCCAGGCGTCGACGTCGCCGCCGAGCCGATCGACCAGCCGCGCCAGGGACGCCCGGTCGAAGGCGCCGCAGCGGCGCAGGGTGAGGTGCTCGACCAGGTGGGTGGCACCGGCCAACGACTCGGGATCGTGGGCGGACCCGTGCACCAGCCACACCGCGGCCGACACGGTGCGGCGGCCGGGCAACGTTCGAACGAGCAGTGCTGAAGGGTGGCGGCCCATGGCGCGGCGGAGTGTACACCAGGTCGCACGAGGGTGGCCCGTGACGCCCGCCGGAAGGTTGCGGCGCCTGTCGGCGGCTGGCTACCTGACCTCGAGCGGCGGTGTCGGCTCGCCGGGCCGCTGGTTGGTCGGAACGCGGGAGCCCTGGCCACCCTGGTTCTCGCGGTACACGAACTTCCAGTCGCAGTACCGGGTTCGGCCCTCGTACACACGGATGCTGTCATCGCAGGACGTCGAGTAAACGCCGATGATCGGACCGACCTGCTGGCCGGGCCGGATCCCGGGCAGCCCTCCGGTCGGCCCGGGCAGCGGGGTGGGCGCCGGCGTCGGGCTCGGCTGGAGACCCGACGTGGGCAGCCCGCCCGGGCCGGTACCGACCTGCTGGCCGTCCTCGCCGAGGTGGACGATCCCCCACACCTCGGAGCCGGTCATCGGGTCCTTCCAGCGTTTGCGCATCACCCGCGGCTTGGCCTCCCACATCTCCTTGAGGGTGACCGGGAAGCGTCCGAAGCGCGCCTTGAAGGTCCGGATCGCCTCGACGTACTGTTCGCCACGGAAGACGAGCTCGGCCTCCTTCTCCCGTTGCGCCTGGAAGGTGACCGTCTGCACCGCCGCACCCATGGCGATCGCCATCACGGCCACGATCACCAGCACCATGACCAGGGTGAAGCCCGCCTCGCTGCGGGGACGGGTGGGAACGGCTCGAGGCGCCACCCTCACCACTCCGAGTATGAGCTGCCGTCGAGCGCGGTACCCTCGGCGCCCGACCTGATGTCCATGATCCCGCCCGAGCCCTCATCGAGCGGTTGCAGGTCCTTCTCGTCGTCGGCCTCCGCGTAGACCTCCACCCAAGTGCCCGACGACTTGGTGATCGGGTCGACCGGGACCATGCGCATGTAGCCGAGGCTGACCAGCTCCTGCAGCGACGCCGGGTAGTGGCCGCGGTCGGCGAGGTACTGGTCGATGCACGAACGCATCGTGAACAGGTCCTCGCGCAGCACCGCCTCCTTGGCTTTCTGGGGGGCATTTCGCATCGCCGGCACCGCGATCGTCGCCAGGATGCCGATGATCGCCACCACGACGATCAGCTCGATGAGAGTGAAGCCGCGCGCGCCGCAGGCGGGCGCCGACCGGTCACGAGCACGGAGGTCGCCAGCCATGACTCACCAGTCCTTGTACTTGGTTCCGTCCAATGCGGTGGCATCGGACTTCGAGTAGACGTCGTAGACATTCTCTCCGCCCCAGCTGTCGCTGTCCCAGTCGTCCTGGTAGCTGCGCAGCCCCCAGTCGGAGTCTCCGGTCATGGGGTCGACGGGAAGGCGGCGAAGAAACTTGCGCTTGGTGTCCTGACCGACGAGCTGGACACCCTCGACCAGGGTCTCGAGGTCCGGCGGGTAGCCCTCCGATCCCAGCTTGATCGGGATCATGCCCTGGTCGGAGAGGCGCTTGAAGTCGTCGATGGCGGTCCGCATCTGGCGCAGCGCCAGGTGCAGCTCGGCCTCCTTGCGCCGCTTCACCGTGAACTTCGCCACCGGAAGCACGATCGTCGCGAGCAGCGCGATGAGAGCGGCCACCATCACCAGCTCAGCGAGGGTGAAGCCGGCCTCGTGGCGGCGGGAGAGGGAGCGGATCATGGCGAGGTCGATCCTCCGGTGCTGTCGCCGACGACGAACAGGGCGCCGTCGCGCACCGCCACCGGCAGGCGCGTGCCGTCGGATGCGATCGCACCGTCGACGGTGAACACCAACGGCACCGGGCCGGCGGCCTCGCCGCGAAGGTGGAGCAGGGCCACCACCCGGGGCTGCTCCTCGACCTGGTCGAGGCTGAGGTCGAAGGACACCCAGCCGTCCTTGGTGCTCGCGTCGCGGGAGTTCAGGTGCACCCCGGGCACGGCGTCGGCGCCGAGCAGAGTCGCCCGTGCAGGGTCGTAGGACAGCACCAACGGCAGGCGCACCCCCGCGGCCTTGCCCGAGACCACGAGCTCAACCACGGTCTCCTGCCCCGGATGGACCGAGACCACCGAGGGCTCGATGCCGAGGATGACCGGCAGCGTCGTCGCCTTCCCGGTCTGGCTTTGAATCGTCGCAGAGCCGTCAGGTTCCTCGGTGGGCGGGTTCTCCTCGTCCGACGTCGAGTCGTCCTCCGTGTCTTGGAGAGGCTCGGCCGAGGTACCCGAAACGCCGCTCGACGGTACCAGCGACTTGCCCTCCGTGCCAGGCTCCGGCTTGGGCTGCATACCCGGTCGCATCAGCTGCGGCCGTACCAGGCCGCGCCCAGGGCTCGGTGCGCTCTGGCCGCTCGTGCCCCGGTCGGACTGATCCGATCGGTCGCCGCGACCGCGGGGGTCGAACGGCCCGCGGTCCGCGCGCCCGGAGTGGACGCGGGCGGTCGATCCCGAGTACGAGATCCGGCTCTCGGTACCGACCCACAGCGGCGCGAGGTCCTCCTCCGAGATGTCGGGGAAGCGCACGATGTGTGGCGTCAGGGTCAGCACCAGGTCGACCGTCTGGCGGTCCTTCGATTTTGACGTGAACAGCCGGCCGAGCAACGGAATGTCGGAGAGCAGGGGGACGCGGCTCTCGGACTTGCTTTCGTCGCGCTGGTAGAGGCCGGCGAGCAGGTTGGTTTCGCCGTCCTTGAGGCGGATCACGGTGTTGATCTTGCGGGTCCCGATGATCGGCTGCTTCTGGCCGTTCGTGCCTTCGACATCACCGGTCTTGCGCGACACCTCGACGGTGACCTTGAGCGTGATCTCGCGGTTGTGGTGGACCCGCGGCTCGACCTCGATGGTGATGCCGACGTCCTGGTACTGGTAGGACGTGATCGGTACCACGTTCGCGCCCGCGGTGGTCGAGGTGTTGAAGCTCGTGACCGGGATCGGCAGCCGGTCGCCGATCACCAACGACGCCTTCTCGCCCTCGGTGCTGCGCAGCGTCGGCTGCGCCAGGGTCTGGGCCTCGCTGGTCGACTTGATCAGCTTGAGCAGGATGTTCGGTACCGTGATCGTCCACGCGCTGCGAGTGATCGAGCTGAGCTCATTCAGATAGATGGTGTCGCTACCGTCGCCGATCTTGGTCGGATCGAGCGCGAGGTTGGTCTGGTAGGCCGAGAGCAGCGCGCCGATGTCGCTCTTCTTGGTCGCGGCCACCTGAATCAGCTCGACGTCGATCATGACCTCGGCCTTGGCCTTGTCGTTCATGTCGATCAGGCGTTCGGCGATCGCCACCTTGTCGGCGGTGTCGCGCAGGGTGATCGCATTGAGCTGCTCGTTGGTCGCCAGGCGACGCGCCTCGATCAGGGAGCGCAGCAGCTTGTCGACGTCCTTGACGTCGGCGTTCGAGAGGAAGAAGGTCTTGATGACCAGGTCCTCGTACTCGCGGCGGTTCTGGGGGTTGTCCTCGGCGATCAGGATGGTGTGCTCGTCCTGGACCTTGTAGAAGTGCCCCGCCGCCTGCATGACGATCTCGAGCGCTTGCTGGGCGGTGACGTCGCTGAGCTCGATCGACAGCTTGTCGTCCTTGAGCTTGGGGTCGAAAAGCACGTTGAAACCGTAGGCCTTCGCCATCGCCTGGTAGATCTCCTTGACCGGCTTCGGCTTGGGAAAGGTCAAGGTGATCGGCTCCTTGGACCGTGGGTTGAGGATCGGGGGCTGGACCTTGGCCTGCCGGGCCTTTGCCTTCATCTCCTCCAGGGTGCGCTCGCCGTCCGGTCGCGCCAGGATGTCGAGGTCCTTGTTGACCCGCTCGAGCTCCTGCTCGGCGAACTGATGGGTCGGGTCGAGCTGGACCGCAAGCTGGAACTCGTCGCGCGCCTGCTGCAGCCGGCCGAGCTCCCTGAACGCGAGGCCCCGTTGGAAGTGCTCCTGGCCTGCCTTCAGCCGCGCCCGGGTCAACGCCATGCGGTACTCGAGGTTGCCCGGCTCCCTGGCCAGCGCCTCGAGGTAGTAGTAGACGGCCGCGTCCCAGTTCAGCTCGTGGGCGGCCTCCTGGCCCTGCCGCCCCGGCCGTTCGGCGGTGGAGCAGCCAGCCGCGAGGGCGACGCTGACCGCCATGAGGACGCCGGCGGCCCGCCTCAGGCGAGCCCGCATACTAGTTCGGTTCCAGGGGTACACGCACATCCTCCGATTCGGGGTAGCCGACGAACCCGATGGTCACCGACTCGTAGCCGACGTGGCGCACGATGAAGGTCTTGTCGAGAACCATGCCGGGGATCGCGACGTCAACCTGGTCGTTTCTGCGGAAGACCGCGACGACCAGGCGATCGGGCCCGAAGGCCCCGATGAACTGACGGTTGAACGGTGGCGGCGGCGGCAGGCGGCCGCCGTCGGGACCCTCGACCCAGCGCGGGGTCGGCGTCGGTCGCGGGGCCAGGGTCGGCCGCGGCGACGGCGGCGGCAGCGTCGGGGCGGGGGTCGGCGTCGGCGGCACGCCGAAGCCGAACGGGTTGCGCCCGACCCCTCCGGTGGGTTCCGGCGGGGGCGTCATGCGGGAGGTCTCGAGCACGGGGATGTCGCGTCCCTGGTAGGCCAGAGCGTTGCCCTTCGCCCCCTCTCCGGCGCCGCTCCCCGATCCGACCCTGTGGGTCACGAGCCACGCCACCAGTGCGACGAGGATGCCGACCAGCAGCAGCGTGCGTTTCCGGTTAGCGGGGGCCGCGGCCACGATCCCCTCCTGTCGGCGCCTTGCCCGCGGTCAGGCGGTCGAGAAGCTCTTTGTCGGCACGCGCCAGGTACGTGGACACCGCCAGCGAGATGCGCAGGTCCTGACTGCGGGCTTCTTCGTCGCCGTTGAACGAGATTCTGTCGACGATCAGGAACTGGGGGCTCTCGGCCAGCGCGTCGAGCAGCCGGCGGACCTGGCGATACTGCGCTTCGAATGCGAAGCTGATCTGGAACCTCCACAGGCCGAGGTCCTTGTCCTCGGAGGCGCTGTAGCTGAAGGTGCCCGGACGCACGCCAGCCTCGCGGGTCGCATCCCCCACCGCACGCAGGATCGCGGTCAAGCGGTCGTCGAGGCTCGCGAAGACGTCGTCGTACATCCGGTCGAGCTCGACCTGCAGCGTCTGAACGGCCTGGCGGTCGTTGGACGCGCGGTTGCACGCCCGCTCGAGCCGCACAATGGTCTGCCGAAGGTCGTCGACGCTGGCCTCGAGCGTCGCCCGGCGACCGATGGTCTCCGAGCTCAGCCACACGTAGAGCGCGAGGTTGGCCACGGCGAGCAAGGCCACCGGCAACCACACCGGCAGCAGCCGCCGCCACGCAAGCCAGCGGCGCCCGATCATCGGCCCGCCCCTGCTGAAGCCGCACCGGCGCCGGGCCCTGCGTTCAGGGCCGCCTCCGCGGCCATGGCGGCCACGTCCTCCGGCGGGAGATAGGTCACGTTGAGCTGGAAGACGTAGCCCGGCACCGAGCTGTCCTCCGGAGTGTTCTCGACGCTCGGCAGGGGGTCGTCGAAGCTGGGGTCGGCGATCAGCCCGTCGAGGAGCTCGAGCATGGCGTCGCGAGTGCGTGCGATGCCGCGCAGGGAGAGCTTGATGCCGTCCTTGTTCACGGTGGGTGCGATCTGCACCAGACGGACATCGAATGGCAGCACCCGCTCGAGGTCGTTGAGCATCGCCGACCACGAGAACCCGCGCTCGCGGAGCACGACGTTGACTCCGTCGGTGCGCGCCTCCATCTGCTTCCAGCCAACCTGGTCGAGGCTGGTGATGTCCTTGCGGAGCTCGCCCTCGAGCGACTTCCGGGTCGCCGCGAGCTCGTTCTCCCGCGCGACCAACGCAAGGGTCGCCTCGTTGGCCGCGAGGTAGAGGTGGACGTTGGCCGCGAGCAGCGCGAGGGCGATGATGCCCGCGACCGCGGTGAGCAGCCACACCGGCCGGGTGTTGAGGAACGGTCGCGTCGCGAGATTCGGAGCGATCATGCCGGCCACCCACCCAGGGTTGCGAGCAGCGGCGCGAGGCGGCTCGGTCCGAGACGACCGGCGAGCAGGGGGTCGTCGACCAGATCCGGACGCGGCCGGGAGACGGTCACGCCCTCCTGGTGCTGCCACCACTCGGCAAGCTCCGCCGCGAGCTCAGGCTCGTCGGCGACCAGATCGACCACGAGCGGTCCGGTCAGCTCCAGGGTCGAGCGGATGAACGACAGCCCGAGGCGCATCTCCAGCACCGCAGCGACGTCCGCGGCCTCACCGATCGCGAGCGGCTTCGTGCGGACCAGACGGGCGACGCCGCCCTCGAGCACCAGCACCGACAGAAAGCCGGCCTCCTGCTGCACCACCACCCGAATCGGCGCCTCCGACGGCCGCAACCCGAGGGCGTAGAGTCGTGAGGTCACCAGTCCAGGCACCACCTCGGCCTGGCCGAGAGCCTGCTCGAGGTCCGAGAAGGCCCGCTCGAGGCCGACCATGACGATCAGCGAACGCGGCCCGGGTCCGCGGCCGTTCTGGGGCACCGCGGCGATCCGGAGGTCGGCCGGCCGCACCGGCAGCAGCTTCTTCAGCCGCCAACGCACGACCTCGTCCACCTCCTCCGCGCCCCGCGGCAGGGTGTCGAACTCGAGCAGATGCGTCCGCACCCACGATGTCGGAACCACCACGGCCGCTCGCTGCGACCCTCCGAGGTTCGCGCGCAGCGCCACTGCGGCCTCGGCAACCCCGGCGACGTCGATCGACTGGAGCCCGACCGGCCCGACCTCGACCGCCCCATCGGTCAGCGCCGCCACCGCACCCTGAACACCGCTCTTTCGATCCCGGACGAGGAGCGCGAGCAACCCGTGCTCGAGCAGCCAGCCGGTCGTGGGCGGCGGCGACGTCAAGAGACTGCGCCAGCTCATTCGACGAAGGTCACCTTGTTGATCTCGCGCAGCGTGGTATGCCCGGCGAACACCTTTTGTAGAGCCGATTCGCGCAGGAAGCGCATCCCCTCGGCTTTGGCGGCACGTTTGATCTCGGCCGCGGAACGGCGGTCGATGATGAGCTCGCGAATGTTGTCGGACAGGTTGAGCAGCTCGGCGATCGCCATCCGGCCTCGAAAACCGGTCCCGCCGCACTCCATGCAGCCGACGCCCTCGGCGAAGGTGAAGTCCGCGTACCGGTCGGGCTCGAGCCCCGAGTCCTCGAGCAGGCTCGGCGCCACTTTCGCCGGCCGCTTGCAGTGCTCGCAGATGCGGCGCACGAGACGCTGCGCGAGCACACAGTTGAGGGCCGAAACGAAGTTGTAGAGGTCGACCTTCATATTGAGGAAGCGGCCGAGTACGTCGACCACGTTGTTGGCGTGGACGGTGGTGAACACGAGATGACCGGTCAGGGCCGACTGAACCGCAATCGCGGCGGTCTCCTCGTCGCGGATCTCGCCGACCATGACCTTGTCCGGATCGTGCCGCAGGATCGAGCGCAGCCCGCGGGCGAAGGTGAGGCCCTTCTTCTCGTTGACCGGGATCTGCGTGATCCCCTTGAGCTGGTACTCGACCGGGTCCTCGATGGTGATGATCTTGTCCTCGGTCGAAGCGATCTCGGCCAGGCACGCGTACAGGGTGGTGGTCTTGCCCGAGCCGGTCGGACCGGTCACCAGCACCATCCCGTAGGGCTCGTTGATGAACTTGCGCAGCTGGCGCTTCATGTCGTCCTCGAAGCCGAGGACGTCGAGGTTGAGGGTGCGGAACTCCGCGTTGGCCGCTTCCTTGTCGAGAATGCGGATGACGACGTCCTCGCCGTGCACCGTGGGCATGATCGAGACGCGGAAGTCGATCGTGCGACCCGACAGCCGGACCTTGAAGCGTCCGTCCTGGGGAATCCGCTTCTCGGCGATGTCGAGCTCTGACATGACCTTGACCCGGCTGACGATGGTCGAATGGTGGCGCTTGTCGATCGGTTCCAT
>Ga0315540_10001305_pt1 | contig 14255 bp, 11 predicted proteins | sample SalMarSW160110MG_FD_203677 | JGI IMG/M metagenome (GOLD analysis project Ga0315540, IMG submission 203677) | Salt marsh sediment microbial communities from the Plum Island Ecosystem LTER, Massachusetts, United States - Salt Marsh Sediment SW1601-10 ... | reverse complement strand
CTCCACCCGCTTTCTCGTAAACCTCATCCAGAATTCCCTTCTCCCTTGATAGAATCGCGGCCTCCGCAGCCCGCCTCGGGAATATGCCCGCCAAGCCTTCAAAGTCCCGCAGCGTTTCGTCCCGCTTTCGCAAGGTGCGTCGGGGCCTTGGCGGCTTCCTGGCCAAGGCGTCCGCGGGGTTTGTGCTGGCCTCCATCCTCCTCGTCTTACCTCTCCGTTGGATCAATCCTCCGACCACTTCCTTCATGGTGCAGCATTGGGTGGCGGCGTGGCATGACGGGCGCAAGCGGCCTTATCTCTATCATGAGTGGGTGAATTGGTCAGCGATTGCGCCTGTCCTGCCCCTCGCCGTGGTGGCAGCGGAGGATCAGCGGTTTCCCCGCCATTGGGGCTTCGACTTCACGGAGATCGGCAACGCCATCGACGACTATGACCGCACGGGCCACCTGCGCGGCGCCAGCACCATCTCGCAGCAGGTCGCGAAGAACCTGTTTCTCTGGTCTGGCCGCAGCCTGTTTCGAAAGGGGCTCGAGGCTTGGTTCACCGCGCTGATCGAGCTCACCTGGTCCAAGCGGCGCATCCTGGATGTCTATCTGAACGTCGCCCAGTTCAGCCCTGACACCTTTGGGGTCGGGGCCGCGGGCTGGCGCTATTTTTATCGGCCTCCCGCCGTTGTTGACGCCCGCGAGGCCGCCCTGATGGCCGCAGTGTTGCCGGACCCCGATCGCTACCGGCTCGATGCGCCTTCCCGTTACGTCCGGCGACGCGCCGCCTGGATCGCCCTGCAGATGCATCGCCTGGGCCTCCGCTATCTGAGCGACCTGTGAGGCAGTCTCAGAAGTCGGCGCCGAACAATCTGTCCCGAGCGTTCGCACGGGACCCTCGGGCCCATCTGCCACAGCGGGGACGGCGGATGACTGAAGGTTGCCAAGGTATGCTATGTTTCGGGTCCGGGCGGACCACGAGCCGCCTTTGCGGCGAGCACCAGCGCCGGGATCTCCGCAGCCGCCTTGCGATTCGCAAGGGGCAACCCGGGCCTAATTGAGTCAGCCGGCGTGCCTAGCTGCCGCTGGCCGAGTCGGATGGCAGCGCCTGAGGCGGCCGTATTCGGGCCGGTCGTCAGCGTAGGGTCTCGATTTCAACCTGCCTCTCCGAGCCTATTGGGAAGCTGGCGGGCTTTTTGCCCGATGCTCGGCATTTGTTGTCGGTAACAGTCATGGCGTCAGCGCCACCCCGGAGAATGTAAGTTGCTGTCGACATGACTCTTTCCCTCGCCCCGGCCTTCTCCCCGGGAACGGCGGGATTGGGAGCGCGCCGCGTCTTTCACCAGGTTCCTCTTGGTCGGAGTGCATGCATGACAATCCCCGAGAAGCTGAGGACCGACGGTCCGCCAATCACATTTTTCGCATTGGTCGTCGGCGGGAAGACCTACTCCCTTTGGGTCTATCTGACCAGCAACCCCGCCCTTTGGGGGATGCTCAAGAGCATTGGTGCCCTGCAGGAGTACGGGCATGGGGCCGGGTTTTACCTGACAAACCAGCTGTCCTATCTCCTGTATTTCGTGACTGCCCTGGCGTTCGACGTGCTCACCTTCTACAGCTTCATCGTGCGCGGTGCTGCGAAGAGTCGTCCTCAGGGGTTCTGGGAGAACATATTCCCACTGGCAACAGTGTTCGTCCCGGTCGTTGGCTTTACCTTGCTGTTCCTCCCCCAGGTGCGGCACCTGTTACCCGGGTACTCTCCCGCGACCCTCGAAGTGCTTCGACACATCAGCCCGATGTACGGCTTCTACCTGAACATCATCGGGTTCGCCATCGGGTTCGTTGGGGCCTCGCTCAGCATCTGGGCCATCAGCCACCTCAAGCGGTCCTTCGGGCTGCGGGCGGCGGTGCGGCAGCTGGTCACCAGCGGGCCCTACGGCCGTGTTCGCCATCCCCTTTACGTGGGTGAGATCATCCACATCCTAGGCATCGCCATTCTCTCCGGGACTCCGGTTGGCCTCTATCTTTTCGCCTTTGCGGTGGGCATGCAGGTCGTCCGCGCCAAGATCGAGGAACGCAAGTTCCTGCGCACCTTGCCCGAGTACGCCGCCTACATGCGACGCACCGGCTTTCTCTGGCCGCGGCTTCGGCGGCTCTAAGTGGGGCGGGTCTCACCTTGGGCACAGGCGTTTCCGGGCTTGTGTGACGCTTCCATCGTGTTGCTCGCGGCGTCTAGCCTCTGGCTTAAGCCTTCAAGCTGGCTCGCCGCGGCCGGGCCGCCCGGAGCGGCTGACTGAGAGGATTCCGGACTCCCCAGCTGCCCGACGGGCGCATGCTGTCCGAGACTGCCGACAAAGCCGATCAAGAGCGACAGGGCGATTATGCAGAGCACCACGGTCGCGGTGTAGCCGCCTGCCCGCTCCGGAGCCGATTTCATCAACCGCGGCAAACCGAGGTAGAGCAGGTAGATGCCATACAGGCTCGCCAACAGGGCCAGTATCCCGAGCACCGGCAGCACCTGCAGGATGCCTGCGACCCACCCGGGAGTGGAAGCATAGGCTACGACCTTCAATGCCTGCGTCTGATCCCTCTGACCTCCGAAAGAGGGAGAGAGGGCATTGACGATGAGGGCGATAATGTAGATCCCCGCGAGCGCAAAGCCGTAAGTGATCAGGGCCGTTCCGATACCGGAGAAGATAGGTACCCGGTAAGTGCCGACGAACGGAAGGCTGATTCCCACCAAGGACATCCCGATAAACGCCGAAATCGGCCCGATTGCTGCCAGGGGTGCGATATAGCCTCGGTAGATGCCTGCCGTGGTGTCGGTCTCGGTGGCGATCACCTCCCACTCGTCCTTTGGCTGGATCAGGATCTTTTTGACACGGTGAACGAGAGTCATGGGCGTTCTCCCTGGGCTGATGTTGGTCTTGAACCTTTTGGTACTGAGCACGGAACCGGCTTAGGCCGCATTGCTCGGGCTCGGACCGGCTACGGAGGAATTCCCTGAGTGTCCCTTAACGGAACGGGCTGTCGGGCGGCCACCGCTACAGGATCTCCATGTGGAGATTACTGCGCCGGCGCTCCCGTCGCCGCCGCTCCGGAAAGGCGGGTCCCGACGGCTCCGTCATTCGTTGTCGGCGATCCCTGTCGACCAACCGTTCCTGCCACTCTCTGGCCTCCACCACCTTCCCCAGCAGCTTGCGTCCGTTCAGCTTCAAGAGGGCGGATAAGGCCGCGTGCTCCGGCTCTACGTCGACGATCCCGTGCAACTCCAACCTGTTATTCGTGCGATCCACAATCTTTAAGACATGGCACCCCTGAATGACCCCAGTTCGGCGTAGGGGGAAATACCACCGGGGTGCTATCGCCCGCTGCACTGTAGACCACAGGTCCGCCTTTGATGCGTTGGCCGGAATTTGCCTCAAGAAGATCTTCATTCTTGCCCCTTCGCGACTGACTTCTTGTCGTTCTTACCTCTCACACGCCCATGGACCGCCAGCTTGCCACGCGATATCTAGAAGCTCCGACACCGCGGGCGGCGCCTGAAAGGTCTGTTGAGAGCGTGAAGAGACCCCCCGTCCCGGCCGCTCAAGGATTTCCCTTACTGGCAGCGGCCGCCGGCATCCACCAATTTGTCATTTCTCGATGCCGGTTGCAGCTCGAGCTGCATATGCGAGTTTAGCTTAACCCTTTTTACACGGAAGGGCGTTGCCCGTGGATCGCACAGGAGCATGGGGTTTGAGCAGGGCTGTTGACCTGGGTCATTCAATCGGCAACCGAGTCGCCTCCCGATTGGTCGGGCTTACGCGGCGGTTCATGGCGCCAGCGCCGGTGAGCATCAATCAGTACCCCGATGGGGTAACCACTCAGCCAAGGAAGTTGCGGAGGTAGAACTCTGCGTACTCCCGGTCTTCCGCAATGACGTGGTTGAAGAACCAGCGCTTTATGCCTTCCGCAGCCGCCTCGCTCAGACAGTGTGCGTCCGTGGCGATGATGGATCGTTGCAGGTCCACGAGCTCTGCCATTTCAATGGCGTGCTCCCGTCGGTGCTGCTCAAGCCGCGGGTAGCCAATGGCTGTCAGGAAGGTCTCCTCGCACTGGAAGTGGGAACGCAAGTGAATCAGCACTGCATCCAGCCGGCTAAGCAGCCGATTCTTGTGGGAACCATCGTGCGCGACCGGGGCAGCACGGGCGGGAGACGCCTCTTCACAACCGAATAACTCGTTAAGAAGCCGCACCATTTCGCGGTGGTCCGCGTCCAACGCGTCGATGCCCAACAGCCAGGCATCCCGCCATACCAGGAGAGCAGTCATAACCTGGCCGCGATCTCCCTCCTTGAATACCGTTGCTGCTAAGGAACCCTAGCCGAGAAAGACAACCTCGGCAACGGAAACCAGGGTTGCTGTCCGGTCAGGCCATGACCGCTTTTCCGAGTCAGTAAAACTACGGCTTTACGCACCTAGGGCTTTCGGTATACTCGCCCGTCATTCCGCTGGCGCCTCCCGTTTTCGAGCTGATGGGCGCCTCGCAAGGGCCCGCGTCGGACGCAGCCGACTTTCCGCGAAACCGGCGTCGATGTCGCGGGAAGGCCGCGCCAGGAGCATTTGTGTCCGTAGATCACCTCGGCTTTCGGGCCGAAACGCCCCGCACCGACGGGGTGAGCGCCGAAGGTCGGCCTACCCTCTTGAGGCTGAGTCCCCTTTTTGCAGCTCCCGCAGCCAACGGCGGCGGCGAAGCCAGTGACGCACCGATGCTGCTGACCGGAAGCCTCGGGCGCAGGACCTGTCGAAACTACTTCAAGCTGCTGGAAGTACTGTGCTGACCGCGCGCGTGACCCCCGCTCCCATGAGGGCGGACTGCCAATGATCTTCGCCCGCGCGTCTGGACATCTCCTGCCCTCGTGCGGGCCTCGGTCTCTGTTCCGTCCTTTCCGCGGGATGCCTCACGCCGTCGTCAAACTTGTGCATTGATTCGTCGACGGCGCTCTTGTCATCAATGCACCAAGGGAAACTGTTGGAAGATGAATATCTACGTTGGAAACTTGGCTTACTCTGTTACCGAAGAAGATTTGCGGGCTGCCTTCAATCCTTATGGCAAGGTCGATACCGTCAACGTAATCACCGATAAGTTCTCGGGGCAGTCGAAAGGTTTCGGCTTCGTCGAAATGGGGAACAACTCGGAGGCGGACGCGGCCATTAAGGCATTGAATGGCTTCGCCCTCAAGGGACGCAATATGACGGTCAACCAAGCGAAGCCGAGGAGCGATCGTCCCGCTCGGCGCCCCCGCTATTGATCGACAGCCGTCTCGCCGGCGTGGAGCGCTTGGCGAGGCTCCGTTTGCCGCGTAAGGCCTAAGGCGCGTCGGTGGGCGCGCCCCGTGCCATTGTAAGATGGGTGGTAACGCAGCTGTTGTGGCAGGGTCGGGCACGGGCGGTCAGGGCACGCCGTCAGTGGGTCCACGCGTGCTCGACAGCGCCCTCCGTGGCCCCAACGGTCCCGCCCCGACCCGCACCCGAGCCATCGCGCTACTCCCTTTCTCCGAGGCCCATCTCCGCGACCTCGTCATGCTGTGCCCGCTCCTGTACATTTGTCCGAACCGTGAGCGGCCGCGGCGCGGCACGCGGAGTCCATGGCCGCGTCATGAGTAAGCAAGATTTCTGGTCAAACGGATCAAGGTCGGGGATCCTCTTGCGGACCAGCCGCCCCATGGCGTGACCGCGAGTCCGCAACAGGCGGGCGGTTGGTCACTCAAGTTCAGGCAAATCTTCCCAAAGGGGGGGGGTAATGAGTGATCTGTTCAAGGTCATCTACACGGGTGAGCTGAACCCAGACTTACGCGCGGAGGAGGTCATCGATCGGCTCGCTGCGTCATTCAATCTGTCCCCCGACGACGCACGCACGCTGGTGTTGGGCGGGCAGCATCATGTTCTCAAGAAGGATGTCGACCGCGACACCGCGGAGCGCTACCGCGTCGAGCTTGAGGAGGCGGGTCTGCTCGCCCGTATCGAGCCGATGGAACGCCCCCGCCCGGTCTGGACCCTGGAGCCCATCGAGGAGCCCGCGTACCGCCTGGCCAGGCCACCTGGGGGGGCGACGACGGCCTCGGGTGCCGAGGGCGCCAGCGGCGCGCCTGGAGATGCTCCTCCTCCGTCGGCTGACCCGCCTGCTCCGTTCTTCCGGCTTCATCCCGATCCCACGCCCACGGGTAGCCCGAGCCCGTCTGCCGTGCCCGGGCGTCGGGGATGGGACTGGATCTTGGACGGATTCCGTTATTTCGGTGCCAATCCGTGGGCCTGGATCTTGGCCGTTCTAGCCCTCCTGGCGATCTCGGTGGTCGTAGGCTTGGTGCCCTTCGTCGGCGGGCTTGCCGCTAGTGTGCTGGCCACCCTGTTCACAGGGGGTCTCATGCTCGGTGTTCGCGAGCAGGACGAGGGGCGTCCGTTTCGGGTCGAGCACCTGTTTGCGGGCTTTTCGAACAACCCAGGGCAGCTCGGGCTCACTGCCGTTCTCTATCTGGCCGGCACGCTGGCCATCGGGATCCTGACGGCCGCGGGCATGCTGGTCACCGCGGGCCCTCTGTTGTCGACCTTGCGGCCCGAAGCCTTGCCGGCGGCGGACCCCGCGGCCATGCTCGAGCTGGTGGGGCCCGCGATGCTGATACCCGTGTTGGTGGGAGCCCTCTTTCTCATCCCGCTGATGATGGCCTACTTCTTCGCGCCCGCCCTCGTGGTGCTCGATGGCCTCCCGGCACCCACCGCGATGCGGCTGAGCTTCAGTGGGTGCCTGAAGAACATCGTGCCGTTTCTCCTCTACGGGCTTGTCGGCCTTGTGCTCCTCGTTCTGGGTGCAATCCCGTTCGGCTTGGGGCTCTTGGTGGTCATGCCCGTTTTTGTCGGCTCCATCTATGCCGCCTACCGGGACATCTACCATGGCGAAGGGAAGCTGGCGGGCTAGGGCTTCCATCTCGCCGCGGGACACGGGAAGCTCCCGCGTGCTGCCGCAGCGCTGCGCCTAATAGGGGCGGCAGGAGAAGGGGTCAGGGGGTAGCTGCATCGCGGCAGGATTGGTTTCTCTCTAGACTCGGTGCGGCGGGCCGACGGGGCTGGTGGACAAGGCCGCAGGATCGTGGTTCTCTGGCGGCGCGCCCCCGTCCTCGCCGGAGCTGCCGATGGTCCCCCGCGTCCTGTTGATTGCCGTCGCCCTTCTGATCGGCGCTACGCTCGCCGGGCTGGCGGTCGTGTTTGTCGTCGGGAAGCTGGCGGAGCCCCGCTACTCGGGCGACCTCGTCTCTGCCCGCATCCATGAGCCCGTGCTGGTGCGTTACGGCCGCCACGCGGTGCCGAGCATCGAGGCCGAGAGCATCGAGGACCTGGTGTTTGCCCAGGGCTATGTGCTGGCCTCCGAGCGCATGTGGCAGATGGACCTCCTGCGCCGGCTGGCCACCGGACGGCTGGCGGAGGTCATGGGTGAGCAGGCCCTCGCCCCAGACCGATTCTTCCGCACCATTGGGCTCGCCCATGCCGCCGATGCGAGCTTCGATGCCCTGGAGCCCCGCTACCGCCGTTACCTCGATGCCTACGCCGCCGGTGTCAACGCCTACCAGGCCAGCGCCGCCTGGCGTCCACCCCTGGAATACCTCCTCGCCGGCTTCCACCCCGCTCCCTGGCGGCCCCAGGACAGCCTCGCCATCGCGGAGTATATGGCATGGATGCTGTCCTTCGACGCCCGGGACGAGCTGGTCTACCTCCGCATGGCCGCCCGTCTGGGTCCCAAACGGGCGCTGGAGCTGTTTCCTACGGACGAGGGAATACCCGCGCCCGACTACGCGCAGGACCTCCCCGCCTATGCGGCAGACTATTCGAGGGCGTTCGATATGCTGCTCGCCATGCCTGCCCGCTTGGGCCTGCCCGTGCCGGGGGCGGCCAGCAATGCGTGGGCAGTAAACGGGGAGCGGACGGCCCACGGGGAGGCCCTCCTGGCCAATGATCCGCACCTCGCTGCCACCATGCCCGGTCTGTGGTACGAGCTGGAGCTACGCGCCCCCGGCCTGCATGCCGCCGGCGTCGCCCTGCCAGGCGCCCCCTTCGTGGTGATCGGTCACAACGACGATCTGGCCTGGGGCTTTACCACCACCATGGCGGATACGCAGGACATCTTCGTGGAGCGGCTGACGGCGGATGGTCTGCACGTCGAGCGGGCCGGGTCCGCGCCGGAGGCCGTTGGCTCGCGGGTGGAGTCGATTCGCGTCAAAGGGCGCCCCGCACCCATTGAGCTCCATGTACGTACCACCAGCAACGGTGTCATCATCAACGACGTGCTCGGACCCGCCACCGGCACGCCGATGGACCTACCCGCCTGCAAGACTTCGTACCTGCTTGCCCTGCGCACCACCCTGGCTGTCCCGGACCGGGCGGTGGCGGGTCTCTATCAGCTCAACACCGCGACCACCCTGGCCCAGGCAAAGGAGGTGGCGGCGGACTTCAGGCACGCCTCCCAGAATCTGATGCTCGCCCATCGCGATGGTGGGATCGCCTGGCAGGTCACGGGCCTGCTGCCGCAGCGCGGGCGAGGGACTGGGACCTTTCCGGTCCCGGGCTGGGAAGCGGGGTGGCAGTGGACCGGGTACGTGTCCCCCGAACAGAACCCCGGTCTCACCGACCCCCCTGGCTATGCCCTCCTGACTGCGAACAATCGCACCATCCCCGTCGACTATCCGGTCTCGGTCAGCCGTTCCTGGAGCGCGCCTTATCGGGCCCAACGCATCGAGCAGCTCCTCTCGGACCGCAACCCCCTGTCCCCGCAGTACCTGGCCCGAATGCAGCTCGATCGCGTCAGCATTGAGGCCCTGCGCTTTCGTAACGCCCTGAGAAGGGTGGCGCCCCAGCTGCGGCTCGTCGACCCCGAGGCACGACGGATCGCCGACGAGCTCCTCATGAGCTGGGACGGACGCTGCGAGCCCGACAGCCGGGCGGCGGCCTTTTTTGTCCTGCTCAAGCCTGCGCTTTACAGTGCCCTGTACGGGGACGAGCTCGGAGAGGACCTGCCGGCGCTCATGGCGATGGAGGTCGAGCGCTACAGCCCCCTGGATGAGGTCATGTACTCCGGCCGGTCGACCTTCTGGGACGATGTGCGCACGCCCGAGCGGGAGGGACCGGCGCAGATCTGGGCGCGCGCCCTGCACAGTGCACGCGCGGAGCTCTACAAGCGGATTCCGGGGCCGGGCGATCAGCGTCTCGACCGCCTGCGGCACCTGGTGTTCCGCCACGCCTTCGACCGCATCCACGGCCTCGGCCGGTTCTTCGATGTGGGCCCTATCCCCCTAGGCGGGGACAGCCAGACCATCAACGTGGCGAAGGCATCGCCGCTGGACCCTGAAGATGTCCTGATCGTGCCTTCCTGCCGCGTGGTCTATACGCCGACGGACTGGCAAGGGACTCGCGGCACCCTGCCCCTCGGCCAGTCCGGGCATCGGTTCTCCCCCTACCGCACGGATCAGCTCGAGGACTGGCTGGCGGGCCGCACGCACCCCTGGCCCTGGAACGGACCGAGGATCGGGACCACGATCGGTATTGTCCTCATGCGACCCGCGGGCGACCGCGGTGGGTCCCCCACGTCATCCGGGCCCGCGGGGTCGGGCGGCGGGCCCTAAGGAGCAGTCCAACAAGTTGGACAAGTCTATTCGTTGTGCAACTTATCGTGGATTCTTTACGAAGGACGCGCTGCCCGGCTCACCCGCGCGAGCCGGCGCCTCAGCTCCTGCATGTTCTTCGGGCTGCGGGCGCGCCGGCCGTAGCGAAGCGGCAGGTAGAGGGATAGGAACGACTCGACCGGCTGGCGCAGCTCGGGGCGCGCGGCCGCGATCCTCGCCCCGAATGCCATCGGGCCCTCGCTCGGATGTCTCCCGAGCCCGCGGGTGGCGAGTTGGCGGCAGAAGCGGACATAGACCTTCTTCACGGGATCCCGCGGTCCTCGTCCGCGCCCGATGCCCGCCGCAACTAAGGCCAGCATGAGGGCCGACGCCAGGATCATGGCGCCAGCGAGGCCGTACTCCCGCAGGAAACCCAGTCCGACGGTATCCAACAGGCCTTGCTGGCGGGAGCGCGAATAGTCCAGCACCCAGTTTCGCCAGCCGGCGTCTACCGCGTCTGCCAGGAGCCGTAGCCTGTGGGCCCATCGATAGAGCTCCCCCGGATCCCCGATCTGAAAGCGCGCGGGCGCGCCGTCGGCTAGGTCCGTCAGGAGATCGCTGCGCTCCACCCGCTGAGGCGCTACGGCCGCAGTAGGGTCCACCCGGACCCAGCCCTGTGTCTGTAGCCACACTTCGACCCAGGCGTGGGCATCCGACTGTCGAACGATGAGGTAGTTGCCGATGGGGTTGACCTCGCCCCCCAGATAACCGAGCACGATGCGGGAGGGAATCCCGGCAATCCGCATGAGCAGGGCAAAGCTGCTGGCATAGTGCTCACAGAATCCCCGTCGCGTCTCGAACAGGAACTCGTCCGTCGGATTGGCGCCGAGCCGGGGCGGCTTTAGGGTGTAGTAAAAGGGCTCTTGATTGAAGTACCGAAGCGCCGCCCGGACCACCGCCGGCGGACTTTGCGCCTGGTGCTGCCAGTCCGCCACCAGCCGCCGCATCCGAGGGGTCACGTTCGGCGGCAGATCGAGACCCGCGGTCTTCTCGTCCGGCGGAATCTCCCCCGTGTCGTAAGTGAGGGCGGACACGGCGCGATAGCGTCGGCCGTCCTGGATCTCCCGGGCCACCCGCACCTGGAAGTCGGCGCCCATGGTCGCATCCGACGGCACCTGCACCGGCAGGTCGAGGACGAAGAGGGTGCGCTGCCGGCTGGGCTCAAGCAGGACCTGGTACGTGACCTTGTCCTGAGCCCGGACGAGGGGAGGGGGCGCACGCCGGTCGGACGCGTGCCTTCCTCCGGTCCAGCGTCTACCGTCGGTGGTCCAGGCGACGGGCCCGCGCCAGTAGAGCTTGCCGGCGGGGGGCACGGCACCCTCGAATCGGGCGCGAAAGGCCAACTCCCCCGACAGGACCAGGTCGCTGATGGAACCCGGCTCCAGGGAGTCGCTCATGCCGCTCAGCGCGCGGGACTTCGTCTTGCCCAGCTCCCACAGGGGGGTATCCAGCCTCGGAAACAGGACGAACAGGACGAGCGTCAGGGGGGCTGCCTGCAGCGCGAGCCGGCCCGCGAGTCCCGCGGCACGGCGGGCCGAGGGATGCCCCGCCTCCGTTAGGTGGGCCATGAGCGCGAAGTTGGCGACCAAGAGGATCGCCAGATAGAGCGCGAGCCAGGCGGCCTGGTCGAACAGGAACTGAGTGACCAGCAGGAATCCGAAGAGGACGGTCACAGCTCGGACGTCCCTGGGGCGGCGCATCTCGAGCAGCTTCAGGGCCAGCATGGTAACGAGGAAGGCGGTTCCCCCTTCCTGGCCGACCAGGGTGTGGTAGGAGGCGAGGACGGCAGCCATGCCCGCAAGGGTCAGCGGCAGCAGGACCCAGCGGTGGGGGAGTGCCTTGGGCCAGCGCAGGGAGACGACGCGCCAGACGACGAGGAGCGCGACGTATGCGGTCACCCCGGGCTCCATCTGGGCCGACAGGGGGAGATAGGCGAGGGTCACCAAGCCCGTGGCGGCGGCGGCCTGATCCGGCCGGAGTCCGTCCAGGTACGCGGGGTCGCTACCCATGGTCAAAGGTCGCCAATGCCGCCAGGCAGTGATGCTTGTGCAGCTCACCATGTCCCATGCCGATGGTGGTGCCCGGCAGCCGCAGTCCGTAGGAGAGGCCGTTCTCCGCGGCGTCCAGCACCTGACGGCAGAGCAGGCTGACCCGCTCCTCGATGCCGGCGGGTGGTAGGCGTTCCCAGTCGAGCCACACCTCCTCAGCGCGGTCCCCCCCGAACTGCTTGACCACCAGGCCGCGCTCGCGCGCCAGGGCCTTCCAGTCCAGATGCCGGAGGGAGTCGCCCGCGCGATAGTCGCGGAAGCCGACGAAGTCGTCGGCCCCCACGCCCCGGTCGCCTTGGGTGTTGGGACGGTAGGCAGCGGCCAGGGGCGGATCCAGGGCCCGCCTGGCCGGCTGCGGATAGACGGTGACGCGCGCCTCGGCCCGGGCGTAGCACCAGGCTCGGAAAAGACCCAGCGGGTAGCGCGTCTCCAGCTGGACCTGGTGGACGGTCTGGAGCCCCCGCTGCCTCGTGGGCACCGGGACCCGAACCGCCACCTCGCCTGCGGCGGGTATGTCCGCCGGCGGGGACGCCGAGGGGCCAATCCGGATGGCTACACCACCCCGCGGGCGGCTCCGAGCGTCAACCAGCCGAACGGAGAAATCTGCGTCTTGCCCCGAGAATACGGGGACCCCGCCCCGGACCACCACCTGGAGACCAAGCAGGTCGAACCAGCTGTGGTGCATGGCGATGAGGGCGACGGACCCCATGAGAAAGGTAAACAGGAGCCCCAGGTTGTTTTGATAGTTGAGGGAGCCGATCAACATGAGCCCGAGGACCGAGCCGAAGGCGAGTCCCACCCCGGTGGGCAGGATATAGATATGCCGGCGGCCGATCCGCGCGACGCCATCGCTATCCCGTGGAGCGCGGCGTGCGAGGCTCGTCAGGCCCCGGGTCAGCCGTCGTCTCAGGCTCCCTACGCTGAGGGCGTCTCGATGCCTTGGCGGTTCAGATGCGTGTGCCGGATTCAAGGCACCGGGACGCCGTTCAGGACATGGTCTGCAATGGCGGCGTGCCCCGTCGGCCCGTTGTCCTCCTCGCTGAGGAGGCGATGCGCGACGCAGGCCGGGACCACGGCCTGCACGTCCTCGGGGACCACGAAATCCCGTCCCGCCAGCAGCGCCCAGGCACGGGCGCTGCGCAGGAGCCCAACGCCGGCCCTCGGGGACAGGCCGTGGAGAAAGCGGTGCGAGCGTCGGGTGAAGTCCAGGATGCGATAGCAGTATTCGATGATGTCCCGTGACGCGTGGATCTGCTCCGCCCGTTCCTGCAGCTCCAGCAGCTCTGGGCTCGACAGGGCCGCCTGGAGGCGGGACAGCAGCGCCCGGCGGTCCTCGCCGGCGAGCAGGGTCTTTTCCTGCTCGGCCGCCGGATATCCGAGCTCAATCCGCATGAGAAACCGGTCGAGCTGCGACTCGGGGAGTGGAAAGGTCCCGATCTGGTAGGTCGGGTTCTGGGTCGCGATCACGAAGAATGGCTGGGGCAGGGGGCGTGTGCGGCCCTCGACGGTCACCTGCCGCTCCTCCATGGCCTCCAGCAGCGCGCTCTGCGCCTTGGGGGTGGCCCGGTTGATCTCATCGGCAAGCACTAGCTGGGCGAAGATGGGGCCGGGGTGGAAGCGGAAGTCCTCGCTCCGCCGCTCGTAGACGGAGACGCCGATGATGTCGGCTGGGAGCAGGTCGCTGGTGAACTGGATGCGGGAGTAGTCCAGCCCCACCAGCTTCGCCAGGAGGTGGGCCAGGGTCGTCTTGCCGACCCCGGGGATGTCCTCCACCAGCAAGTGCCCTTTGGCCAGGAGGCAGGCGATGGCCAGACGCAGCTCCTGCTCCTTGCCCAGGATCACCGTGCCGGCCGTGGCCAGGACCCCGTTGAGGTCTGGCGACGGCTGCCGGCCGACTGGTCCGTCCATTGCGGTCAGCGTGCGAATGGGAGCGGGCGGCCCCCGCTCGGCCCCGGGAGGACCCTGCTGCGCGCTGCCTTCAGGCCATCCTCCTGGGGAGATCGTGAATGCGATAACATCGTCGCTCGCTGGCTGATCTTCATCGGATATGTTGGCAAGAGACCATTACGACCTCATCGTGGTCGGCGCCGGCCACGCGGGCACCGAGGCGGCCCTTGCGGCGGCTCGTTCGGGGGTACGCACCCTTCTCCTCACCCACAACATCGAGACCATTGGTCAGATGAGCTGCAACCCGGCGATCGGGGGCATCGGGAAGGGTCACCTCGTCCGGGAGATCGACGCCCTGGGCGGCCTCATGGCCCGCGCAGCCGATGCCGCCGGGATCCAGCTCAGGATCCTCAACGCCCGTAAGGGCCCGGCCGTGCGGGCGACCCGCGCCCAGGCCGACCGCGTCTTGTACAAGGCCGCGGTGCGGAGCGCCGTCGAACGGCAGGAGAACCTCCAGCTGTTCCAGCAACCGGTGGACGACCTGCTCGTCGAGGACGAACGCGTCGCCGGTGTCTTGACCCAAATGGGCCTGAGCTTCCGCGCCGAGGCGGTCGTGCTAACCGTGGGTACCTTCCTGGGCGGGCGCATCCA